>Ga0181535_10005121_pt1 | contig 14185 bp, 10 predicted proteins | sample PEATcosm2014_Bin_44_FD_119774 | JGI IMG/M metagenome (GOLD analysis project Ga0181535, IMG submission 119774) | Peatland microbial communities from MTU Mesocosm Facility, Houghton, MI, USA - PEATcosm2014_Bin17_30_metaG | ecosystem: Environmental > Terrestrial > Soil > Wetlands > Peat | place...
AGCTTCCATTCCTTCACGCTGTTGGTATGTCGAGCCGGTATCAGGGTCGTACGCAGATCAAAGTTTTCCAGCTGGGGAGTATTCGGTGAGCAACTATCCACTGCGCATGAACGTCAATGCCCTGTGGACGTCGGCGCTCGCGATCAAGGGCTAACCGCGCGCGGGCAGGTCGGTCGCGAACGTGTGCCGGCTATCCTGGCAGCGAGATAGCCGGCTAGTCCTGTTGACTGGGCTGCTCCAATGTTCGATTTGCCAAACCAAGGGTATAAACCCGAAATAGCAGGTACTTTGTCTGGCGGCCGCCAGATCGGTCTCGCGTGTCGATTGAGATATGCTCCGGTTTTTGAGGAATAAAGCTTCGGCCCAACCAGTATAGGATAGCAATGAATATGCTTGCATTCGGGGCTGGGAATCCAGGTGGTCCGGATCTATTTATCATCCTCCTACGGCCTCGGCAACGCTTATGAATGTTCGGCTCAATAAAACTTCGACTTTCGCCGCACTGCAGAATCCGGTGTATCGGAGGCTCTGGTTTGCCATTTTGCTTTCCGGAACGTGCGTGGCGGCGCAGGACACGGCGGCCACCTGGACGATGAACATGCTCGGTTCCTCGACATTTTTGCTGTCTCTGATCGCAACAGTTGCGTCGCTGCCCTTCTTCCTCTTTACTCTGCCGGCCGGGGCTTTGGCGGACATTGTTAACCGGCGAAAGCTCCTCTGCTTCATGAATTTTTGGTTGGCAGGCACGGCCGTATTGCTCGCGATCCTTGGTTCGTTCCGACTCTTGGATCCCTATGTACTACTGTTCTGCGTTTTTCTAATCGGCGTCGGCTTTGCGTTTCACGCCCCTGCGTGGTCCGCGATTGTTCCGGACGTGGTTACCGACGAAGAGCTGCCTTCGGCCGCGACGCTCGGCGGGTTACAATTGAATGTTTCGGGAATCATCGGTCCGGCGCTGGGTGGCGTTCTGCTGTACTTTCTGGGTGCGAACTGGGTTTTTGCGTTGAACGCCCTCTGTTTCGTTGTGGTGATTCTCGCCCTGTTGCAATGGAAAGGGCCCGAAGTGGAATCAGGGTTCCCGATGGAAAATTTTTTAGAATCGTTCTCTACTGCCGTCCGGTATGTTCGGCATTCGCCGGCGATTCAAGTGGTCCTGGCTCGGAACATCGTATTTGCTTTCTTTATCTCTGTTATACCGGCGCTGATTCCGGTCCTCGGACTGAAGGAACTTCGCCTTCAACCATGTAGCCTCGGTCTGCTGTTTACTTCCATGGGAGTCGGTTCGGTTTTGAGCGCAGTTTTCGTTCTTCCGCGGGCCCGGGAGAGGCTCTCTTCGAATACGCTCATCGTATTAGGGACTTCGCTTGTTGTGTTGGTTTACGTCCTGATGGCAGTTGTTCGCCAGACAGAGCTTTTCCTGGTTGTGGCGGCGCTGGCCGGTGCCGGATGGACACTGTCTGCTTCCGAACTCTGGGTAGCGGCCCAGCGCGCTATGCCAAGCTGGGCACGAGGCCGCATGAACGCCACGGTGATCATGGTCTCCCAGGGCGCCATCGCTTTGGGAGGTATCGTCTGGGGCCTCTCGAGTCAGACCGCCGGAGTTAGCGTTACGCTGATTGTAGCCGCTGTCGCGATGGCCCTCAGTCTTTTGCTCGCAATTCCTCTATCAATAAACTTTACCACATCGCTCAGCTTTGATCCGCCTCCGATCAGCTGCGTGATGATGCCTCTGGTTAATAACCCTCAACCTCGCGACGGACCGGTTGTGATAACGTTCGAAATTGAGGTCGACCGGATGCGCGGCCGTGAATTTCTTGGCCTGATGCGCGAGGTGCGTTTAATTCACCGCCGAAACGGCGCATTCGCTTGGCGTCTGGACGAGGATCTGACCCGCTCCAATATCTACCGCATCGAGATGATGGTTCCTTCTTGGGCCGGGTATCTGCTACAGCGCGAGCGGCTCACAAAAGCCGAACAGGAGACGATCAAGAAAGTTTGGCGCTTGCACGTCGGCGAAGGCGTTCCTCAAGAACGCTATTATCTCTGCGCGAACAGGGAATTGGATGCGCGTGGCACAACGGTGAGACATCCTTCGTGCATGCCCACAACCTCGCTGGATCTACGTGCCCAAGAGGTACAGCGAACGTAGCCGGATCGTGAACGAGGGAACAGGGAAGATCAGGCTGGGTTGGAATGCCGATTGAGTAACGACTTCGAAGCCTTGCCGAAATCACCGAAACGCGGATCCGAATCGCCATGATCCAAATAATGACCAAACGCCTCTCCGAGGCGACCGGTGGAGTTTGGACATTCCGCCCTCGCCCGAAGGGAGCTTGTCGTTAGCTAACTAGCTTTAGCTAGTGTCCGGTCCCAGAAATTCAGATGGGGCTGACCAGGATAACCGTCAGCACCCGAGGACCGTGCGCGGCGAGGACAATGATGCGCTCGATGTCGCCGGTTCGACTGGGACCGGTGGAGAGTTCGGCCGCTTGCAACGAGTATAATAGTCCGCATTCTACCCTAACTAAGACCGGCAATCGGAAAGTTCCGCTGCGCGAGAATCCGCAACGCGGTCTTTAGCTCTTCGAAGATCCGTAAAACATCCCAGCGCAACAACCCACGAATGCTGACCGCGGCGCTGGGGAACCGATGCAATTACTCGACCTCAGACGACCATCTTCCAAGCGACCGCGCATCACAAGGCCGTTTTCCGCGCGTAGATCGCAAGTAACGTAGTAGGTCGGGTTCATATGCAAAGCTAACCCGCATTCGCGTCCATTCTGATATGCTGGGCCGATGCTCTTGGCATCATCAGTTTCCTGACCGACCTCGGAGAGCCATTTTGGCTCATTGTGGGAAGATGGTGATTCAATCTCTCGCCTGACGTCACCGGATCAGGATCACCGTTAGGTTCCGCGGGCCGTGAGCCCCGAGAACCAGAATCCGTTCGATGTCGCCGGTCCGGCTCGGCCCAGTGATAAAGGTAGCAAAGCTGGGATAGTTAGTACCGTACGTAGCATAGAGCAAGTCAAAGGCTGCCGGCAGGTCCGGCACGAGCTGATCGGCTTGGGCCACAACTACGTGGTGCGGGGGCAGCACCGACAAAGCGCGCCCGCCCGCGCTGCGTGTCGTCAGCAGAATGGAACCGGTCTGGGCGATCAATGCGTCGCAAGCGGTGATACCCACTGAACACTTCTCCAGCGACTTAGGGTCCAGGCGGTGCTCCGCAAACAACGTTTCCAGCCCAAGGAACTTCACCACCGGATCCAGCAGAGAGTGATGGTGCGCGGCCGCAGCCGTCCAATGGTGCGCGTCGCGAAGGTTAACCAAAATCTTTGCCGCTTCTTCAACGTCGGTGACGAGATGAAGCTCGGTTCTCAGTTGGGCACAGTTTTTTTGGAACAAGGCGAGTCGGCCTTCGGTGTCGGGAGGCACTGCCGGAAGCCAGGCTTTCGGTTGCCCCCGGCCTACTGGCGCAGGCGCACCAGCTTGACCGGCGTGCGAGTGCGGCGCAGGCACCCGCAAGGCTTCACGTATCCGGCCCAGAATATCTTCGCGTCTGCCTGAGTTCATCGCGTCCTCCAGTAATCCCGGAAACTCTTTGCGGCGATCGGCGGCAAGTCGCGCGAAGCGACCCACCCTTTCACTGGCGGCGGCAGGATCGATCTGGCTGCGTTAGCCAGCGGCACGAAAGGCCGGCTCAGCCGGGCGAGGCGGTTGAGCAAGCCAGGGAACCGTGTTAGGAAAGCGAACGCGCGAAAAGCTAACCGCTCCGCTGGGTCCGGATGCTTGGCGACTGCGTTGCGCCGGTTCTGGAGCAGGTGGTGATGCAAATCGATTTTCACCGGGCAGGTCTCAGTGCAGGCACCGCACAGCGACGACGCGTAGGAGAGGTGCTTCCAATCCATCAAGCCGCGCAGGTGTGGCGTAATCACCGAACCGATCGGACCCTGGTAGGTCGTGGCGTAGGTGTGCCCGCCGACGTTCCGAAAGATCGGGCAGACATTCAAACAAGCGCCGCAACGGATGCAGTGCAACGCGTCTCGTTGCTCTGCGTCGGCCAACAACTCCGTCCTGTGGTTGTCCAGCAAAATGAGGTGGAATTCCTCCGGGCCATCCGGTTCATCCGGTTGGCGCGGGCCGCCGATCAATGAGTTGTAGCAGGTTATTTCCTGGCCAGTGCCCGCCGTGGCCAACATCGGCAGGAACAGCGCGAGGTCAGCCAGTTTCGGGATAACTTTTTCGATGCCCATAAGCGCCACGTGCACTTTGGGCAGCGCCGTGGTCAGACGGGCGTTGCCTTCGTTCTCCGTTATCGAGATCATTCCGGTCTCGGCGACCCCAAAGTTGGCGCCGCTGATGCCGATGTCGGCCTGGAGGTACTTCATGCGAAGCTCACGACGGGCGATCATCGTGAGTTCCTCGGGGCTCTCCGTCGGCGGCGTATGCAATTTTTCCTGAAAAAGGTCGCTGATCTCGTGCCGGGTCAGATGCATCGCGGGGAACACCAAGTGGTAAGGGGCCTCCTCTCGAAGCTGGACGATGTATTCGCCCAAGTCCGATTCCACAACCTTATACCCGCCTTGCCCCAGAGCCTCGTTGAGGTGAATTTCTTCGGAGGTCATGCTCTTGGATTTGACGATCGAGCGAGCCCCCTTTTCTTTCGCCAGCGCGACGACATAGTCGCACGCCTCCTGGCCGTTGCTCGCCCAGAAAACCTTCGTCCCGCGTGCGGTTAGCTTGTCCACAAATTCAATCAGGTAGGCGTCCAGATGATTGATTGCCTCCCATTTGATGGCCGACGCGCCGGTACGGGCCGCCTGCCAGTCCTGGTATTGCGCCGCCGTTCCGTTGCGCGCTTTTTCGTAACTTCGTAGCGCCGTGCGGATCTTGGCTCGGTGCCCGAGGTCGGCGGTCAACTTGATCGCATTATTTTTAAATTTAGCGGCGAAAGAAGAAATCATAGACACAAGCGGTGACTCCAGCCACCCAAAGCGTTCGGACAAATGCTGCCGTCTACAGGAGTTAAGTCAGATAGGCCTAGGAACTGGCTAGCACCTCTGCCAAATGAATGGTTTTAAGCTTCTGGTTTTGTCGACTCAAGAGGCCTTGGAGGTGCATCAGACAACTCGAGTCGTTCGAAACCAAGTACTCCGCCTTAGTTTCCAGGGCCGAGGCGGACTTGGTTTCGCCCATGGCGGTCGAGATCATCGGGAATTTGACGGCAAACGTGCCGCCAAATCCGCAGCAGCTGGTTTGATCTTCCATCTCTACCAACGTAAGATCTTTCACTCGTTCAAGTAACTGGCGCGGCTGGTGTTTAACGTGCAGTTCGCGCAAGCCATGGCAGCCGTCATGGAATGTGACCTTGGCCGGGAACCGGCTGCCGAGTTCGGTGATGCCCAACTGATCCACCAAAAAGGACGAAAACTCAAAAACCCTGTGGCTCAGTTGGACCGCCGCCTCGGCCTGCGGCGTTTTACGAAAAAGCTCCGGGTAAAAATTCTTGACCATTGCCGCACAGGAGCCGGAGGGCACCACGACCGGATCCGACCCGGCCAAGGCCTGCAGCACCCGCGTGGCGATCCCGCGAGTTTCCTCCCAGTAACCGCCGTTGAACAACGGTTGGCCGCAACAAAAGATGGCTTCCTTAAAATCAACGGCGTGCCCGAGCTTCTCAAAAATGCGCACAGCGCTGATGCCCACCGAAGGGAACAACTGGTCCACAAAGCACGGGATGAACAGGGTGATTCTCAACGCAGAAAAGCCTCAATAAGACCGCCATCGACTGTGATCACCTGGCCGGTGGTTTTGCTCAACCGATTCGTCAACAGTATGTAGAAGGCTTCGGCCTGGTCGGCTGGGGTGATTGGGGACCGGGTCAAGGTCCGGTCGGCGTAAAACTGCGCTAGCTTCTGGGTCAACGAGTCGGTTGATTCATCCTCAGAGTAAGGAATCTTGTACTTGGCTAAGGAGGCGATGACCCGCTCCCGCGGAAACATGGCGCTACCCTGTACCACAGTCGCCGGAGCGACGGCATTGACGCGCACGAGCGGCGCCAACTCGATCGCCAGCTCCCGTGTAAGGTGGTTGGCGGCGGCTTTAGAGGTATCGTAGGCGAAGCTCCCCTTTTTGGCTACCACCGCGTTGGCGCTGGTGGTCAACACAAGGTTGCCCCTTAAGCCTTGTTCGTTCCAGGTCTTGGTTGCTTCGTCGGCGACGATATAAGAGCCGGTGACGTTGATGCCAAACGTGAGCGCCCACTTTTCGTCCGGAATGTGACCCGAGGTGTCCGGGGCGACGAAAATGCCGGCCGTGACTGCGATCGAGTCGAAGCCGCCGTACGCGAGGATAGCATCGTTCAACGTCGCGCGGACACTGGCCCGGTCGGTGATGTTGCCGCTCAGCCCGAGAGCCGGACCGCAGTTGGAAATCCCAGTGCCGGCTACTCCGATCCCGACTCCGTATTTATCGGTGATTTCTTTTGCGGTCGCTTCGGCCGCCCCTTGGTTGAGATCCACGCAAACGGCGTGTGCGCCGTCCTTAACGATGCGGTGCACGACTTCCCGGCCAATACCGGAGCCTGCACCAATGACTACGATGACTTGCCGGGCGAGTTCTTTTTCGGCCGGCATGCGTTGGAGCTTGGCTTCTTCCAGCAGCCAATACTCGATATCGAAAGCTTCCTGCTGAGGAAGGGCAATGTACTCGTCAATCGCTTCGGATCCACGCATCACTTCGACCGCGCAGTTGTAAAACTCGGCCGTCACCCGCGACTCAGATTTGTCTTTGCCCCATGCCACCATCCCCAGCCCCGGGATCAAGATGACTGTCGGGTTCGGGTCACGCAGGGCGGGCGAGTTCTCCCGTTTGCAACGGTGGTAATAGTCTGCGTAATCCTGCCGGTACTTGGCGAGCCCGTTGGCCAGCTTAGCTTTGAGAACCGCGAGATCTTCCGCTTGCGGGTTCCAGTCGGCGTAGAGGGGCTTGATTTTCGTCCGCAGGAAATGATCCGGGCAGCTGGTTCCCAGCTCCGCCAAACGGGCCGCGTCCTGCGAGTTGATGAAACGCAGGATTTTTTCGTCGTCCTGGACGGTGCCAATAAAGCGCTTCTGCTGGCTGACCTGACCACGCAACCAGGGCAAGATCGACGCAAAGGCTTCGCGCCGCCGCGCTTCGTCCAGCGCCTGGTACTTCTGCCCACCGAAAGCCTGAGCGTCCCCGCCTTTTTCCTGGTATTTTGTCTCGATGTATTCGGCAGCCTTCTCAATCAGGGAGAGCGTCAAGTTGTAGCATTCCTTGTCGTCGTTGGCCCAGTTGATCAGGCCGTGCTGGCCTAAGATTGCGCCTTTGGCCTGCGGATGCTCCACCACGAGGCGCTGCAGTGCCAAGCCCAGCTCGAAACCCGGTCGCAACCAGGGCGTCCAGATCACTTCTTCACCGTAGATCTCTTTGGTCAGCTTCTCCGAGTGTTTCGCCGCGGCGACCGAGATAGCCGCATTGGGGTGCATGTGGTCCACGTGTCGAAACGGAATGAACGCATGCAACGGCGTATCGATGGAAGAGGGCCGCGGGTTAAGGTTGAAAGTCGCGTGAGTGTACATGCCGACCATCTTGTCTTCGGCCGGCGTTTTGGGCCCTTTCTCCGGCTCCTGCGCGTAAAGCTTTTGCATCTCGATCAGCTTGGTCTGATAGAGCGATGAGAAATTTTCCCGCTTGCTCGTCCGCAGGTCCCCACCAGAGCCTTTTACCCAGAGCACCTCGACTTTCTCGCCCGTCAAAGGATCCTGTTCGACGATTTTTGCGGAGGTATTTCCGCCGCCGGTGTTAGTGATGCGTTGGTCAGAGCCCAATAGATTGGAGCGGTAGATGAGCCGCCCAACCGGATCAAGCTTGGAGGCGACCGCGTCGTCCCATAGATAGTTTACGTATCGGTATTTCTGGTAGTCCATAATCGCGAGGTTACAGTTCTATGAAGCGTTCGTAGGCGGGCCCCCAAGCCTCGGGCGCAATTGGCTCGAAGGTTTGCAGGGTAAAAGAATCGCGCACGACCTGGCGCAGAGCAGCCAGCGACCCAAGATGACCGAGTGCTATGGCTTGGAGGAGCACGTTGCCGACCGCGGTTGCCTCCGCGGGACCCGCGACGACCTGACGCCCGGTTGCACTGGCGGCGAACTGGTCCAAGAGCGCGCTCTGACTGCCTCCGCCCACGATGTGCAGCCGGCGGATCGTCCGTCCGCTCAGTTGCTGCAATTCTTCTAAAGTGACGCGGTAAAGCAGCGCGAGGCTCTCGAAGATGCTGCGCACAAACTGCCCCGGTGTTTCAGGTGCCGGCTGGCCTGTCTCCGAACAAAAGGCAACGATCTTTTGCGGCATGTCGCCCGGCTTCAAGAACCGCGCCGACCGCGGATCGATCAGGGATCGGAACGGCTCCGCGTTCTCGGCCTCCCGCGTTAGAGTGGCATAGCCGAGTTCCCGTCCTTGCCGGGCCCACTCACGCCGCGACTCCTGCAGAATCCAAAGTCCGACGATGTTTTTTAAGAAACGAGTCGTACCGCCGTACCCGGCCTCGTTCGTGAAGTTGTGTTCGCGGACTTTTTCGCTGATGAGGGGCTGGGGCAGCTCCAGGCCAAGCAGCGACCATGTCCCTGAGGAAAGATAGGCCCAATCGTCCCTCTCTTGCGCCGGCACCGCGGCTACAGCCGCGCCGGTGTCGTGCGAACAAGTGGCCACCACTTGCACTTCATGCAGGCCGGTCTCAACTGCAACCTCCTGTAGCAACGGCCCCAGCACCGTCCCTGGAGAGACCAGTTGCGGAAAGATTTTTGGTGGGAAACCGCAACGCTCGATCAGTACCTGTGACCAGGAGCGCGTGCGCGGGTTGTAAAGTTGCGTGGTGCTGGCGTTACTTTCATCCACCCGGGGCACCCCGGAAAAGAGGTAGTTAAAATAGTCGCCGATGGTCAGAAAGCAGTCTGCCACCTCCAACAGCGCGCGGCTTCTTTCCACGTCGGAGGCTAAATGGTAGATCGTGTTGATGGGCATGAACTGAATGCCTGTTTCCGCAAAAATCAGTTCAGAGCCGGCATGCTTGCGCACCCGATCGTACGTGCTTTCGGTGCGCGCATCGCGGTAATGAAACGGCGGAGAGAGCATCGGGTGCACGCCGTTAATAAGCACGTAATCCACGCCCCAGGAGTCCACGCTCAAGCTCGCGACCGGCACGCGCCTTGCCGCGACGTTCCGCAGGCCGGTCTTGAGCTCCTCAAAAATGCGCAACACGTCCCACCGCAAGGAACCCAGCACGCGCACCGCGGCACTGGGGAATCGATGCATTTCCTCCAGAGTCAACCGGTTGTCTTCGAGATGGCCGAGCATCACCCGGCCGCTCTCTGCGCCGAGGTCGCAAGCGATGTAGTATTTTGGGTCCATGATCAAAGGCCGGGAAATGCCTCCAAAAGTTCCTGAATGACCTCCGGACCCATGGCGCTGATCGACCCCAGTGCCCGACTGCGAATGATCGCGGCGGCTGTGGCTTCAAGCACTTCCAAGCGGTCGAAGGCGTCCAGTACCGTGCGACCGGCCACCAGCACGCCGTTGTTTTCAAGAAGCGCTACTGGATTTTTCGGTCCCACAACCGCCGCCACTTCTTTGCCGTCGCCGAACTGATGCTCGAAGCGGATCTTTCCCACATCTTTTAAAAAAAGGTAGCTTTCTGGGATCGTGCGGGTGTCGAGGGCAGAGTCGCTGACGCAGAACGCGGTACCGTTTAGGGGCAATGCGTTGACAATCGCCTGAATTTCGGGATGGGCACGGTAAATCGCCCAGTGCAGTCCCGCAGCCCGGCTCGGCTTATGATCCTGTGTGTGCCTGCCAGCGCGGACGAGAACCAAATCTTCTAGTCCCATCGCGCGGCGATCCACGTGTGAAGACGTGACGACAAAACTCTCTTCATCCACTCTTGCCGAGAAACTGCCCCAGGTGCTCGTCACGAGCCGGTGCTCGTAGGCGCGATGAATAAAGTCGCAGATTTCTTTCCGAAGCTCTTTTTCGCGGCTGGAGGGCGTTTGGGGCGACCCCTCCGACGAGAGAGTACGAGGCTTTTTCGACAGTTCAATCTGAGCGGCGCTAAGGTAATTCACCGGCCCGAGCAACCGTGCGTTAAGGATAATCTGAGCCGTAAACTCAAGAGTTTCGAAGCGTTCGAAAGCTTTGGCGAGCGTGGCGCCGCCAACCACCACGCCATGGTTTTCAAGCACGACACAATTCGGTCGCGCTTTTGAACCACATTGGTCGGCGATGCGTGCCCCGAGTTTCATGCTCCCGGGAAGCGCGTACGGCGCGAAAGCCACGGTTCCGCAGACGTGCCAGGCCTCTGGGAAAAGATGCGTGTCCGGCACCTGCCCGCAAATGCTGAAGCTCACCAGGGCGCCCGGGTGCGCGTGGATGACGGCGTGGAGGTCCGGTCGTACCTCGTAGACGCTCAGGTGAAACGGACTCTCCGACGAAGGCGGATGCAGGCCTTCTTGTTCCCCATTGGGCCGGATCCGCACGATGTCCTGACGGCGCAAACTCCCCTTATCCACCCTCGCGGGCGTGATCCACACGTCACCGTTTTCGTCCCGGACAGAGATGTTGCCGCCGGAGGTGGTGGTCATTTCATGACCGTAGATGCGCTCCATGATCGCGACGATCTGATCGCGTGGGTGAAGAAGAGAGAAGGTTTTCATATCGAACCGTTTGTCAATCCAGGTGGAACATCCTCTTGGGAACCGCGATTCAACTGCATGACAAAGAATTTGCGGATCATGAACTTCTTACCACGATGGGTCGACGCCGCAGCAGGCCCCCCGGAGCGGCGTCGGCTAGGTGCGTCATTTTCTAAAAGTTAAACTTGTCGATGTTGTCGGCGTTAAACACCGTGGGCGGCCCCAACAGCACCACCCCGTCTTTGCCCACTGTGCGAGTCCCCAGTTTACCGGCCGCGAACGTTTCACCCTCCTTGCCCTGGATGTTACCCGAGGCAAGCTGCGCAGCGGCATAAGCGGCCAGATAACCGACGTCAGCGGGGCTCCACAGTTCAAACTCCTTGATTGTGCCGTCCTTAACAAACTGGCGGAGTTGGTTCGGTGTTCCTAAACCGGTAAGAGCAACCTTGCCTTTGTAGGGGCTGCTAGAAATGTAGCGCGCGGCCGCCGCAATCCCGACACTCGTCGGGCTGATGATGCCTTTGAGGTCAGGGTACGCCTGGAGCAAACCTTGAGTTTCAGTAAAGGACTTCTGGTCCTCGTCATTGCCGTAAGCGATCTTGACCAATTTCATGTCCTTGTACTCCGGCTTTTTTAGCTCCTCCTGCATGAACTTGATCCACGTATTCTGGTTCGTGGCATTAGGCGTTGCCGACAGGATGGCAAAGTCGCCGCTGTTCCCAATCTCTTTGGCCAACGTTTGAACAAGACTTTGGCCGATGCCTTCGGCCGAGGCTTGGTCAATGAAAATCGTACGACCTTCCGGGGCCGTATCGGAATCCAATGCCACCACTGTGATCTTTTGGCCCATCGCCTTTTTCAGGTATGGCACCAGGGCGTTGGGGTCGTTCGCGTCAATGAGGATCGCGTTCCGGCGCTGAGTGATGGCTGTGTTGATGTATGGGACCTGAGCGGAGGCACCGGTTTCGGAAGGACCCTCTACTTTGCCTTCGATATCCATCTCCTTGCAGGCGTCCATAACGCCCCCCTCCTGAATCACCATATAAGGGTTGTTAATGTTCTTGGGAATGGAGGTAATTTTCAGGTCCTTCTTAATTGGCTTGTCCTGGCCGTCCGCAACTATTCCAAGGAATGTTACGGAGCAAACTACAGCGATGGTTCTGGTTAAGGAGTTGTTAATCATAGGGTGGTTCGTGGGGGTGCTTAGGTTTTAGAACTAGATAGGAAGATCATTTGGCCACCGATGCGGTGCCGAGCTTTGCAATCTCTCTTTGGCGCTGTATCAGCCGCAACCTTTCGCGGGTCGAAGCGATCAGGTTAGGCAGAAGGATGCTGATGATCAGCAGCGACCCGGTCACGATTCTCAAGATTTCGCTCGCCACATCGGCCAGAGTTAACACATTGTTAATGACACCAATCAACAGAAGGGCGAGTACAACGCCCGTCACCGTACCCTTGCCGCCTTGAACCGTGACGCCGCCCAAAAACACGGCCGCGATGGCGCTCAACTCAAACCCCGTCCCGTTATCGGCTCGGGAACTGGAAAACCGAAAGGTGAAAACGATTCCCGCCAGTGCGCTGATTACGCCTGAAAGAATAAACAGCAGCATCTTCAACCGGCTGATGTTTACCCCGGAGAAACGCGCCGCCGTTTGGTTGCCCCCGACCGCGTAAAGGCTCCGGCCGATAGTGGTGTGATGAAGCACCACCCAGAAAATCAGTGCCAAGACAATGAACAGCACGAACGGCATCGGAATAAATGTGTAGGGAATAACCCCGATTCCAAACCCGGTGTACTCAGGGGGAAAGTCGGCGACAGCCTTATCTCCCAGGATGATATACGCAAACCCGCGGAAGAGCGCGAGCGTCCCGATGGTCACAGCCAAGGAGGGGAGGCGGAACCGCACGATCATAAAGCCGTTGAGCGCCCCGCACAGGGCGCCTACTACCAGGCAAATCACGATCGCCAGCGGCATGGCGAGCTTGTACTCCCAAAGCAAACCAAGCAGGGAGCTTGAAAGGCCCAGCATCGACGCAACCGAAAGATCGATATCGTTAGTAATCACGATCAGGCTTAACGGCAGCGCCATCAGCGCAATCTCCACAAAGTTAGCTAGCAGGTCGGACCAATTGTCAATGGTCAGGAAATCCTTGTTCAGAAGCGTTCCGCCTACTACAGCGATCAACAGAAGCAGAGCGAGAATAGTCTCCCAACTGACTCGGCGGGCAAGTCGTCGTGTGCTCGGCTGGTTTTGACTCATACGTGACTCCATTTAACGCGCGAGCGCAGCGCATGGCGGTACGCAAGGTAGGCGTCCGCTGCGATAGCCAAGAGAAGCATCGCGCCCTGGAAAGATTGCTGCCAGAAGGAAGGGACCCGCAGAAAAACCAGGGTACTGCTAAACACGCTTAACAACAGCGCTCCCAGAACTGCTCCGACGACTGTGCCCACCCCGCCCGTGATGGCAACGCCTCCCACCACGGTCGACGTAATCACCGTCAGTTCAATCCCTTCGGCTGCAGTCGCGTCTACGGTCCCAAAACGTGCCAGCCAGAGTGCTCCCGCCAACCCGGCGATGGCGCCGGAAATGATAAACCCGGTGGCAAGCCGGCGACTGACATTGATGCCCGCAAGAACCGCCGCAGTCGGGTTGCTCCCTATCGCATAGAATTCTCGTCCGACGCGGTATTGGCGTAAGCCGATCGAGAAAAGGACTAACAGGATCAGGACAATCCAGGTCAGGATCGGAATACCTGCAAAGGTCGAGGTACCAATGGCCAGAAAGGAACCAGGAACGTTCACCGCATTCACCTGCCGGCCGTGCACCCAGGCGTAGTTGGCGCCCCGAAAAATGTACAGCGTACCCAAAGTAGTAATTAAAGCTGGAATCCTTCCCCAGGCGATTAAAGCCGCATTCACTCCCCCGAGAACAAGACCGGCCAGAACCGCGATCAACACCACCACCACGCTGGGGATCCCGGGGTAGTTGATGAACAGTGTTCCCGATAGAAAGGCGGTGATGCCGACAATTGAACTGATGGAGAGATCAATTTGGCGCATCAGGATGATAACCGTCTGCCCCAGCACGAGCAGAGCGATGATCGAGACATTTAACATCAGGTCTTTCAGGCTCTGCGGGCTTACGAAGCGCGGATTAAGCGCGGTGGTCAGCACGGTCAACACCGCAATCAGGAGGACCAGACTGCCCTCGCGACTGCGCAGGAACGCGTTCATCCACCCGTGCCCACCGGCGCTACTTTTTAGTTCCTTCATGATCGTCCGTTGGGAGTAGCTTTTGCTTTTTTGTCACGAACCGACCCCGTTTGGCCGGTCGCCGCGAACATGATTGCCTCTTCCGTGGCCTCTGAACGGGCCAACTCGGCGGTGAGCTTACCTTCGTGCATCACCAGAATGCGGTCGGCCATCCCAATAACTTCCGGCAATTCGCTGGAAATCATGATGATCGCCATCCCCT
>Ga0181535_10005123_pt1 | contig 14184 bp, 8 predicted proteins | sample PEATcosm2014_Bin_44_FD_119774 | JGI IMG/M metagenome (GOLD analysis project Ga0181535, IMG submission 119774) | Peatland microbial communities from MTU Mesocosm Facility, Houghton, MI, USA - PEATcosm2014_Bin17_30_metaG | ecosystem: Environmental > Terrestrial > Soil > Wetlands > Peat | place...
AACTCCGATTCGACGCCCATGCTCGGCGGCAACGACATGAACGTCTTTGGCTCGGCCACGCAGGGCAAGAACACCGAGAAGAAGACCGTTGCCGAGACCTTCCTTGCCGGTCACGGGTCGCCGTTTGTTGCGCAAGTCTCAATGGCCAACGCGCCCAAGCTCTACCGCGCCATTCTCGACGGCCTCGAGTATCGCGGCACCATGTTCCTGCAGTGCTTCACCACGTGCCAGCCGGAGCACGGCGTGGCCGACGACATGGCTCTCCACCAGGCGCAGCGCGTACGCGATTCGCGCGGCGCTCCGGAGTTCGTCTTCAATCCGCGCATGGGCGAAACGTATCAGGAGGCGCTCGACATCAAGGGCAATCCCTCCATCGATCTCGATTGGTACGAAACCAAGTCCAAGGTGACCAACGAGCCGTATCGCTACACGGTCGCGCACTGGTGCGCCACCGAGGCCCGCTTCCGTAATCATCTGAAGAAAATAAAGCCGGACCAAATCCAGGGAAAAATTCCGCTCGACAACATGCTGGTTCGCGTCACGCAGCAGGATGTTGTCTACCGCTACTACCTCTTGCCCGAGCACCGCAGCTTCATTCCTGACTTCGGCGTGTATATCACTTTCGATCAGGACGGGAAGACCATTTACTACGCGCTCAGCCGGCAGTTGGTCATGTTCTGCGTGGAGCGGCGCAAGGCCTGGCGGATGCTGCAATCGAAGGCCGGAATCGTGAACCGCGAGTACCAGGCTCAGAAAGCAATCCTCGCCGATCTCGACGCGGGCAAGATCGCAAAGGACGAGTTCTTCACGCACGCCCACGAAATCATGGCCGAGAAGCTCGGAAAACCGGTGCTGGCGAAAGCCTGAAACCTTCCATCAAACCTCATCAAGGACGCGGACCTTCGGGTCCGCGTTCCTTCTTGACCAGCAATTCCAAAACCTTGGTATACTTCGGGCCAATCAGGAGGAGCCAGTAACATGAGCTCTCTGTTGGCCGGGTCTCTTCGTTCTCGAATCTCCCGCGTTGTCGCAGTAGTCACTATCCTCGCATCGGTTCAAATGGTCGCTGGTCAAAGCGACGAATCCACAGCATACCGAGGATACCTTGGTACTTTTAAAGTTCTGTACGTTGGCGGAATTGTGGAGTCAAACCCCTACATTCATCTCAAGCTCAAAGCTGGGGACAAGTTAAGCATCGATATAGGCTCCAACGAGTCACCCGCGGCGATGTACTCGACTGGGGCGACTGGCGTTGTTATGAATGTTGTCGATATTCGTGACCAGATCATTCTGAACAAGGGTAGGAATCCGATCCAAGAGGTTGGGAACTTTGAGGTGACAGAGATCAGCTTCGGGCCCGGAGTTCCGCAGCGGGTGGGGAATGCGATCGGAACGGTAATTTCTCAGGGCAAATCAGGAAACCGCTACATCGGACTTATTTGGGCCGAACATCGTGACAAGTGCGGAGCGGTATTTCAAGTGGATGAGAACGACTACCCTCCACTATTGGCGGCACTCGAGCGTTTTACAGGCAAGAAGCCGGTTGACTCAGAAAAGCCCTGACGATAATCGAAGCTGCGTCCTATCCCTGTCCATCAACCGATCACTAAAGAATGGGTGCCCCATCCAAAACGCGCGCTTTGCGTTTTGGGTGGGATAGGCGAACCCCGACCGTCCTCACTCAACTCACCACCGAAGTATGGGGCGCCCCCGGTCCATGGCACTTGGGGACCGGGGCTAGCAGACCCTCTGCCAACCCCGTGCTTGGCCCGCCGAACATTTTGTCAATAGGCTAGGCCCCTAAACCCCTGCATTCTAACCACTTCCATTTGCCGATTATTTCCCCCGATCGGCGCACAATAGAATCATTGACTACCTTGAGGTGCGATTTGAAATCCTCCGCAAAATTCCGAGCGATTCTTCTTCACACCTCCAGCATCTTGCGCCCGACTGCCGACTCGGTTCTCCGCCCGTTGTCGATTCCACTCGATCCTACGTACCATGCCAAGCAGCTAGAGGCTGGAAGCTGGAAGCTAGAAGCTGTTTTGACCCCCACCCCCCCCTGCCGTTTTGTAGAACTGTGAAACTGTGAAACTGTGGAGCTCGCCGAATCAACAACTTGCAGCCACAGTTTCACAGTCTCACAGCTCTGATCTCCAGTTCTTCGATTTCTCGGCTGGTTTTTTCGCGCAATTCGGAAGAAAACACACAAGCGCGTTATTTTCGATCAATCTTGCGTTACGTACAAATCGACATACTCGTTCACGGCCATCTTTTCCAGCCGATCGCCGTCGAGCGAGACTTCAAGAATCCGCTGCTGCTGCGCGTCGTTGAAGCGGCGCCGCAGGTTGGTCTTGAATTTTTCAACGAGCAGCGGCATTCCTTCTTCACGGCGGCGGCGATGGCCAATGGGATACTCAACGGTCTCCTCGAGAACTGCGCCGTTATCGAGCTCGATGCGAAGGCTGTTGGCAATCGAGCGTTTCTCCGGATCGTGATAGTCGGCCGTGAAGAGTGGCTCTTCAACGCACTCGATCCTGGCGCGGAGGGCGTCGACGCGAGGATCCGATGCAACATTGTCTTCGTAGTCCGCAGCCGTCAATCTGCCGAACAGAAGTGGAATCGCAACCATGTACTGCACGCAATGGTCGCGGTCGGCGGGATTCGAGAGCGGACCTTTCTTGTCGATAATGCGCAGGCATGCCTCGTGCGTGCGGATTTTTATTTTCTTGACGTCCGCCGCCGATTTACCCGTCGCATCCAGCCGCGCGCGCAGCTTCATCGCCGCTTCCACGGCGGTCTGCGCGTGAAACTCGGCTGGGTAGCTGATCTTGAACAATACGTTCTCCATCACATACGAACCATAAGGTCGCTGGAATTTGAACTCCTGTCCGCGGAACGAAACGTCATAAAAGCCCCAGGTCTTGGCGGTGAGTGCGGAGGGATAACCCATTTCACCGGCGCGCGCCATCAATGCCAATCGAACGGCGCGGCTTGTCGCATCGCCTGCAGCCCAGCTCTTGCGCGAACCGGTGTTGGGCGCGTGGCGATAGGTGCGCAGGCTCTGCCCATCAACCCATGCAAGCGACAGTGCTTGAATCGTCTGTTCGCGAGTGAGGCCAAGCAGTTGGCTCACGACGGCGGTTGATGCCACCTTGACGAGCACGACGTGATCCAGGCCGACCTTGTTGAACGAATTCTCGAGCGCGATGCAGCCCTGAATCTCGTGCGCTTTGATCATGGCCGTCAGGACATCGCGGATCTTAACCAAAGGTCTGCCCGCGGCAGGCGCGCGAGACAGCCAGTCGGCCGTGGCCAGGATTGCGCCCAGATTGTCGGAGGGATGGCCCCACTCCGCAGCCAGCCACGTGTCGTTGAAGTCGAGCCAGCGAATGAGGGTCCCAATATTGAATGCGGCCTGCACCGGATCGAGCTGAAAGTTGGTGCCGGGAACGCGCGCGCCGCTCGGCACAATCGTTCCCGGTACGATCGGTCCTAGCAGTTTTGTGCACGCCGGATATTCGAGCGCTTCAAGGCCGCAGCCCAGCGTGTCCAGCATGCAGTAGCGCGCGGTAGAGTAGGCGAGATCGCTGTCGATCTTGAAACTCAACGCATAATCGGCGATGTCGGTGAGGACTTTGTCCGGCGCTGGCCGTTCATTAGGGATGTGCGACGACACGCGGGCTCCTTCTTACCTATTCCCGTGCCGCAATCGGCACAAACTCGAGATTCTCCGGCCCAGTATAGATGGCCGACGGCCGAATGATCTTTCCATCCTGGCGCTGCTCGATGACATGTGCACACCATCCGGCGGTCCGCGCCATTACAAAAAGTGGCGTAAACAAGTCGATCGGAATACCCATGAGATGATAGGCAACCGCCGAATACCAGTCGAGATTGGGAAACATCCGCTTGGCGTCGTGCATGGTGCTCTCGATCCGTTCGGCGACCGAAAAAAGGCGCTGGCCGTCGGCGTCCACGGCTAACTTGCGCGCCTGCGCTTTGATAACGTCGCTGCGCGGATCGCTGATGGTGTATACAGGATGGCCGAACCCAATAATGACTTCGCGATTGGCGACGCGGCGGCGAATATCTGCTTCCGCCTCGTCGGCTGACGCGTAACGCTGCTGAATTTCCAGAGCGACTTCGTTAGCGCCGCCGTGCTTCGGGCCCTTGAGCGCGCCGATTGCGCCGACGATGCAGGAGTAAATGTCTGAGCCCGTCCCGGCGATCACGCGCGCGGTGAATGTGGATGCGTTGAACTCGTGCTCCGCGTAAAGGATGAGCGAGACCTGCATGGCGTGAACCCACTCTTTGCTTGGCGGCCGGCCATGCAGCAAATGGAGAAAATGAGCGGCCAGCGGTTCGCTGTCGGCGTCGACCGCGATGCGCTTGCCATTCCGCGCAAAGTGGTGCCAGTAGAGAAGTATCGACCCCATCGACGCCAGCAAGGCATCCGCGATGTCGCGTGCCCCGGCGACGTTGTGGTCATCGGCTTCGGGCCGCAAACAACCCAGCACCGAGACGCCGGTACGAAGAACGTCCATGGGATGCGAGTGCGCCGGCACGAGCTCGAGCGCCTGCTTTACTTCCGTAGGCAAGCTGCGCCGGCCGAGCAGCCGCGTTTTGTAAGCAGCCAGCTCCGCTGCATTGGGCAGCTTACCGTGAATGAGCAGGTGCGCGACCTCGGCAAATTCGCAGTGCTCGGCCAGATCGGCAATGTCATATCCGCGATAGTGCAGGTCGTTGCCTGTGTGGCCGACGGTGCAGATGGCGGTTTCACCGGCTGCGGTGCCGGAAAGCGCGACGGATTTTTTGGGTTTGAAGGCGGGCGCGTTGCTCGCCTCTTGAACGCTCATGGTTCGACCCCCGGAGAGCATAAAGTTAACGAATCAAAATAGGGAATGTCTACTCTGTCTTCTTGCCCCTGGCGAAAAGTTCATCGAGCTTCTGCTCGTACGCGTGATAGCCAAGATAGCGGTAAAGCTCGTCGCGAGTCTGCATCAGTGGCAGCACACTCTTCTGCGTTCCCTCCGAGCGAATTGCCTCGTAGACCTTCAGCGCCGCGGCATTCATTGCCCGATACGCGGCGCAGCAATAGAGGATGATGTCAACTCCCGCCGCTGCCAGCTCCTCGCGCGTGAAGAGCGGCGTCTTGCCGAATTCCGTAATGTTGGCGAGAACGGGCACGCCGACTGCCGTGCGAATTGCGGTGTACATCGAGACATCGGTGACAGCTTCGGCAAAGATCATATCGGCGCCGGCAGCCACATAAGCTCGCGCGCGCTCAATGGCGCGATCCATTCCCTCGCCGGCGAGCGCATCCGTGCGGGCCATGATGACGAACTGCGGGTCGGTGCGCGCGTCGACCGAAGCCTTGATGCGATCGACCATCTCTTCGGCTGGCACCAGCTCCTTGCCAGGCCGGTGACCGCATCGTTTCGCGCTCACCTGGTCTTCGATGTGCACAGCGGCCGCGCCGGCCCTGATCATCTGTTGAATCGTGCGCGCGATGTTGAAAGCTCCGCCCCATCCGGTGTCAATGTCGACCAGCAGCGGCAGCGAGCAGGCGTCGGTGATGCGCCGAACGTCGGTCAGCACATCTTCCATGGTGCTGATGCCGAGATCTGGAACGCCGAGCGAATTGGCGGCCACCCCGCCGCCGGAAAGATAGATCGCGCGGAAACCCGTGGCCTCGGCGAGCTTTGCCGCGTACGCGTTGATGGTGCCCGCCACCTGCAACGGCTTCTCCGCCGCCAGCGCCGCGCGAAAGCGCGCTCCCGCCGAATTGTCGCTCGATCCGACCGCCATTCCTCTTCCTTTGGCGCATCATAACAGGGTTTTCACACGGACGGCTTTCGCAACGCAGGCGCGCGGTGCGACAATCATTCCGACGGAGCCTTCCCTCGAAGAACGAGGCTCTACCTGGAGGAAAAACAAACCAATGAAGCGCACATTGATCTGCACCTGTTTACTGTTCGCAGCAACCGCTCTCCTTGCCCAGCAGAAGGCGCCGCCCAAGAGCCCGCCAGCAACAGCATCGGCGACCATTGGCGGCAAAGCGATCACGATTACCTACAGCTCGCCCCGCGTGAATGGCCGTGAGGGCAAGATCTACACCAAGGATGGGCTCATTAGCCACGATCCGCACTATCCCGTCTGGCGCGCCGGCGCGAACGCCGCCACAACGCTGAAGACCGATGCTGACCTGACCATCGGCGACCTGAGCGTTCCTGCCGGTACTTACACAGTGTTCGTAGATATCTCCGACCCCGCGAATTGGGTCCTGATTGTGAACAAGCAGACCGGCGAATGGGGACTGTCTTACGACGCCAGCCAGGATCTCGGCAAGACGGCGATGACGATGGCAGCCCCGCCTTCGACGGTCGAGGATTTGGTCTACACGATTACCGATAACGGCGGCGGCAAGGGCACGCTGACACTGGCATGGGAGAATGTAAGCGCATCGGTGCCGATTCAGGTTCATTGATTGCAGGTCGGCACATTACCTCCGGCATTCGTCAGGGGCGGCAAGTTCGCAATGGGTTTGCCGCCCTACCGATACAATGGAGAAAGTGGCGTATTCCCTGCCGAGAGGTTAAAGCAATTGCCGTTGTATCCCTATCGCTGCACAAAGTGCGGCCATCGATTTGAAAAAATCCAGCACTTTAAATCCGAGCCGGAGAAGGTCTGTCCCCAGTGCGGCGGAGTGCTGGAGCGTGTTCTTACTGCGCCGGGGCTGAGTTTCAAGGGCGCTGGCTGGTACGTGAACGACTACGCGGCAAAGGGGAGTTCATCCGGCGGCGACTCCGATTCGAAGGCCGAGAGCAAGGCGGACGCCAAGTCAGATTCAAGGAAACAGACAAAACCGGACACAAAATCCGAGACGAATGCCCCCGCCGCGGATAGCGGAAGCAATTCCACGACGTCTTCCACACCTGCTGCACCCGCTGCCAAGCCCAAGTCGACCACGAGCTCATAGTCGGTCTCGTCGACGATTCATCCGGAGAACGCTCTTCAGATCGGGCAGCCTGCACAACCGGCGGGCCCGGAACGCTACCATAATTCCTGAAGATGCCGCTGCTTGATCCCATTCCGTCGCCGGTGGAGCACGCCGATCTGACTGCGCTCGAATGGCACCCGCTGCTCTCGCTCGTTGCTGGCTTCGCCGCATCGCCGGTCGGACGCGAGGCAATTCTTGCGTTGCGCCCCTCAACCAACGAGGAGTGGATTACGCGCCAGCACCTGCTTGCCGCTGAAGTGCGGCTGATCCTCGAAGAGCAGATATCCATTCCGCTGGGCGGACTTTTCGATCCGACGCAGTTGGCCGCGAAAGCGCAGATCGCGGGTGCGGCACTTGAAGCGGCGGAGTTGCAGGGTATCGCTCGTCTCGCCAACGACGTCGCCTCGTGGCAAGCGCTCTTACGCGAGCCGCCGGCGCGGCTGGCCGGCAAGTTGGCGAGACTGTCGGAGTTGTCGGCTTCACTCACCGCAAGCTTGCGCCCGCTTGCCGAATCCATCGAGCGCAAGATTCAACCCGATGGCACTCTGGCCGACGACGCCTCGCCGGAGTTGAATCGCATTCGCCGCGAACAGGAGCGGCAGCAGAGAGTGATCGAGGAGAGCCTGCGCGCGGCGCTGCGCAAGTTGTCGGCGGAAAACGCCACGCAGGACGACGTAATCACGATTCGCGGCGAGCGCTTCGTGATTCCTGTGCGAGCCGAGCTCAAACGGCGCATTTCCGGGGTAATTCACGGAGCGAGTTCTTCCGGACAGACGGTCTATGTTGAGCCACTTGAAACCATCGAGCAGAACAATGAGCTGGTGCGGCTCATCGAGGAAGAGCAGGCGGAGATTCACCGGATCTTCGTTGCGCTTACTCGCCAGGTGGCCGGCTACGCGCTCGGTTTGGTCGAGGGCGCACGGGTACTGGCTTTGGTCGACAGCCTGCTTGCAAGAGCGCGCTTTGCGCGCGAATTCGACTCCGTGGTTCCAACTTTTGGACGAGACCTTTTGGAGATTCAGGGTGGCCGCCATCCGCTGCTTGAGAAGCGCTTGCGTGCGAATGGCGGGAAATCGGTCCCGCTCAATCTGGAGCTGACGGCAAACGAGCGTCAGTTGATCATCAGCGGGCCGAATACCGGCGGAAAAACGGTAGCTTTGAAGACGACAGCACTTTTGGCGATGATGGCGCAAGCTGGAATCCCGGTTCCGGCCACGAGCGCCAGCTTTCCGGTATTCACGGCGTTCCTGGCCGACATTGGCGACGCGCAGTCGATTGAGGCAGCGCTTTCCACTTTCTCCGCGCACATCACCAATCTTGACCGGCTCTCACGGCTCGCCGATGCTCGCTCGCTCGTGTTGCTCGACGAGCTGGGTTCGTCGACCGATCCTGAAGAGGGAGCTGCGCTCGCTGTGGCCGTGGCGCATCATTTTCTCAATGCCGGCGCCTGGACACTGATCTCGACGCATCACACCTCGCTCAAGGTTTACGCGGCGAACACCCCCGGTGTGCGCAACGCCGCGGCCGGTGTGGATGAGCGGACGCTGGCTCCGAACTACCAGTTTCATCTTGGAGTGCCTGGCGCCTCGGCTGGAATTCAGACGGCCGAACGGTTGGGGTTGAACGACGAGATCATCGCGGCAGCGCGGCTGCGGCTGGGCTCGCAGCAGGCCGACATCGCGCGCTTCCTCGATAAATTGCACAGCGAGATTGCGGAGCTCGAAATCGAACGTAAGGCGGCCCGCGAACAACAATACGCGCTCAATGTTGAACGGAAACGGCTCGAGCGTGAGGGCGACGTCGAAGTACGAAACCGCGTGCGCGATCTCGAAGCGAAACTGGCATCGCTACTCAAGGATTTTGAATTCCAGATCCGGGAGAATGTGCGGGCGGTTGAAGACCGTGCATCCCAACAGAAACTATCCAAAGAAGCCGAACGGCGCATCACCCGCATGCGCCGCGAGTTTCAGGAGAGCTTCAATCAGGCCGTCGTAGCGCACCACACCGGCGCGGATCAAGGCGACACGAACGCGCAGCCGCATCTGCTCCGCCACATCGCGCCCGGCGACAGGGTTTTGCTCAAATCGATGGGTAAAGTGGCCGTGGTGCAGCGCGAGGTCGAGAAAGACCTTTTCGAAGTAGCGCTGGGTCCGATCAAGATGCGCGTCAAGCGGGATGAGTGCTCCGAGCCTCCGGGTTCTGGGGGAGATTCCGGGCAAGGAAAGGCCGATCCTCTCGCAGCCGCACGAAAGCAAAAGGGCGTGCACGTGACCGTGACGAGCGCGAACACCGACGCGTTGCGCGCGGAGATTAATCTGATCGGCCGCACGGTAGATGAAGCAACCGACGAGCTCGAAAAGTATCTCGACCACGCCTTTCTCGCGGGGCTCCCGCGCGTGCGCGTGATCCACGGCCATGGCGCCGGCATTCTTCGCCGCGGAGTTCGCGAATTCCTGAAGGGCCATCCGCATGTGGCCGGGATCGAAGAAGCTCCGCAGAATGAAGGCGGGCAGGGAGCGACGCTAGTGGAGTTGCGGCAGTAGGTTGGCTGACGTCCTGTATCATCAACCCGTGATTCCAATGAGGCGAGTCCGAGTTGTTCCTATTTGCTTTGCCCTGTTGGTGGTTTGTTCGTTGGCATTTGGCCAGCGAGCTCCGATTCCGCAGCAACTGACATTCGTGCCGTATCACGCGAACGGCATCTACAAAATCGGTGAAACGGTTGGCTGGACGGTGACACCAGGGCCTGATGCGCCCACCTATTCTTATACGTGGACGATTCGCAGGGATAACGCTGTCGTCCTCAAGGAAGGCAAGCTCGATCTTTCCACAGGTAAGGACACGATCGAGATCGTCGGCGACCAGCCCGAGATGATTTATGTTGCGATTGAGCCGTATGCTGCTCTCGCGGCCGCACAGGGCGCGCCGGCGAGCGCGGGGCAGGCCGGTTCTGCTGCGCCCAGCCCAGCACCAGACGCCGCGTCCACTTCCGCGGCTCAGGCTGGCTCCTCAACCGCGAACGCAGGCGGCTCTCCGCAGGTACCGCACTGGATCGGCGGCAACACGGGGCGAAACAACGGGCTCTACGCAGTGGGCGCGGCCGTTGCACCGACGGATATTCCCCTCTCAACTCCTCGCCCGGCCGATTTCGATACATTCTGGGACGGCAAGCTGGCTCTGCAGGCCAAGGTTCCTATCGACGCAGCGCTGACGCCGGTGACGACCGACGTGCCGGGCGTGGAGATGAGCATCTTTGCGCTCGATGCGCTCGGTTCGAAAGCTCACGGCTACGTGGCGCGGCCCGTTGCTGAGGGCAAGTACCCCGCGTTGATCATGCTGCAATACGCCGGCGTTTATGCGCTCAATGCGCACGCCGACGCCGAGCATGCCGCCGAAGGCTGGCTGGTACTCAATGTCGACTCGCACGACAAGCTGCCTTCCGATCCATCGGGCGGCATTCCTACGAACTACAACGCCATTGGCAATACCGATCGCGAAAAATCCTACTTTCTCGATATGTATCTGCGCGATTCGCGCGTGCTCGATTACTTGGCGACGCGGCCGGACTGGGACGGCAAGACGGTTGTGTTGACCGGAGGGAGCATGGGCGGTCAGCAAAGCATCGTGCTTGCAGGACTGCGGCCAGACGAGGTGTCTGATGTACTGGTTTGTGTGCCGGCGGGCGCCGATACCAATGGTGATTTGCACGGCCGTAAAGCCGGCTATCCCTATTGGCCCTCAGACAACCCTGACGCGATGAACGCCGCTCTCTACTTCGATACAGTGAATTTCGCTTCGCGCATCAAGGCGCCGGTGATGGCGGGATTTGGATTCATCGATACTGTTTCGCCGCCGGCAGGCGTATGGACGATGCTGAACCAGATCCCCGGCCCCAAAGAGGCTATACCCGTCATCGACTCCGAGCACGATAACTTCACCTATATGAAGATGGAGCCGTGCCATACGAGAACGAAGGAACTTCTCGATCTGCTCGTGAAGGGCGGAGCGTATACGCCAGCGGCGGTGCAACCGTAGGAATCCAGCTGCCCGGCGAGAGGTAGACAGAAACGAAGCAGGCTCCGGGAAAACGGAGCCTGTTCTCGTTCGGGACCTTAGCGCGTGGGCGCTGTTTACCCCAACGCGAGGGTTTATGCCATCGCCTCCCGGCCCATCGGCTCGAACATGAGCTGATTCGACTTGCGGTCCACGTCGATGCGCACGTGCGCTCCAGGAAGCACCTCGCCATCGAGGATCTTGATGGCCAGTGGATCCTGCACCATTCGCTGGAGCGAGCGTTTGAGCGGACGCGCTCCGTAAGCCGCATCGGAACCGGCCGTAAGGATCAGTTGCCGAGCCGGTTCGCTCAGCTCGATCGAAATGGCACGGTCTTCGAGCAGCTTGCGAACCTCGCTCAGTCGTAAATCCAGAATCTTGCTCAACTGCGCGTTGCCCAGCGGACGGTAGATCACGATGTCGTCCACGCGGTTCAGGAACTCCGGCCTGAAGTGCTCGCGCAAGACGCGCATCACGCTCTCTCTCGCCATGTCGAAGTCGTGCTCCGTCTTCAGCTTTTCGCCTGCGAGCATGGCCGCGCCCAGGTTCGACGTCATGATCAGCACTGTGTTCTTGAAGTCCACCGTGCGGCCCTTGGCGTCGGTGAGGCGTCCATCGTCCATCACCTGGAGCAGGATGTTGAAAACATCAGGGTGCGCCTTTTCGATTTCGTCGAAGAGAATCACCGCGTAGGGGCGGCGATGGATGGCCTCGGTCAGCTGGCCGCCTTCGTCGTAACCTACGTATCCCGGAGGAGCGCCGATCAGGCGAGCCACGGCGTGCTTCTCCATGTACTCGCTCATATCGATGCGGACCAGGGCCTGCTCATCGTCAAACAGGAACTCGGCCAGAGCGCGCGCCGTCTCCGTCTTGCCCACGCCTGTGGGCCCAAGAAAAATAAACGAACCGATCGGCCGCTTGGGATCGCTGAGGCCCGCGCGCGAACGGCGAATGGCATTGGCCACAATTGTGAGCGCTTCGTCCTGGCCCACAACGCGGTCCCGGAGCCGGTCTTCCATCTGGACCAGCTTCTTCACCTCGCCCTCCAGCATGCGCGAGACGGGAATGCCCGTCCATTTGCTCACGATTTTGGCGATGTCTTCCTCGTCGACTTCTTCCTTGAGCATCCTCGCGACGCCGGCCTTGCCGCCTTGCGCAGCGTCAAGCTTCTTCAGTTCCGCTTCAAGCTTCGGCAACTCGCCATATTGAATCTGCGCGGCTCGATCGAGCTGACCTTTGCGGGTCTGCTCCTCGGCCTCGAAGCGCAGTGCCTCGATTTTCTTCTTGGTTTCGGAGATTCGCGTGATCGCCTCGCGCTCCCTTGTCCAGCGCGCCCGCAACGCCGTTATTTGTTCGCGCAATTGCGCGACCTCCCGCTCCACGGCCTTCAGGCGATCTTTACTGGCGGCGTCGGTCTCGCGTTTGAGTGCCGCACGTTCGATCTCGAGCGATGTAGCCTGGCGTTCAAGCTGGTCAATCTCCGTTGGCACGGAACCGATCTGGATGGCCAGCGACGCCGCAGCCTCGTCGACAAGGTCAATGGCTTTATCGGGCAAGAAGCGGTCGCTGATATAGCGGTGCGAAAGCGTGGCAGCGGCAACGATTGCCGCATCCTTGATGCGGACGTTGTGGTGAGACTCGTAGCGCTCCTTCAGGCCGCGCAGAATCGCGATGGTGTCCTCGACGTTGGGCTCGCCGACGTAGACGATCTGGAAGCGGCGTTCAAGTGCCTTGTCCTTTTCGATGTACTTGCGATACTCGTTCAGCGTGGTTGCGCCGATGGCCCGCAGCTCGCCGCGCGCCAGCGCCGGCTTGAGCATGTTGCTTGCGTCGATTGCACCCTCGGCCGCGCCCGCGCCCACCAGCGTATGCAGCTCGTCGATGAACAGAATGATCTGTCCGTTGGACTCTTCGATTTCCTTCAGCACCGCCTTCAGACGGTCCTCAAACTCGCCGCGATACTTCGCGCCGGCGAGCATGGAGCCAAGATCGAGTGCGATGACGCGCTTGTCGCGAAGGCCTTCCGGCACGTCGCCCGAGATGATGCGGCGCGCGAGACCTTCAACGATCGCGGTTTTTCCCACCCCTGGCTCGCCGATCAAGACTGGATTGTTTTTTGTCCGGCGGCTCAACACCTGGACAACGCGGCGAATCTCCTCGTCGCGGCCGATTACCGGGTCGAGCTTGCCGCGGCGTGCGAGTTCTGTAAGGTCCTTGGCGTATTTCTCCAGCGCCTGGAATTTCTCTTCCGGATTTTGGTCGGTCACGCGCTGCGAGCCTCGCACAGCAGTGAGCGCCTGCAGAATGGCCTCGTGGGTGGCGCCGGCAGCGACGAGTACATCGCGCGCTGGATCGCTTTTGAGATGCGCAACGCCAAGCAACAGATGTTCGGTTGAAACGTACTCGTCTTTGAAGTTCTGGGCTTCTTTAAAGGCCTGTTCGAGCACCTTGTTCATCGCCTGGCTGAGGCTGGGCTGAGAGGCGACTCCGGCTACGCGCGGCAGTTTCTGTTCGATGCCGCGCAGGTCGCTCTCCAAATGTTCAATGGGCACACCGATTTTCCCGAGCACGGAAGGCACAACGCCTTCGCGGTCTCCGATGAGCGCGAGCAGCAGGTGTACCGGCTGAAGCTCAGGGTTGGTGAGCTCGGCGGCGCGCGACTGCGCCTCCTGGATCGCCTGTTGCGTTTTGACCGTCAATTTTTCCCAACGAATGGCCATGAAAAACAGCTCCCAGCTATTAGCCCTTAGCCTCTAGCTTAATTCGGGTGATGCCGCCATCGAATTGAATACCAGCATTCCGCTCTGAAAATGATGTAAAAACGCCGGGAAGGGAATTGCAACCCCTCCCGGCGTGCCGACCTCGGACTGCGAGGCCAGCTCCGACGAATTCAGCCACTGACTGAAGGACGAAGACGGACTTTATGCCGCCAGCGTCTGGTTCACGTTCACCTTGATTTGTTTCGGCTGCGCTTCGGGCTTCTTCTTGAGCTCGAGCTTCAGCACGCCGGCGTTGTAGCTGGCCGCGACGGCTTCGGTGTCGACGGTCGAGGGCAGCGTGAATGCGCGATAGAAGCTGCCGTAGCGCCGCTCGATGCGGTGGAAGTTCTCTTCCTTCTCTTCCTTCTC
>Ga0181535_10005126_pt1 | contig 14182 bp, 19 predicted proteins | sample PEATcosm2014_Bin_44_FD_119774 | JGI IMG/M metagenome (GOLD analysis project Ga0181535, IMG submission 119774) | Peatland microbial communities from MTU Mesocosm Facility, Houghton, MI, USA - PEATcosm2014_Bin17_30_metaG | ecosystem: Environmental > Terrestrial > Soil > Wetlands > Peat | place...
GAAAGCGACACCCGGTGTCGGGTCGACCGAGCTGGCCGGACCGATCGGCATCAACGGCGAGAGCCCCACGGCCACGCCCAGGGCTACGAGAGCACCCAGGAACACCGCGCCGATCGGTCCGAGCGTCGCGTCAGCTGCGATCGTCGGCCTATTTGCTCCAAGGGACCGCAGTACGCCGACATCCCCACGTCTCGCAAACAACTGTCGGCTTATGGTCTGACCGCCGATCAACAATGCAGCAAGGGCCGCGATGACCCCGAAGACTCCGAGGGCGATCGCCTCTGGCCTGGTCGCACGCTCAACCTGCCCCTCGACCACTGACGTGAGGTGGAAGCTGTAGGTGGATCCTGGAGGGAGAGCATCAACGATCTCCCGTTCGACTACTGGCACAGCGCGGTCGCTGTCAAGACGTAACCCGTAGGTCGGGTAACTCGCCGCCGCGCTCAGCTTCTCGGTCAGCGCCGGGGTCATCAACACATCGGTGGGGAATCGATCGACGTCGTCGTTGACGACCTGGCTCGAGAACTCGACGAGACCGACAAGTTTTGCCGAGAAGCGCATCCAGGGCTTTCCGGTTAGGGGGTTGAACGAGGGTGTCTGCGCCTGCTGAATCGAGTAGGCGCCAAACGGGACGGTCTGACCGATGTGCCAGCCCGACAGCCGGGCGGCTTCGGCCGTCGCCACCATTTCGTCGGTGCTCGCAGGATCAGCCATCTGACCCTGAGTGACGATGACCCGATCCTGCCTGTAGTACATACCGCCCGCACTGCCGACCTCCGTGACATCGTTGTCGTTGAAGGCCGAAGGGAGAGCTTTCCCGTTCGCTCCGAGCGGGATGACGAGGAGAGACGGGGCATCGGCGACGTGCTCCACATGGGGGAGGCGGGCAAGCTTCCCGCTCAGGGTCGTGATGCCGAACTGATCAGAGACTCCCGAAGTCTGGAATTGGAGGTCCGAGGCCCTCGTGGCCGCCAGATAGGCGCCGAAGGTTGACTGGGAGCGCCGCGCCCCGGCGATCGAGACCATGGCTACGCCGCCCACTAGCCCGATCAGGAGGACGATGGAGAGGTATCCGGGCCAGCGCTGGTGAATGGTGGCCCTGAAGTGATACCACGGGACTCGAATTGCCCGAGCGCTCATAGCGAGGGGTTCGTTGGTTGCCGCATTCCAACCTCTTCAGTCTCTTCCCGCGCCATCAAGCCCTCCTGCATCATTGTTGACCCGGCGGGACCCCGAATTGGAGGTGGTCAGACTGTGGAGCCGACCTCGTGCTAGCACCACCCCTTCGGTGCGCAGATCAACTTCGACAAGAGGATTTAGGCGTACCTGAGCTGAGAGACCCTGAATCAAATGCTCGCGACTGTCGCCTCGCAGCCGGCCGATACCCCGCGGCGTCTGGACTTGAACCGCTTCCATGGACCTGCCCCCATATGTTCATCGAAAACGGTGTCCGCGGGTCGCCCAGTACGCCGGCTCAGAGGCAGGTCGTTACGCAAACCGACCTTGGAACGCAGATGGCAAAGATCACAGTCCGTTTCTGACCGTTCGCTCCAAGATTCCGAGCGTGGCCCGCAGGGCCGACTCGGGCACGATCGGGAAGCGGTCCTGCATGTCGCCGCTCACCTTCGACCAGTCGTAGTAAGACGTCACACTGGTGACCCCGTCCTCATCAGCACTCAGGCGGTAACCATAAAAGTGTTGAACCGGAATATCGGGCCCGAGATCCCACGCGATCTCCTTGTCGCGCTCGAAGACGATGATGTGCACCGTCACGTCGTACTTGCCAAGCGGGACGTCATTGAGCGACTCCCGGTCCATATGGATGACGAACGTGTCGCCAACCTTTTCCGCCGGTTCGCCGGTGAAGTCCTGCAGCATCCCAGAGGCATCGATGGCCACATGGCCCGCCGGGCTACGCAAGACGTCGAAGATCGCCGCGGGTGACGCCGGGATTGGCCGGGTCACTTCGATGCGGTTCGATAGAAACACGGTATCGGGCATGTTGGGCCTCCTCATTTGACGTGAACGGGCTTGTCGGTCACCGTCGAGGTGACCAGCATCGCGCGCCGACGTCGCTGCCCGCCGGAGTACTGGAGAGAATCATCACGTCATCAATAATGGGCTTCCGCCCCTAGGACGGAAGATGGTCGGGGGCGCCGACGATCCCGCCGCTGAATAACGGCCCCGGAAGTGTGAGCGCCCCAATTCGCTGCAGGGACAGGGCGCCACCCAGCGACAATTTGAGGCATGCTCTATCTTGCCGACAGCACTGTCAAAGTGGGATACCTCGAATCGGTCCTAGAACATTTGAATTTCTGACCGATGAATGAATTTGCGGGACCTGCAACGTCCAACTACATGAACTGCTGGGGTCTGCTCGGTAGGGCAGGCGCAAAGCACCAGAGAGGACTGAACCATGACAGAGGAAAGCAAGCCGGTTGAAGTGTCACGCAGGATCGAGGCACCGGCAGCCCGCATCTTCGAGATCCTGGCGAATCCGCAACGCCACATGGATTTCGACGGGTCCGACATGCTCCGGGGAGCGGTCTTCAACCGTCCCATCTCCGGCGTCGGCGACACCTTCACCATGAAGATGAATCGGCTGGGTCGCGACTATCTCATGCTCAACCGTGTAGTGGAGTTCGAACCGGATGGCCGCATCCTTTGGGAGCCCGCTCCGGGAGACCTCCCTACGGCTGGCGGTGATCCATCCAAAGTCGGCATCCCTGCGGGTTACCGCTGGGGCTACATCCTCACTCCGGACGGTGACGACGCCACCGTCGTCACCGAGGTCTTTGGTTTCGGCTCCTTATCGGAGGAGAACCGTCAAACCCTCCTGCGCGAGGGCGGGGAGTGGATCAACGGGACCAATGCGGTGCTTGAGTCCATGACGGCCAGCCTGGAGAGGCTCGAGAAGATCAGTACCGAGTAGGACCGCTGCCGGAGCGTATGTTCTCCCTCCATGGAGCAGGCCGTCGCTGATCTGGTCGGTCCGGATCTGCGACGGGTGTCGGTGCGGGGCACGTTCAATCTGACACTCCATGGCAACCTGAAGTGCCGATTCCGGGCAGGTAGGTCCAAGCCTGCCCCAGTACATCGACGGGACGGTGTAGCACCCCGGCGCAGCGCCGAACGGCGGCTATTCAGCCGTGCGTGGCTGTACTCCAAGCATGGCGAGCTTGTGCCAGGACCGCTCGACGATGCCTGGGTAGGTATGCAAGTAGTACGGCAGGGCGCTACAGGCTTGGTGGATCGCTGCGCCGCGGCTACGAGCGAGGGTGGCGTCGTCGACACCTAGAGCGTCGAGGAATGCGTGGCGGGAGCCATCGGTGAACAGCGGTGACCAGACGACCTGTACGTCGACAGCGGGATCTCCAGCGCATGCCGACCCCCAATCGACGATGCCGCACAATCGTCCGTCCCGGACCAGGCAGTTGCCCTCCAAGTCACCTTGGACCCAGAGCGGAGGACCCTGGTGGGGCGGCGCTGCCAGTGCCTCCTCCCAGACATCGACAGCAGCGGGGACATCGATCAAATGGCCCGCACGGAAGATCATCCCTCGGGTCGCTTCGTCATACTCTGCTAACGGTCGGGCGCGATTTGTCGCGGGTGGCGCCTCCGTCGTCGATACTGCTTGAAGCATCCGAACAGCCTTGGCCAGGTCAAGTGCGAACGTGACGGGATCATCGATTCTTTCGAGTGCAGCGCCGTCACCTGGGATCCATCGGTGGATGGCCCATCGATACGGGTAGTCGCTGGTCGGATTGCCCATGGCGACGGGCTCGGGTATGGCGACCGGGAGATGCGGAGCGAGTCTTGGCAACCACAGAGCCTCGAGCTGGACCTGTCCCGCTGCCCACTGAATGCGAGGGAGACGGACAACGAGCTCGGAGCCGAGCCGCCAGATGGCGTTGTCAGTGCCCCACGGCTCAACGATGACGAGCGGCAGGTGGGCAAGGGAAGGCATCTGCGAACCAAGAAGCGATCGGACGAGCTTGTCATCCACCTCGATTTCGCCCTTGTGCATGCGGACCGTCACGGTCACCAGTCTGCCGGTGACGCCATCGCTGTGCCAAAGGATTCACATCCTCCAGCCAGTTGAGCGGCGACCTACCGGGTGCCCACTACCGCCCGCTCGGTGTCACCTACTTTTGTAGTGCCCGTCTTCGCTCGATCTCTTTGAGAATGGAGTCTGGGATCGGTCGACACCCGCAGACCCGGGCATGCTCGAGGTGCCACCGCACTCGATCATCGAGACTGGCCCCTTTACCCAGGCGGTGGTCCTCATGCCATCGCTTGTTGAACGGCGTTGCCATTTCCGCAGACCGCCCTCCTAAGGGAAGAACCTCGAAGGCTAGATGGTGCCCCCGCTTGGCCAATCGGGACAGTGGGACACTCCGGCACATATGGGCTAGGCACTCTCGCTCGCTTCGTCGCCACGACAGTGCCGATGATCAGGCCATAGAGGCTAGGACATTCCGGGACCGTGGGGAGTTCGGCATCATGGGGGCAAGAGATCCAACGCTCTCAGGGCCTCACGTCGTGCAGCTGGCCGTGAAGGTTCCAGGTCATTCCGGAGTTGGTGGAAACGAAGAGGAAGGCCTGAAAGGCCCCGCCCTGCACCTGGTTGCCGAACGCAACCGTGCGGAGCATCCCGCCAGTAGTGCTGACCTTGTAGACGCCAGCGGCAAATCCGGTGATCCACCAATGAATGCCCTCGTCGGTGGTGACCTTTACAGAGTTGCCACCTGGTCCCCAGAAGTACGCACCGTGGGCACCAAGAGCGCCGACGTGGCTGGTGTTACCTGCTGCCTGGGCGGCCGCAACGTAGAAGCGGGGACCGTCGATCCGCCAGATCGCACCGCCATCGGTACTGATGGCCGGGTACGTGGCCCCCATGAAATCGCGGTAGACGGCGAGGCCGAAGAGCACCCTTTGGCTGTCGGCCGCGGTGGCGACGATGCCCGCCTTGGGGACGAGGGCCCCAACAGGTTGGAAGTTTGGTATAGACGACGGGGGCGCCCCGGGCAGTGGAATGGCCCGCAGCGTTCTGCGGACGAACGCCGGTACGGAGGATCGCCCGCTGGAACTCGTTTCTTGAGCTGAACTGACGGCCGCCCCGCTCGTGGCTTCGCTGTCAGAGACTGTCAACGCGACGAGCGGAATGGTTAAGGACGCCAAAAGGCCGAATGGTCGCATTGATCGCATTTCCACAACTCTTCCACCTCGCAGGGCGCTGTTTCGTTGGCATCCGGAGCCACCGCCTGGTGGGAGGGGACAGCCTTTAGTTCGATGTCCGACCGGCCTTCATCTCCACCTGGACTCGATAGAGGACAGCGGCTGGCCTTGTTGCTCCCGTGGCTTCGAGTACGAACACGGACCGGTTGACAACTGTGATTTGGGATGTTGTCGGGTTCTCGGTCAGACATGGTTCGATAGGAGTGCGAAGCGCGGTGATGTCGGTCGACCTTCCATCTGCCGGGTCGATTTTCCACAGCCTCTGGGGGGCGCTACAGATGGCCCCGGATCCGATGGACCACAGGCCGTCTTTCGAACCGACAAGAGGAACATCGCCGAAGGGCTCGCTCGGCCCTTCGAGGATCGGCACGCCCGACTGGTCAAAGGCGATGAGTCTCGTGGAGAGGACCGGATGGCCGTCGGATCCGCTCGCAACATCGGCCCACACGGTCGACCCAATCGACGAGAGCCAGAGGACCGAACTATGAGCAGGTCCGGAGTAGATCGTTGAGAGCGTCTGCGAGTTATTGGCAAGGCGATAAATGGCTGCCGCGCTACCTGCTCCCTCCGCGATCCACAAGCCTCCTCCATTGGCAACGATGGTGCCGTGGCCGCCCTCGCTCGGGGGGGCATTCGTTATCCTATGAATGATCGCACCGGTCGAGGGCGAGACCTGTACCAGCTCACTGCCCCAGTAGGTCATCCAGATGGAGCCAGCGCCGTAGGTCATGTCCATGTGGGCACGTCCGCTTCCTTGCGTCGTGACGATGACCGGGTTCATCACCGTCGCGTGCTTCGTGGTGGGGTTGAAGATCTCGAGATGAAACTCGTCGCTATTGATGGACGACACATCACCAGCGATGTAGATGAGGCCGTTCCCCAGCGCCATGTAGTCCCCGCAGGCCGAAATGGGATAGATGTGGTGCTGCAGCGTCATGGGGTCGACCTGTTCGATGGAACAACTCTGTGGACCATTTGATCCGAGTACCCAGACGGTTCCATCGGCCGATACGACCTGCTCGGGTACGAATGGACCGGGAAAGGTCAGTGACTCGATCGACGTCTTGCTTGAGGCTGGCGACTCGACCGTGGAGCTATGGGGGGGCGACGTTGGCGATGGCCTCGTCGCTTCGATGATCACCGCGACCAACCCAGCCACGATCACGACGGCACCGAGCCACGCCAGGCGACGACGACGCTCGCGCTGCTTTGCCTCCCGGAAGAGGAGGTCGGCATCGGTCGGGCCGGACTGACCTGACTGACCAGGGGCTCCGGTGGTCTTCGACGGTCCCTGGACAACGGCCATGACGCTACTATCATTGGCGTTATGGGCTCTGTCAAGGAACCACGCGATCGTGACTCCGACGCGATGCTTCTGTCTGAGGTTGACCGGTCCGATCCGATGCCCCTCCATGATCAGGTTGCCGCGGAGATCCGGCGGGCGATCGCGGAGGGCGAAGCTGGCCCTGGTGATCGCATTCCCCAAGCCAAAGATCTCGCCGCTGTCCTCGGGGTGAACACCAATACGGTGCTCCGGGCACTACGAGTGCTGCGAGACGAGGGGCTCTTGGAACTTGGCCGAGGCCGGGCCATCGTTGTCGCCGGTACGCCAGAACGGAGCGCCGTCGTTGCCCGCTTGAAGGAGTTCCTCGAGTTCGCACGGTCGCAGGGCTACCGGCGCGAGGAGGTACTCACGATGATGGAGTCACTTCCCTAGGCGACAAGGGAAATCCGAACCCTTGGAGCGGGAACGAGTCACACTGACTGGGTGAGGCCTCAGGATGCCGTGGCGAGGACATACGACGCCGTCGCTCCTAGGTGGACGCGGTGGGCGGATGCCGTGTCTCCACCCCTCAGGGAACGGTATGTAAACGTTCTCGTGGATCGTCTCCCACCAAGCAGCCGTGTTCTCGAAATTGGCTGCGGATCCGGCGTGCCTGTTGCCGCAATACTGGCTCACCACTTCCATCTGCATGGCGTTGACATTTCTCATGAGATGGCAAGGTACGCACGAGAGGAAGTTCCAACCGGCCATTTCGAGGTGGGTGACATCTCCGAGATGGACTTCGACGAGGCATCATTCGATGGTGTTGTCGCGTTCTACTCGCTCGTACACCTTCCTCGTGAAGCGCAGATCACCCTGTTCTCTCGGATCTTCCATTGGATGCGACCGGGTGGCCACTTTGTCGCCAGTCTTGGCACGTCAGACATCGCAGAAAGCGTGGAAGAGGACTGGCTGGGCGCTGGGACGATGTATTGGAGCTCGTACGACGCCGAGAGCAACCGAGTGTTCCTTGAGCGTGCCGGGTTCGCAATCGAGCAAGCGTCCGTCATTCGCCAAACGGAACCGTCGGGCGATGAGGCGGCCTTTCTCTGGATAGTCGCCAGCAAGGAGGTTGACTGACCCCTATCGCCTGCCTCGGGTCACGGAGGCCGGACGAACGCTCCTTACATATGGATCGTGCCGTCGGGTTGAAGTATCCAGCCCGGATTGTGTGCCACTTCCCAGACGTATCCATCCGGGTCGGCGAACGCCCCCGTCGTGCCACCCCAATCGGCGACAGCGGCGTGGCGGACAATCGAACCCCCAGCGCGCCGCGCCTCGTTCAGCACCTCGATGACCTCTTCGGGCGATCGCACGTTGTGAGCCAACTCGATCCCCGGGGCCCCGTGGCCGCCTAGCGCCGTCCACAAGCCGAACACCATTCCACCAGTTTGGAAGAAGCACACCTCGTCATCGGGTTGCTGAGCACCTGACCAGCCAAGGGCCTCGTAGAACGTTCGAGCCCGGGCGAGGTCGGAGATTCCAAGAGTCACCAAACTGATGCGTTGCTCCACCTCGCAATCATGGCAAACACGCGGGCCGCGCAACGCGATCGGGGAGGTTCTCCGGGGGTGCCCCGTTCGCTGGGACGGTGGTGCGGGTCGGCAGCCCGAAGGCAGTGCCGGATCGGTCTAGATCGGACCAATGGGGCGAGAGTTCTCCCCTTCGGCAGATCTGTCCCCACGCAGGATCTTTGCGGGAGCGTATGTTTTCGCTATATGGAGCAGGCTCTCGCCGATCTGGCCGGCCCTGATTTGCGCGTGCTCTTCTGCGGGATCAATCCCGGGACACTCTCGGGTGACCTCGGCCTGCATTTCGCCCGGACGGGGAACCGGTTCTGGAAGTTGCTCTGCGCTGGCGGATTCACCGAGTCCGTCCTCCTGCCCACCGAGCAGCACATTCTGCCCGGGCTCGGAATAGGCATCACGAACCTGGTGGGGAGGGTGACGACCGCCGCCAGCGAGCTCAGCGGCGCCGAATTGCGTGAAGGCGCAACGCAGCTCGAGGCCAAGGTGGAGATCCTGCGACCCCGCTGCGTCGCGGTGCTTGGGCTACAAGCGTACCGGACTGCTTTTCGTAGACCAGAAGCCGTAATCGGTCGCCAGCCCGAATTCCTCGGCGGTGCCCTCCTTTGGCTCCTACCAAACCCGAGCGGACTTCAGGCCCATTATCAGCTGCCTGAAATGAGTGAGATGTTCAAATCCCTCTTCGTCGCCAGTAGCGCAGCCTGACGGGATTTCCTCATCCTCTACGGCCGATGAGGATTCGGCCGACCACACTTTGACTCTGTGGGGCGACTGCTTTGATGTACACGGGCCGGCAGGACCTGACCGTGGCCACTCCGTCAATGCCGATCCCGAATGCCGGTTGCCCCCGTTGGCCAGGCGGCTGGGAGAGATCGAACTTCGGTAGCAGTCGATGGTCGATGCCCGTGTCTTGCCAAGGCACGGAGGGATCGGCGTCCTCGGGTTGGTCGGCTCCGGGGGTAGAACGGTGATGCCGGTTGGGTCTACGGTCGGCCTCCGCGAGCCAAAGGTCGTGGCGTGCGATCTCACAACGACACGTCGCCGAACGGGGGGAAGGAAAGGAAGGTCGAACGTGAACACACGAGAGCTGCTGGACAGAATCGCTGAGAACGTATCGGTGCGACGCTCCTTTGGCGCAGCCTATGAGCGCGAAGGGGTTCTCATCATTCCCGTAGCATTTGTGGTGGGTGGGGGCGGAGGCGGTGAAGGGCCGGTCAAGCCACAGGCCACCGGGCACTCCCGTGCCATCGAGACAGCGGAGCCGGCGAATGGCGCCAGCCAGCAGCCAACCGGCACGGGTGGGGGATTCGGTGGCCTTGTCATGCCGATGGGGGTCTACGTCGTGAAGGGTGACCAGGTCCGGTGGGTCCCAGCATTCGACACGACACTGATCGCGCTGGCGAGTCTGAGCGTGATGCGGGTGTTGGTCGGCTTGTTGAAGAACGGCCGACGGCGCAACCGAGCCTGACGCAGACCTCGGGGCCCGCGTTCAGGAAATATTCCGCGACATCGTGCCCCGACCCCGGCGACCTCATCGCGGCCGGGTACATCAAGCCCGCCGCCCCGGCGGTGCTCTCGCATGGCGTGGGCCTGGCGCATGGCGAGGGGCAAAGTGCGTTCACCGGGGTGGCCTCGTTGGCCGGGTACGTGGGACGGTCGGACAGAGAGGCGCACAGCGGGAACAGCGAATCAAGGCTGTTGGCGGACTCCGCCCCTCTTGTTTTCGTGTGGCGCACAGGCCCGAGAGCACCTCAGGGGTCGACATCCGGACCATCCCTGTTCGCTGGGTAGGTGGGCAGTCTGGACGACGGGGGATACTGTCCAAGTCCATCTGGAGGGGCAACTTCGTTCCTGTGACGCGAGAGGCCACGAATGATGCGGTCTCGATTGGTGACAGTGTGGCGGAGAACCTGGTTCACTCCGGCAACGCCCAACGAGCGCTCTACGGACGTCCGCTGCTCCATCCGGCAAGTGCCCAAGGTCTTGTGACGGCCCTCGACCACGCCACGGCCGTGTGTCGATCGATTGGCGCCTGAGACGTACAGAGATGAGGCCGTGCCCGAGTCTCGCCGGGGCCGAAGTTCGTCTTGGACTCGATCGTCGAAGTGGTCGCTCCATCGGGCAGATTGAGAAAGGCGCGCTCATGGGCGAGGCTGCCGCCGTCGGCCCGCTACCGTGGCCCGTGTGGGCAGCCCGCGGGTGCCAGGTGGGGTGGTGCATACGCTTCCAAGAGACCTGAGAAAGGCGCTGGTCTCCAACCAGACCGCACTCGACGCCTGGAGGGACATCACGCCTCTGGCCCGCAACGAGTTCATCTGCTGGGTCGAGGATGCCAAGCAGGAGATGACTCGAGAGCGCCGCATCCGCCGGACCCAGGAGGAGCTGGAGGAGGGCCAGCGCCGGCCCTGCTGCTGGCCAGGCTGCACGCACCGTGAGCGCACTGGCAGGTAGTGGTCGCCGCCGCTGGGTCCACCCTGCGCCCGCCCGCCAGCGCTAGGGCTCGATGGCCGTCCATCCGCGACGACGAAGCTCACCGGCGAGCTGTTCCGAAGGTAGCGCACTCAACGTTTGCTCCTGGGCGGATTGCCGCCACGTTGGAGCAGCATTGGCAACACCCCCGTCAGACTCGGCGTCCAACAGCCGGGCGATGAAGGCCTCCGCTTCGTCGCGTGAGAACTTTCCTGCAGCCTGACGCTGGGAAAAGCCCATTGGGCCACGTGCATCGCGGAAGTCGGAATGTCCGGCTCCCTTGAGGAGCTCCAAAAGGTCTCGTATCTGCTTTGCCGAGGCCGGTGGACCTGACTGCTGACCGAACGCCATCTGCCGCAGTCTTGCCCATTTGACGGTGACGCAGTGTGACCGTCCCGTTCGCGGGATCGGACCTGACCTAGGCCCTGGCCCATTCGACGGTAATGCCGTCTCGGCGCATCATCGCCATGAACCCGGTGATGGAGAAGAAGATGGCGATAGCGGTGAGCCCGTAGGTCACCGCCGAGCGCTCGAGGACGAAGGAACGGAGCGATGATGACACGAGCAACCAGAACACCAGTCCCGCGTTGAGCATGAGGACGGTCGCCCAGAGCACCGAGATGCGAATGAAGAATCGGCGGACCAGGGGTCGCCTCATCATTGCGGGGTCCATGGGGCAAAAGTCGTGGGCGAAGCGTTGTGTGAAAGGGCGGCCGAACACCGCGGAGACGAGCAGCGCCAGCGAGATCACGACAGTGCCGGCCGTCGGCTGGGCGAAGTAGAGGAATGCGCTTCCCGTGAGGAAGGCGACCAACGTCCTCAAGGTGATCAGGATGGTTCCGAACAGCAGCAGCATGGATACCCGCTCACCCTTCAGGAGGCGCCGACCCAGTGCCAGATACGACCAGCTGAGCGCCGCGATCAGCGCACCTCTGAAGTCGCTGAGGACGAGGAGCAGATAGAACAGGACGAGAGGACCCACGACACCCTCGAGCACAACGGGAAGTGCGTGGAGAAGAGCTTTGCGCGGTGGAGGCAGTAGAAGCAGTGAACCCTCTCGCCCGTCACTGTGCGATGTCGGATGCAGACGGAGGAGATGCCATGGCTCGACGGTCCCGCCATCCGATCTGGTACCCACGGCGCCGCCACTCTTTCCGCCGTAAGCGACGGCGCTTTCACCCGAGTTGAGGTGCCCGAATGCTACACGACTCCGGGTGATGGGTCCTCTTCACCCGGGTATGCCGGGGATCGGCAGACGGCTCCTCAGAAGTTGGTTTGGAATTGCCCCGGTGGCAACTGCCAGATGCCCTGGCTCTCGGTGATGGGGACGAGTTCGTTCGCCACGCAGGTCCCGAAACCGAAGTTGTGCTCGGCGGAGGCCCCGGGCGATGTCGTATTCAGCTCGAGCGAGCTGTAGTCACACGCTGAGCTGGGCAAGGTCCCGATGAAGAAGGACACGCCGTCGACGACACGGACGGAGGGTGATGGAAGGGCCTGGCCGACGTCGAAGGTTCCGGCGTGGCTCTCGCTCAGGGCGATCGTTGCCAGACCCGGGTAACCGACCACCCCCGTCACGACCCCGTTCGAGCCCGCGTCAATGAGCTGCAATTCCGCCGGATTGGGGTAGCCGGGGCACAGGCCGTACGCCCGACCGTCGAGGACGAGTCCTCCGTTCTCCAAGCCGTCCGGCCCCGACTGGCCCTTGGCGGACCAGAGACTCCACGTCTGTCCCTGGACGGTCCCGCTGGCGACCTCGGTCCCCGTGGACATGATGGAGCTCGGCGGCCCACCCGATGACGAGGGGCTTGTCGTCGGCGCACATGTCGAGGTGTCGTTTGGAACGCCCACCGAGCTCGCTCCCGAGCCCGAGCCCGAGCTGGTGGCACCACCGCCGAAATTGCCCTGGAACTGTCCTGGTGGCAGCTGCCACACGCCCTCGCTGTAGCTCAGAGGATCGAGTCTTCCCGTGGCGCACGTGCCGGTGTTGCCGGGATTGTTGGTGATGGCGTACCCCTGTCCGGTGCCGTCTCCTCCGAATCCGATGTTGTGCTCGGTCGAATAGCTGGGCGAGGTCGTGTTGATCTCGAAGTAGCTGTAGGTGCACGCCGACTTGGGGAGCGTTCCGATATAGAACGACACCCCGTCGACCACCGAGACGTGTGGTGAGGGCAGTACCGTGCCGACAGCAAGGCTGTTGAGGGCGCCGGTGCTCAGCTGCACCTTGGCGAGACCGGGATAATCGACGACGCCGTAGATGATCGCGTCACCGCCCGTGTCGATCATCTCCGTCTCCGACGGATTCGGGTAGCCGGCACAGAGTCCGTACTCGCGTCCGTTGAAGACGAGACCGCCGTTCTCGAGTCCGGCAGCACCCGACTGGCCGTGCGCCGACCAGAGACTCCACGCCTTCCCCTCGATCGTGCCGCGTGCCACCTCCCTCGCCGAGCCGGTCAACTTCTGGGGTGGTCCGCCCGAGGTGGCGGCATCGGTGGTGGGAGCGCAGATGGCGGGCCCGTCATAGCCCACGCTCGCCGGCTGAGGCGACGTCGTGGTGGTGACGGCGTCTTCATGGCCCACCGTGGCCGCGCTCGCCGTCATGGTCGTGCCGAAAACCGGTCCGCCGCCGATGGGAGCCACTCCGAGCACGAAGAGGGACACAAGAGCGGGGGTTCCGAGCGGGGCGAGGAGGCGTCTTCGCACGTGGCGCCGGAGGCGTGGAGCTCGAGTGGTTTCGGGTTCGATCATGATGCCCCTCTTGTCACTGCCATTTTGCGAAAGGCCTGTTGTGTTTGCAAGGTTCCCGGAAAGGGTCAGGGCCCGTCGAGCAGCGCCTGCTCTATGTCGGACGTCTGGGCTGTCATCTCCTTCGGGCAAAGGTACCGGGCGGCGAACTCGGACACGACGTAGGACTCGAAGTCGCTGAGGTGGCGGCCCGTGAGCGCGCCCACGATCCGGGCCTCGGTGTCGTGCGCGGTGAGGTCGGCGCAGGCGAGCTGGCCGTCGCCGACGGCCGCGGCGCTGCTGACGCCGGAGAACGAGCCCGGGACGGTCGTCAGGAGGTGCAGGAACGTCCGGCGGGGCTGCGTCGGGAGACTGGGGTCGCCCTCATAGAGCGTGGCGTCGGCCAGCGCCGCCGCGGGCGCCCGGGCGGCGACGCGCGGCAGCCCCTCGGGTGGGAACACCAGGAGGTCGACGTAGAGGCGGCGGTGGGCGTAGTCGCCCGTCTCCCCGGGGACGAGCCCGTGGTGCACCATCCAGATGAGGTCGCCCGTCTGGAAGAACTCCGAGCCGCCGTACCCCTGCCCGTTGGCACTGTTCGTGCTTGTGTGCCACGCCCGGTCGAGTGGCTTCACGCAGGGGCCGATGACCGAGGTGCAGGCGGCGATGCCGATGCTGTAGTCGGGGGTCCCCCAGAGATTGGCCGAGTAGAAGAGCCAGTAGATGCTCCCCTCCTTGATCATCGATGGTGCCTCGACCAGGCCGCCCTCCCAGGCCTGCGTGGCGCCGATGAGTTCGTGGGGTGGCCCGACCGTGGACAGTCCGTCGGGGGAGAGCTGTTGGGAGTAGATGTACGTCGGTTCGTTGCAACAGTCGCCGTCGCTCTTCCACAGGAGCCAGGCGGTGC
>Ga0181535_10005135_pt1 | contig 14164 bp, 15 predicted proteins | sample PEATcosm2014_Bin_44_FD_119774 | JGI IMG/M metagenome (GOLD analysis project Ga0181535, IMG submission 119774) | Peatland microbial communities from MTU Mesocosm Facility, Houghton, MI, USA - PEATcosm2014_Bin17_30_metaG | ecosystem: Environmental > Terrestrial > Soil > Wetlands > Peat | place...
ACATAGAAATTGGGAAAAAGCATGGTCCCGAAGAAGCTGTTTTTCACCAAGGGTGTAGGCAAACACAAGGAGCGTTTGACCTCCTTTGAGCTGGCCCTTCGGGATGCGGGGATCGCCTCGCAGAATCTGGTACGCGTCTCGTCCATCTTTCCGCCGCGGTGCAAAGTGATTACTCGCAAGGAAGGTTTCACTCATTTGAACCCCGGCGAGGTGGTTTTTGCCGTGATTGCCGAGAACTCGACGCGTGAGCCGCACCGCCTGCTGGTTTCCAGCATTGGCGTCGCCATCCCCGCCGACCGCAACACATACGGTTACCTGAGCGAGCACCACAGCTTCGGTGAAACCGAGGAGCAGGCCGGTGATTACGCGGAAGAACTGGCCGCCGAGATGCTGGCCACCACCCTGGACGTGGACTTCGATCCGGATACCAGTTGGGATGAGAAGAAGGAGATTTACCGCATCTCCAACAAAATTGTTCGGACCAGCAACATTACCCAGTCGGCCGTGGGCGATAAGAACGGAAAGTGGACCACCACGATTGCTGCTGCCGTTTTGATCCTGGAAGAGGAGTAGCGAGCGCACCGGGCAGGAAGATTGGAGGCCAATCCCGCACCGCGGGATTGGCCTTGCTGCGTTCTTCGAGAAGAACCGTTTCAGGAAGGCTGGCCCGCGAAATATGGCAAATGCAAGCAAATACACTGTGGGGCTCGTCCAGATGCGCATGGGAGCCGACCCGGAGGCCAACTTTGCGTCCGCCATCGTGCACATCCGCGAAGCCGCCCGTTTGGGCGCCAATATCGTCTGCCTGCCGGAACTGTTTCGCACCCAGTACTTCTGCCAGCGCGAAGACCTTCGCCTCTTTGATCTGGCCGAGACAATTCCCGGGCCTTCAACGGCGCATCTTGCCGAGGTGGCCCGCGAGGCGCGGGTTGCAATTGTTGCCTCGCTGTTTGAGCGGCGCGCACCGGGGCTTTATCACAACACGGCTGTGACTCTGAACGCCGATGGCGCGATTGCCGGCGTGTATCGCAAGATGCACATTCCCGATGACCCGCTTTACTACGAAAAGTATTACTTCACGCCCGGCGATTTGGGTTTTCAGGTCGCGGACACTGTCTTTGGTCGTGTAGGCACGCTGGTCTGCTGGGACCAGTGGTTCCCTGAGGGCGCGCGTCTTACGGCTTTGCAGGGCGCAGAGGTGCTGTTCTATCCCACCGCCATCGGCTGGCATCCGGCGGAGAAGGACGAGTTTGGCGCCGCGCAGTATGACGCGTGGCAGACTATCCAGCGCGCCCATGCCATTGCCAACGGCGTCTATGTGGCCGGCGTGAACCGCGTGGGCATGGAACACGGCGACGTAAAGGGCAACCGTGTAGCAGGGCAAGGTCTCGAGTTCTGGGGCGGAAGCTTTCTGGCCGATCCCTTTGGCCGCATCATTGCCAAGGCCTCACACGATGCGGAAGAAATCGTGTTGGGCGAGATCGACCCCGGACTGATCGAGGACACGCGCCGCAACTGGCCTTTCCTGCGCGATCGCCGGATCGACGCCTATGCGCCGATGACCAAGCGGTTTCTGGAACCTGTGAATACATTGCCTGCGGACGGAGATTCCAAATAACAATGGCCGCCAGTACACCGTCCGCAAAAACACCGCGAGACTTGGGCTTCCACATGCCCGCCGAGTGGGAGCCGCACGAGGCCACCTGGCTTGCGTGGCCTCATAATCCCGAAGATTGGCCGGGAAAATTTCAGCCCATCCCCTGGATTTATGCCGAAATTGTGCGTCTGCTTTCAGCGCATGAGCAGGTACACATTCTTGTCGAAGACATCAAAGCGCAACAGCGTGCGGAGGGGATTCTTGCCCGGGCTGGCGCGAATTTCGACCGCGTACTCTTCCACGTGTGGCCCACCAACCGTGGATGGATGCGCGACTCCGGACCGATTTTTGTACGCAACACCGAGGGACAGGTCGCCATTACCAACTGGCGCTTTAACGCTTGGGCCAAGTACCCCGACTGGCAGCTCGACGACCGGGTGCCGACGCGGGTTACGGAACTTCTCGGCGTTTCTTCCTGGCAACCAGGCCTGGAGAACGAGGACGGTACGAAGCGCCGCATCGTGCTTGAAGGCGGCTCCATCGATACCAATGGCCAAGGAATTCTGCTCACCACCGAAGAGTGCCTGCTCAGCGAAGTTCAGCAGCGCAATCCAGGCGTGAGCCGCGCGCAACTGGAGCAGGTTTTTTCTGATTTTCTAGGCATCGATCAAGTCGTCTGGCTCGGTCGCGGCATCGCCGGAGATGACACCCACGGCCATGTCGACGACATCACCCGCTTCGTCGGCCCCGCCACCATCGTCACTGCTGTCGAGCCGAATGAAACCGACCCCAACCATGCGCCGTTGGCCGAAAATCTCGAACGCCTCAAAGCCGCGCGCACCCTCAACGGCAAGCAGTTTGATCTGGTCGAGTTACCTCTCCCGCGCCCGGTCGTTTTCCGCGGCCAGCGGCTTCCAGCCAGTTACGCCAACTTCTATATCGCCAACGATCTTGTTCTGGTTCCCACCTTCCACGATCCCAACGACCGCGTGGCGCTGAACATTCTGGCCGAGGTTTTTCCGGGCCGCGAAGTCATCGGCATCCACTCGGTGGATCTTGTCTGGGGACTGGGCACACTGCACTGCATGACCCAGCAGCAGCCCGCGGAGCGACCATTGTGACCATGATCGACGACCGCGAAGCCATGCAAGCCGCACTCGCCGAAGCACGCCTTGCGGTGGAGGCCGGCGAAGTGCCGATTGGCGCGGTGATGGTGCGCGACGGCGTAATCGTGGCGCGTGGCCAGAACCGCGTACTGCGCGACCTGGACCCCACGGCCCACGCCGAGATCGTCGCCATGCGTGCGGCCGCTCTGTCGCTCGGCAATTATCGCCTCAACGGATGCACGCTCTACGTCACGCTGGAGCCCTGCGCCATGTGTGCCGGAGCCATGATTCATGCCCGCCTCGATCGCCTGGTCTTTGCCGCTGCCGATCCCAAAGGTGGCGCTGCCGGTTCGGTGCTTTCTGTGCTCAATCATCCTCAGCTCAATCACCAGATGTTGGTAGAGCAGGGAATTCTGGCTGACGAGTCGGCGGAGTTATTGCGGAGTTTCTTTCGGGAACGGCGGTAGCCCTAAGTGTGGTGAGTCTGAAGTTCATCGAAGAACAACCGCAGATTCTTCGACTCACCACCCCCGAACTGAAAGACGTTCGGGGCCCCGTTCGCTCAGAATGACAGTCAGTTGAGTGTTGCGTATTTCAGACTCAGGACACTAAATCCGCGTCAATGCCTTGATTCGATCCGCTTCCGAAGGCCATTTTTTCGCTAACTCGGCATAACTCCCGCTTCGGTAATCCGCAAAGTCAAAGCCGGGCGTCACCGTGCAGCCGAGCAGCGCCACTTTGCCGTCGCCCAGCAGCCGAGTGCCTTGCCAGACCCCGGCCGGAACCACGAGTTGCACACACTGTCGAGCCTCCAAATCCTGCCCAAGCGTGAAAACCGCCGAGCGCCCGTCCGGATAGAGTTGCAGCATCTCCACCGGATCGCCCAGGTAGAAGTGGAACATTTCGTCGGACTCGAGGATGTGCATCTCGGAGAACGTGCTGGGCTCCAGCAGGTAGTAGATGGCCGTGCCCGCAGGCCGCACGCCGCGCGGCAACTCCAGCGCATGGTTCGAGGTATACGTCCGGCGGAAGGAACCGCCCTCGATCGGGTGCGGCTCCAGGTTCAGCAGCGTCTTGATTTCGCTCGCGGTCACGTCCCTGATGTTATCAGCGCCGTCGCAGTAAAATAGTCCTATGAAAGTCCAGGTCTACACGTCTGCCTGGTGCCGGGACTGCCGGGCCGCCAAGCAGTTTCTCGACTCCCACGGCATTGCGTATACGGAAATTAACGTGGACACCGATCCGGCGGCCTCGGCCGAAGTGTTGCGCCACGTGGGCAAGCGGGCCATTCCGCAAATGGTGATCGACGGCCGGTGGTTCCAGCCCTACAAGGCCGGGTGCGGGCTGCTTTTCGACGAGCTGCATCAGCGCCTGGGCATTCCTCGCGCCTGAGGGCGTTCTCCCCGTACAATCAGGAGTTGGCACAGGCCGCGCCGTATCAGGAGATTCCCTTTGATCGACCGCTATACCCGCCCCGTCATGGGCCGCATCTGGACTGAAGAGAATAAATACCGCTGCTGGCTCCAGGTGGAGTCGGCGGCAAGCACCGTGTTGGCCGAGGACGGCGTCATTCCCGCCGCCGCAGCCGAAGCCATCGCCGCGCACGCCAGCTTCTCCGTCGCCCGTATCCAGGAGATCGAGGCGGAAGTCAAGCACGACGTTATCGCCTTTACGACTGCAGTAGCCGAATCTCTCAAAGACCAAGGCCTGGACGGCCAGTCCCGCTGGCTTCACTACGGGCTCACGTCGAACGACGTGGTCGATACCGCCCAGGCCCTCCAGGTAAAAGAAGCATCCGCGCTGCTCCGCGCCGGCCTCGTCTCCTTCCTGGCCGTGCTCAAGCGGCGCGCTCTCGAATTCAAGCACACTCCCACTATCGGCCGCACGCACGGCATTCACGCCGAGCCGACTACCTTCGGCCTGAAGCTGCTTAACTGGTTTGCCGAGATGGAGCGCAACCTGGTCCGCTTTGATGCCGCAGCGGAAGATATGCGCGTGGGCAAGCTGTCGGGCGCCGTGGGCACTTTTGGTCATTTAAAACCGGAGCACGAGGAACGCATCTGCGCGCGCCTGGGCCTCAAGCCTGCGCCCGTGGCCACGCAGGTCATCCAGCGCGACCGCCATGCGGCCTACATTTCAACGCTGGCCATCATCGGCAGCACCATGGACAAGATCGCCATTGAGGTGCGACACCTGCAGCGGACCGAGGTGCGCGAGGCGCAGGAGTACTTCAGCGAAAAGCAGAAGGGCTCTTCGGCCATGCCCCACAAAAAGAACCCGATTACCTCCGAACAGATCAGCGGTCTGGCCCGCGTCCTTCGCGGCAACGCTCAAGCGGCGTTTGAAGACATTGCCCTGTGGCACGAGCGGGACATCTCGCACTCATCTGTGGAGCGGGTCATCTTTCCTGACTCGACCATTCTGGTCGATTACCTGCTGGCCAAAATCACCGATCTCATCGACCGCCTGCTGGTCTATCCCGAGCGCATGAAGAAGAACCTCGAATCGACCGGCGGCCTCATCTTCAGCGGCCAATTGCTGCTGGATCTTGCCGAGGCCGGCATGATGCGCGAGGACGCCTATCGGCTGGTCCAGTCCCACGCCATGCGCTCCTGGAAAGAAGATCTGATCTTCCGCGAGGAAGTGGCCAAGGACGCGGCGATTACCGCGCTGCTAAGCCCGGAGAAGCTGGAAAAGACCTTCGATTACACGCGACAGTTAGGCAACGTGGATGCAATCTTCAAGCGGGTGCTGGGATAATTCATTCCAGGCTCATGCGGAGGTGGTTGATTTGTCTGAAATGCCGCCCGCGAATTCCACGAGGGCTCTTCCGAAAGAGCGAAGAAAAGGAGAACTATACCCCCCTGGGGTAGGAGGGGGGGAGGGGGGTGCTTCAGGGGGCCAGAGATCAGGGAACCGGGACCAATCAAGTCCCGCTCCACTGACTGCTTCCATTGTGCATTGCCGGGTAGTAATTTTCTGCAACGGAATGGTCGAAATTAGGTCGCGTGAGGTTTGTGATTTCCCAGGTCCCCAAATGCGAGGGACCTGGGGCACCCAGTAATATTCAATCGTCTTGGGAGAGCCAGATGGATCTTCAGGAATTCATTTGCAACACGCTGATTCAGATTATGGCTGGTATTGCGTCAGCTAAGGAAAAGTATGATTCCAGCTTTTCCGGCAACGGTGTGATCTGTCCCACGTGGGACGGACCTAGCGACCAGAAGAATCGGATGCAGGAAGTGAAGTTCGATGTAGCCGTGACCGCTACTTCAAAAACAGAAGGTGGCGGAGGGGGCGGTATTAGGGTAGTTGCACTCGATATTTCTGGAAAGATTGGCCATTCCGCTGAGAATAGCACCGTAAGTCGCATCTCTTTTTCTGTGCCGATATTACCTCCAACAACGGATATCCGAACGAAATGAACTTAACCGTCGCACTTACCGGCGCTTCCGGCGCGATCCTTGGCCGTGAGCTTCTCCGCGCCCTGGAAGCCGACGCCCGCGTAACCCGCGTCCACTTCGTCGCGTCGGAAAACTCGCTTCGTGTGATCGCGGAAGAACTGGGAGTAAGTGGCCGCACGCAGTGCCTCGAAAAGCTGCTCGACGGCGCACCCGCAAAAACAGTGCAGCACGCCGACGCCGACATCGGCGCAGCCATCGCCTCGGGCAGCTACCCCTCCAATGGCATGATTGTTCTCCCTTGCTCCATGGGCACGCTGGCGGCGATTGCCCACGGCCTGGCCAATTCGCTTATCGCCCGCGCCGCCGACGTCACTCTCAAGGAGCGCCGCCCGCTCATTCTCTGCGTCCGCGAGACGCCTTTCAATCGCATCCACTTGCGCAACATGACACTGGCCGCCGAAGCCGGCGCGGTCATCTTCCCGGTCATTCCGGCCTTTTACAACCATCCCGTTGATTCCGTGGAGATGGCCCGCCAGTTCGTTTATCGCGTGCTGGCCCACGTTGGCCTGCCCCAGCCGGGAGCTTACGTCTGGAAGCCGAGAGAGTGAGGCGCGGTCGCTCAGTGACCAGTATTGCTTTGTGGAAGGTCAGGCTTCGACGGCGTCGCTTCATCGTTCACGGGGTTCTGTGGCTCCCCGGGGATCTGCGGAGTCGATTGTCCATCGGGCCGATTTGGCGAATCCTTTAGCTTCTTGAGCCTTTCGTGTAAATCCTTGATCTTTTCCATGGAGGTCCTCCAAGATGCGAGCATTCTACTCTCCTTCGGAATTTGACACGCATCCCCGCCACGGTCGATACTGCCTTCAATGCTGAACTCAAGGAAACACGGAATTGCGGCCATGGCCATGTGCATGTGTATGGCGTGCGGACCCGTCCGTGGGGCTCTTGAGAGGCGATCGCGCTAGGCGCAACCGATCTTGAAGCCAGGCGGCCCGGGTCCGAAAAGGATTCGGGCCGTTTTTGATTTTCGGCGCGGTCCGTAACCCACCCCGTTCGCATCGAAAAACAAAAGAACACCAACCCCCAAGGAGCCGATCATGTCCGAACCGAAGCAGCGCCAGTTTGCCACCCTTGCCGTTCACGCCGGCCAATCGCCCGACCCGACCACCGGCTCGCGGGCCGTGCCCATTTACCAGACGACCTCCTACGAATTCCAGGATGCCGGCCACGCCGGACGCCTCTTCGCGCTGAAGGAGTTTGGAAATATCTACACCCGCATCATGAACCCCACGACGGACGTTTTTGAAAAGCGGGTAGCGGCGCTCGAAGGCGGAGTGGCGGGGCTGGCCACGGCCTCGGGCCAGGCGGCGGAGACGCTTACCCTCACCACGCTGGCTTCGGCCGGAGACGAGATCGTTTCCACCACCTCGCTCTACGGTGGCACCTACAACCTCTTCCACTACACGTTTCCGCGCCTGGGCATCAAGGTTCGTTTCGTCGACGCGGACGACTTCGACGGCCTGCGCGCGGCCATCAACGACAAAACGCGCGCCATCTACACCGAGACGCTGGGCAACCCGAAGCTGGACGTGGTGGACATCGAGAAACTCGCCACCATTGCCCATGAGCACGGCCTGCCGCTGGTCATTGACAACACCTCGGCCTCGCCGGCGCTGGTGCGGCCCATCGAGTGGGGAGCCGACATCGTGCTCAACTCCGCCACCAAGTTCCTCGGCGGACACGGGACTACCATCGGCGGCGTGATCGTGGACGGGGGCAAATTCGACTGGGCGGCATCGGGCCGCTTCAAGGACTTTACCGAGCCCGACCCCTCTTACCACGGTCTTTCGTACACTGAGGCCTTCGGTCCGCTGGCGTTCATCCTCAAGGCGCGTGTGCAGGGCTTGCGCGACACCGGCGCGGCCCTCTCGCCATTCAGCGCCTTCCTGCTGCTGCAAGGCATCGAGACGCTCCACCTGCGCCTGGAGCGTCACTCGCAGAACGCCTTGGCCGTGGCGCGACACCTGGAGCAGCATCCCGGCGTCGATTGGGTCAACTATCCCGGCCTTGAGTCCAGCCCCTATTTCGAACGGGCAAAGAAGTACCTGCCCAATGGGCGCGGAGGTCTGGTGACCTTTGGCATCAAGGGAGGTTACGAGGCAGGGAAGAAGCTGATTGACAGTCTGGAACTGTTTTCCCTAGTGGCCAACATCGGAGACGCCAAATCGCTGGTCATCCACCCGGCGTCGACCACCCATCAGCAGCTTTCCGTCGAGGAGCAGGCGGAGACCGGCACAACTCCCGAGCTGGTGCGGCTGTCGGTTGGCATCGAGGATATCCGCGACATTCTTGCCGATCTTGACCAGGCGATCGAGGCAGCCAACGGTCACGCGTTTACCGGCAAAGTTGAAACGGCGGGTCTTGCTGCACAATGAGTATCATGACCGAACCCCGAACCGGGACCGGAATCGCGGCCCTTGGAAACTCAGTCCTGGCGCCCACCTACGAAGGCGACTTTGTGCTCGACGAGCACTTTTTGCTGGAGTGCGGTCGCTCGTTGGCCGGCCTTACGCTGCATTACGCGGTGTATGGCCGGCTGAACGCGGCGCGGGACAATGCCGTGCTGGTGTGCCATGCGCTCTCCGGTTCGGCGCTGGTGGGTTCCTGGTGGCCCGAGATTTTTGCACCCGGCGCAGTTTTGTCGCTTGAGCACGACTTCGTGATCTGTATCAACCTGCTGGGTTCCTGTTACGGCTCCACGGGCCCTGGTTCGGTCGATCCCGAGACGGGTAGGATTTACGGTCCGGACTTTCCGCTGGTTTCAGTCCGCGACAACGTCCGGGCCCAGGCGCGGCTTCTGGACTCGCTGGGCATCCGGCGGCTGCGGCTGATCCTGGGCGGCTCCATCGGGGGCATGCAGGCCCTGGAGTGGACCATCTACGACCCCGACCGGGTGGAGCGTGCAGTCGTCATTGGCGTGGCTCCGCTTTCCGCCATGGGTCTGGCGCTGAACCACCTGCAACGCCAGGCCATTCAAAACGACCCGGATTGGGCGGGAGGCCACTACCTGCCGCAGCGCCCCCCGCGCCTGGGCCTCTCGCTGGCCAGGCAGATCGCCATGCTCAGCTACAAATCCGCGGAACTGTTCGACGAGCGCTTCGGCCGCAATCCGAACCGCAATGGTGAGGACCCCTGGGGGTTGGACAATCAGGGCGGCGGCCTGGTCGGCGGGCGCTTCGACATCGCCGGCTACCTGGACCACCAGGGCGATCGGTTCAACGGGCGGTTCGACGCCAATGCTTACCTCGCTATCCTGCGAACCATGGACACCTGGGACCCGCTGCACAGCTACTCTTCGCCTGCCGAGGCCTTCGGACGGATTCGCGCCCGCCTCAGCTTTGTCGGCATCAGCTCCGATTGGCTGTTTCCTGCGCAGGAGGTTCGCGACTTTGCCTATGCGATTCGTGCCGCGGGCGTCCACGCCGACTACCGCGAGATGACCAGCGCCCATGGTCACGACGCCTTCCTGGCCGAGCAAACCGAACTGGTTCGGCTGCTCCAGTAAGATAAGAAAGCCGGGAACAGTTTTCTCCGCTCAGGTGTCTAAGTCGGTATGTGCTGGACGGAGCCCGTACCCTGGGGGAGTGGGGCGGAGGCAGCAATGAGCAATGCCGCCGGAGTCAGGGCGGGCAAGTCGTCCGGGCAAAACAACGTGTCATGGCCGGTTGGGAAACCGTGTCGCCCAGGTTAGCTGCGTGCCCTGCTGGGAAGATTATGCTTGAACAGCACAACTTCGCTTGTCACAGGAGGCAGGGCTTTCTATAATCCTTCCAACACCGCATTGGAAGCCGTGGTATCGTTTACCCGGAACCACGGCGCTCAACCGCCAACACGGTTGTACATTCCGCGAGCGAGTGCTTGAATATTGATTTCCATTTCGGCAATTCCCAGGAGCACTGAATGAAGAAGTTAGTCTTTGCGTCTGTGATGGCATTGGCGAGCATCAGCCTCGTTTCCGCGCCCACGCTGCGAGCACAGGATTCGATCACCATCAAGGATCCTGCAGAGTTCAACGCCTATCAAATGGCCACAACACAAAGCGATCCGAAAGCCAAGGCCTCGGCCCTGGAAACCTTCCTGACCCAATATCCGCAGAGCGTCGTCAAGAAGGCGGTCCTCGATCTACTGGTGGATACCTACCAGAGCCTGAGCGATCCCGACCACACGCTGAGCGCGGCCAGCCGCCTGCTTCAGGTGGACCCCAATAACATGAAGGCCATCTTCATCTCGGTCTACATCAAGAAAGGCCAGTGCGCCAAGACCCAGGATGCACAGACCTGCGACGATGCCGCCGCCCTGGCCCACAAGGGGTTGATCACGCCGAAGCCGGACGGCGTTTCCGACGCCGATTGGAAGACGCAGACCGCTGCAACCTATCCGGTTTTCCACTCGGCCGTCGCGTTTGATGACGCGGTTTCAAAGAAGGACTTCAAGGGTGCGGTCGCCGAATACACAGCGGAACTGATGCTCTATACCGACGACCAGAGCAAGACCGCCGGGTTGGCTGACACGCTCCATCTGGCGGAAGCGTATGCCCAGCCTGATGCCAAGGATCTGGTGAAGTCGATCTGGTTCTACTCCCGCGCCTGGGACTTTGCCCCTGCCGGGTACAAGGCCACCATTGAAAAGTCGCTCGAATACTACTACAAGAAGTACCACGGCGACCTGAAGGGCCTCGACGACATCAAGAGCCAGGCAGCCCTCACCACCTTTCCTCCGGGAACGCTGAAGATTGAAGCCGCCAAGACGCCCGCCGAGCAGATTCACGACCTCATCCTGAACACCCCTGATCTGAATTCGCTGGCCTTGGCCGACAAGGAAACGGTTCTGGCGGTGGGCACCAAGGAAGATGCCGACAAGCTGTGGGCGCTGTTGAAGGATAAGCCTACGCCTGTCCCCGGAATCGTGATCGAAGCCACCGCTTCGGTCGTCAAGGTAGCCGTGACCCAGGATGCCAAGGACGCCAAGGTCGCCGACTTCATCGTCAACCTGAAGACGCCGCTGGCGGACAAGGATATTCCGGCTGTTGGTTTCGAGTACGGGCTTCACTCCAAGGGCCAAGCCGAGCTGGATGGCACCTACGACACCTATACTCAGATTCCGGCGACGGCCACCGAAGGTCAGTCGGCGCAGATCGCGCTCCGCGATGGCGCTATTCAGGCTGCTGAGAAGAAGAAGGTGGTCGCACCTCACAAACCTGCAGCTGGGCACCACGCGGGGGAGTAATCCACGGGTCGTTCCGATGCGATGATCGTCGAGCCGGATCCGTCTAGGGACCGGCCGGCTACACCCCACTCCTGGGCCATCAAGGGCAGCCTCCTGCAGGCTGCCCATTTCGTCTCTCCACGGCTCTCAACCAGGCACCTTCCTCCCGCTGTGGTGATAGGCTAGGGGCAGCATGGATCGATCCAAGACCTTCCCCGTCGTCCTCGTGTTTGCCGCCGTGGCCGCGGTGTGCGCCTTGGCAAATGCGCAGACTGACCAGGATGTTTCCACCGCGCAGCAGACGCCCGCAAAGGTGCGCAAGGCCGAGCCACGCCCCATGCCATTTCCTCCCGGCAGGGAGCGAAAAAATCCTGCTTCTTCGATAGAATTTCGTTCCTATGACCGGATGACGCAGCAGGATCGTGACCTGGCCGCCGACGCCGAGTCCTCCATCGGGGAACACGCAGGGTTCGACGGCCTGGAATTCAACCAGGGCAAGTGGAAGACCCAGCAGATTGTGTGCCCGGCGCTGCCCAATCACCTGTTTTTACAGTTCACACGCAACAACGGGACCGGCGATGTGAGCGTGTTTTCTGCTTCGATTCCTCGTGGTGGCGACGGTCGCGTGCGGATTATCCCGATTCTGCGACGCGGCTATTCGCTCTTTTCGCCCGCGCCCATCAACGCGCTGACCATCTCGGCCTTCAATCACATTCGCGCCGAAGAGCACATCGCCGACGGGGCCGACTGGGTAGACACCGGGCTTTGCTACGCGGCACTGGCGGGAGCGCATCCGCAGATGGGGCCAGCGGAAGAAGCCACTATCCGGAGATTGCCCGCAGCCCCTTCAGGACTGCTGGTGATTCCACTTCACGGTGGCGCCATCATCCGATTTACGGATGTGGCGGCGATTCCCAAGCCCATGGATTGGGCCATGACCTTCGATGGCAAGGGCAAGCTGCTGAAGGCCAGCCATTCCGCAGCACCGCATTTCAGGGGAGAAACCGTTCAGCGCTCGCCCGTCGCGGTCGAGGGCAAGCCGGTGCAGACAACCGATCCGACTGCGCAGGTGATCCTGATCAAGTAGTGGAAAAGCAGGGAACAGGGATCAGGGAACAGGGAACAGCCAGAACGGCGGCAGGCCTGACCTGCGTCAAATGCACCCAGGATGATTCCAATCGCGGAAAACTGATCCCTGACCCCTGTTTTCCGTTACTCGCCCAGCATGATGCGCTGAATCCGCGAGGCGCGCCCGGTCGCAGGGTCGCATGTGACCAGCACGGCGCACATTTTGGGGTTTCCCTTGGCGGCTTCGAACTTGCCCGGCATTCCGGTCAGAAACTTGTGCAGCACAAGCTCCTTTTGGACGCCGATCACGCTGTCGTAGGGGCCGCTCATGCCCACATCGGTCAGGTACGCGGTTCCCCCAGGCAAAACGCGCTCGTCGGCGGTAGGAATATGGGTATGCGTGCCCAGCACCGCGGTGACGCGCCCATCCAGATACCAGCCCATCGCAACTTTCTCGCTGGTGGCTTCTGCATGGAAGTCCACCACGATGACCTTGGCCTTGACGTCCGCCAGCAGGTCGTTGACGGCGTGGAAAGGGTCGTTGGTGGCGTTCATGAAGACGCGGCCCATCACCAGAATCACCGCGTAGTCCACGCCGCCCTGCGTGGTTCCCTCGAAAACGCCATAACCGGGAAGCCCCGGTTGCAGGTTTGCCGGCCGCAGCACACGGCGTCCGCGTTCCTGGCTGTCGGCCGGCGCGCCGTTCATGTAGTCGATCAGTTCGCGCTTATCCCACACGTGGTTGCCGGTGGTTAGAACGTCCGCGCCCAGATCGAAGAGATCTTCGGCGATCTGCGGCGTGATTCCGAATCCACCGGCCGCGTTTTCCGCGTTGATGACGACCAGGTCCACCTCATGCGCCTCGCGCACATGCCCGATGTGTTCGCGCACGATCCTGCGACCCGCGCTGCCGAAAATGTCGCCGACAAAAAGTAGATTCAAGTTGGATCGAGCTCCTTTGAAAGGGAACAGGGGTCAGGGATCAGGGGACAGAAAAACAAACAGCACCGCAAGAATGGGCAACGCTTTTGAAGCAGGCGTGCTTGAACCGCTTATTTCTTCTCTGTTGTCGGCGGTTCTTCTGATCCCTGATCCCTGATCCCTATTCCCTGCTTTCTCATCAGCGGAAACAGAATCACGTCGCGAATCGACTTCGACCCGGTCAGCAGCATGATCAGACGGTCGATGCCCATGCCCTCGCCGCCCGTGGGAGGCAGCCCGTAAGCCAGTGCCCGCACGTAGTCCTCGTCCATCTGGTGCGCCTCGTCGTCGCCCCGCTGGCGCTCGGCAAGCTGCGCTTCAAAGCGCTTGTGCTGCTCCACCGGATCGTTCAGCTCGCTGAAGGCGTTGCCCAGCTCGAAGCCGCCGGCAAAGAACTCGAAGCGCTCGACGTGCGCCGGGTCGTCAGGTTTGGCTTTCGAGAGCGGCGAAACCTCCACCGGGTAGTCGTAGATGATCGTAGGCTGGACCAGGAACGGTTCCACCACCGCCTCGAAGAGGTTGTAGACCAACTTACCCAATGGCGCGCCCTTCATCGAATCGAAGTAGACCGCGGTTACCGCGCCGTGGATGGTCTTCAGCTCCACGATGCGCTCCGGGCTCAGCCGCGTGGTTTCGCCCGCGGCCTTTTCCAGGGAACTCATGGCGGCATGGAGCCGCGCCTGCAGCACCGGAGCGGACTCGAAAGCGGTCATTGCCGGCTTGGCGCCTGCTTCCTCCGGCCA
>Ga0181535_10005140_pt1 | contig 14154 bp, 11 predicted proteins | sample PEATcosm2014_Bin_44_FD_119774 | JGI IMG/M metagenome (GOLD analysis project Ga0181535, IMG submission 119774) | Peatland microbial communities from MTU Mesocosm Facility, Houghton, MI, USA - PEATcosm2014_Bin17_30_metaG | ecosystem: Environmental > Terrestrial > Soil > Wetlands > Peat | place...
CGTCGCTTGCTCAATTTATTGTTAACCCGTGTCAATTCGTCCGACGGTACGCCGCCACCGCCTGCTGGGCGGTCGCCTGCGTCGGCGTGTCGGCGCCGAGCGCCCCGAACACGTCGCCCACCAGCGCCCTGGTATCGTCGGCCAGATGGGCCGCCGGCGCCGCACCGGCCGGCGCGGCCGTGCCGCCCGCGTGCGTGCGGGGACCGTGCCCGCCGTGGCCGTGCCCCAGCGCCGCCATCCGCGGCGCGAACTCGGCGGTGCGGGACGGTGCGGCGGCGATGACGGCGGCACCACGGGTCACGCTGCCCAGCGCGGATATCGACACGGCCCGATCCTCCAGGAGTGGCGTCGCCGGGATCGCAAGTTCCGTGCCATCCCGACCCGCCCGGATCCGCGCCCCGTCCCGCCGCCCCGCCCGGCAGACCCTGCCGGGCGGCACGCGCGTCCCGGTCCGGCTCAGCCCACGGCGGCGTCGAGCGCCTGGTCCAGATCGGCCAGGATGTCGTCGATGTGCTCGATGCCGATGGATAGCCGCACATAGCCCGGCGACACCCCGGTCGCCGCCTGCTCCTCGACGGAAAGTTGCGAATGCGTGGTGCTGGCCGGATGGATAGCGAGCGTGCGCGCGTCGCCGATATTGGCGACGTGGTAGATCAACTTGAGACTGTCGATGAAGCGCCGGCCGGCCGCCGCCCCGCCCGCCAGTTCGAAGCCGACCAGCCCGCCCTGGCCGCGCGGCAGATATTTGCGCGTCCACTCGGCGGCCGGCCCGGTGACGGTGGAGGGGTGGATGACGCGGGTCACTTCCTTGCGGCCCTGCAGGTAGCGCACCACCGCCAGCGCGTTCTCGCTGTGCGCCTTCATCCGCAGCGTCACCGTCTCGATGCCCTGCAGGATCAGGAAGGCGTTGAACGGGCTCAACGCGGCGCCGAGGTCGCGCAGCAGCGTCACCCGCGCCTTCAGGATATAGGCGATCGGCCCCAGCGGCTTGACCGCCTGCGACCACACCGCGCCGTGGTAGTTGGGGTCGGGCGTGTTCAGCGCGGGCTGGCGCGCGGGCTGCGCCTCCCAGTCGAAATTGCCGCCATCGACGATGATGCCGCCGATCGAGTTGCCATGGCCGCCCAGGTATTTGGTCAGCGAATACATCACCACCGCGGCGCCGTGCTCCAGCGGCTTCACCAGGATCGGGGCTGCGGTGTTGTCCATCACCAGCGGAATGCCGAAGCGCCGGCCAATGGCGGCGACCTCGGCGATCGGGAACACCCGGAGCTTCGGGTTCGGCAGCGTCTCGGCGTAGTAGACGCGGGTACGGTCGTCGGTGGCGCGGGCGAACCCCTCGGGGTCGGCGGGATCGACGAAGCGCACCTCGATGCCCTCGTCCTTCAACTGGTTCTGGAACAGGTTCCAGGTGCCGCCGTACAGGTCGGTGGAAGAAACGATATTGTCGCCGGCGCGCGCCAGGTTCTTCACCGCGAAGGCGCTGGCCGCCTGCCCCGACGCCACCGCCAGCGCCGCCACCCCGCCCTCCAGTGCGGCGACGCGCTTCTCCAGCACGTCGTTCGTCGGGTTCATGATGCGGGTGTAGATGTTCCCCAGTTCCGCCAGCCCGAACAGGTTCGCGGCGTGCTCGGTGGAATTGAACTGAAACGACGTGGTCTGGTAGATCGGCACCGCGATCGCGGTGGTGGCCGGGTCGGCACGCCAGCCGGCGTGCAGCGCGAGGGTCTCTGGGTGGGTGGTCATGGCGGCCTCCTTATGCGTCGTCGGCGTTAAACTCCATTGCACGGCACCAGACAAGTATCTACTGATATCTACTATTTTCGATTGTGAAATATCGCCGGATCACGCTTTCGCGCACCCTGGCTTGACGGGCCGGGGGGCATCGGCCATAAGGCGCCCCTTCCGATGCACCCGGCGCGCGGGCGGGCCTGCGCGCCTTTCGATCGTTCAAGGGTTTTGACCATGTCGCGCCGCTGCGAGATCACGGGCAAGGGCGTCCAGTCCGGCAACAACGTCAGCCACGCCAACAACCGGACGCGCCGGCGTTTCCTGCCCAACCTGCAGGTATCGTCGATGCTTTCCGACATCCTCGGCGTCAACGTCAGCATGCGCCTGTCCACCCGCGCCATCCGCACGGTGGAGCACAATGGCGGCATCGATGCCTTCCTGCTCGGCAGTCCGAACCGCGACCTGGCGCCCGAGGCCCAGGAAGTGAAGCGGCGCATCCTGCGCGCCCAGGTGAAGCGGGCCGCAACCGCCTGACAGTCCGCCCGGCAGCGTCGGCGCGCCGAACTGAATCGCCTTCCCGGCCCGGCCTGGGTTATGACGTCCAGGCCATGAGCCGCTGGCTTCCCCGGTTGTTCCTTCTGGTCTGCGCTCTCGCTGGCCCGGCCCGTGCCGAGCCGGTCGCGCACGTCCGCATCGACCTCTCGAACGTCGCCTATACGGTCAACCCGGACCAGACCTACACCGAGACGGTCACCCTCGACCAGACGCTGCTGACCACCCGCGGCATCCGCCAGCACGACCGCTCGGCGATCACCTACTGGCCCGATCAGCAGCGCGTGGAAGTGCTGGAGGCCTGGGTCGACCAGCCCGACGGGGCGCGCCTTGAGGTCGGCCCGGACAACCGTTTCACCCGCCCCTCGGCGTCCAGCCAGGAGGCGCCCGGTTTCACCAACAGCCTGACCACCACCATCGTCTTTCCGCAGCTCCGTCCGGGCAGCCGCACCCACGTGATGTTCCGCCGGGTGCAGTTCACCCCGCCGCTGCTCGGCTTTGGCGCCTGGAACGAGACCGAACTGGAAAACGCGAGCGTGGTGGACCGGCTGGAGATCGACCTGCCGGCCACCCTGCCGCTGCGCTGGGCCAGCCGCGGCGGGGTCGCGGTCAGCGACACCGTCGCGGACGGGCGCCGCCGCATCGTCGCCGAGATGGCGCCCAGCCCGGGCCAGGAGCCCGAACGCGGCACCGTCGACAGCAGCGATTTCCAGCCGATCTTCCTGGCCACGACGCTGCCCGACCTGGCATCGGTCGGCGCCATCTATGACCGTCAGAGCCAGGATCGCACCGCCGTCACCCCCGCCATCGCCGCCCTGGCCGCGAAGATCGCCGGCGACCGCACCGGTCTGGACGCCGCCCGCGCCATTTACGACTGGGTGAGCATCAACATCCGCTACATCGCGGTCTGGCTGAATCCGAACGACGGCCTGGTGCCGCACGCCGCCGCCGAGGTGCTGGAGAACGGCTACGGCGACTGCAAGGACCACGTGGTGCTGATGCAGGCGCTGCTCGCCGCTCGCGGCGTCGTCGGGCAGGCCGCCCTGGTTCAATGGGGCACCCGCTACGCCGACCTGCCGCTTGGCCACCCCTTCGAGTTCAACCACGTCCTCGTCTATCTGCCGGCGTACGACCTCTACCTGAACCCGACCGACCCGTACGCCCCGTTCGGCAGCCTGGACCGCACGCTGTCGGGCAAGCGGGTGGTGATCGCCACCGCCGCCGGCCGGGTTGCCCGCACGCCGGTCTCCACCCCCGCCGACCACCGCTACGCCCTGGTCAGCCGGATCGCCATCGACGCCGACGGCACCATCGAGGGCAGCGCGAGCTGGACCCTGTCGGCGAACGTGGATGCCTCCATCCGGGCCACCCTGGCGAACGCCAGTTCGCGGAGCGATCTGATGGAGCGCCTGTTGCTCAGCACGCCGGAGGGCGGCTTCGGCAGCTTCGAGGCCAGCGACCCGCGCGACCTCGCGACCCCGCTCGCGGTCACCGCGCATTGGCGCAGCCCGCACGGGGTGACCCTGCGCGAGCCCGAGACCGCCATCGCGGTGCCCGACGGCCCCGACATGGAGCCGGTCTGGCGGCTGCGCCGCTATCTTTCCGCCGACGGCGTCCGCCGCACGCCGATGCTGGTCGGCGCCACCGACCTGAGCTGGACCACCAGCATCGCCCTGCCACCGGGCATCACGGCAGCGCGGCTGCCCGCCGACGTCGTGCTCAGCACCGCCGCCGGGCACTATACCGCCCGCTATGAACGCGACGACCGCACCGTGCGGGTCAGCCGCAATCTGGTGATCGACCGCAACGTCTTCGCCCCCGGCGAATACCCCGAGCTGCAACGCCTGCTCTACGCCGCGCTCGATGACGCCCGCAGCACGCTGACCCTGTCGCGCAGCGAGGCAACGCAAGCCCCTTGACGCAGGTCAAGGCAGCCGGCACTGGATCGGCGCTGAGTTGGCCCAGGAGGGCTGCCGTGAAAAGCGATGTTCTGGACGCCATCGGCGAGGTCGATTTACGGCGCGCTTCGATGGTCAACGCGGCCCTGGCCGCCAACGACCGCGCCAAATTCCTGTTCAGTCTGTTGCAGATGGCGGTCAGCCGGGCGGCGCATCCCGACCAGGCCGCCGCCGACCTGCGGCGCGAACGCCTGGCCTGCGGCATCGAGGATGCATCGCTGGACGCAGTCGTGCCGGGCGCGCGGGCGCACGGCGATCAGGTGTCGATCCCGGACGCGCGCGGGGTGCTGGCGCGTCTGGCGCACGAAGTCGAGGTCATGGCGGCCCCGCTCGAGGGCGGCGCCTTCGATGCGCGGCTGGCGGCGTTGCTGGCCGCGATGCCGGCGGCCGAGGACGACCTGGTCGATGCCGGCGCGATCGCGGCGATGACGCAGGCCGCGCCGGCCGGCCACGACAGCCTGCACCAGCTGGTCATGGACCTGCACAAGGCGCTGAACCAGCTGCAGGCCGCGCTGGCGCGCGAGACGCTGGACGGGGCCGCGGTTTATGGCCTGACGGATCGGGACCGCCCGCGGGTGCGCGCGTTCATGTCCGGGCTGAACCGCACCGCGCCGTTGAAATTCGACCATCCGGGTCTGGCCACCACGGCGACCTGCTCGGGCGAGCGGCTGGTGATCCAGAACGACATCGGTACCACCGATGCGCATGTCATCGTGATCCATGTGGAGGGACTGGCCGCCCAGGTCACCTACACCGACGTGCATCCCGAGCGGCTGCGCTTCCTGCAGTCCATGCTGGCGCGTTTCCCGGTCTCCTGGGGCGCCGCGCAGACCCGTCTGGTGGCGGGGCTGGCCGAGGGGGCGCCGTTTCAGATGGCGATCGGCCGGCTGGAAGCGGCGGACGAGGCCGAACTGCTGGCCTATCTGGATTTCCTCGGCTCGCGCCTGGTGTTCCTGATCGACTGGAACCGGGCCCGTAAATCCCTGCGCAGCTTCCTGCGCGGGCCCGACCGGTTGGCGACGCTGGAATGGGCGGCGGCCCAGGAGGTCGGGCATCGCGGCTATCTGGAGCTCGGCGGCGCCCAGCTGATCAATCAGGCCATCGAGGCGGCGTCCGGCGGGGCGATGCATTTCGGCGACCGGCTGTGCGACGTGCTGGGCGACGCGGCGGCGGTGGAACTGGTGCGCTTCGTGCTGCGCGCGGCCAGCGAGGGGTTGCGCGCGCACCAGTCGCAGGGGCTGATCCGCGATCGCGTGCGGGCCGAATTGCAGACCCATTTCTCCAACGAGGGCCGCCGCCTGCTGCTCATGGCCTCCGAGCACGCCGGGCTGGTGTTCGAAATCGCCTGCCTGGTGCGCGACGGCATCGCCGCGGCGGCGACCGGCGAGGGCGGGCTGGGGCGTCGGGCGCGCCGGGCCAGCCGCTTCGAGCACGACGCCGATCAGGTGGTGGTGGGTGTGCGCGAGGCGGTGCGCCGCCGGCGCGACCACGAATCCATCCTGCGCCTGGTCGAGGCCGCCGACGACGCCGCCGACCAGCTGGAGGAAGCGGCGTTCCTGTTGGAGCTGCTGGCCGACAGCGGCGCCCACGGCCGCCCGCTCGCCCGGCTTGCCTCGCTCGCCGACCTGTTGGTGGAAGGCGCGCAGGAATGGATCAAGGCGCTCGGCCATGCCGGCGCGTCCGGCGGCGACACCACCCACGAGGACGCCGACGACTTCCTGGTGGCGGTGGACCGGGTGCTGGTGCTGGAGCATGCCGCCGACGACGCCGAGCGGGGATTGCGCTACGAGGCGGTGCAGCATGCCCAGGATTTCCGCCAGCTGCACCTCTACGCCGAGGTCGGGCACGCGCTCGAGGAAGGCGCCGACGCCTTGAAGCGGGCCAGCCTGATCACCCGCGACGTCATGCTGGGAAGCTGAGCCGTGACGGGTCCGATGTACATCATTGGGGCCGGCGCCGGCCTGCCGCCGGGCGGGCCGGATGCGGTCGGCGCCAAGGCCTTCAATCTCGCCCGCATGGCGGATGCCGGCCTGCCGGTGCCGCCGGCTTTCGTGCTGCCCACTTCCTGGTGCCGGGCGCTGCGTGATGGTATCGCCGACGAGGCGGCGGTGGCGGCGGCGCTGGACGCCGGCATGCAGCGGCTGGAGGCGACCACCGGGCTCGGCTTCGGCAGCCCGCGCCGGCCGTTGCTGGTGTCGGTGCGCTCGGGCGGCGCGGTGTCCATGCCCGGCATGCTGGAAACCGTGCTGGATGTCGGGCTGAACGCCGCCGGCGCCGAGGGGCTGCTGCGGCTTACCGGCAATCCGCGCCTGGCCTGGGACAGTTTCCGCCGGCTCGTGCAGGGCTATGCCGAGGTGGTGCAGGGCCTGTCCGCCGCTCCCTTCGACGATCTGGTGACGGCGGCGCTGGCCGAGACCGAGGCCGAGAACGAGCGCGACCTCGACCATCGGGCGCTGCGCGGGCTCGCCTTCGCCATGCTGGAGAAGTTTCGCGCCCTCGCCGGCAAACCCTTCCCGACCGAGCCGCGGGCGCAACTGCTGGCGGCGGTGATGGCGGTGTTCCGGTCCTGGGATGCCCCGAAGGCGGTGACCTACCGGCGCCTGAACCAGCTGGACGACAGTGCCGGCACGGCGGTGACCGTGCAGGCGATGGTGTACGGCAATGCCGGCGGCGCCTCGGGGGCCGGGGTGGGCTTCACCCGCGATCCGGCGACCGGCGTGCGCGGCCTCTATGTGGACTTCGCCTTCAACGGCCAGGGCGAGGACGTCGTGGCCGGCCGGCGTGCCACCGACGGCGGGGCGCGGCTGGCCCGCATGCTGCCCAGCGTGTACGGGCAGTTGGAAGCGATCTGCGGCACCCTGGAGGCGCTGTCCGGCGATGCGCAGGACTTCGAGTTCACCGTGCAGACCGGCGCGCTGTGGCTGTTGCAGACCCGCCGCGCCAAGCGCACGCCCTGGGCGGCGCTGCGCATCGCGGTGGAGCTGGTGGAGGAAGGGCTGCTCACGCCCGCCGAGGGGCGCCGTCTGCTGCGCGGCATCGACCTGGCCAAGGTGGTGCGGACGCGCTTCGCCAACCCCGGTCCGGTGCTGGCGCATGCCCAGGTGGCGAGCGTCGGGGTGGTCAGCGGACGGATCGCGCTAGACAGCGCGGCGGCGGAGCGGCTGGCGCAATCGGGGCCGGCGATCCTGGTGCGCCAGGAAACCGTCACCGAGGATATCGCCGGCATGGCCTCGGCGGTCGGCATCCTCACCGCGATGGGGGGACGCACCAGCCACGCCGCGGTGGTGGCGCGCCAGCTTGGCCGGGTCTGCCTGGTGGCCTGCCCGGAGCTGGTGATCGACATGGCCCGGCGGACCTGCCACATCGGCGGGCAGGACTTCGCCGAGGGCGACCCGTTGTCGCTCGACGGCAACGAGGGCACCGTGCATGCTGGCCTGCTCGAAGCGGTGGCCGAGCGGCCGGAACGCGAACTGGCGGTGATCGCCGCCTGGCCGGACGCCTGAAGCGGCGCGCACGGAGGTCGGCGTGGCGGTCAAGCGGGTGGCAATGGCGGTCGTGGTGCTGGCGGCGCTGGCCGGCATCGGCTGGCTGGTGATGCAGCGGCTCGCCACCGCGCTGCCGCCCGACACGCTGTACGGCAACGTCGAGATCCGTCAGGTCGACCTCGCCTTCAACGCCGAGGGCCGCGTCGCGACCATGGCGCGGCGCGAGGGCGACACCGTCCGCGCGGGCGACGTGATCGCGGGGCTGGACGACGTCAGCTACCGCAACCTGCATGACCTGGCGGTGGCCCGGCGCGATCAGGCGCAGGCCAACCTCGCCTTGCTGCTGGCCGGCACGCGGGTGGAAGACCTCGACCAGGCCCGTGCCGCGGTCGCCTCGGCGGAGGCCAACGCGACCCATGCCGAGGCGATGTTCGCCCGCCAGGCCAGCCTGATGCAGCGCAACGCGACGACGCGGCAGGACTATGAGGATGCCCGTCTGGCCCAGGACGCCGGGCGGGCGCGGCTGGCGCAGACGCGGGCCGCGCTGGCCGAGGCGGTGGCGGGTCCGCGGACCGAGCAGATCGATGCGTCCAGGGCGGCGCTGCGCGAGGCCGAGGCCACCGTCGCGCAATCCGTCGAGATGTTGTCGCGCACCCATCTGGTGGCGCCGGTCGACGGCGTGGTGATGACGCGGGTGATCGAGCCGGGCACCGTCGTGCTGCCGACCGCGCCGGTCTATTCGATGGCGATCGCCGGCGAGGTCTGGGTGCGCGCCTTCGTGCCCGAGCCGCTGCTGTCCCAGGCCGCGCTCGGCCGCGAGGTGCACGTGCGCACCGACGGCGGCGGCGATTATGTGGGCCGGATCGGCTACCTCTCGCCGGTCGCCGAGTTCACCCCGAAAACGGTGGAGACGCCGGAACTGCGCACCCAGCTGGTCTATCGCGTGCGCATCCGCATCGTCGCGCCCGACGATGGGCTGCGCCAGGGCATGCCGGTGACGATCGCGCTCGGCCGCTAGATGCTGGCCGAGGTCGCCGGCCTGCACCACAGTTTTGCCGGCGTGCGCGGGGCGGCGGCGACGGTGGCGTTGAACGACGTATCGGCGACGGTGACGGAGGGCATGATCACCGGCGTGGTCGGCCCGGACGGGGCGGGCAAAACCACCCTGCTGCGCCTGCTGGCCGGCCTGCTGCGGCCGACCGCCGGGAGGGTCACGGTGTTCGGCCACGACATGGCCGTCGACGCCCAGGCCGCCCACGGCGCCATCGGCTACATGCCGCAGCGGTTCGGCCTCTACGAAGACTTGTCGGTCGCCGAGAATCTTTCCCTCTTTGCCGATCTGCACGCCCTGGCGGCGGCGGTGCGGCAAGAGCGCATCCCGCGGTTGCTGCAATTCACCGGGCTGACGCCCTTCACCACCCGGCTGGCCGGAAAACTCTCCGGCGGCATGAAGCAGAAGCTCGGGCTGGCCTGCGCCCTGCTGGCCCGGCCCCGGCTGCTGCTGCTCGACGAGCCCTCAGTCGGCGTCGATCCGGCTTCCCGGCGCGAGTTGTGGGCGATGGTGGCGGCCATGCTGGCGGAGGGGCGCGCCGAGGGCATGGGGGTGGTGTGGGCCACCGCCTACCTGGACGAGGCCGAACGCTGCGGCCGGGTGGTGCTGCTGCACGAGGGCCGCATGCTGGCGGAGGCGCCGCCCGGCGACTTCCTGGCCGCGCTGCACGGCCGGGTGTTCTCGCTCGCCGTGCCGGCGGCCGGGCGCCGCAAGGCCGGGCGGCTGGCCGCCGCCGATCCGGCGGTGCTCGACGTGGCGGTGGAAAGCGACTCGCTGCGCCTGGTGCTGCACCCCGGCGCCGCCCCGCCAGATGCCGCGGCGCTGGGCGGCACGGCACTCACCCCGGCCGCGCCGCGCTTCGAGGATGGCTTCGTCGATCGTCTCGCCACCGCCCCGGCGACGGCGCCCGACGAGCCCGCCCGGCCCGGCCGCGCGGGCGGCACGGCGATCGAGGTGCGCGACCTGGTGCGCCGGTTCGGCGCCTTCACCGCCGTCGACCATGTCGGCTTCGCGGTCGCGCGCGGCGAGATTTTTGGACTTCTCGGCCCGAACGGGGCGGGCAAGTCGACCATTTTCCGCATGCTGTGCGGCCTGCTGCGCCCGTCGGCCGGCTCGGCGCGGGTGGCCGGGCTGGACCTGCTGCGCGCGCCAGCGGCGGCACGGGCGCGCATCGGCTACATGGCGCAGCGGTTTTCACTCTATGGCGAACTGACCGTGGCGGAGAATCTTTCGTTCTTTGCCCGGGTCTATGGACTGGACCGGATCGCGCAAGCGGCGGCGATCGCCGACGCGCTCGACCGCTTCGACCTCGGCGCGGTGCGCGCCAGCGTGGCGGGGGCGTTGCCGCTCGGCGTCAAGCAGCGGCTGGCGCTGGCGGCGGCGCTGCTGCACCGGCCCGACATCCTGTTCCTGGACGAACCGACCTCCGGCGTGGACCCGCTGGCCCGGCGGGCTTTTTGGGCGCGTATCGGCGCCCTGGCCGAGGCGGGGGTGACGGTGCTGGTGACCAGCCATTTCATGGACGAGGCCGAGTATTGCGACCGGCTGGGCATCGTCAGCGCGGGCAAGCTGATCGCCACCGACACGCCGGCCGGCCTGCGCGCCCGCGTCCGCGGCCCCGATCTGCCGGCGCCAACTCTCGAGGATGCTTTCATTCGTCTGGTGGCGGCATGACCCCCGCCCTGGCCCGCCTGCGCGGCTTGCTGCGGAAGGAAATTTTTCAGGTCCTGCGCGACCCCTCGTCGCTGCTGATCGCCTTCCTGCTGCCCGTCGTGCTGCTGGCGGTCAACGGCTACGGCATTTCGCTCGACGCCCGCCACATGGGCCTCGCCGTGGTGACCGAGCTGCCCGCCGAGGACACCCGCGAGATCATGCAGGCGCTGATCGCCTCGCCCTACCTCGCGCCGGTCCAGGCCACCAGCACGGAAGCCGGAACGCAACTGCTGACCGCGGGAAAAGTGCGCGGCATCCTGGTGCTGCGCGAGGATTTCTCCGCCCGGCTGAAGCGCCCCTCGCGCTGGCCCGCGCGGGCGCAACTGCTGGCCAACGCCACCGACCCGAACACGGCGCGCATCCTGGAAGGCTACGTGGCGGGCGCGCTGCTGACCTGGGCGGCGGGGCAGCAGGAGGAAAAGCGCCTGCTGCCGGCCGGCAGCATCACGCTGGAGCACCGCTACTGGTTCAACCCGGAGCTGCGCTCGGCCGACTTCATCGTGCCGGGCATGGTGGCCTTCGTGATGTCCATGGTCGGCACCCTGCTGACCGCGCTGGTGGTGGCGCGCGAGTGGGAGCGCGGCACGATGGAAAGCATGCTGGCCTCGCCGGCGCGCATGGGCGAGATCATCGCCGCCCGCCTGATCTGCTATTACGGCCTCGGCATGCTCGGCATGGCGATTTCCTTCCTGATGGCCATCCTGCTGTTCGGCGTGCCGTTCCGCGGCAGCTTCGCGATGCTGGGCGCCTCGGCGTCGCTGTTCCTGCTGTTCGCGCTGGCCTTCGGCCTGTTCATCTCGACGCTGGCGCGCAGCCAGTTCGTCGCCGCCCAGGTCGCCTTCCTGACCACCCTGCTGCCGGCGCTGATGCTGTCCGGCATGCTCTTCGACATCGCCTCCATGCCGGGCTGGCTGCAAGCGCTGACCTACATCTTTCCGGTGCGCTACCTGGTGTCGATCCTGCAGACGCTGTTTCTCGCCGGCACGGTCTGGCCGCTGGTGCTGGCGAACCTCGCCGCGCTCGCCGTTGCCGCCACGGTCACCATCGGGGCGACCCTGGCGGTGACGCGCCGGCGGCTCGATTAGGGCGCGGGCGATGTGGCGGCGCATTCTCGCTCTGATACTGAAGGAGCTGACCTCGCTCTGGAAGGACCCCAAGACGCGCGCCGTGCTGCTGGTGCCGCCGCTGGTGCAGGTGGTCGTCTTCGCCTACGCGGCGACCTTCGATGTGAACCACGTGCCGCTCGCCGTCTGGAACGAGGACAACGGCGCGATCTCGGCCGAGCTGGTGCGCCGCTTCGCCGCCTCGCCGGCCTTCCATGTGGCGGCGGTGCCCGACCATCCCGCCGCCGCGGCCGCCTTGCTGGATGCCAAGGACGTGGTGGCCGTGCTGCACGTGCGGCAGAACTTTTCCGCCCGCGTGCTCGCCGGGCAAACCGCCGCCGTGGAACTGCTGCTCGACGCCCGGCGCTCGAACACCGCACTGCTGGTGGAGGGCTACGCCGCGACGATCGTGCAGGACTTCGCACTCGACTATCAGCCGATCCACACGCCACCGCTGACCCTCGACGTGCGCGACTGGTTCAACCCGACGCTCGACCCGCAATGGTTCATCCTGCCCGGCCTGGTGGCGGTGCTGTCGCTGATCGTTTCGATGCTGGTGTCATCCCTGTCGCTGGCGCGCGAGCGCGAACTGGGCACTTTCGAGCAGATGCTGGTGACCCCGCTGCGCCCGCTCGAGATCATGATCGGCAAGGCGGTGCCGGCGGCGATCGTCGGCGTGCTGGAGGCGCATATCATCGTCGCCGCGGCCCTGCTGTGGTTCCGCTTGCCGTTCACCGGCAGCGTGCCGCTGCTGGAACTGGCGCTGCTGGTCTACATGCTGGCCAGCGTCGGCGTGGGATTGGCGATTTCGTCCTTCGCGCGCACCCAGCAACAGGCGATCCTGGGCGTCTTCGTCTTTGCCGCGCCGGCGATCATGCTGTCCGGTTTCGCTTCCCCGGTGGAGAACATGCCGCAGGCCCTGGAATGGCTGAGCCGGCTCGATCCGGTGCGCTGGATGCTGGTGGTGGCGCGCGGCGTATTCCTGCAGGACATGCCGGCGGCGGTCGCCGTGCAGGCGATCTGGCCAATGGCGGCAATCGCCGCGGCGCTGCTGGCCGGCGCCACGGTCAGCGTACGGCGGGCGCTACGATAAGGCCGCCCAGCGCGGCTGGCGGTCCTTGTCCACCACCATCGCGCGCACGCCCTCGGCGAAGTCGGGATGGCGTGTCACTTCCCGGGTCAGCGCCAGTTCGCCGGCGAGCGCGTCGCGCAGGGTAAGTCCGGCGCCGCGGCGCAGCGCCGCGAACGACCATCGCACTGCCGAGGGTGACATGGTCCCGAGCGTCGCCAGCGTCTCGCGCGCCCACGGCGTGTCCTCGGCCTCCAGCCGCGCGACGATGTCCGCCACGCTGGCGGCGCCGAAGCAGCGGTCGATCGCCGCGCGGTGCGGCGCCAGCGAGAATTCGGGCAGCGCCCGCGCGTGCGCCGCCACCGCCGCCACGCCGTCGCGGGCGAGGTCGGCGCACAGCGTGGGGAACGCGTCCCGCGGCACGAAATGGGTGGCAAGGCCGGCGTGCGCCGCGTCCGCCCCCGGCATGCGCGCGCCGGTGAGGCCCATGAACATGCCGAGTTGGCCGGGCAGGCGCGGCAGGATGAAAGTGGTGCCGACGTCGGGGAACAGGGCGATCGCCGTCTCCGGCATGGCGAACAGCCCGGCCTCGCTGGTCACCCGGATCCGCCCGTGCACGGAAAGGCCGATGCCGCCGCCCATGCAGATGCCGTCGATCAGCGCCACGTAGGGCTTGGGGTAGGTGGCGATGCTGGCATTGAGCGCGTATTCCGCGGCGAAGAACGTCTCCACCGCCGCCGCGTCCCCCGCCAGCACGAGGTCGCGGATGGCGCGGATATCGGCGCCGGCGCAGAAGGCGCGGCCGCCGGCGCCCTCGATCACCACGGCATGCACCGAGGGCTCGTCGCGCCAGCCGTCGAGGGCGGCCTGGACGGCGCGGATCATCGCCAGGTCGAGCGCGTTCAGCGCTTTCGGCCGGTTGAGCAGGATGTGGCCGATCCGGCCCTCACGGCTGGCAACCACGCTGGATTCGGTCATGCGGAACCGGGCCTTCGGTGCGGAGGAAGGCCCCCCTATATCGCAGCGGACCGCCGGCAGGCCATTGCCGGATGCGTCCCGATTGAAGAAAGTCGGCCTCGTCCCCGGAGGGCCTGCCGTGCCTGCGCAACCCGCTCCCGCCTTGCGCCCTTCCCCGCCCGCCGCCGCGCTGCGGGGCGTGCCCGTGGCCGGTGCGCGCCGGCCGGGGCTCGACCTCGAGGTGGCGGCCGGCGGTACGCTGGTGCTGCTCGGCCCCGCGGGCGCGGGCAAGACGGCGGTGCTCGACGTGCTGGCCGGCTTCGTCCGGCCCGCCGCTGGAAAAGTCTGGCTGGACGGGCGGGCGGTGGGCGGCCTGCCGCCGCACCGGCGCGGCCTCGGGCTGGTGCTGGCCCAGGATGGGCCGCTGCCGCACCTGACCGTCGCTGGCACCATCCGCTTCGCGCTGGCCGCGCGCGGCGGGGCCGGTGGCGAGGACGCGGTCGGCGCGGTCATGCAGAGTTTTGGACTTGCCGGC
>Ga0181535_10005141_pt1 | contig 14154 bp, 10 predicted proteins | sample PEATcosm2014_Bin_44_FD_119774 | JGI IMG/M metagenome (GOLD analysis project Ga0181535, IMG submission 119774) | Peatland microbial communities from MTU Mesocosm Facility, Houghton, MI, USA - PEATcosm2014_Bin17_30_metaG | ecosystem: Environmental > Terrestrial > Soil > Wetlands > Peat | place...
GTAGGACAGACGATCGTTTTGTGTCGTCTGTGGCGTGGTCTGTCCGAATGAATAATCCCCATCCCCGCGAACTGGTAGCGCCGGCGGTCTTGTTCGCCGGTGCCTTGCCGGCATTCCCCAGAGAACTGGAGCAACCCTTCGCCCCGCCGGTGGCCGGGCACGCCTGACCGACCACGAAAGGCGATGGTCTGTCCTACCTTTACCCGCTGTCGCGGCCCAGCGCCATCACGAAGTATTGGGCGCGGCCGGGGCCGGGGTTGCGCCAGCCGTGCTCCAGGTTGGAGGCGGCCCAAACCACCGAGCCGGCTTCCACCCGCGTAGTCTTGTCGCCTAACGTCACGTCGAGCTGGCCGGATTGCAGCATCAAGATCTCCTCGTGTACGTGCTTGTGCGGCGGGTGCGGCGCCATGCCGGGACCCAGATCGGTCAGGTGCAGATCGACATGATAGCCGGTGTGGGTCGAGCCGTCGAAGACCTGGCGCGATTGGTTTTGCCCGTTGGCTTTTACGGGCAGATCGCCGTACGGGTAGACGTGCGACTCGACCAGTTTCTTGTCGTCCTTGTCGGTCTGCGAGGCGGCGGCCAGCGCCGGCAGTAAGAGGCCCAGATGTCTGCGCGAGTATTTCACACGCCCAGTGAACTCCCGGATGCTATGCTTTTAACCTATGCGACGCTGCCTTCTGCTCCTTTCGTGCCTTTTGCCGCTCGCTTCCGCGCAGAACTTCGCGCCCGGCCACTACGGTGGCCTGGAATGGCGGATGATCGGCCCGTTTCGCGGCGGACGGACGGTGGGCGCCGCCGGTATCGCCGATCAGCCCAATGTCTTTTATATAGGCGTCAACAACGGCGGCGTCTGGAAGACGGATGACTACGGCCACACCTGGACGCCCAGATTTGATTCGCAGCCCACCGGATCGATCGGCGCGGTCGCGGTAGCGCCTTCGAATCCGGACGTCGTTTATGCAGGAAGCGGCGAGGGCTTGCAGCGGCCCGACCTCTCGGTCGGCGACGGCATGTACAAGAGCACTGATGCGGGAAAAACATGGCGGCGCATTGGGCTTCACGATGGGCAGCAGATCGCGCAGATTCTCGTCGATCCGCGCGATCCGGCCCACGTCTTTGTCGCCGTCCTCGGCCATCCTTACGGTCCGAATCCGGAGCGCGGCGTGTATCGAACGCTCGACGGCGGCGCCACCTGGCAGAAGGTGCTCTATAAGGACGAGCTTACCGGCGCGGTGGACCTTGCCTTCGACCCGCGCAATCCGCGCAAGGTGTACGCCGTGCTGTGGCAGGCGCAGCAGGGTCCGTGGGAAAACGGCAGCTTTTCCGGCCCCGGCAGCGGCCTGTTCCAGTCCACCGATGGCGGCGACACCTGGAAGCAGCTCACCGGCGGCCTGCCGGGCTTCGCCCAGGGGTTGAGCCGTATCGGCATCGCCGTTGCGCCCAGCGATCCGAACCGCATGTACGCGCTGGTGGAGGCCAGCCACGATTTTGGGGGCGTCTACCGCTCCGACGACGCCGGCGCCAGCTGGAAGCGGGTGAACTCGGAGAACCGCGTTTACGGCCGCGGCGATGACTTTGCCTGCGTGCGCGTCGATCCTCTGCACCCGGAAGTGATCTACGTAGCCAACACTTCCACCTATCGCTCCACCGATGCCGGCCAGAGCTTCACCGCCATCAAGGGAGCGCCCGGCGGCGACGACTATCACACCATCTGGATCAACCCCAAGCATCCCGAGATCATTCTGCTGGCGCTCGACCAGGGCGCCACCATCAGCGTCAATTACGGCCGCACCTGGAGCTCGTGGTACAACCAGCCGACCGCCCAGTTCTACCACGTGATCACCGACCACCAGTTCCCCTACTGGGTGTACGGCGGGCAGCAGGAGAGTGGCTCCGTCGGCATTGCGAGCCGCGGCAACGACGGCCAGATCACTTTCCGCGAGTGGCACCCGGTGGGCGCCGAGGAATATGCCTATATCGCGCCCGATCCGCTGCATCCCGGCATCATCTACGGCGGCGCAACGCATAGCGTGTCGCGCTTCCATAAAGATACCGGCGAAGTGGAATCGGTCACGCCCAAGGGCAGCTACCGTTACGTCCGCACCATGCCCCTGCTGTTTTCTGAGGTCGATCCGCACGTACTGTACTTCGGCGCGCAGATGGTGCTCAAGACCACCGACGGCGGCCAGACGTGGCAGGCCATCAGCCCTGATCTTTCCCGCGAATCGTATGCGCTTCCGGCGAGCGTGGCTGCCTATCCGGAAGCAGTGGCGAAGCAGGCTACGCGGCGCGGCGTGGTCTATTCAATCGCTCCTTCGCGCCGCAATTTGGATGTGATCTGGGCCGGCACCGATGATGGTTTGATCCACCTGACCCGCGACGGCGGCAAGAACTGGAAGGACGTGACGCCTCCTGCCCTTACGCCGTGGAGCAAAGTGTCGCAACTCGATGCCTCACACTACGATGACGAAACGGTTTACGCCGCCATCAATCGCATCCGCCTGGACGACATGAGGCCACATATCTACCGCACGCACGATGGCGGCGCGACCTGGGAGGAAATCGTGAGCGGTCTTCCGGACGGCCCGGTCAACGCGGTGCGCGAGGATCCGGTGCGGCCCGGCCTGCTGTTCGCCGCCACGGAACTGGCGGTCTTTGTCTCCTTCAACGACGGCGAAGACTGGCAGCCGTTGCGGCTCAACATGCCGGCCACTTCCGTGCGCGACCTGGTGATCCACGACGACGACCTGGTGGTGGGAACGCACGGGCGCAGTTTCTGGATTCTGGACGACATCTCCCCGCTGCGCCAGTTGACGGCAGAGATCGCCGCCTCCGATGCGCACCTGTTCGCGCCCCGCGCCACGTTCCGGCTGCCGCGCAACACCAACACAGATACGCCGCTGCCCCCGGAGGAGCCGGCCGGCAAGAATCCGCCGGACGGCGCCATCCTGTATTACTGGCTGAAGGCGGCGCCCAGCGCGCCGGTTACGCTTGAGATTGCGGATAGCACGGGACGCGTGGTGCGCAGTTTTTCGAGCGCCGACCAGCCGGCCGCGCCCAGCGCCTCGCTGGATGTGCCCCTCCACTGGCTAAGGCCGTTCCAGGCGCTTTCTGGCGCGCCCGGCATGCACCGCTTCATCTGGGATCTGCATGCCGCGCCGCAGGGCGGCTTTCCAGGCGGCCCGCCCATCTCCGCCACCGAACACGACACGCCCGAGCGGCAGGGCGCGTGGCTCCCGCCTGGCATTTACACCGTGAAGTTGACAGCGGACGGCCGCAGCTACACGCAGCCGCTGTCCGTGAAGCCCGATCCGCGGGAGCCCTGACTAGGAAACAAAGTGGAGCAGGCGCTTTCGCCTGCTAACCCGCATCTCTCGTAGCGAGCGTCCGCGCTCTTTAAACGTCGAAGATGCCAACGGCCTGTTCCAGACTCGCGATGGCGTCGCGGCCGGCGGCAGGCGAGTATTCGTGGGCGACGTATCCGGTGAAGCCGAGGTCCGCGATGGCCTGGGCGATGAAGCGGTAATTGAGCTCCTGCGTTTCGTCGATTTCGTGCCGGCCCGGATTGCCTCCCGTGTGGAAGTGGCCGATCCATTGGAAGTGGTCGCGGATGTTGCGCACAATGTCGCCGTCCATGATCTGCGCGTGGTAGATGTCGTACAGGATTTTCACCCGCGGCGAGTTGACCCGCTTCATCACATCCACGCCCCAGGCGATGTGGTCGAACATGTAGTCCTTGTGGTTGACCTTGCTGTTTAGGTACTCCATGCAGATGTTGACGCCTTTGTCTTCGGCGTGCGCCTTGACGCGGTTCAGGAAAGCCACACAGTTGTCCGCGCCCTCCGCGTCGGCCATTCCCTTACGGTTGCCGCTGAACGTGATGATGCTGGGGACGCCGTTTGCCGCAGCCACGTCGAGCGCCTGGTGCATCGCTTTCTCCAGCGTCGCGTGATTCTCCGCGCGGTTGAGCGCGTCGGGGATGGTGCCGCCCGGTCCCGGCGGCCACATGGTCGGCGTCAGGCCGTACTGCTTCAGCATCGGCCATTGGTCCGGCCCCACCAGGTCGTAGCCCTTCAGCCCGAGGCGGGCGGCGGTCCGGCACGTGTCTTCGAAGCTCATATCGCGCGCAAACACTCCGCGCGTGACACACTGTTTCAGGCGGCCCTTGCGGGGCTGCGGCGCGGGCGTCTGCGCAGCCGCGGCGGTCAACGCCACCGCGGGCAGAAAATCTCTACGGCGCATCGAATGCCTCCAGACCAAGAGCTTAGCTTGATTCACCCGTCGTGGCGCAGCCTGTCCAGGCTGCTGAGCCGAGAGTCGTCTCGGCTTTTCTTCTTCAAGCGTGAGACCGAGATGCCTCCGCCTCACCAGCCTGTCCAGGCTGCGGCACGAATCAGAATTCCAGGCGCAGCGCCATCTGACCCTGGCGCGGGGCATTGGACTGGCTGCTGATGAATCCGAAATTGGAGGCGCTGATGTTCGACGCCGGCGCGCCGAATACCACGCGGTTGAACACATTGAAGAACTCGGCGCGGAAGGTTAGCGTCACGCGCTCGCTCAGCGCCATTCGCTTCACGGCGCCGACACTTTCATTCAGGGTCCAGGGCGCGCGGAGGCTGTCGTATGATCGGGCCGCGGTTCCGAAGGTGAAAGCGGCGGGAACGGCGAATGCGGCGGGATTGATATAGCGGTCCACCGTCGGATTGAAGTTGCTGTAACTCAGCTCCAGCGGCACGCCGGAAGCCACGTTCGGGCGAAGCGTGGAATTGAACAGCGGGAGTGTGTTATTGGCGGTGAGCACAATCGGCGTGCCGGCCCAATATTGATCGATGTTGGTGAGCGTCCATCCGGTCATGACCTTGCCAAGTGCGCCGCGCTGGAAGAAACGCTTGCCGGGGCCGAAGGGCAGATCGTAGAGGAAGCTGATCGAGATCGCTTGCGGCACGTCGGTGTCGCTGACCGCCTTTTCGAGGCTGCGGTTGTAGTAAGTCTGGCCGGACGGGCCGCCGCCGGCGGCGTTGTCGGCATCCGTGAGCGTCTTCGACCACGCGTAGGCCACCACGCCTGTTAGCCCGTACGAAATGCGCCGCTCCATCTTCATCTGCAGCGCGTGGTAGGTCGAGTCGCCGTTCGGGTTGGAGAGGTTGGTGATGGTCAGATACTGCGGGAACGGGCGCAGCGCCTGCGCCACTGAACCCGTGAAGCCGGGGTAGGGAAGGGGAATGCCCGCCGCTTGTGCGGCAGCCGAAGTTACCGGCGCGCTGAGCAGGCTGCCCAGGCTCAGATAGCTGGGGTTGAGCTCATTCGGCTGGACCAGAGCCGTTCCCAAGCGCGTGCCCTTCACGCCGACGTAATCGGCTTCCAGCAGAAGGTTCGGAGCCAGTTCGCGCTGCACTCCCACGCTCCAGTTCTGGAAATACGGGGGCCGGCCATCGCCGGCGCCAATCATGGTGACCGCCGAGCCGTTGGAGACCGTGGGGCTGATGTCGGGCGGCCGCGCGTAGTTCTGTGGGAATCCATTGTCCCAATCGAAGGCCGGCGTGACGCCGTTATTGGTGCTGGCGAAGACCGGTGACGCGTTGAAGCCGTATCCGAAATTTTGCGATTGGCGCAGACCCGCGTCGGCGTTGCCGGGCCCGTAGTAAATGCCGTAGCCGCCGCGCACGGTGGTGTCCGGCGTAGCGGCCCAGGCGAAGCCCACGCGCGGTCCGAAGTTCTTGTAATCCGTGTCGGCGAAGCTGGAGAGCCCGCTGCGGCCGGTGCCGGTACCCAGGAATTCGATCGCGCCCGGCAGGTTGTCGGCGCCGGGATTCGGCAGGCTCGGATCGAAGCTTGCCAGGTTGTCGTGCGCTTCGCTGCGCGGAAAGTAAATCTCATAACGCACACCCAGGTTGAGAGTCAGCGTGCGGCTGATTTTCCAATCGTCCTGGACGAATCCGGCCACGTAGCGGTAGCGAATCCCGGGAACCAGCGTCAACTGGTTGAGCTGGGACTGGTGGACGTCTCCCAGCAGAAAGCTGGCGAAGGCGCTGCCGGTAGACGAGACCCCGGGCAGCCCGGTTTCGAGCGTGTTGAAGGCGAAGTTGCCCTGCGAGCCGAAATAATCGGCGCCGTTGGTCTGGAGCCAGCGCGCGTCGGCTCCGAATTTCAGGCTATGGCGGCCGCGCATCCAGCCGACGCTGTCGTCGAGCTGAAACACGTTGTTGACCTGCTCGCCCACGGTCTTGGTCCCGTTGGTGGATCCCCAGGTGACATAGCCGTCGTTGAACGTCACATACGGGAACGCGTTGCCGGGGCCGCTTTGCACGCCCGTCAGGCCGATCTGGCCGGGCCAGTTCTGGTTGGCGGCCAGCGAGTTCCATTTCTGCGCTTCGCGCGTGAAGCCGAACGCCGCGTGGTTAAGCAGGCTTGCAGAAGGCGACCAATCGTCGTTCAAGCGCGCCCAGCGCGAGTTGTAATCGTTGTTGAGCCCATTGGTGAAGGGATCGGGAAGAGTGGCCGCGCTGACCTGCGCCTGGCGGCCGACGTAAAGAAAACCGCTGACGCGGTTGTCGTCTGTGATGGAGTGGTCGATCTTCAGGTCCACCTGGTCACGGCTGAAACTGTTGGCGCCCAGCGCAAGAAAGTTATTGAGATTGCCGTTGTTGGTTGGTTGCGGCAGCAGCGGCACGATCTTGGAGGAAACCGAGCTGAAAGAGCTTTGCGGAATCATGTTTCCGCCAAACGGCGTGCGGGTGTAGCCGCCGCTCGCGGTCTGGGTCGTGGTGCCGGGGTTGTAAATCAGGATCGGCTTGCCGCTGCTGCCCACCAGCGAAGAGAAATTGCCATCGCGAAAAGCATCCGGCGGAATGCTCACGAGGGTGTTCGACGACGATTGCAGGTAGCGGAATCCGCTGTAGACGAAATAGAAAAACGTGCGATTGCGACCTTTGTAGACGTGCGGGATCTCCACCGGGCCGCCCAGCGCGGCGCCGAATTCGTTCTGCCGGTTCACCGGTGCAGTGTGGGCATAGAAGCCGCGCGCATCGAACACGTTGTTCCGCAAGTAGTCAAACACAGCGCCGTGCAATGTATTCGTTCCCGATTTGCTCGAAAACACCTCAAAGCCGCCGCCGGTGCGCCCGTACTCCGCGCTGAAATCGCTGTTCACTAGGCGGAATTCCGAGACGGCTTCGACCGATGGATACGTAAACAGCGTGCCGCCGCTTTCCGGGCTGGTGGCGCCGACGCCGTCGAAGAGCACCTCTTTGGCGCGCGATTGTGAGCCATCGATCTGCGTGCTGGCGCCGGCGCCGCCGGCGCCCGTAACCGTCCCGGTGACACCGGGCGTGAGGAAGATAAAGTTCTCCGGGTTGCGCATGTTGCCGGAAACCGAAAGCGGCAGATCGGCGATAAGCTTTTCGGTGATACCGGTGGCGTTCTCGGAGGTAACGGTGTCGATCACCGGGGCGATCGCGGTCACGTCGATTTGCTTGTCATTCCCGATCACCCTGAGGACCACGTCGAGCGTGACTGTCTCGGCCAGGTGTACCTGTACCCTCTTGATCTCAGGCTGAAAACCCTTGGCCGTCAGGCTGACGCTATAAACGCCAACGGGCAGCTGCGGCAGAGCGTAGATGCCGGTCCCGTTGGTATTCGTGGCGTACTTCAGGCCTGTGGCTTGGTGAACGGCCCCAACCGAGGCCCCTGGGATCACGGCGCCGGACTGGTCCGTCACCACCCCCGTGATCGTACTGCGGTCCGACTGCGCCAGCGCCGCTGTCACCGCGAGGAACAAAATCGCAAGCTTTCGTAGCATGGGGTCGTCATCCGGCATCCACCGGATTCTTTAGTGTTCCATTTCGCCGCCCAAACGAGCAAGCGTAGGTTACGGGGCGGGTTTCGGCGATCCCAACCCCCGAAACATGCTACGTTACTAGTAGAAGGCGATTTATGATTGAAGATCTGCTCAGACCGCAGCACCTGCTCCTGATCCTGGGGATTGCCCTTTTGTTCTTCGGTCCGCAAAAGCTGCCCGAACTCGGCAAAGGACTCGCCCAGGGGATTCGCAGTTTCAAGGGCGCCCTGAAGGAAGCTACGCCCGAGGACCCGGGCCCGCCCAAGGCCTAGGCCAGGACGCCGTTCTCGTCTGACGCGAGAGCTGCGGCTGCTGGCAGCGACGCGCTGACGCGCCTGCGAGCGGCCGAATAGGCCCGCTCCCGGCCGAATCCCCGGCTATTGGCCGAGGATGTTGTACGTGGTAGTGCCATCCACACGCACCTTGGCATACGCTTCCGTCCACACCTTGTGATACGGGTCCGTGTCGTAAGCCTTCAACACGTCGGCTCCTGTCATCTCCATGCACATTCCGTATTCGCGCGCCACGCGGGTAACAGGGACGGTTACCGCCTGGCCGGCGCGGAATTTCTGGAAGGTGGCACTGTCGGCGTCGCCAAGCGAAATCTGGGTGAGAGGCGACTGCAGCTTGCCATACCAAACTCTGGTGATGCCCTTGATCTTGGCGGGCAGGGCGTCGCTCGCCTGGAAGAATGCCTGCCATTCGGCTGGCGTGGCTTCCTTGATCGGTGTCCACGCAAAGCAGTGCATCAGTGTCTTCTCGCCGGCGTGAGCCGGCAGGACGGACAAGGCAACGGCTACGCACGCCACGAGGTGCGCCATTCTGGAACGCTTCATTCGGCTGATTCTCCTTCAGGCGGCTCGCCGCCACCCTAGGATCTTAGCACCGGCAGCCGCGAAACAACGCGCCCGCAGGGGAACGCGCATGCGCAAATTCCCCTTGAATCTGCGTTCCTCTGTGTTGATCTGTGGTTGGTCCTGTTCTGGTGCTCTTTAGGCAGGCAAGCGAAAGCATGCCCCGCTTATACGCCCCAGCAGTAATCCTCGACGGCCCGCTCGATGGAAGCGTCCTTTTCCGTCAACCGCATCAACTCCAGCCGGATCGCATCCACCAGCGCCTTCCAGCTGGCTTCGATCACGTTGTCGGAGACGCCCACCGTGGTCCAGCTCTTGCGATGGTCGGACCATTCGATCAGCACGCGCACGTTGGCGGCCGAGCCTTTGTTGGAATCGAGCACGCGGACCTTGTAGTCGGTCAGCCGCACTTCCGCGACTTGCGGATACAGCTTGCCCAGGCACTTCCGCAGGCACAGGTGCAGCGCGTGGAACGGGCCGTGGCCGGCCTCGGTGGCGGAGTGCGCGCCGTCCTGGGTCCGCAGCGTCACCGCCGCCGTGCTGTGCGATCCGCCGGCGCCGCCCGCCCGCGTGGTCACTTCGTAGCTGTCGATATCGAAGAAATGCAGGCCCGGATTGAGCGCCTCGCGCACCAGCAGCTCAAAGGTGCCCTCCGCCGCTTCCAGCTCGTAGCCTTCGTATTCCAGCTGCTTGATCCGTTCCAGCAGTTCGCGCCGGGCATCCTCGCTCAAGCGGTCGGCCAGCCCGTGCTGTTTCAGCTTGTACAGAATGTTCCCGCGGCCGGAGAGGTCGCTCACCAGCACGCGCTGCCGGTTGCCCACCGAACCCGGCGTGACATGCTCGTACGTCGACGCATCTTTCAGCACCGCGCTCACGTGAACCCCGCCTTTGTGCGCAAACGCGCTCTTTCCCACGTACGGCTGGTTGCCGGGCAGGGAAAGGTTGGCCAGTTCGGCGATAAACTTGCACGTCCCCGCCAGGTTGACGAGCCGCTCCGCCCCGATGGTCGTGTGCCCCAGTTTCAGCTCCAGGTTGGCGATGATCGACGACAGGTTGGCGTTGCCGCAGCGCTCACCGTAGCCGTTCATGCAGCCCTGCACGTGCGTCGCCCCCGCCTCTACCGCCGCCACGCTGTTGGCCACTGCCTCGTCCGAATCATTGTGCGTGTGGATGCCGATGACGCCGTCGAAGCGCTTGCGCACCTCGGACACGATCTCCACCAGCCGCCCGGTCAGCGTGCCGCCATTGGTGTCGCACAAGCAGAGCACCTGCGCGCCCGCCTTGTGCGCCGCTTCGAGCGTACGCAGCGCGTAATCCGCATTCGCATGGTAGCCGTCGAAGAAATGCTCGGCGTCGTAAACCACTTCCTTGCCATGCTGCGCGAGGTACTCCACCGTCTCGGCGATCAGCTTGAGGTTTTCGTCGAGCGAAATGCCCAGCGCGCGTTCCACGTGCAGGTCCCAGCTCTTGCCGAAGATGGTGGTCACCGGCGTGCCGGCCTCTACCAGCGCTTTCACGTTGCGGTCCTCCGCCACGCTGTTCTTCGCGAACCGGGTCGAGCCGAACGCGGCCAGCCGGGCGTGGCTCAGTTTCAGCTCGCGGGCGCGCTCGAAGAACTCCTTGTCCTTCGGGTTCGAACCCGGCCATCCGCCTTCGATGTAGTCGATGCCGAGCTCATCCAGCTTCTGGGCGATGACCAGCTTGTCATCCACCGAAAACGAAACCGATTCCCCCTGCGTGCCATCGCGCAGCGTCGTATCGAACGTAAAGATCTTCATATGCCACCCAATATGTGTGGGGCAGGACGGCATTCTGCACGGCGGTTGCCAACCGCCGCGCGGGCCGATTCGCCATCGGCCCGCAGCTTGCCAGGCTGCCCCACATACGAACCTCGTCCCCGGTCACGGTACCAGCGGGCCGGACGTGCCCAGCTCCTACGCTTTCACTGTCTCCGCTTCCTGCGGGATTCCGACTTCCTTCCTCTTCTTCAGGAAAGTCATCATTTCGCGCAGTTCGCGGCCCACCACCTCCACCGGCTGGTGGCGCGCGGCTTCCCGCATTGCTAGGAAGTTCTTGCGGCCGGTCTTGTTCTCTTCGATCCATGTCCGCGCAAATTCGCCGGATTGAATCTCGCCCAGAATCTTCTTCATTTCCGCGCGTGTCTGCTCGGTCACAATGCGCGGCCCGCGCGTGTAATCGCCGTACTCGGCGGTATCGGAAATCGAATACCGCATGTAGGCCAGGCCGCCTTCCTGGATCAGGTCGACAATCAGTTTCAGCTCATGCAGGCACTCGAAGTAAGCGATCTCGGGTGCGTATCCTGCCGCCACCAGGGTTTCGAAGCCGGCGCGGATCAACTCGCTCACGCCGCCGCACAACACGGCCTGCTCGCCGAAAAGGTCGCTCTCGGTTTCCTCGCGAAAGGTAGTCTCAATCACGCCGGCCTTGAGCGAGCCAAGCGCCTTGGCGTAGGCCAGTGCCGTTTCGAGAGCTGTGCCGGTCGCGTCCTGGTGGATCGCCACCAGCGAGGGAACGCCCACGCCCTCGGTGAACAGCTCGCGCACCCGGTGCCCCGGCGCCTTGGGCGCCACCATCGAAACATCCACGCCGGCCGGCGCGGCAATCTGCTTGAAGTGAATGCTGAAACCGTGCGCGAACATCAGGGTCTTGCCCGCCGTCATGTGCGGCGCGATGTCGCGGTTGTACAGGTCTGTCTGCAGATGGTCCGATACCAGGATCATCACCACGTTGGCGGCCTTGGCGGCCTCCGCCGTGGTCATCACTTTCAGCCCGGCGGCCTCGGCTTTGCCCCATGACTTGCTGCCGGCATAAAGCCCGACGATCACTTCCACGCCGGAGTCGCGCAGGTTCAGCGCGTGCGCGTGGCCCTGGCTCCCGTAGCCGATAATGGCCACCGTGCGCCCGTTCAGAACTTCCAGGTTCCCGTCTTTTTCGTAAAAGCGTCTTGGCATTTCCGCTCCCATTCCTAAATCACTTTTTCTTCCAATTTGTTGCCGGTCCCGGTGGGGACGGGCGGCTGCAGCCGCAGTTTCTTGGCGTCCAGCGCAATCGCCAGCACCCCGGAGCGGGTGACGTCGATCTCGCCATAGCTGCCCATCACGCTGATAAACTCGTTCAGCTTCTCCGGATCGCCGGTCACTTCGATGGCAAATCCTTCGGTGGAAGAATCCACCACCCGGCCGCCGAAAATCTCGGCCTCCTTCAATACCGCCGTGCGCGTCTGCTGTGCCGTCCGCACCCGCACCAGCACCAGTTCTCTGGTTACCGCCGGCGATTCGGTCAGGTCCGTGGCCTGTAGCACGTTCAGCAGCCGGTTCATTTGCTTGATCACCTGCTGGCGCAGCGTCGCGTCCACGTCGACTACAATCGTCATGCGCGACAGCTCCGGATCGAGCGTCCGCGCCACCGTCAGGCTTTCAATGTTGTACCCGCGCTGGGTCAACAGGCCGGTCACGCGCATCAGCGCGCCGGGCTTGTTTTCGAGTAGCAGCGAGATTACTTGCAGCATGGCATCTCCTATTTCACCGGCACCGGCACCGGCACCGGCTGCGGCGGGCCGAACACCATCTCGTTGATGGACGCCCCCGCCGGCACCATCGGGTAAACCGATTCCATCGGCGCTACGCGCACGTTCAGCAGGTAGGGGCCCTGCTCGCGGACCGCTTCCTCCAGCGCGGGCGCCAGTTGCCACGGCTGGTCGATGGTCTTGCCCTTGAAGCCGTATGCGCCCGCCAGCTTTTCCGCGTCCGGGAAGCAATCGAGCTCCACGCCGGAAAGCCGGTTGTTATAGAACAGCGTTTGCCACTGCCGCACCATCCCCAGGTAGCCGTTGTTCATCACCACGATCTTCACCGGCAGACCGTTGCTGGCAATCGTCGCCAGCTCCGGAATCGACATCTGGAATCCGCCGTCGCCCACCAGCGCGAACACCAGCTTGTCCGGGCATGCGAACTGCGCTCCCATGGCGGCAGGAAGTCCGAATCCCATCGACCCCAAACCGCCTGAGTTGATCCACAGCCGCGGGTGGTTGAAGCGGATCAACTGCGCCGCCCACATCTGATGCTGCCCCACGTCGCTGGCGACAATCGCTTCGCCGCCCGACAGGCGGTCGATCTCGGTCATCAGGTGCTGCGGCTTGATCTCGCTATCCGAGATCGAGGTCTCCAGGGGACGCTGTTCTTTCCAGTCGCGAACCTGCTTCCACCAGGCGCGTCGCGCGGCGCCGGTTCTCTCCGGCTGCGCCGGGCTTTCGCGCAGGATTTTGAGCAGTCGCGTCAGCACCCGGTTCACGTCGCCCACAATGGGGACGTCCGGCACCCGGTTCTTGCCGATTTCCGCCGGATCGATATCCACATGAATCACCTTGGCGTGCGGCGCGAAGGCCGCCAGGCGTCCGGTCACACGATCGTCGAATCGCACTCCGAGCGCGACAATCAGATCGCAGTTCTGCAGCGCCATGTTGGCCGCATAGCTGCCGTGCATTCCCGGCATGCTGATGAAGTTGGGGTGCAGGGAGGGCAGCGCCCCCAGTCCCATCAGCGTGACCACGGCCGGCGTGTCGGTCAGCTCGACAAATTCGCGCAGCAGGCCGCTTGCCTCCGCCGCGATAATGCCGCCGCCGGCGTACACCAGCGGCCGCTCCGATTCTTCCAGCAACTGCGCCGCCCGCCGGATCTGCCCGGTGTGCCCTTCGGTGAATACTTTGTATCCCGGCAGGTGAATCGAGGCTACCGGCTGATAGTGCCCTTTGGCCTGAAAAACGTCCTTCGGCACGTCCACCAGAACCGGCCCCGGCCGCCCGCTGGCCGCCACGTAGAACGCTTCATGCACCGTCTGCGCCAGGTCCTCCAGCCGCTTCACCAGGTAATTGTGCTTGGTGGCGGAGCGGGTAATGCCGAAGGTATCGGCCTCCTGAAACGCATCGCTGCCGATCAGCTTGGTCGAAACCTGCCCGGTGATGGCCACGATCGGAATCGAGTCCATCATGGCGTTCACCAGGCCCGTAACCAGGTTGGTCGCTCCCGGCCCGGAGGTCGCGCAGCACACCCCGACCTTGCCGGTCGAACGCACGTAGCCTTCCGCAGCGAAAGCCGCGTTCTGCTCGTGCCGCACCAGCACGTGACGAATCTGGTGATCGTACAGCACGTCGTAAAACGGAAGCGTCACGCCGCCCGGATACCCGAACATGCAATCGACGCCTTCCTTCACCAGACACTCCACCAGCATCTGAGCGCCGGAAATCAATGTCGCCATATTCTTCCCCTCAACCATTGGCTTCGTCGGGGCCGTGCATGCCCGGCCCGGCTCTTTCCCAACGACTCCACTCAGTCTCTCCATAAACAAAAAAGGCCACCAGCCGGTTTGAACCCTGCTGATGGCCTCGGTTACTTCCGGCTGGCCTTCAAGCAGGGCCGGCTACGATGACCAGGCTAATAATAA
>Ga0181535_10005147_pt1 | contig 14139 bp, 16 predicted proteins | sample PEATcosm2014_Bin_44_FD_119774 | JGI IMG/M metagenome (GOLD analysis project Ga0181535, IMG submission 119774) | Peatland microbial communities from MTU Mesocosm Facility, Houghton, MI, USA - PEATcosm2014_Bin17_30_metaG | ecosystem: Environmental > Terrestrial > Soil > Wetlands > Peat | place...
CTATCCAACAAGAGAAGCACGACACGGTCACTCTTTTGGATCCCGATTTTTTTCAATCCATTGCCAAACTGATTTACCTTTTTATACAGCTCCCCATAGGTAACGGTCCCGCCGGCATATTCGATCGCGATGTTCCCTTCGCGGCCTTCTACGATATGCCGATCAATGAAATATTCCGCGGCATTGAACTGGTCGGGTATGAAAGGTTCATTCGGCATGGACGGGTATCGTGATCTTAAATGTGCTTCCCTTCCCCTCGCCCGGCGATTCCGCCGAAAGCTTGCCTCCGTGCGCTTCGGTTATCTTTCGCGCGATATACAATCCCAACCCGGTGCCGCGGATTTCTTTCTTGACCCGCTCGTCGCGGATGAACTCCTCGAAAAGGAACGGAATGAGCGTCGCCGGAATCCCAAGGCCGGAATCGTTCACGGTAACGATCGCATTCGTCCCCTCCTGTAGTAATGCCACCCTCACAAAGCCGCTCGGCGTATATTTAATTGCGTTATCAATGAGGTTTTGAATGACCTGCTTGAACTTCTCTTTATCGATATTTACCATGACCGGCGCGGACGGAAGATCGGCGGTAAGCGCAAGATTTTTTGCTTGGGCGAGCGGCATCACGAGATCCACCGTGTGGGCGATCATTTCCTTAAGGTCGATTTTTTCAAATTGATACTCCATCTTTCCCTCCTCCACCTTGCGCACATCAAGGAGAGTGTTGATCAAACCGATAAGCTCGTCGGCCGACCCCTGAACCTTGCCGAGGGTTTCTTTTACTTTGGGCTCCACCGGCCCGTATGCTCCGCCGATGATCAAGCTGATGAATCCTTTCATGGCGGCGAGCGGCGACCTGATCTGATGTGACGCGAGCGATAATAATTCGCTCTTAAAGTGACCAAGTTCGGCGAGCTCTTTATTGTTTGCCTGGACCTTTTCATTTAGGCGTTGCAATTCTTCCCGCTGTCGCACCTCACGCCGGACGCTTTGCATCAGGATCGCTCCCAATATGACCGTCGCCACAAAGACCAGCACGCCGATCGAGATTGCTGCCGACCCGTTTGCGACGAAAATGTTCGCGAAGAGCGTGATCCAGATAGCAACCGTCAATGCTTCGGTTGCTATCACTTTTATATCGAACAGTTTATATTTCACGATCGCGTAGGCGGTCATCCCCAGGAACACAAGAGTGTAGATCGGGGTAAAGATCACGAATGCCCCCGATGAGAAGATTACGATCGGTACCAGGATCGTAGCAATGATCAGTACAAGCATGATGACCATCCCGATGAGAACGACCTTCATTTGATCCTTTCGATCGCCAACAGAAATACGGAATTTTTTTATTAAAAGGTACACCGCAAAAATACTGAAGAATGTTGAGAGTGCGGCGAACGGTATCAATCCCCATCCGGGGGCCGGGTTAATGGATCCGTTCACGATGCGGGTGGCATTGGTAAACGCATACGGCGAGATGTTGAGAGCCATCATCAGCGCGGTTGCGACTATTGTGCTCCAGAGCGCGGCTGGCTTTAAACTGAGTCGTTCGTCCGGAATGGTGTACGCCAATAAAAAAAACAAGGAGCTCATAGGGGCGGCGAAGAATATTCCTAAGCGGGCCAGAAGCACGGCGTAAAGGTATAGTTGTGGCAAATGCACAATGTATGCGGCAACCAGCCATAATATTGTTGTAACGCTCAGCAATGCAAAAATAATATTGGTGGCGCTGCGCTTGTTGTTACGAAGAACGACAGAAATAAGAACGACCTCAATGAACACTGCCACGAGAAGTATGATCAATCCCAACGATAATGAATTCGTCATAAACGCCAAAATATTTGAGAGTATTGCGATAATATTCATCCAGTTCATTGCCGTACTTCGGTATAGGTTATGTGTGCTTCCGTTTTTTGGGATTGTGCCGTAGGGTCTTCGCCATACCCCATTCGAAAGATCATCGCGATGGGTTCGTTACCGATACCAAATATGCCGCGGATATTCTTATCCGCTTTCATGATCTCGTCTTGATGTTCCGGGGAGAGGTCCAATGGCGCCTCGGCGGTGATCCGCTGCGCGAGATATGCGAGCGCGGTCACGGGCTGGAGGCTTATTCCTTGTTCGGTCGCTATCAGCCAAAGCCGTTGAAACCGTTGACCGGCACGGACGAAATTTTTCTTATCGTCGCTTTCCATGGTGATCACTCCCATTGCGGACGATGCTGCGTATCCTTTCGCGCTTTGTGCAGCGATGAGCTTCGATATGCCGATATGGTTAAGTATTTTCAAGAAGTTCCAATTTTTTAACCGTTTAAAGAGTATCTGAGCGGGCGGCGGCAGTTCGAGTGTTTTAATGTAAAGCCCTTTCTTTTCCCTCTCCTCCTCCGGCGTCCACCGTATCGAGGAAAAGATCGCGTCGTGAATGCTCTTGTCCTCGAATATCAAGCGATCGCTCAGACTCACGGTCTTTGCGAGATCGGCAATAACTTTTTGGTCGGTTATCATCGTTTTTCCCGATTCGGACATTGCTTGTATGTGAGCCGTAGAAAGAGACATTTTTCTATATGGTTTCCGATTTGTTCTTCGCAAGGTGATGAGGGGCGCCAACCGGCCATCGTCGCGCGCGCCGCCTTCGGCGACGATCAAGCGGGCAACATGATCGGGATCGGAGGTTGGAAAAAGCGAGACCTGTGTGGCATACCCTTCTGCGGAAAACAACACACAAAGATTTTCAATGACGGTTCCGTGAGCAAAGAAAGACCCCCGTTCCACGAAGTTATAAGGAGAACTATCTTTCCCGGGAATATTAAACAGATCGATGGTGTCCTCGCCTACTACAAACCTCCACGGTTGTGCATTATCGCCAGAGGGGGCATGCACCGCGATATTCAAAAGCGTATGGTATTGTTCGCGAGACATCATCGGATTGGTTGTTCTATTCGCTTCAGTCGTCCGGCCTTGATGATCCTATCCATACTTTTATACCATACTGATGCTTGTGTGATCTTTAATTCCGGGACATCGGGCACGAATTTATCAAGCATGGCCTTTATCCTTTTTGCAGCGATCCGCACCTCCGCAATCCGCACGATCGCGCGATTTGGCCGTGCGAGCGGCAATAATACGTTCGCGGGCAACTCTTTTACGGGCCTTTTCCCATTCTCTTTCCGGAGATCGTTGACAAGGCGAAGGAGTTTTTTTGTGTCCAACCAATACGACGGAAATGCATATGAATAGATATCACGTTTTGTCCGTATGGTGTGTCGTTTCATTCCTAAAAAGGTATGCGCGGGAACGAACGCCGGATAGAAACGCCGGCCATTGGCGATGTGGGCAAGTCCTTTCCGATAAAAATCGGCGCGGATGATCGCGGTGATATATTGATAGGGAAATTTTTCCATGGGGTAGTCCGAAGCGAATTGCCGATGAACAAGCGCAAAACACATCGCGGTGTAGCGATGGCTCGCCTCCTTGAGAAGTATTATTTTCTTATCCTTGGTGACCGTGTATACGGGAGTCCCACACATTCTTGAGCTGGAGGCCACATACTTCCAAAGATCGCGGTGTGGGATCTTCCTCCGCATCCACTGATCCATCGTCTTCCCTTTACCGCGAAAGACTTCCGGTTCTCCTACCCCGACCGGTTTTCCGTCCCCCGGCACCATCCGCACACTCAGCCATTCGCATGCCTCTTTGGCGTTGCCCTTTAGGTGGTAGCGGGCTCGTACCAAATAGATCGCCGCTTTGGCATCATAGGCATCCAATAGTGGACGGTTTCCATAGCGCGAATACGAGCTTCTGGCGGCAAGCACCAAATGCTTCAATGCCGTGTTGTTCCAACGACGCCGGTGAAGGTCTTTTGCGCGGTAGACCTCAAAGTGAACGTCCGACCCTTCATAGACGACAAGCGGAAGCGGAAGTGCCGAAGCGAGCTCTTTCATATGATTGAATTATTTACGGACCGCCTTTCCCAAAACCCCTCCCAGGTTCAATATGTATCGGCCGGAAGGAATCTTTTCGTTGTTGGCGATCTTCCGGACCACGAGCGATATCGCCGAACCGGCAAGCGTGGCATCGGTCCCAAGTTGCGGAACACCCGCGAGGGTTTTCCCGATTTCGTTCAACGACGACCTATGCCGTTCGGGCATGTATTGCTCTCCGATGATCTTCTTTACCACCGCGATCCACTCCTTTCCTTTGAGATTGCGGACGTCCGCAACGGTTATGTTTCCCACAAGCCCATGAAATATCTTTCGTCCGGGTTCTTTATCAAACCGTTCTACATCGATGATGACACTGTCACCGTTATCGGTCGCCATCAATACCGGGATCCGCTTTCGCTTGGCGATAAGGCGCGCCGCAACCTTAAGGGCAAGATCGTCCATTTCGTCAATAAAAATATCCAGCGCAGGCTTGCTCAAAATGAATCGTTCCAAGCTTTTCTCGGTGATCCCCTTGTCCCATAAGATCAGCTTGGCAAACGGATCCGTTCCCCAAACGTCGCGTGCCGCAAGGTCGATCTTTTCGGTGCCGACATCCTCGATGTTCGCCCATATCCGGTTCATGTTCGAGGGAGCGAGGACGTCGAAGTCCGCTATCTTCATCACGCGCGGGCCGCCGCTGATGGTCAATGCGGAAACGATGGAGGAACCGACTGAAAGTCCCGCGATGCCTATCGTGGTTCCTCTATAGTTCTGCTGTTCTTTTTTTGTGATAAGGTTCTTATTTCGTGCTGTTCTCAGTTCAAAATATAATCCCTCCTTCAGCACGTTCACTGCGATTTTTTTTGAAGGAAAATATATCCACTGATTTTTTCCCTTCATCGCGGTAAGAAATTTTGCCCATTCTTCCGATCGAGTAAACGGTTTCTTTAAAAAAGCTGGATTGCGGACGACAAAAAGTTCTTCGAGGGATTCCATGAACACATCTTGAATGCGGGTCGTTCCTTTTGGAAGGTCCTTTTTTGATTTTAAGAATGTCGGTTTTAGATAGTGCATCAATGGCTGAGTAATGTTGATATCTTTTTATCCAGCTCCTCCACATCATCCACCTTGCTAAAAATCGGCATCCCTTTGAGCTCGCTCATCATCCTCGCGCGGTCATCCTGGGCAAGGTCCATCATGGGGTCGCGCAGGCTGGTAAAGAGCGCAAACCGCACATGCTGCAGCTTTGGATCGCGCCGTACGGCGAGCGCGAGCTCCCACCCGTTCGGCCCCGGGGGCATGTAAATATCGCTTAAGATCAGGTCGGGCAATAAATCCTCGGCTTTGGCGAGCGCTTCCGGGACGCTGTGCGTAATGACGGTATCAAAACCCTCCGCCTGCAGTTTTACCGAAGCGATTTCCAAAAAATCTTCCTCATCGTCTATTAAAAGGACAAGCGGATGGTCTCTCATGTGTAGTAACCTAATGATACACCATTCCGCAGGCCGGCCCATATGAGACCTGTGGATTCGGCGGTATACTGACAGCATGAAACCATTGCCGGAAAAAGATTATCACGAACTATTTCGCATCGGCATACTCGTCAAAGCACTCGATGGATTCCTCGAGATGTGCGCGGGTGTTTTTCTTTATTTTGTAAGTTATAGCGCGATAAACGGACTGCTGTTCTCTATCTTCCATCAGGAGATCACCGAGACGCCGCGTGATGTATTTTGGGCATACCTCATCAATGAATGGCACTCGATCGCGCTTTCCGGACATTCATTCTGGGGCGTGCTGTTTATCGCGCACGGGCTTACAAAGCTGGCGCTCTCCGCGGCGCTCTTAAAGAATTATGTCTGGGCGTACCCGACGGCCGCTGTCGTCTTTACCCTATTTGTGATCTATGAACTTATTTCCGTGATACATCAGCCGTCGCTTTTCTTGTGGCTCATCACTATTTTTGATGTCATCGTCATCGGCCTTATTTTGCACGAATACCGGCATACCAAAAAAAACCTCGCGGTATAGCGAGATTTTTTTGACTACCAGTTTTTATTTGCCTTTTTCCGGTCGTTCTCGTTGAGATATTTCTTGCGGATGCGCACGTTTTGCGGCGTGATCTCCACGAGCTCTTCGTCGTTGATATAATCGAGTGCGTCCTCGAGGGTAAGCGTGAGCGGTACTTCGAGCTGGTCGGCGAGTCCTTCATTTTTGGCGCGGAAGTTCGTGAGTTCTTTTTCGCGTGCTACGTGTACGAGCACATCGCCCTCGCGCGGCGTCTCGCCCACCACCATGCCTTCATAGACCGCAACGCCTGCGCTGATGAACAATATTCCCCTGCCCTGCGCGGTCACGAGGCCATAGTTGTTCGACATGCCGGCCTGCGTTGCAACGATCGAGCCGTGCAATAACGGCGGAAGATCTCCTTTATATGGTTCGTATCCCAAGAATATTGTGTTCATGATGCCGGTGCCTTTTGTGGAGGTCAGGAATTTATTCCGGATGCCGATGAGCCCGCGCGTCGGGATCTTAAAGTCCATGTACGCGTTCTTATTGTCGTCCACGCGCATGTTGGTCATCAAACCAAGGCGCTTGCCCATCATTTCGATGACCGTTCCTGAATACGCTTCCGGAACCTCGATCGACACCAGCTCCACCGGCTCGGTCTTCTTGCCATCCGCCTCTTTAAAGATGACCTGCGGCTTCGACACCTCAAGCTCAAATCCTTCGCGCCGCATCTTCTCAATAAGAATGGCCAAGTGAAGCTCGCCGCGCCCGGCCACCTCCCAGCGATCGCTCGCCTCGGTTGGCTTCACGGCCAGCGCCACATCAGTTTCCAATTCTTTCTCCAAGCGATCTTTTAGGTTGCGCGAGGTCGTGAACTTGCCTTCTTTGCCGCGGAACGGCGAGGTGTTTACCGAAAACGTCATCTTGATCGTCGGTTCGTCAATATGGATCGTCGGCAACGCGATCGGCGCGGCCGGATCGGCGATCGTTTCTCCGATCGAAACATCGGGGATGCCCGCAATGCAAACGATCTCGCCGGCATGCGCTTCCTCAACCTCGATCTTCCCGAGGCCGTCAAAAAGCATCACCGAAGTAAGTTGCACGTTCTTTATGACGCCCGCGCGGTTGATATGCGCGACGGTCTGCGCTTTTTTGAGCGTCCCGGAATATAACCGGCCGATGGCGATCTTTCCTTTATAGTTATCGTACGCCAAATTGACCGTGAGCATCTGCAGCGTGTCGATATCGCTCTTTTTTGGTGCGGGAAGATAGTTGACGATCGTCTCGAACACCGGCGAGATGTCCGTCATCTTGGAAAGATCTTTTTCCATGCCCGCCTTGCCTTCGCGTGCAGCGGCGTAGATGACCGGGAATTCGATCTGCTCTTCCGTCGCGTCGAGCTCAAAAAACAGGTCGTAGGTGGCGTTGAGTGCCCACTCGGGCCGCGCATCGGGCTTGTCGATCTTGTTTATGACGACCACGATCTTGTGGCCGGCCTGGATCGCTTTACGCAGCACGAACTTTGTTTGCGGCATCGGACCTTCCTTTGCGTCGATGAGCAACAGTACGCCGTCCACCATGCGCATGATGCGCTCCACCTCGCCGCCAAAGTCCGCGTGGCCAGGAGTGTCAACGATGTTGATCTTGGTATCTTTATAGATAACGGACGCGTTCTTGGAAAAGATCGTGATGCCGCGCTCGCGCTCGAGCTCGTTCGAGTCCATGATAAGATCGCCGTTCTCGGCGGACTTTTGCTTAAAGCTTGCGGATTGCTTCAATAAGGCATCAACGAGAGTTGTCTTGCCATGGTCAACGTGGGCAATGATAGCGATGTTTCTGAGGTCCATGATAAAAGGATGTGTTAAAATGGTATTAAACAAACAGAACCCGTGCCCTGCGGCACGGTATTCGGCTTGAATACAGGAATTATAATAAAAATAAGAAGAAATAGCAACTTCTCACGAAGGCTATAATATATGGGTATAAAAAAAGTAACTGGCATAGGCGGTATCTTCTTTAAATGTGCCGATCCTAAAAAAATGAACGAATGGTACAAGAAAAACCTCGGCATGCCCGTGGCTGATTATGGCACCATGTTTGAATGGCGCGAGATGGATAACAAAGAAAAAACAGGCTATACCCTCTGGAGCGCTTTTCCCGCTGATACCAAACATTTCGCTCCATCCAAAAAAGATTTTATGATCAACTATCGGGTAGAAAATATTGAAGCGTTGGTTGAAGAATTAAAGATCGCCGGAGTAACGATACTGGACAAAATTACCAATTCCGAATACGGCAAATTTGTTCACATTCTCGACCCGGAAGACAATAATATAGAGTTATTTGAACCAGCGGAGTAATACGCTATTTCGCTACAACCGCATTACAACAAACTTGGCATACCTCTATTTGTGATATTATAAGAGTATAAATCCATGAACCCGCTTGAGCCAGATATGCTCGCGCCGGACTTTACCCTCCCCGATCAGGACGGGCAGGAGCATTCGCTTTCGCAATATCGCGGGCAGTGGGTGTTGCTCTATTTCTATCCAAAGGACGATACGCCGGGGTGCACAAAAGAGGCTTGCTCGATCCGCGATGCGTTCCCCAACTTTCAGGCACTGAACATCATGGTGCTCGGCGTAAGCGTGGATTCCGTGGAAAGCCACAAAAAATTTGCGGAGAAATATAAGCTGCCATTCACGCTTCTTTCCGATGAGCACAAAAAAGTGGTCTCGCATTACGGGGTATGGGGCGAGAAAAAATTTATGGGACGCGAGCACGACGGTACTATCCGTTCGTCGTTCTTGATCGATCCCACCGGCACGATCGAAAAGATCTATACCGACGTCAAGCCGGAAAAGCATGCCGAAGAGGTCTTACGCGATCTGAAGCGGCTCGAGGAATAGACTGGCCGCCGGATTTGCAATTTTCCCCCAAACTGGGTGTATACTGTAGGCAGAAACTTAATAAATACCTCCGCTCTTTGACAGCCTTATATTTTTCCAAAGGCCGTCATTATTGCACTTTAGTCATCAATTAACCATTATATTATCTATCTCTATGAAAAGATTATTGTTTTTTGCAGCAATGGTAGTAGCAATAGGGAGCATTGGAGGGCATATACTAACGGCGCATGCGCAGACAGTGACAACAACGCCAGCGGCGCAAACGCTCACCCCGGCACAGACCGCGGCGCTCCAGCAGCAGCTCGATGTAGCAAAGGCTACGTTGGCCCAGCTTGAAATGCAGGCAGGAACTGTTCCGCCGGCCGACGCCGGAACGCCAAGCACGGTTCCGCCTTCGATCGCGGGAACCGGCGCGCAGGGTTCGGCACCAGTCGCCGTGACGGCTCCGGCCGCATCAACGGGACTTACCGCCGATCAGATCAGCGCGTTCAAGGGAACCTTGAGCACGCTCGCCGCAACGCTCACACAGTTGGAAAGTTCGGTAGCTGCGAACACGACACTCGCCCCCTCACAGGAAGCGGCAGTGCAGGCCACGCTTAACGGCATGGGAAGCACGCTCGTTGCGATGGCAAACACCATTGCAACCGCGAACAGCGCGCCGGCAGCTTCGGCCCCGGTAGCAACATCGCAGCACGCCGGTTCGCCGGTGGCAGTGAACAACAATCCGTCCACCGCAACCGCGCCTGGCGCAGCGGCAGGATCCGCGCAGGCGACACAGACTCCGGCAACAACCACGCCGACGGTAGCCGCACAGACCTCGCCTTCAGCGAATAGCAACGTTCCGCAGACCGCGCAGGCATCGTCCATCTGGACCTTCACCAAGGCCCACTGGCCGACCATCGTGATCGTACTGCTCGTCATCGCGATCCTCGCGATCTTGTTCTGGCCGGAAAAAGAAACGGTACGCACGGTATCCACGGCGACATCGGGATCGGGAAAGCCTAAATCGGCTCCGACCACGACCGTTACCATGAACCAGCAGACCACTTCCAATCAGCCGCGAACGATGAACGGCAATAATCCGCCGCCGGCAACGCCGGTAGCGAACGCAGTCGCCGCACCGTCACAGAAGTAAGCATTCGCTTTAAACTAGAAAAACCCAGCAATCATTTGCTGGGTTTTTCTTTACCCTTCCTAACTCGAGCATTTTTCTATAATGATCGGCGCGTGATTGAACTGCCGACTAGCAGTATATCCCAAGCCGAAACTGAGCGATGCGACAAAAAATAGGATCGCGCCGAATGCGACTTCCTTTTTGTGAGATCGGATGTACTCTTTTATTTTTTCCACCAAACCACTATAACCGACCGCACATTAAAACTTTATTAACCAGCGCAGGGCGTTAAAACTGCAAATAGCTCTCCCACTTTGTATACAACTCACGCGTGGCACGAATGTCGCGCACGTTATACTTTGCGATATCCAAAAACTTCTTCTTTTTAAAAAGCGGGCCGACGTCGTCGCCCGTCACGCCGCCTGCCTTCGGGCTCGGAATACCAAACGCGCGAGACCACAAGTGCAGGCTCCCCTTCCTGCGCGTTGCGCCGTAGAAACTGAGTTGTTCGGCGAGGTCAATGTGCAACGCCTCCGGATTGTTCTGGTAGAGATAGCGACCGCGCATGAGATCCTTTGTTGGGCGGATGCCGTGAACGGCAGAACGGATCATGATGAACGGCATATCGAACGCGCGGCCGTTGAATGTGATGAACACCTGATACCGCTCGGCGAGCTCCCAGAACTTTGCGAGCATATCTTTTTCCGTCATCTGCTTGAAGCTGATGCCGTCTTCTTTGACCTCGGCGTTCTTTTGCCCGGGCGCCTGGTAATATACCGCGCCCTCGTTCTTGTGATAGTCGAGCAGACCGATCGCTACGATCTCGCCCGTGAGCGGCGAGAAACCGAGGCCGTTCTTAAGGTCCTCGAGGGCGATCTTGTACTCTTCCTCGCTGCCGGATTCCCGCTTTATCCAGCGCGTAATGTTCTCCTGTGTGGCTCCGTCGAGCGCGTCAAAATCCTCGCCGATGGTCTCGATATCGATAACGAGCTTGTTGGTTGTTGACATTACCTGCATTCTAACATAAAATGGAATGACGTTTGAAATAACATTTAATCATTATTTAACTATCTTATGGCACATACCAAAGCCATCGGCTCTACCAAATTAGGACGTGATTCCGTCGCCAAGCGGCTCGGCGTCAAGCTTCAGGACGGCCAAAAAGTGATGGTCGGCCAGATCATCGTCCGCCAGCGCGGCACCAAGTACACTCCGGGCGCGAACGTCATTCGCGCAGCCGACGACACGCTCTTTGCCGGCAAGAACGGCGTGGTCAAGTTTTCCACAAAGATGAAAGGCCACTTCGACGGCTCGCGCAGGAAAGCGACGATGGTGCAGGTTATTGCATAAGAAAAAACCGAATGTTGAAAGCCCCGACAACCAAAATTGTCGGGGCTTTTTTGTTAACGCTATGCCGCATTCCGAGTTTCTTGACCTTGAAGATCTTGGATCATCTCAGTCATTGTCGCGACCAAATCGCTGTTTCCGTAAAAACTGAGAACAATTGGGGCTGGTGGAACTTCCACCTCCTCAACGTCGATCAGAATGCGGACGCCGCGCTGTGCTGCGATTTCTCGGATCTTATCGGCAAAACATATAAAACGGCGTGGGAGTGAAACTGACTTTCTCTCCTGAATGATGGACTCGGCCATGTTGCCCTCCAACTTCTACTGTGCATACTTCTCTATCACTAATAATAACACTACAGGAATTAAAAAGAACAGTGGTAGTGTTATTCGCTCTTTACCACAACCACGCCAAGTTTAGCGGTTACCCCTTTTTTAAGATCGATCGGCACGGAGAACTCGCCGAGCTCTTTGATGGGATATTTGAGATCGATATCGATGCGCTCCGCACCGATCAATTTATGCTCGCGCATGGCCTTCAGGATCGTCTCTTTGTTGACCGAACCGAACACCACGCCGGATTTATCCGCCTTTAGTTCGAATTGGATCTTGATTTCATTTATTTTCTTTGCGAGTGCTTCAAGATGCGCACGTGCCTCCTTATCTTCTTTTTCATGTTCGGCCCTCATGGAATCGAGCTTTTTTATCGCTGCAGGGGTTGCGGTCTCGGCCAGCTTGTTGGGAAGAAGGAAATTCCGCGCGTAGCCGTCGCTCACATCTTTAATGTCGTACTTTTTTGCGACATTCTTTACGTCGTTGAGAAATATTACTTTCATATTTTTATATCATGACCGCATTATTGTGCCGCATCATTGCCCGCCGGTGCTGCTTGCCTCGGCCGCCGTAGCGGCGGCTGCTGCCGCGGCGCTCGTATCCGCCGACGGCGGGAGCGGAGTGCCGTTGATCTCATCGGTCACGATCTGGAGCGCCTTATCAAGCTGCGGATCCTGCCCCGCCGCGATTTCTGCATCCGTGATCGCCACCGGATAGTTCGGCAGGAGGCCGTCATGGTCGAGGATGCGTCCCGACGGCAACACCCAATGCGCCACGGTTATCTTGAGAGAGGAACCGTCCGGAAGATTCTCAAGCTGCTGCACCGTCCCTTTGCCGAAGCTCTTTGCGCCAACGAGCGGCACTTTGCGATCGTCGTTCAATGCGCCCGAAAGGATCTCCGCCGCGGAAGCCGTGCCGCTGTTCACCAATATCGCCATCGGCATATTGTCGAGCGCGCCGCTGCCGGTGGCGGTGTAATCCTGCTCCGGCACCGAACGTCCCACTTCTTTTACCACCGGAGACCCCGGCTTGAGGAAATACCCGGCAAGGTCGACGGCAACTTCCAAGTAACCGCCCGGATCGTCCCGCAAGTCTAATACAATTCCTTGTGCATTATTATCCACCGCCTTTTGCAGTGCGCTATAGAAGAGGCCATCGGCATCCTGCGTGAACTCGTTCAATTGGATGTACGCGATATCGCCCTTCATGGAAAATTCCACCGTCGGCACCTGAATATCGGCGCGGGTGATAATAAAATCTTTCGGCGCGGCCCAGCCCTGGCGGAAAATGCCGAGCGTCACTTTTGTGCCAACATCGCCGCGAATGAGATTGACCGCATCATCGACGTTCATGTTTGCCGTTGAACTTCCGTTGATGGCCGTGATGATATCTTCCGGCTTCAGCCCCGCGGCGAACGCCGGCGTGCTGCTGATCGCCGATACGACAATGATCTGCGTGCTGCTGTTCTCGCCCAGCTCCGCGCCGATGCCGCCAAAGTTGCCGGTGATGTCCTGCTGGAATTGATTGCTGTCCGCGGGCGTGAAAAATTCGGTGTATGGATCGCCGAGCGATGCCACCATCCCGTTGATCGCGCCGTACATGCGCTGCTGCGGAGTCGTGCTCGGTGTCCAAAGCGAATCGTTATTGATATCAGCCCACGCCGCCCAGAACGTGTTAAAGTCGGCATCCGTCGTTGACGAACCGGAGCCGATATTCGCCGCCGATGTCACCACGATATTTTTGGGATAGTTCCTTCCCGCGTCCCACCCGATCCACACTCCGCTTCCGATGAGGATCGCGCCGAGAACGATGATCGCGATGATCTCCAAGATCCGTTTTTTGAGCGCCTTTGTCATTAGGCTTATTTTATCATCCTTTTTGAAAATAAAGAAAAAGGCCAGCAGCGCGGAACGCGTACTCTCAAAACGCATGTGGCATAAGGGCGCTGACATAGTATCAAAAATACGCTAAACTAGACCCATGGCACGGATGCGGGAGAAATACGTGGACGAGCTCAAGCGTCGTGGCAAGGAATCGCATGTATACAAGAAATATCAGCTTATCGGCCTTGAGATCTCCCAAATATTGGGCGACGAAAAGCATAAAGCGCTCTATATTAAACTCGCCAAGGACAACGACGCCGACGCGCTGATGCGCCTGGCCAAAGACATCGCCGGGCGGACGAATGTAAAAAACAAAGGCGCATATTTTATGACGATGCTCAAAGAGCGAAACACCAAACCAAACGCAAAATAGTATGGCCCCCGAAATAGTCACCATCGCGCAAAAAAAAGATGAAAAGTTCTTACGGAAAAAGACCGTGCCGTTCGAGTTTAAACATTTCACGCGCAAAGAAGTGAATGACCTTATTGCGCGCATGCGGCGGATTATGCACGCGGCGAACGGGATCGGACTTTCGGCGAACCAGATCGGGCTCGAGTTCTCCGTGTTCGTGGCGGAAGTGCCGGACGCACAGGGCGGCACAAAATTCTATGCGGTATTCAACCCAAA
>Ga0181535_10005150_pt1 | contig 14136 bp, 15 predicted proteins | sample PEATcosm2014_Bin_44_FD_119774 | JGI IMG/M metagenome (GOLD analysis project Ga0181535, IMG submission 119774) | Peatland microbial communities from MTU Mesocosm Facility, Houghton, MI, USA - PEATcosm2014_Bin17_30_metaG | ecosystem: Environmental > Terrestrial > Soil > Wetlands > Peat | place...
ATTCGCATCCCAGCCGCCCACCGTCATCCTCATGGCCGGGCTCCAGGGCTCCGGCAAAACCACCACCTCCGGCAAGCTCGCCGCCTGGCTCAAGAAAGGTGGCCACCGGCCCATGCTCGTCTCGGTCGACGTCTACCGCCCCGCCGCCCGCGAGCAGCTCAAAGTCGTTGCCAAATCCGTTGAAGTCCGCCTCTATGAAGGCGACCAGAAGGGCGAAGCCGCCAACTCCGACCTTGTAGTCCGCCTCGCCAAAGAAGCCTTGCGCGAAGCCAAAATCATGGGCTGCGACACCCTCATCGTCGACACCGCCGGCCGCCTCGCCATCGACGAAGATTTGATGGACGAGATGGCGCGCCTCAAAAAGCTTCTCAACCCCAGCGAAATCCTCTTCATCGCCGACGCCATGACTGGCCAGGACGCCGTCAACTCCTCGCTCGCCTTCCACCAGCGCCTCGGCCTCACCGGCGTTGTCCTCACCAAAATGGACGGCGACGCCCGCGGCGGCGCTGCCCTTTCCATCCGTCACGTCACCGGCCAGCCCATCAAGTTCCTCGGCGTCGGCGAAAAGCCCGATGCCTTCGAGCCCTTCCATCCCGACCGCATCGTCGGCCGCATCCTCGGCATGGGCGACATGATGTCCCTCATCGAAAAAGCCGAGTCCACCCTCGACCGCAAAAAATCAGAGGAGTTCGCCAAGAAAGCCCTCCTCGGCGACGGCTTCACGCTCGAAGACTTCCGCGACCAGCTCCGCCAGATCAAGAAAATGGGCTCCATGGAGAGCATCCTCAAAATGCTCCCCTCCGTCGGCCCCTTCGCCGGCCTCCAGCAGGCCTCGCAAAACATAGACGAAAAGCAGTTCACGCGCCTTGAAGCCATCATCAATTCGATGACTCCAAAAGAACGCCGCAATCACGAAATCATCAGCGGAACCCGCCGCAAGCGCATCGCCAAAGGCTCCGGTACCGAGGTTTCAGACGTAAACAATCTCCTCCGCCAATACGCCCAGATGGCTAAAATGTTCAAGCAGATGGGTAAAGGCGGCCTGGCCGCAAAAATGATGCGCGGCGGCCTCGGCGGCATGGGCATGGGGCAAAAACAACGCTTCGGACGGTAAGTTTTCAACAGGAAGCCACGTGTACGATGGACTGAACGCGCGGAATTCAAAATGAGCCCCAACTGGATTTCAATGACCGCTCTTCAAGACCAACTCGACGAGATCACCGCCAATACCCGCCACCTGGTCCAGTCCGAGCGCCTGGCTGTCGGCGAGCGCGCCGTCGCCGAGCTCTTCGACTCCGGCATTGAAACCCGCATCCTCCCCGTCGGCGCCATCGCCCCCGAATTCGAACTGAACGACGCCGCCGGCCGCCTCGTCCGCTCGGCCGACATGCTCGCCCTCGGCCCCCTCATTATCAAGTTCTTCCGCGGCCGCTGGTGCTCCTACTGCGTCACTGAGCTCGAGGCCTGGCGCGACCTCTATGGCACCATCCGCGAGCGCGAAGCCCTTATGGTCGCCATCGGCCCGCAGACCCAGCGCCAGAGCGACTTCATGGCCGGCCAGCACGGCCTGCCCTTCCCGGTCCTCTGCGATCCCGGCAACAAACTTGCCGAGAAGTTCGGCCTCGTCTACACCATCCCCGAGTATCACCGCAGCTACTACCAGTCCATCCTCGTCAACATCCCCTTCGTCAACGGCGAACCGAGCTGGCGCCTGCCCATCCCCGCCACCTACGTCATTGCCAAAGACCGCAAGGTCCTCTTCGCCGAAGCCCACGCCGACTTCCGCGTCCGCCCCGAACCCGAAGAAGCCCTCGCCGCCGCGTTCTCCCACCACAACCGGTAGTTCCAAATGCATTGTCATCCAGAGGAGCGAAGCGACGAAGGATCCGCAGTTGCTTTTGCCGTTGCTCTTGTATTTATAGCTATCCAGAAAATATCAACCGAACCTAACTAACCCACCCCTTAACCTTCTCTTCCGCCTCCCCCAAACGAACTCCCCTCAGCAAAAACACCTTACTCCGCGATAACTCCCCACTTAGTAACTCCACATAACTCTTCGGCACGCCAAACTTATCCGCCAAAAATTCAATCAGAGCCGAGTTAGCCCGTCCTTCAATGGGCGGAGACTGCACGGCAACCTTTAGTTGTGCCGCCGGGCCCTCGCCGTAGGCTCCAATGACCGCTGTCTTCTTCGCCCCAGGCTGCGCCCGAACCGCCAGTGTCACTCCACGCTCCGTACTGCGCAGCATCACTCTTCCCCCGTCCACGGCACGCGCTTGCCAAACAACGCCGTCCCTAGGCGAATCCGCGTCGCTCCCTCTTCGATCGCGACCGTAAAATCCCCGCTCATCCCCATCGACAACACATCCAGCTTCAATCGCGGATATGCCACAGCCCACCTGTCCCGCCACGCCCGCAAACTCCTGAAGCATGCCCGCGTCACATCTTCCGCCACGCCCCACGGCGCAATCGTCATCAGCCCCCGCGTCTCCAGGTATTCCAGATCCGGCAACCGCTCCAGCAACTCAGCGGCAGACTCCGGCTCCAGTCCCGCCTTCGTCTCCTCCGGGCTCAACTTCACTTCAAGCAAAACCGGCAACCGCTTCCCCAGCTTCCCCGCCCCCTCGTTCAGCCTCTCCGCCAGCTTCAACGAGTCGACCGAGTCAATCGCGTCAAACAACTCCACCGCCCGTGCCGCCTTGTTCGACTGCAAATGTCCGATCAGATGGACACGCATCTCTTCCCGCCATGCACTCGTCCAAAGTTCTTCTCCATGCAATGCCTTGTTACTAAACTCCTGCACCCGGCTCTCGCCAAACAGCCGCAGCCCCAGCCCCGCAGCCTCCGCAATCGTCTCCGCTGGATAGGTCTTTGAAACCGCCATTAGCTCCACTTCGCCGCGCTCTCGTCCCGCCGCTCGGCATGCCCGCCCGATCGCCTCTTCCACCCGCTCAAGATTCTCGGCAAGCGCCGTCATCGTTCCCCTGCTCTCATCTGCTTCCCACTAACTCTATTCCCGTAACTGCCTCTTCGCTGCGCGCATCTAACATGGGAGTATGTGGACTGTAATCCTTCTCACCATCTCCAACATCTTCATGACCTTCGCCTGGTACGGTCACCTCCGCTTTCGCCATGAAGCGCTCTGGAAGGTCGTTCTCGTCAGTTGGTCCATTGCCTTCTTTGAGTATTGCTTCCAGGTCCCGGCCAACCGCATAGGCGCAGACCGCTTCTCGCCCGTCCAGCTCAAAGTCATTCAGGAAGTCATCACCCTGGTCGTCTTCGGCGTCTTCGTCACCTTTTACTTCGGCGAGCACCTGCGCTGGAATCACGCCGTCTCCGGCCTCTTCCTCGTCGGCGCGGTCTTCTTCGCATTTCACCAATTCTGATCGGGATTCTAATGGGCGGCTGGCGGCTTTTCCATGCGCAAACGCGCGCCATCGAGGCGCCCAACCACCGGTAGGTGCTCCGCTGCTGCGCCCAGCCCGAACCGCGGCATGTTGGCATAGATCGTCTCGTACTGCCCCGGATTCACCGTGTAAGTCTCGTGCCAAATGCCCACCGACCCGTTGCCGCCAATAAGCCGATTAAACTCCGCCCACGCGGGCAGATGCTTCGCGTCCCGCGCATGCGCGTATGCATGCAGATGCTCGAAGCTCCGCCAGTACTGAATCGTGCCCACGCCACGCCAGTACATGAAATACTGCGCATGCAGCAGCCCCAGCTCCGGTTGCCGCTCGAGTTCCGCAAGCATCGGCGGCATCGCGCGCGCCACGCGCATCCAGCTCCGCATTTCCAGAAGATGATTCACCCGCATGCCAATCAGAAACACGACGAACGACCCACTGCTCTGCGCGGTGTAACGCCCGGGGAAGATCTGCGCCATCGCCATCCTCCTACCTAAAGTCGCATCAGTGCCCGTGTTCTTCCAGATACTTCTCCACCTCAAGCGCCGCCATGCACCCCGATCCTGCCGCAGTAATCGCCTGCCGATAGCGCCGGTCCTGCACGTCTCCGCACGCGAACACGCCCGGAATCACTTGGCCCCGATGCGTGGTCAGCACATTGCCCGTGGTCTTGATGTAGCCATCCTCGTCCAGGTCCATCACGCCTGCAAACATCTTCGTGTTCGGCGTGTGCCCGATTCCCAAAAAAAGCCCGCTCACGTGGAGCGTGCTCTCTTCGCCCGTTTTCAGGTCTTTAACCCGCAGCCCTTTCACATCCTTCTCTTCCACGCCCAGCACTTCTTCCACAACCGCATTCGTGCGCAGCTCGATCTTCGGATGCGCCATCACCCGCTCCAGCATGATCTTGGATGCCCTGAAGTGCTCGCGCCGGTGCAGCAGCGTAACCTTGCTGGCAAAGCGAACCAGAAACAGCGCCTCCTCCATCGCCGAGTCGCCCCCGCCCACCACCGCAATGTCTCTATCGCGAAAGAAGCTTCCGTCGCAGGTGGCGCAGCTTGAAACTCCGAATCCGATCAGCGCCTGTTCGCTCGGCAGCCCCAGCCACCGCGCGCTCGCGCCCGACGCCACAATCAGCGTCCGCGTATGAATCTCGCCCGCCGACGTATTCAGCTTGATCGGCCGCGTCCCCATCTCAACGGAGCGCAGGTGCGCGATCTCAAACGTCGCCCCAAAACGCTCCGCCTGCTTCTTCATGTTTTCAATCAGCTCGGGCCCCTGAATCCCGTCCGGCCAGCCGGGGAAATTCTCCACCAGCGTGGTGATCGAAAGTTGTCCCCCTGGCTCGTGCCCCTCAAGAACCAGGGGCTTCATGCCGGCGCGTGCGGTGTAGATGGCCGCGGTAAGCCCGGCGCAGCCCGAGCCCAGAATTACTGTGTCGCGAGTTTCAGTCATAGAGTTTCCTGTCTCGATTTTAGATGCTCCCGCCCACCCGCCGACTCAACCGGGCCCCGGTAGCCGCACTCTTCGGCCGGGAGCGTCCAGCACGCGCCCCGCGGTTCTTCTCTATCATGGCATCTATGGCGAATCTGACTCTTATCTACGGAATGCGTCTGCTCCCCGAGGGCGAGGTCACTGAAATCACCGACGCCACCCTCAAGTTGGCCAACGGGAATCAGGCACACGTCACCATGCACACCATCGAGGGCTCGCGCCAGGAGATCGAAGACCAGCTCAAGCGCAGCCTCGACGCCTTCTTCGACTTCTACCCCGAAATCTGACAGGCCGGGTGCCCACGGTCCGGGGTCCCGAAGGACAGGTCTTCGTCCTTGGGGTGGGGTGCCTCGTCCGCCGCGGCGGAGGCGCCGGGGAGAGTACCCGCTTCAATCTCCATTCAAGTGCCCCGCCTGATCACCGCGCCAGAGCCACCTGCTCACACATTAGAAGTCCCTAATCTCAAACATTAGAAAACTCCAATGCCTCCCAAAAAGATTAGGCCCCTCACATGCCCGCTCTCCCACCCAGGAGAGCTGCCGTGTTCATCTCTGCTTCACTGCCACCCTGCACCCTGACTTTTCGCCGCATTTCTGTCCTCACCCTCGCCCTTCTCGCCCTCGCGTCCACGCCCCTTCGCGCCGGCGGCCCCAAATACGTCGCCGGCACAACCTTCTTCAATCCCGGAGTCCTTGGGCAGCCCATCCACTGGGCCTCAGGCCAGGTCAATTACTACGTCGATCAAGGCCCGCTCTCCGCTTCTGTCTCAAACCAGCAGGCCACCGCCATGGTCGATGCCGCGGCCGCCCTCTGGTCCGCGATTCCCACCGCTGGCGTCACGCTCACCGATAAAGGCCCGCTCAACGAGGATGTCAGCAGCGCCAACATTGTTGTCAACACCAGCGGCCAAATCACCCAGCCCTCCGACATCACGCCCCCGGCTACTAACTATCCCCTTGCCGTCGTCTACGACGTGGACGGATCCGTCATCAATGCCGTCTTCGGCGCAACCACCAGCCAACCTACCAGTTGCCAGAACAATGGCGTCTACGTCTGGATGGACAATCTCAACCCCGATACCACCATCGCCCACGCCGTCATTCTGCTCAACGGTCTTTGCGCCACCAACGCGGCGCTGGTCCAAATGATGAGCTACCAGCTCGAGCGGGCCTTTGGCCGCGTCCTTGGTCTCGATTACTCCCAGGTCAACCCCGGCGCGCTTCAAAACGGAGAAACAGGCGGCACCGCAGGCTGGCCTGTCATGCAACCTCTCAGCGGCGTCTGCGGTCCTTCCGGCGGCCAGTGCATCCCCAATCCCGCCGTTCTGCGCTACGACGACATCGCAGCCCTGAACCGCATCTACCCGATCACCGCGCAAAACCTCTCGAGCTTTCCCGGCAAGCAACTCACCGCCGCCAATACCGTCTCAATCCAGGGCACCGTCAGCTTCCGCACCGGCGGTGGCATGCAAGGCGTCAACGTCGTCGCGCGTCCCCTGGACGCCAACGGAAATCCGCTCTACCAATACACGGTCACCTTCGTCTCCGGCGCCTACTTCTCAGGAAATCACGGCAGCCCCGTCACCGGCCTGGATGACGCAACCGGCGTCCCCTTCACGCAATGGGGATCGACCGAGCCATCTCTCCAGGGCTTCTTCGATCTCAGCGGAATCCCACTGCCTCCCGGTGTAACCTCAGCCAACTACCAGCTCACCTTCGAGTCCATCAATCCCCTCTACATCCTCACCAATTCCGTCGGCCCCTACGCCGCCGGCCAGGTCGCGCCCTCCGGCACTCTTCAGGCCATCGCCCTTCCCAACCTCGCCGCGGGCAGCACGCAGAACCTTAACGTCACCGTCGCCGACTCCGCTGTCGGCGGCTATCAGGACTCGATCGGCACTCAAGCCCAACCCCGTCCCATGCCGGCCAGCGGGCTCTGGGTCGGCCGTCTCAGCCAGGTCGGTCAGACCGACTGGTTCAGCTTTCCCGTCCGCGGCAACCGCACCTTCACCGTCGTGACCCAGGCCCTCGATGAAACCGGCGCGCCCACCGAATTGAAAGCCATGCCCTCCATCGGCGTCTGGGACGCATTCGACCCCATCGGCGCAACCCCCGTCGGCGCAGCCCCAGGCCTCAACGGCCTCGCCACCGGCGAAACCTGGCTGCGCGTTTCCTCCAGCGCCGACGACATCGTTCGCATCGGCATCGCCGACTTCCGCGGCGACGGACGCCCCGACTATGCCTACTCCGGCTGGCTCCTCTACGCCGACACTGTCCAGCCCCCGCGCCTTCCCGCCGCCGGAGGACCGATCGTCATTCACGGCATGGGATTTCGGTCAACGGACACGGTCATGGTCGGCGGCCTGCCCGCTCTTGTCACCAGCATCTCCCCCAACGAGATCACCGCCATCGCGCCCGCGGCAGCATCGGGCGTAACGGGTTCCGTTGACGTCGAGATTGACGACCTGCCCGCCTTCTACGCCGCCGCCATCCTCTCCGGAGGCATCAGTTACGACTCCGGCACTGGCGACGCGCTCACTCTTGTCACTGCGCCCTCCGGCACGGTGCCCATCGCCACGCCCATCCCCTTTACCGTCACCGCACTCGCCTCCGATCTCTCCCCCGCCGGCGGCGTCACCGTCAGTTACACCGTAACCAGCGGGTCGGCCACTCTCGCCTGCGGCCTTCCCACCTGCTCCGTCACCTCAACGGGCGACGGCCGCGCCACCATCGCCGTCACAGCCAGCAGTTCCGCCTTGTCCATCGTCACCGCGTCGCTCACCAACGGATCCACTCTCCAGGCTCAATTCACTGGCGGAACACCGCCCACTCTCTCCTCGCTCACGCCCCAGCTTTCACTCGCCGCCGGAGCCACCTTCACCTGGACCGTCCAGGCTCTCGCGCTTTCCAACAGCAAGCCCGCCGCCAACCAAACCGTCGCCTGGCAAACCTCTTCGACCGGCATCGTCTCTCTCGGCTCCTCGACCGCCGTCACCAATTCTGCCGGCGTCGCCACCCATTCCCTCACAGTGGGCCCACTCGCCGAGGGACAGACCGCTACCATATCCGCCTGTCTTAACGGAACCACGCAGTGCGTCACCTACACCGCCTTTGGATCCCGCCCCGAGTACGCCCAACTTCAGCCGATCTCCGGCGCAACCCAAACCCTCGCCGCCTCGGCAACCCCCGCCCCCATCGCCCTCCGCCTCCTCGACATGGACGGCAACCCCATGGCCGGCGGCGCCGTCGCGCTCTACCAAGCCCTCTACGCCTGGGCCCCGCCCTGCAGTCCGCACACCGTCTGCCCTCCCAGCACCTTGCTTGCCACCCAAACCGCCACCGCAACCTCCGCGATCGACGGCAGTGTTACCTTCTCCCCCACAACCCAACCCGGCGTCCCAACCAACCTCACCGCCCTCGCCGCCTCCGGCAACACCGCAACCGTCCAAATCGCAATCGAACAGCACCCATGACAGCGAAATCCAACGCCATCTCCGGAGAATCGAGAAGGTTTCCCACCACGATCCCGTTGATCCATTCGTTATAAACTTGGGAGTGATGGAAACCACGGGTTGCGGGACAGCAATAGTTACGCCCTTCAAGGCGGATGGATCGGTTGACGAGCCGGCGCTCTGGGCGCTGGTCAACTGGCAAATTGAGTCAGGCATCGACTTTCTGGTGGCATGTGGATCAACCGGCGAAGCCGCCACGCTCGAAGAAGAAGAGTGGCTCAACACGGTGCGAATCGTCATCGAGGCCGCTGCCGGCCGCGTCCCTGTTTGGGGCGGCTGCACGCACAACTCGACCAAAACCCTCGTCCGCCAGGCCGGCCTTTTGAAGCGCCTCCCCGGCCTCAGCGCCGTCCTTTCGGCCAATCCCTATTACAACAAGCCCACGCAGGAAGGCCAATTCCAGCACTTCCTCGCGCTTGCCAAAGCTGTTGACCCGATCCCGGTCTGCCTCTACAACGTGCCCGGACGCACCGCCGCGAATCTCGAACCGGAAACTGTTGCGCGCCTGGCCGCCGAGGCGCACAACATTCAAGCCATCAAAGAAGCAAGCGGCCGGCTCACGCAGTTTGCCGAGCTGGTCCACATCCTTCCCCGCTGGTTCAAGATCTTCTCTGGCGACGACAACCTCAGCCTAGGCGCCATCGGCGTTGGAGCGCACGGCCTCATCAGCGTCGCGTCCAACGAGATTCCGGCGGAAGTCGCCCGCATGGTGCGCGCCGCCCTCAACAACAATTGGGGGGAAGCCCGCGAATTGGAGCGACGCTTTTCCCCACTCTTCGAGGCTAACTTCTGGGAGTCGAATCCAGCGCCGGTCAAAACCGTGCTCAAACTGATGGGCAAGTGCGGCGACCAATTGCGTCTGCCTCTGGTTCCACCGACACCGGCCACGCGCGCGCGCCTCGAGCGCCTCGCCGGTGAACTCGGTCTGCTCAAGCACGTTCCCATTCCGGCCGGTTACCGTTCAGAAGTTTACTGACAAAGTCGCGGTCTGCGAACTTCATGCCCTAAAAGTTGGATCCGAGCGTCCGAAGAATTTTTGCGTCTATCCGCAACTTCACGCATCTCGCCGTGTCTAGGACAACTGACGGCCAATAACGACCCGGAAAGGGCATGTCCGCCGTCGCAAGCGAATTCCGGCGATGGCTCCGCACGCGAGCGCACTCCGATCAGACCTTTTCCCATCTTTCTGCCGAGGACCAGTTGAGCCCATTCAGGTTCGCATCTCCGCGCGCGCCGGGTTGAGCTTGCTGCCTTGGCAGCGAGATCGAAATCGTCGGCTCGGATGAGAGGCAAGTAGGCTGCCCACTCAGCATTCGTTCTTCATAAGTTGCGGTGGCACGCAGAAAGCGAAGTATTCTCTATGTCCCCCAAATCAAACAACACGCCTTTGAGGCTGGCATTGCTTATGCTGACTGCGGCCGTGACTCTCGCCACCGGCTGCTCCAACGGTTCCTTGTCAAACACAACCTCGAGCGCCTCAACCGGCTCCGCTTTCGTGGTCGGCACTGACGCTCCCATGGCCAGCGTAACCTCGCTTGCCGTGCAAATCCAGAGCATTGAACTCACGGACGGCAGTGGCAATACCGCCAACCTTATCAGCGGAACGCCGACGGTCGATTTCGCGCGTTACAACGGTCTTCAGTCACTCATCGATATGAACGATGTGCCCGTGAGCGACGCCACCGGCTATACCAGCGCGACCATTACGCTCGGCCCGGCTACCCTCGGCTATCTCGACACAACCACGACTCCTCCCACAATCGAAACGGAATCGGCCACTCTGACCACCTCCACCGTCACTGTCACCTTGGCCAAGCCGCTCATCATCACGCACGCCGCTGTCCCAGTCGGCCTCCGCGTCGACTTCGATCTGCGCCAATCCATCCAGGTCGACACCAACGGCGACATTACCGGCACGGTCGACCCCACATTCGATATCCGTTCGGTCGCGCGTACTGACGCCGGCGGTTACATCGACGAATTCATTGCCGGTGTCGTCAGCGTTAACACCACCGGACAGTCTTTCATTGTCCAGGGCCCCCATGGCGAGCAGTTCACCATCAACGTAAACGGCCAAACCGAATGGGACGGCAACGCCAGCCTCAGCACTTTGAACACCAGCAGCATCGTCCAGGTCTCAGGCCAGCTCGATCCCGCAGACCAGACCTTTGATGCCGACGAAGTCGCCGTCCTTTCCGACAAAGGCTTCTACGCCGCTGGCCAGGTCACCTACGTGACCCCGGCCACGGGCCCCGCCACGAGTTTCGACCTGTATGTGCGCGGCTTGCTGCCCACCACCACCGGCCTTCAACTCGGCCAGATTGCGCAAGTCAATTTGAGCGGAACCGAAAACTACTCCATCTACTGGATGCACAATCCGTTCACGCAATTCCTCTTCAACTCGAGCGGCCTCGTTGCCGGTCAAAGCATTGCCGTGGGTGGACCCGCATCCGGCGCTGCCAATGCCAACGCCGTCACCGTGACCCGCGTGAACCTGCGCAATTGGGGCTTTAACGGAACCATCGTAGCCGGAAGCCAAAGTTCTACCAACGGCACGTTCCAGATGCAGATCAACGGCTTTGCCGGGGTCCTGGTACCGGAAACTGTCACCGTCTATCTCGGGAATCATTGCGACTTCCGGTACGGACTGGGCGCATTCGCCGACCTCACGAATGGCGCCAACATCCGCGTCGTTGGCTTGCTGCTCAAGAATCCAACCAACGGTCAGGTTGTGCTGCTCGGCCGCCACGTCGACGGCCTCAACACCACCGACTTTGCCACAGTCAACTTCTAACCAACCGAGATCCACCACCTTTTTCGCCGGGGCCAGATGGGATGGCTCCGGCGTTTTTTTGTCTTTAGTTTTTGTGGATTATTTTCGCCTTATCTTCGCCTATACTGCTTCCATGTTCAACCTGCCAACATCCAAGCGCTGCGACTTCACGATCCGCTGCAAACAATGCGGCGAAAACATCCCCGCCCCCGTCCTCACGATTCCAGACAGGTGGATCGCCGCGGAGTGTCCCCTCTGCAGGGTTAAGCGCCGCTATCTGCCGGCCGAGATCTTTCGCGGAACGCTCTCGCACCGTCTGAGGCCCCATCGTGTACAACCCTGACGCAGGCATGCCCCGCCTGAACCGCTCTATGGTTTATCTCGGCGCCTGCCTGATCGCCGGCATCAGGCTCGCCCGGGAGCGCCAAGTCAACATCCGCGTCTCCCCGACCAGCCAGGCCATCGTCGAGTCTATCGATCTCGCCCACGAAATCTTCAACCGCGTCTTCCGCAAGGTACCGGGACAAGTGTAACCTCCGCCTCGCTCGGAAAAAGCAGCTGTCTTTTCCACCCGAATCTCGTTCTTCCCAGAACCGAAGCTCGCGCCGTGGGGTCCTTCCCCGTAGTTTTCGAACAGGGAATAAGAGCTCAAGGACGAGGGTCAACCACTCCCGACTCAGCAGACGGCAAAATGTTTCGAAGATCCGCTCTAACCGTTCAGTCCCTTGCCTTCGAGAATGCGCGACAGGCAGTTTTCGACCCTTGACTCCCGCGTCCTGGATTGTTTGGGCGCGGAAATATAAAACATGTAGGCTCTTTGCCTGCCTGGCGTCAGTCCTTCAAAAGCGGTTTTCAATGCAGGACATTCATCCAGCCTCTTTTGAAGTTCTTCCGGAATCTTGTATTCGGAATGTTTCTTTAATTTCACCTTCAAACCGGCTTTTTCCACCTCAATGGCTTCATCGATATAAGTCTTCAAAATCGTTTCCATCGAAGCGATCTGGCGAAGACTTGTAAACCGAATCTGTCGCCCCGCCTGTGTCTTCCCCGGCGCCACCAGAATGCCTTGCGAATCACTCAGCAATGCGCCTTTGAAAAACAACAGCGCGCAATACTCCTTGAATCCACCAATTAAAATGATGTTCTTTCCCTGAAACGTGTAACAAGGTTCCCCCCACTTCAATTCTTCGGTCAGCGGGCAGGCAAGAAGGATCGTTCTTAATCTCTCCGATTCCTCCCGCCAGCTTTTAGCTTTCCGCAAGAAAATGTCGACTTTTGGATTCATTCTGAATCTCCCATTTCATCATCGGCTGCGCAGCGCTGCGATCGTCCTCGATCGAGATTTCCAAGTCAAAACTGCCCCCCAAAAAGCTTCATGGAAATACTTGTAGTAACATTGCGCCGCTCCTCAACTCAGCAAACCGTGAGCGCGCTGAATGCGGGCTCACCGTGGCGAGCCTCTCACCAGCCAGTAATCTCTCCCGGGTTACCAAGCACAGTGCGCTTAACCACTTATAGGGCAGTGCCCTTACGGCGAAAGCCGTATTGCCCGAACTGGCTCCATCCCCTAGATTCGGAGTTAACGACGAAGGTTGATCTCGGATTGAGCGAGACTTCCTTCGATCAATTTCATTGCAGCACTACGGTCGAATTCCCCGACGCGTTGGAACCTGGTACTGGGAAGGCTCTGGACGAACGCAAAAGCCTAAGAGCTCGTTGCCGACCGCCGGGGCTTCACCAAAGTTGAGGTGACTCAATTCAGGGAAACATCCTGAGGAGGCCTATGAACTCTCAAGCCTTGCAAAAAAGAATCATTGACGGAAAGCTCTACTCCCACGGACCAATCGGGGAGTGGCCAAACACCGAATTCCGATCTTCACTTGGCCACGCCACCGATGACGAGCTGTCCGCCGGAACCACAGATGCGCACGTAACCCAACACCCTACATCCAACACCCAGGATCGAAAAATCAGAAACTGGGGCGGAGGGTCTCGCGTGCAGCACGGATAATGCCCCCGACATTCCCGCGAAGAACCAAGCTCCTTCAAAATCCGAAACCCGGCTCCGTCCGGACTAACCCGGCGAGCCACTCCTCTCGATGGAGTACTTCAGCGTGATCACCCCACTCGGATAACTCTTGCATTCTTCCAAATGCAACGGGCACCGTGAGCCGGCGGGCACCAGCGGAACGCCGCTGCCCAGCATCGCTGGAATCACTGTCACTTCAATTCGATCCACAAGATCCGCATCGACAAGCGATCGAAAAAGCATGGATCCCCCCATCAGCCAGACGTCTTTACCCGGTTGCGCCTTGATTGAGGAGACTGCCTCAGCAACTCCACCGCGAATGATCGTTGCGGCTGGATGTTGCAAGGGATCGAGAGACGTCGAGGCGACAAAGACTTTCTTGCCCAACTGTTCGATTGGATTGAAGCGCATGAGGGCGACTTCGTACGTGCGGCGGCCCATGATCAGCGTGTCAAAACGATTCCAAAGCGCGGCAAAGTCGTAAGTCGGATCGGGCACGATCCAGTCAACCTCACCTTGAGGGCCGGCGATGAAACCATCCAGGCTCATTGCTACGCAATAGACGAGGGATCGCACCTTCGTTCAGGCCTCCAGGGATCGATCAGCCTTCTTCCGCCTCGCGCAGTTTGGCGATCACCGTAAAGTCTTCGAGCGTCGTTGTGTCGCCCTTGATTTCGCCGTGCGTCGCCAGCTCACGCAGCAACCGCCGCATGATCTTGCCGCTGCGGGTCTTGGGCAGCGCTTCGGTGAACCGAATATCGTCCGGCCGCGCGAGCGAACCGATCTCCTTCGACACCCACTTGCGCAGCTCGTCCTTCAATTCCTCGCTCGGCTCGTTGCCGCTTTCCAGCGATACAAACGCGGAGATGGCCTGTCCCTTCAAATCGTCGGGCCGCCCCACCACCGCGGCTTCGGCCACCTTGGGATG
>Ga0181535_10005151_pt1 | contig 14135 bp, 12 predicted proteins | sample PEATcosm2014_Bin_44_FD_119774 | JGI IMG/M metagenome (GOLD analysis project Ga0181535, IMG submission 119774) | Peatland microbial communities from MTU Mesocosm Facility, Houghton, MI, USA - PEATcosm2014_Bin17_30_metaG | ecosystem: Environmental > Terrestrial > Soil > Wetlands > Peat | place...
CGCCGCGCGCGCTCCACGATGTAACTGGTGACGGTGGCGCTGTCGTTCACCGGCTTGGTGTTGGGCATCGCACAGACGGATGTGAAACCGCCGGCCGCCGCCGCGCGCGCGCCGCTCTCGATGGTTTCGGCGTGTTCGAAGCCCGGCTCGCGCAGATGCACGTGCATGTCGATAAAACCAGGAGCCACCACCATGCCCGTGGCATCGAAAACCTCGCCGACGGGTGCGATCAGGTTCGGCGCCACGCCCACAATGCGGCCGTCGGCGATCAGCACGTCGGCGATGCCGTCGGTTTGCGATACCGGATCGATCACGCGGCCGTTGCGGATGACCATGGGCATGGGCTATCCAATCACCCTTTCCAGCACCGCCATGCGCACCGCGATGCCGTTTTCCACCTGGTTGAGGATCACCGAGCGCTGAAAATCGGCGACCTCGGAGGAAAGCTCGCGCCCGCGGTTGATGGGGCCGGGGTGCATGACGATGGCGTCCGGCCGCGCCAGGTCCAGGTGCTCCAGTTGCAGGCCGTAGAATCGGAAATATTCGCTGGCCGGAAACGACGCTTCGTGCTGCCGCTCCAGTTGCACGCGCAGCATCATGATCACGTCGGCGTCGCGGATGGCCTCGCGTATATCGGTGGTCAGGGAAACGCCGGGGGCCAGTTGCGCCAGCTCCGCCGGCAGCAGGGACGCCGGGCCGCAGAGCACGATGCGCGAGCCGAACTTGGCCAGCAGGTGAACGTTGGAGCGCGCCACGCGCGAGTGCGCGATATCGCCGATGATGGCCACTTTGAGGCCTTCGAGCGACGGCCGGCGGTCCAGAATCGTGCGCGCGTCCAGCAGCGCTTGCGTGGGATGCTCGTGCGCGCCGTCGCCGGCGTTGATGATCGGCGTCGGCAGGTGGCGCGCCAGAAAGTGCGGCGCGCCGGAGGCCGCGTGCCGCATCACGATCGCGTCCGGCCGCATGGCGGCGAGCGTGTTCAGCGTATCCACCAGCGATTCGCCCTTGGAGACGCTCGATCCGGCTGCCGTGATCGAAACCGCGTCGCCGCCCAGCCGCTTGGCGGCGATTTCGAAACTCGTGCGCGTGCGCGTCGAAGCCTCATAAAAGAGGTTGACGATCATCTTGCCGTGCAGCGTGTCGAGTTTCTTGAGCGACTGGCTCTGGATGGGCTGGAAATGCTTCGCGCGCGCCAAAATGGCTTCGATTTCGGCGCGGTCGAGCTCTTCGATCCCGAGCAACCCGGCCGGCATCGATTACGCCTCCTGGGCGGCGGCCCGTTCCACCAGGAGGACTTTCTCCATGCCGTCCACTTCCTGGAATTTCACTTCGATGATCTCCAGGTCGCTGGTTTGCACCTGGCGGCCCACGAAGCGCGCCTCAATCGGCAGCTCGCGATGGCCGCGGTCGATCAGCACCAGAAGCTGCACGCGCGACGGCCGGCCGTGATCGAACAGCGCATCGAGCGCGGCGCGAATCGTGCGCCCGGTGTACAGCACATCATCGGTCAGAATGATGTCCTTGCCCTGCACCGAAAACGGGATGTCGGTCGAGCTCACCACCGGCTGAATATCGACGGTGGTCAGATCGTCGCGGTACAGGTTGATGTCCAGAATGCCGGTCGGAACCTTGCGGTTTTCGAGCGCCTCGATCTTTCGCGCCAGCCGTTGCGCCAGCGGAACGCCACGGCGGCGGATGCCGATGAACGCGAGCTGATCGAGGTCCTGGGTCTTCTCGAGTATTTCATGCGCCAGCCGCACCAGCGTCCGGTCGATTTCCGAAGCGCTCATGAGCTGGGCCTTTTCGCGGATAACAGACATATCGGTTCCCAGGACAGGGTACCACGCCGCCCGCGAATGGTGGGCTTGCACGCGGTAAACCTCACCCGCAAGGATGAAAATCGAAACTCGCCGAGCCAGCGAAGTGGGGCAGGTCCCCGACCTGCCAACGCCGCTATGGCCGTGGCCCGGTGCGCACGGCTGAGCCAGGAAAACGAATCTGCCATGTCACTTCGGGTGCGGACGAATTGACACGATGAAGTAAGTGGCTCCCTGGATCAGCAAATAAAAACGCCAATCGCGGTTCACGCGGGCTTGCCAGAGGTCCGTGGCCTGATCGTACTTTTTGGCGCGCAACGAGGGATGGTTGAAGTCCTTCGCCAATAGCCGGACTTGCTTCTCGAAGGCTTTTTGAATCGCTGGCGGCGCGGCGCGGTAGTCCTTCTCGGAACGCCGGGTATGTGCCCAGGTCATTTCAGGCTAAGAGGCCTTCGCGACTGTGCGGCGCTTGCGCCCTTTGAGAGAATCGATCATCTCATCAACGGTGTTGAAAGGACCGCGCACCCGCCCCTTGCGTACGTCCTCCAACCCTTCCACAATCGCACGATCCAACATCACCTTCGGCGTCAGCGTGATTCTACCCCGCTCCACTTTCGCCTCCAGGATGTCGCCGACGGCAACACCAATCTGCTCCCGGACCCGCTGCGGGATCACAATCTGGTACTTGTTCTTGACGGTGACGATCGACATAGCTCTTGGAAAGTCGAACTGTTCAACTTGATCATATCAGGCCCGTCCCCGCCCTGCACGCTCCCCACCCGCGCCGCGCGACCGGGGGATGACGGAAACATCCACTGCTTATGAGTTCGTTCGCAATCCGGCAGTGGGATCCGCGAGGCTTCTCTTCAAAAAGCTTTGTATCAGGGCACGGATTCATCCGTGCCGAAGATCGCAATAAAGGTTCGGGCTTCAGCCCCTGCGCCCGCAGCAAAGCCCAGTGGCTTATGCCTTCGGCTGTCGATGTGTTGTGGCACGGCTAAGGCCGTGCCCTGATTATGATACGAAGCCAGGCGCGGAGTTCCCACCGCGACGCGCGCTGAATTACCATCAGCGGTGGTAACCCATCCATGGGAATCAAAACGGTATGCGCGGGACTGGCGGTGGCGCTTTCGCTCGCGGCGCAGACGCCTATCAGCGTTCAGGTTCTGAACCAGACCAACACCAACGCCGGGCTGAACGGCCGGCTTCAATCCTTTATGTCCACCGCGTTCCAGCCCGCCGAATGGGATAACGCGTTCTTTAGCAACTTGCCCGCCGCCGATGGCTTGCTCTGGCAGCTCGCGCCGCAACACATTCGGCTGCAGCCAGTCTCCCAGGGTGTCCCTATGACCGGGCCCAACGAGTGGGACTTCAGCACACTCAATGACGTGCTGCTCCCCGTGCTCAATACCGGCGATCACAGCCCCGAGCTGCAGCTCGCCACCGCGCCGGCATTCATGAGCGACTCGAGCGGGCACATCCTGACGACGCAGGCCAACTTCCAGGCCTTCGCCGCTTACTGCGCCAACGTGGTGCGTTATTACAACACCGGCGGATTCGACGTCAACGGGACGCACTACCAGTCGCCGAGCCCTTACCACATCACCTGGTGGGGCATCTTCAATGAGCCGAACATCAACGGTCTCACCGCGTCGCAATACGTTACCCTCTACAACACCGTGGTGCCGGCCATGCACGCGGCCGATCCCACCATCAAGTTCGTCGCCATCGAGGAATCCGATTTCTCCGGCCAGTCGCAGGCGTTCGTCCCGACATTCGTCCAGCAAGTGACGGCCCCAGTGGATGTGGTGGCGCTGCACTATTATTCGACCTGTAACCAGACCAGCACCGATCAATCCATCATGGGCAGCATCCCTGGGTTTTTGGCGGATCTGAAATACGTGGAGGGTCAATTCGAAACCAACCCCGCGCTCCGCAACGTTCCGGTCTGGATCACGGAGAACAATGTCAACGCCGATTACAACAACAACGGCATGAGCGCCTGCAACCCGGGAGAGGTTTACCACACCGACTACCGCGCAACCGACGCCTTCTTCGCGGCCTGGCGTCCCTATCTGTTTTCGCAACTGGCGCAGGGCGGCAATCAGTCGCTTTACCACTGGGACTTTGATGCCGACGCGGAGTTTGCCGAGGTCGACTACACGTTGGGCACCACTTACCTCAGCTATTGGACCGATTACGAACTGGCGCACCTGTTTCCGTCGCCGCCCGGCGCGGCCATTTTGCAGGTGAACAACTCCGACCCGGGCGCGCTCGAAGCGCTGGCCGTCCGCAACGATGACGGCTCGGTGGCCATCCTGCTGGCCAACCACGCCGTGCGCAGCTCGAGCGACAATAACGGCCCCGGCGTCGCCGCCAACGTCACGCTGGACGTCTCCGCTCTGGGCTCGTTCTCCACCGCCAACGTCACCGCCATCAACGCCGGCACCAGTCCCTCGGGTCCCTTGCTCGCTAACCAAACGGTCGCGGCGAACGGCACCATCTCGATCTTGTTCCCAGGTTACGGTGTGGCGTTTGTGCGGTTGGCCCAGGCGCAGCCGCAGATCTCGGCGGGCGGCATCGTCAACTCAGCCACCTATGCGGGCGGCGGCGTCGCGCCCGGAGAACTGGTCGACATCTTTGGGCAGAACCTGGGACCCGCTGCGGGCTTGAGCAGTCAAGCCAGCGCGGGCGTGGTGCCCAATGCGTTGTCGGGCGTGCGGGTGTGGTTCGACGGCATTGCCGCGCCCGTCCTTTATGCCAGCGCCGGTCAACTGAACGTGGTGGCGCCCTATGCGATTGCGAGTGAGACCAGCACCAGCGTAAGGGTCGAGTACCTCGGCGCGTTCTCGCCCGCCGTCAGCGTCCCGGTGCTCGCGGCGCAGCCGGGCATTTTCGCTCTGAACGCCTCCGGCGCCGGGCCGGCCGCGGTTTTGAACCAGGACTACTCGGTGAATTCGCCCGCCCATCCGGCGGCGCGCGGGGACTACATCATGATCTATGCGACCGGCCAGGGTGTCGCGTCGCCCGCCGGCACAGACGGGCTGATCGCCCTGGCCGCTTCATCGGGCCCGCCGCCACCGGCGTTGACGGTCCTGATCGGCGGCCAGGCAGCCACGGTATCCTATGCCGGAAACGCGCCCGGGTTTGTCGAGGGTGCGCTTCAAGTGAATGCCATGGTGCCTGCGGCCGTGACGCCCGGCAGCGCCGTTTCGGTTGTCATCTCCGTGAACGGCGCGGCAAGCCCGGCTGCGGCCACGATCGCGGTTCAGTAGAGAACCGCTTCAATCGCCAACGACCGCTAGGTCGAAGACCGCGCCCGCGCGGCGCGAAGAAAAGCCGCGATGACGCTCCGAACTCCTGATGCGGCGGAATTTGGGTTGAGCCAGGTTGCCTGTGTCAGAGGTAGGATAGACGATCGGTTTTTGTCGTCTGTCGAGCGGCGGGCCCCTGCCCAGGCGAGACAGACGACAAAAACCGATCGGCCTGCGCCGCCCGTTCCCCATCAGGAGGGTCAGCTCATTTTCCGCATCGCGCGGAAAACACCGGACAACGTCAGGAGGTCGGACTCTCGGCTCAGCAGGCCTGACGGCCCGCGCCACGGAGCCGCGGCCACACGGAGCGGCCGGCACCGCCACTACGTACACGAATCGTCAGATCTGGTACTGCACGTTCTCCGGGTTCTCCCGCGCGGCGTCCGACTTGTGCAACAAATCGGCCAGAGTGGTCCGGTCCAGAACGTCCGAAATGGCGTCCCGCACTTCTCGCATGATGATGCGCGTCCCGCAGTTCTCTACGTCCTTGCACTCGGGACAGGGCCGGTAAGCGGTCTCGCTCGCGCACGGGATCGGCGCCAACGGACCCTCCATCATCCGAATGATGGACCCCACCGTCACCGCCGATGGCGGCCGGCTCAAACGGTAGCCTCCTTTACGCCCCAACTTGCTCTCCAGCAGGCCGTGACTCTTGAGATCCAGCAGAATCGCTTCCAGGAATTTCAGTGGGATGGATTCTTCGCGTGCGATGGAGCCGATCATCACCGGCCCCTCCCGATACCGCCGGGCCAGGATCTGCATCGCCTTCAGCCCATACTGGGTCCGTTTTGAAATGGTACGCATCGCCTCTATCTAGATTACCCCGAAGCTGACAGCCAAGAGTCGAAAAGCGGCCTGACAGGGCACTGCCACCTAGTTTTGGAAAAGCCTCGGAGTGGTCGGCGTTGTGGGGCGGACCCCCTGGTCCGCGCGGGACGCCCTCGTCCCGCTGCTTTATCGACGAATCAACCACTTGCCCGCGCCAAAAAGCCGGCCAGGGGGCCGTCCCCAGAGGGGACCCCGGGACGAGGGCGCGTCCGCCCCACAGTGGATGCAAGCGCCCGGTGACGGGAAAACTAAGCGGCATTGGCCTGACAGGTCCGCGCACCATGCCGCGACTTAGGGTCGGCCCCATGCGGCAAATGCTAGCGTCCGGAGCTGCCGGATCACCCGTTTTTCGACCCGCGCCGAGTCAGTATCGCGACCGCGCCCGGACGAGTGTGCTGGGCGAACCGGTTCGGTTTGGACTTCGCGTAATCGAAACGGTATTCGGCGCGGAGTCCGTTAACTCGTCTCGCCTTGACCTTAGTTTGCGACGTGTTCTTCATAATCGTGTTGCTCCACCCTCGTGGCGCGGCGGGCGCTGATGACGCGAATACGGCCCGGCTTCAACTCCGTAAAGGAAACCAACAGGAGGTGCTTCGCCACGGAATGTCCAACGACGATCTCGCGGGATTCGTCCACCGAATGCGCGTCGTCCGGGGAAACTCGCGTCAGAGGATTGCTGAATACCGAAGTCGCCTCGGCAAAGCTCGTACTCCCTGTGGTTGGACCGGGCTTTGCGTCGACCCCATTCGAATACCAACGGCATCGCGTCGTTCTCAAGAATAGCGCTTTCGCCAACTACACAATCATCGCCGGGGTTTTCTCTGGGCCACTTCGCAGCCAGGGCCTTGGTCGGGAACGTCTCTAACGTGGGCGGGGATCTTGAGCTGGAGCTGGCCCTGGGCGGTCGTTTGCTTCGCGTCTGTGGTCTGAGCGGTGAAGACGAACGAACCGGTTTCGGTTGGAGTGCCGCTGATCACGCCATCGGAGCTGAGCGAAACGCCGGCCGGGAGCGCGCCGCTGGTCAGCGTCCAATTCTGATACGGCCAGGTTCCTCCGCCCCCCATGAGAGTCTGCGTGTAAGCCTTGCCGGCCGCTCCATCCGGCAGGGCCACCGGCGTTCCGTTGCCGGGCGCTGGCGCTGCGGCGTAAGGCACGCCGATGGCTCCGCACGGCGCGGTTACCGGGACGAACACCGCTAAGGCCATGCCGTAGTCTCCTGGTCCACAGCATGGCAGTACCGTCGTAGCGGTAGTCTGGTCGAAAAAGACCAACCCATCGAAGTCCTGGGCGAGCCGCGATGTGGGCGCGAACTCCGCGATTCCGTCAGATTCAGCCGCACCGATGTCCCTGAACTCGAGCCCGCCCAGCAGCCAGGAAGACGCGGGGTCGTTCGCGTCCGCCAGCCCCAAATTGAGGATCTGTTGCGGCGTTCCGGTTTCGTGGAAATAGTATTCCGCACTCCCCGCAAAGGAATCGAGGGCGGGGTATACCGCGAGGTTGTATCCCGTCACCGTAGTGCAGGGCGCTGAACCGCAGTCCGCCGTGTACGCTCCAGAATGGAAGGCGGTCCCCAGCGTCACGTAGTCCTGTCCGAAAACCCCCGCCAGCCACCCGCCCATCGTCTGAGGCTCCTTGTTGATGTGGCCGTTGTGCGCCCAGAGGATAATGCGCGAGCCGGGGGGCGCCTGCGCCGCGATCCACTCGGCATTGACGGCCATCGAAGCATCCCGCGAGGCGTCGGAATAGCCGGACGCCGCGTATTGAATCGCCTGTGAGACAATCGTCGCGCTCTGAATCGCCCAGTCCACCTCTGTTGCCGACATCGTCTCGAGGTACTTGGCGCGATTGGCCTGAAGCTGGCTGACCACGTCCTGGGCAGCGGTTTGAGCCGCCTCGTACTGCGATTGGTTGGAGGCGGTCGGAGTTGCAATATCGACGTAAGTGATGAACGGGGTGATCAGGCCGTAGCTGGAGTTGACCGAAGGCAGCAGGCTGGGATCGGCCTGCTGTACAAAGCGAACCACATAATCCATGGCGACCACTGGGAACTGCATGTCGAAACCGAGGAACTGGATGGGCCCCTTGCCGGAAGCGTTGTACTGGCGCATCCACTCGATCATGTCCAGCACTTCCTGCGTGTTCCAGATCCAAAAGTACATCCCCTGGAGCAACTGCGCGGGATCGCCAATACCGGTAAGCAGGTAGTCGTTGATGCGGGCCGCCTCGGGCATGTTAGCTTCCATGGCAAACACCGTGAACCCCATTTCCTGGACCAGAAACGAGACCAGCCGCGCATCCATGCGAAAGAACTCCGAGGTGCCATGGGTATCCTGGCCGAGGCCGACGATTTGCGCGTTGCCGACGATGTCTTTGAGCGGCATCAGTTCCGTGAAATCGGCGTCGGGATCGAGACTGGTGAATGGAATGGCGTTGGCCTGGATCCACTGAATCTGCTGCGACGTCGGATTGGGGAAATACGGCTGGCCGTTGACGTCGATGCTCAGTTTGTCGAACCAGGCCGTCCCCGGACCCTGGAACTGGACGCCGAATTCCAGTGTCGCGGCCCCAGCGGGTACTTCGAGGAAACAGTCGTAAATCTGCCAGCCCGAAGAAGCTGTCGAGCCCTTCGTGTATGAATACGCCACTTGGTTGCCCTGAGGGTCGAGTGCTTCCACAAACAGGCTTGCATACACGTTGCTAACGCCCCCTCCCAAGGTCTTGAAGAAGCCCGAGAGATGGAACATCTGTCCCTGGGCCGGGCTGGCCGTCAGCGTCTCGTACGCGTGGGCGAACTGACCGGCGCTCGACGTGAGCGACGTGATGCGCAGGCTCTGCGTTCCGTCAACCGCGGTGCTGGCGTCGACGGCATATTGAAAGGCGGCCGTACTGGAAAGGGTCCAACCGGTTGGGACGCCGCCCGACGAGTTCTCGAAGCTCAGGTTCAGAGCCGGCTGGCCGGACAGCAGCGCCGCCGCGAACGCTTCGAGCAGAAGCAGCCGCCACAGGCACGCTGAAGCAGTCGAAAACAAGCCCCGGCGCCGGGTGCGGTTAGCAGAGATATCGATCTCAAACTCTTTTATCCATCCGCACAAATTGGTTCTGACAGCAGCAAAGAGCTGCGTACGCATATCGCATTCCTCCCACATCTGAACGCTTGGACGCAGGTGCGTTTACACCGGTTACACGCCTGTCAATGCCACGAATCGGCAACCAGGGCCGCCTCGCCGGAACGTCTCTCAGCCGAGCTTGCCGCACGGAGCGACACCGCATGAAACAGTCAAAAACCTGCCCCGTGCTAGAATCTGAGGCACATTCGTGAAAGCTCAAGGCAACAGGCTCGTCAAACGTACTCTTCTCGGTCTTGTCCTGGCACTCTTCTTGATAGGGGCGGCAATGCAGGCCGCCCGTATGATGTCGGATGTCAAAGAGGAGGGGCAGCTCAACAATTGTGAAGGCAACATCGTCTGGCAGGCATCTCAAATCTTCCCTCTGCGGAGCGCATTCCGCCCCATCGAACATTACCCGCAAGTCATCTTCCCATACACACCTCTTTACTATGTTGCAGTGAGGGTTGTAAGCGGCGTTCTGAAGGACCCTTTGCTCAGCGGCCGGATGGTTTCGATGGCGGCGGCGCTCTGGATTGTAGGCTTGTTCGGATTGACCGTGCTGAAGGCAACGCGTGGGTATGCACCCGCTGGGATCCGGTGCTTCGCTTCGGCATGCACTTGCGCCTTGGCCTTGCAGTTGCCGGCCATGATATGGGTTCCGTTGGCGAGGGTGGACCTGCTGGGGATTGCGCTTCAGTTCTCCGCGCTCAGCGTCCTCTGCATCCGGCGATTTCGATTCCCAAACCAAATGGCGGCGTTCTTCCTGCTGCTGCTCGGCTTGTACACGAAACAATCTCTTCTAGCCATCCCTGCCGCCTCGGTGTTGCTGATTGGTCTGATCCGGCCTTCCAGGGCGCTCCAGTTGGCCGGCGGCTTCGCCGCGACCGGCCTCGCGGTCTTTCTGGCATTTGCCTGGGTCACCGATGGTGGCACAGTCCGGCACTGGATCATTTACAATGTGCACCCATTTAACCTGTTGGCTGCGATTAGACAAGAGTATTTGGGCTCCAAGGGTCTGGTGGCGGTGATTGCCGCGGGGCTGGCGGCTTTCTGGCTTGCGATTCCGCCAGCGAGCCGCGCCAGGTGGCGCGACCGGCGGGCGCTGGTCTCCGCCCGTCTGTTGCACAGTCGGTTGCGGCGGGTGGGCTTGGGTTTCGGACTCGTGGCGACCCTCGGGTTCCTCTGGTCTCTTGGGAGCGGTAAAGAAGGGGCCGACATCAACTACTTCCTCGACTGGCAACTCGCGCTGTGCCCGCTGACGGGAGTATTCCTGGTCTTGTGTCTGCGCGAATGGGAAAAGCAAGACCACGGAATGGCCATTCTGCGGCCGCTCCTCGTCCTCCTGCTGGGAGCTACCGCCCTGCAACTCGGGGTTGATTCCATGTACGCCTGTAATTCGGCCATCGGATTGGGAAGGGAAGCGCGCCGCGAGCGCGCGGCGGCTCGCCGCGAAGAAGCGGAGCTTGTCAAACTGATCGCCACGTTTCCGGGACCCGTGGCAAGTGAGAACACCGTGGCGTTGGTGCGGGCGGGCAAGTCTATTCCATTCGACCCAGGCCTCTTAAAGGCGACTGCGGAGACCGGAGTATTCGATGAAAACCCTCTGCTCAAGAGAGTGTCGGACCGGTTCTTCGATGCGTTCGTCCTTACCGACAGTGCATCCCAGTTCTTTAGCCCGCGCATGCTCGAAGCGATACACCAAAACTACCAACCTTACCCATTCAACGGCCGGCATTACCTCATTTACGTCCGAAAAGGGTCTGCGGCGGCAAGAGATGTTTCCCCTGTGGCAGACTAGAAACCCGCGGCGCCGACATCGCGCCCGAGTTCTCAACTGATTGCAAGAGGCGGACCGGAAACACGTAGCCCTCTCCCGATTCGTCAATCACGCGGTTTAGGGTTTGCCCCGGTTGTTGGCGTACAGCCAGTTTATATGGGGGTCCGGTGGGATTTTGGCTGGGACGCAGGGATTCGAACCCCGATACGCAGATCCAGAGTCTGCAGTCTTACCGTTAGACGACGTCCCAACTGCAAGTTCATTTTAGCACCGCGACCGAGCGGAATTCATCCGCCGGCCGTAGTACACTGAATCTTCAACATGCGGAACTGGTTGCGGGCAGGCTTGGCGCTCGTAGTGTGTGCGGCGGGGGCTCAGGCGGTGGATTGGAAGACGCTCCAGCCGCAGGGTTACGTGAGCGACTTCGCGGGAGTCATTCCCCAGTCCAGTCGCGCGCCGCTCGAAGCTTACTGCGCCGCCGTCGAGCAATCGACCGGAGCGCAGATGGCGCTCGTCACCATTCCGTCCCTCGAAGACGAACCCATCGAAGACGTTGCCAACACCATTTTCCGCGCCTGGGGCGTGGGGCTGAAGGGCAAGAATGAAGGCATCCTGATGCTGCTGGCGATCCACGACCGCCGCAGCCGGCTCGAAGTCGGTTATGGCCTGGAGCCGATTTTGCCCGATGGCCTGAGCGGCAGCATGCTGCGCCAGATGCGCCCCGCGCTGCGCCAGGGCGATTACGGCGATGCCATGCTGGCGGCCGCCGAGACCATCGGCAGCGCCATCGCGCAGGCCAAGCACGTGACGATCACCGCCAGCCTGCAGCGCCGCTACCGTCCCAGCGCTTCCGATTCCATCCCCTGGCCGCTGATCGTGGGCGGAATCATCCTGCTCGTCTGGCTGCTAAGCGCGGGTGGGCGGCGCGGTGGTGGATCCGGCGGCGGCATTCTCACCGGCATGATTCTGGGTAATCTGATCGGCGGCTCCTGGGGCGGCCGCGGTGGCGGCGGATTCGGCGGGTCCGATTCCGGCGGCGGATTCGGCGGTTTTGGCGGCGGCGATTCCGGAGGCGGCGGAGCCTCCAGCGACTGGTAGGTGCGGCATGGACAAGCGACTCGATCAACTGGTAGAGAAACTGAAGAAGGCCTACGGCGAGCGGCTGGTATCGGTGGTGCTCTACGGCTCGGCTGCCGCCGGCGATCATCACGCCGGGTTTTCCGATTTCAATATTCTGTGCGTGCTCAGCGAGCTCGCGCCGCGCGAGCTGGCTGCGTCCGCCGAGCCGTTCCGTTGGTGGCGCGAGCAGGGCAGCCCGTCGCCCCTGCTGCTCACCGAACACGAGCTCGCCACTTCCGCCGATTGCTTCGCCATCGAGTTCCACGACATGCAAAGCCATCACCGGCTGCTCTTCGGCAAAAACGTCATTCCGGCCCTGGTGGTGGAAGATACCTTCTACCGTGCCCAAGTGGAGCACGATCTGCGCGCCAAACTCCTGCGGCTGCGCCAGAAGGCTTCTGGAGTAATGGCGGACCAGGACCTGCTGCGCCGCCTGCTGCTCGATTCGGTGTCCACGTTTTGCGTGCTCTTCCGCCACGCGTTGCTGCTCGATGGCGTGGAAGCGCCCCCGCAAAAACGCGATGTGGTGCGGCTGGCGCAGGAGCGATTCGACATCGATCCCGCGCCGTTCGAAAAATTGCTGGATGTGCGCGAGGCGCGCATCAAACCCAAGGAGATGGACCCGCTCGCCGTGCTGGCCGCCTACCTGCGCGCCATCGACACGGTAATCGATGCGGTGGACCGCCTGCAGAAATAGGAGAGACAAGTGAAAACTGCGCTGATTGTAATACTGGTGCTCGTGGTGCTGGGGGGGATCGTCGGCGGCAAGTTCGTGAGCGTCCGCAATGACCTGGTCACCCAGCGCGAAGCGGTGACCAGCCAATGGTCCGACGTGGATGTGGCGCTCCAGCGCCGCGCCGACCTGATTCCCAACCTGGTGAACACGGTGAAAGGCTTCGCGGCCCACGAAACGGAAGTGTTCAAGGATATTGCCGACGCCCGCGCCCGGCTCGCCGGCGGCCGCACGCCGGGAGAGAAGATTCAGGCCAACCAGCAGCTCGATACCGCCATCTCACGGCTGTTGGTGATCGCCGAAAACTATCCCCAGCTCAAGTCCAACGAGAATTTCCTGCGCTTGCAGGACGAGCTGGCCGGGACCGAGAACCGCATCGCCGTCGAGCGCCGCAAGTACAACGAAGCGCTCCAGCGCTACAATACCTCCATCGCGCTTTTCCCCGACAACCTGGTGGCGGGCATGTCGGGCATGGCGCGTAACGACGCGTACTTCCAGACCGAACCCGGAGCCCGCACCGCGCCGAAGGTGCAGTTTTGATGGGAGTGCGGCCGGGCGTCGGGTGGCAGAGGTCCGCCGGAGAAGCATCATGCGTTTGGGACAAGTAAAAGTCGAAGGCCGGCTGATCGCGGCGGTTTGGGAAGGCGAGTTGGCGCGGCCCATCCCCAGCCATACCACGCTCGATTTGATCAAGCGCGCGGAGACCGAGAATCGGCCGCTGTCCGCTTTGGCCGCCGAGCTGGCCAGCCGCCACGCCGAAAAACTCGCTCCCGTGTTGCCTGTGCAGCCCCCCGAAGTTTGGGCCTGCGGCTGCACATATGAAGCCAGCTCCAGCTTTCGCGACGCTGAGCACGGCACGCGCGAGGGCATGTACGCCTACGTGTATCGCGAACCACGGCCGGAGATCTTCTTCAAGGGCACCGCGCGCGTCTGCGTGCCTTCGGGCCAGCCCATCGGCATCCGCGCCGATTCGCGTTTCACCGCGCCCGAACCGGAGTTGGCCGTGGTGCTGGGCAGCCGCGGACGCATCGCGGGCTATACGCTCGCCAACGACGTTTCCGCTTGGGATATCGAACGCGAGAATCCGCTCTACCTGCCGCAATCCAAGGTCTACGACAGTTGCTGCGCCCTCGGCCCGGCCATCCTCACCGCCGATGCGCTGCCCGATCCTTATGGGCTCGAAATCGCCTGCACCGTCGAGCGCGGCGGGCAGGTTATTTTCGCCGGCTCGGTTTCCACTTCCACGCTGCACCGGCGCCTCGATGCGCTCATTGCCGCCCTCACCTTCGCCAATCGCGTGCCGCTGGGCACCGTGCTGTTGACCGGAACCGGAATCATCGTGCCGCAGGAAGCTGCGCTCACGCCCGGCGATATCGTCAGAATCCGCGTCCCCGAAATCGGCGAGCTGGTCAACACGGCGGCAAAGGTCGGATAGCGCGC
>Ga0181535_10005157_pt1 | contig 14115 bp, 12 predicted proteins | sample PEATcosm2014_Bin_44_FD_119774 | JGI IMG/M metagenome (GOLD analysis project Ga0181535, IMG submission 119774) | Peatland microbial communities from MTU Mesocosm Facility, Houghton, MI, USA - PEATcosm2014_Bin17_30_metaG | ecosystem: Environmental > Terrestrial > Soil > Wetlands > Peat | place...
GGCGGAGAAAGCTCTCCAGCCAACTCCATCGTGTTGCCGTTCACCGTCAAGCGCGCCACACGTTGTGCTCGATATTCATACGTCTCGCCGAAGTGAATGCTCTTGTCGAGCGCGCGTCCCAGCGCCCCATCCCGTTGCAACCCATCTTCGACCAGCAAATTCTGTTCCAGCGGCTCTGGCGGCGGTGACATCAGCCCCTGCTGGGGCTTAGTCGCAGGCGGAGTCAGCAATTTGCGCTGCAATCGCACAGCCGCATTTTCGCCGTCGGGAGTCCAGCTGAGCACCACACCGGCCTTCCGCACCTCGGCCGTGAATCCCCGTACAGGGTCGGGTGGCCCTCCTGCAAGCGTCTCCACAGCGTTCGACAAGCCTGCCGACCGGCCATTGCGATTCTTCAATTCGACAAAGTACTTCAGCACTCGTGGAGTTCCCGCAGACAGCAATGCAGGAAGAGTCTCGGAATGCGAACCAGCCGCGCCGGGAGCCATCGTCACCGTTCCCGCATCGACACATGGCCCCACTCCTTCCTGCCGGCAAACCCGCACGGTGACAGCGCCCTTGATCACGAGCTTGTCTGTGTTCTTTTTAGGCATGGTCCAGAAAAGGGATACCTGATCCCCGGCGCGAATCGCAGACAAGTCCATCACCGGCTGCGGCAGATTCAGGGACGGAGCCTGCGGCGCGCCCGGTGTCCCGCACCCAGCCATCATCAACGCAAGAGCCACTGCGAGCGCAGCCCCCAACCCTCTCTCGCACGAATTCATCGCCTCCCAGTCTACTGGAGAAGCCCCCTTGAACCCGCTGCATGCAATGCCTTAAACCGCCGCGCCTTCATCCGGTTTCCACAAATCTTCATATCGCACCAGCGCCGCGTGTGATTCTTGCTCGTATCCATAAACAACCACCGGCACTCAGGATTCCCGCACTCCCGCAACGCCTGCAAGCGCTCGCTTGTCATCAACGCTTCCGCGCGCAACGCCAGCGTCCACACCGGCAGCTCTGGCGCAACTTCGCCCTCGGGCCAGTCCCATCGCACGCCCATCTCACCGCGCCGCAGTCGCTGCTGTTGATGCGCATCCTTAAATATCCGTTCAAGCGCGACAATCGTCGCCGCCGAGGGTTTGCGCTCTTCCAGCTCTGAATAAAAAAACTCCGCCGCCGCTTCCCGCAAATCCCGCGCAGCGCGCAAGACCTTCTCGCCCGCGCTTGCACTTACCTCGCGTCGCAGGCCCCGCGCCTGTTTCGCCGTCAGCTCGCCCGACTGCTCGCAAAACCCGATCAGCTCGTCATAACTGCCGATCAATTCCTCTGTCCCGGATTCGCGAAATCGCCAATCCAGCGTATTCACAAAATCGAGCGAAGCATCTCCCGCAATCAATTCAAAAGTGCGATCCTCTAACCCTGACGGCATTTCTCTTGATAACCCCTAAAATCATCTTGACAGGTTACCTTGCGATCTGTAAAGTGATAACTGTCTATGAGCGCTTCAGTGGTTACCAATTCTCCCGCACTCGCCGCCGCAAAATCATTCCGCCTGCGCCTGATCGCCGCGTTCTTCGCCATTTACTTCCTCTGGGGAACAACCTTCCTCGCCATCCGCATCGCGGTCGAAGAACTGCCCCCGCTCTTTGCCGCCGGCGCCCGTTTTCTTATAGCCGGAACCGTCCTCTACGCTTTCATGCGCGCCAAAGGCGAAGCTCGCCCCACCGCAACGCAGTGGCGCAGCCTGGCCATCATGGGCCTGCTCATGTTCGTCGTCGTGTACGGATTGCTCTTCTGGGCGCAAAAATACGTACCGTCCGGCATCGCCGCCGTGCTTGAGGCCACCATCCCCATCGATACGCTGATCCTGGAAATGCTGATCCTCCGCCAGCAGCGTTTCCGCTGGGCCGTCTCCGTCTCCACGCTCATCGGCTTCGTGGGCGTGGGCATTCTGCTCCTGCGCGGCAATGGCCAAACATACGGCCTCCTGCCTTGCTTCGCCATTCTCGCCGCCAGTCTCAGCTGGTCTCTTGGGGCAGTCATCAGCCGGTCCTTCGATCTGCCCAAAGCCCGCCCTCTCACCGCCGGCGCAGCCATGATGCTCGGCGGAGCCGCACTCCTTGCGCTCTCCGCGGCCTTCGGCGAAATGCATCCGTTCCCGCACATCACTCTGCGCGGCATCGAAGCGGAACTCTACCTGATCGTCTTCGGATCGCTCGTGGCCTTCACAGCTTTCGTCTGGCTGCTTGGGCATATGCCGGCCACACGTGTTTCCAGCCACGCCTACGTCAACCCCATCGTCGCCGTCGCATTGGGCTATTTCGTCGCCAGCGAACCCGTGACCCTCCGCACTCTCGCAGGAGCCGCACTTGTCCTCGTCAGCGTCTTTCTGATCCTGCGACCAGCCAAACAGCTTTCTAAGTAAGCAAGAGGATGCTTCTTCGATGAAAACGCTCAGGTCGTTCCTTACCGCTGGCGCTCTGGTTTCGGCAGCACTACTCATGCCGGGCCAGACGCCGACCCCTTCAGCACGAGTCGCGATGGATGCGGGAAACCAGGCCTGGATCGACGGGATCAAGGCTGGAGACATCAAGCGAATTGCCGCAACCTACACCGAAGACGCGGTCGATTGCGGTCGCGCCGGCGAGTGTACTCGAGGACGGCTTCAAATCGAGCGGCATATGACAACACAGCTCGAAAGCCTTGGACGAGCGCGCTCTGCCGCCGTGAAGACGCAGGGATCGACAGAACAAGGAAGCTTTGTCTATGAATGGGGCCAGGCCGAGGCTACCTACAGCGGAGGCAAAAGACTGGTTGAAAGATATCTGACAGCCTGGCGAGAGCAGCCGGACGGTACATGGAAGATCTTCGGCAACATGGTGATTCCGGATAAATGAGGGAACGGCAGGCATGCAATACTCACTCAACCCGCAGCGCCTGCATGGGATCCATCTTTGCCGCGCGCGACGCCGGCAGCCACACCGCCAGCAGCGCCACAGCACCTAACACCAACGGCACCGTAATAAACACCACCGGATCCCAGCTTTTCACGCCAAACAAGAAGCTCGCAATCAGCCGCGTCAGCCCAAACGCCGCACCGATGCCCAGCACCACGCCGACTAGCGCCAGCCGCATCCCCTGCCACACAATCAGTTTCCGAATCGTGCCGCGGTCCGCGCCGAGCGCCATGCGAATCCCCATCTCCTGCGTGCGCTGCTCCACGGAATATGCCATCAGCCCGTAGATCCCGATCGCCGCCAGCACCAGCGCCACTCCGCCAAAAATCGTCAGCAGCAACATATTGAAGCTGTCCCGCGCCGTCGACCGCGAAACGATCTCGTCCATCGTCCGCACATGCGACACCGAAAATCCTCCGCTCGCCAATCGCAGCTGTTCCGTGATCTGCGGAATCAACTGATGCGGATCGCCATGCGTCCGTATTACCCAGCGCAGCGGCACAATGCCCGCATTCAACTTCGTCATCCCATCCGTCACCTGCGCATCGGGAACAATCATCAGCGAGCCCGGATCGTGGGCCAATCCGCCGTCGTGCACATTCCCAACCACCCCAATCACCTGCCGCGCAGGCTCTTCAAACTCCGGTCCCACGCCATGCCCAATCAAAATCTGCTGGCCCAGCGGATTGCCCTTCGGCCAATATTGCTTTGCCAGTGCCTCATTGATCAGCACCACGCCCGGCGCCGATGCCGTATCGTGTTCGTTGAACTCACGCCCGCGCAGCACCGGAATCTTGAACATCTTGTAGTAATCCGGCGAAGCGCTCATCCATCCCGCTCCCGGCGATCCCTTCGCCGGATCCACCGGCCGTCCCACAATCGTGAACGGCAATCCAAACTGTCCCTGAATCGGCAGGCAGCAGGTGAACGCCGAATCCTCCACGCCGGGAATCGCATTCAGCCGCGCGCGCCCCTCGTGCGAAAGCTGCGCCACTCCAGCCGTCTTGTCAAAGCGCGCGCCCGTCAGCGACATGTCCATGCTCACCACGTTGTGCGCGTCAAATCCAGGATTCACGCCGCGCAATGCGATGAACGTCCGAATCAGCAGCGCCGACCCAATCAGCAGCACCAGTGCAAGCGACACTTCGCTCACCACCAGCGCCGCCCGCGCCTTCCCCTGCCGGAACCCCGTGCCCGATCGGTTGCTGCTCTCCTTCAATGAAGAATTCAGATCCGTCCGCGAAGCCGCGAACGCCGGGAACAACCCAAACAAAATTCCCGTCAACAGCGAAATCGCCAGCGTAAATCCCAACACCCGCCAATCCACGCCAATGGCCGCGCCGTCTTCGCCGATACGCGGCAACCCCGCAGGGCTGATCGCCAGCAGCGCGCGTACACCCACAAATCCCAGCACCGACCCCAGCACTCCGCCCGTCACCGCCAGCAACACGCTCTCCGTCAGCAGTTGCCGAATAATCCGGGTCCGGCTCGCGCCCAGCGCCGAACGAATCGCAAACTCACGCTTCCGTCCCGTCGCCCGCACCAGCAGCAGGTTCGCCACATTCGCGCACGCAATCAGCAGCACCAGGCCCACCGCGCCCAGCAGTACCAGCAGCGATTTCCGCGATTCGTTCACAATCGAATCGCGCAGCGGCTCCACCGCAAATCCGCCCTTCGGATCAGATTCGGGATACAGCCGATGAAACTGCCCATACGCCAGCTTCATTTGCGCATTCGCCTGCGCCACCGTCACACCCGGCTTCAACATCCCTGCCGCCTGAAAGAAATGTCCCTGGTTGGTGCTGTTCGGCTCAAACTGAAACGGCAGCCAGATGTCCGCCTCCGGGTCGGAAACAAAATCCCTGCCCAGCACGCCCACAATCGTGTACGGCTCATTCCCCAGCGACAGTGCGCTCCCAATCACCTTGGGGTTCCCGCCAAACCGCCGCTGCCACATGCCGTAGCTCAACACCACAACCTTGCCGCCGTTCGGCAAATCCTCCTGCGGCGTGAACGTGCGTCCCAGCATCACGGGCGCGCCAAACAGCCGAAAATACGCCTCCGTCACGTGAATCCCGTGAATCTGCTCCGGCCGGTCGCCGGTCAGGTTGTAGCCCGGCCCCGCAAAATCGTACGCTGCCACATCCTTAAAGATGCTCGTTTGCTTTTGGTACACATGAAACTTCGGTATCGACGCAATTGCGTCATTGCCGCCCTGTCCACTTAGCTCGATCTCCACAATGCGGTCGGCGCCGGGATACGTCAGCGGCTTCAGCAGCACCGCATTGACCACCGTAAAGATGGCTGTATTCGCACCAATCCCCAGCGCCAGCGCCGACACCGCCGCAAACGTAAAGCCGGGACTCTTGATGAACATTTGCAGCGCGTGCCTGATGTCCTTACCCAAATCGCCCATGACATGCTCCGCGTTCGGTTTTATTGTGTCAATCGAAAGGGATCCTGCGAATCGAGGAAGAAGCGCCTCTCTCTACAACGCACGAACCGCTGGTTTCGTTCACAAAGGGGATTGAAAACGAGGCAGCTTCTGCCTTCTAGACGCGATGTTATAGGCCGAGTGAGCATCCGGTGTTCCAATTCTCACGCTTTGTGACGGGCGACGCTACCTCCATCCGGTGTCCTCTCGGGACGTCTCCGCGGAATGCGTCGCTTTCTTCGAAGACCGAAAGTCCGTGGCATGCATTGCGTTTCCCAGACTCTCGTAACCTGCGCGATTTCTGCCGGTTGAAGCCCCCTTCCAATATCGTCCGAACAACGTTTGCCTCCCAGGCGGAATCCAATTCTCCAGGAGTACCCATGAAAACGATACGAGCAGCACTCGCACTACCAATCCTGGCTATGGCTCTGGCAAGCATGCCCGCCTTGGCCCAGGATCATCCCGACAACCACACCTACAAGCAGCACAGCGAATGGAAGACAGGCGCAAAGATTCAGCAGGACGACTGGAACCGAGGCGATAAGGTCGATTACAAGCAGAACCACCTTCCTCGTCCGCGAGCGGGAAATGAGTGGCGCCAGGTCGATGGGAATTACGTCCAGGCAAGAGGGGACGGAACGATCGTTTCGGTGCGTCACACGACGCACGATCGCTAAACTTCCGCAACCTCCCGTTGAATAAGAAATCCCAGGTCGCTCCGCCAAGGCCGGCCTGGGATTTTTTATGTCTTTTGTTCGTCCGAGTGACCGGATGGAGAAGGGAGCAAACCTTTCTTGCTGCATTCGCCGGCAGGTCAGGAAAAGCAATTGCGCTCTTTACAGTCTGGGATTTGGAAATGATGGGCCCAGCTGAATGCACGGTCCCGGACTCGCGAACTCAACGCCCACTGGCCGTCGCTGGGGTGACATCCGTTATCCTTCCCAAGTCATTGGAAAGGACCCCAGGCAAGTGCTGATCTTCGCCGCCATCCTCGCCATCTTTGTCTACGGAATGATCGCCGCCATGCTCGGCACCATCCTCCCCGACCTCTCCGCGCGCTTCCATCTCACACCTACGCAAAACGGGACAATCGCCTTCGCACAGGCCCTCGGCCTCATGATCGCCTCGCTAGCCGTCGGCCCGCTCCTCGACACGCAGGGCGACAAAATCGGCCTCATTCTCGGTCTCATCGCCATCGCCGTCGCGCTCTCTGCCCTGCCTAAATCGCGCGGCTATGGCTCCATCGTCTTTCTGCTCTTCCTGCTTGGCGTCGGCGGAGGCATCGTTGTCACCGGCGCCAACGCGCTCTCTTCCGCAGCCAGTCCCGAGCATCGCGCCACCGCCCTCAACCTCGTCAATCTCTTCTTCGGCCTTGGAGGACTCGCCACGCCCTTCATCTCCGCCAATCTCTTCAAGCAGAATTGGCCGCGCCTCTGCTATACCGTCGCCTCGGTCACCGTCCTCACTCTGGTGATTCAGGCCGTTACGCCTATGCCTGCGCCGTCCGGCAGCGCCGCCTTCCTGCTCGCCGGCGTCGGACCTATTCTCGGTAGACCGCTGCTACTGCTCTCCGGCCTCTTCCTCTTTCTCTACGTTGGCTGCGAAGTCGGCGTGTGGAACTGGCTGCCGCGCCACTTGATTGCGCAGGGAATTCCCGAGTCGAAGGCGCTCAATATTCTTTCGCTGGGATTCGCGCTGGGCTTGTTGGTTGGCCGCGTCGCCGTCTCGCCCATCCTTATCCATGTGCCCGCGGCTACCGTCACGCTTGCTTCATCCATCGCTATGGCCGTCACAACATTTCTCATGTTGCGAACCAACAAGCCTGTAGCGGCTGCCGTGCTTGTGTTTCTTGCAGGCCTGGCGATGGCTCCCGTCTTCCCCACCACGCTCGCGATTGTCGGATCGGCGTTTCCGCAGATGACGGGCACGGCGATTGGATTTGCCATTACCTGCGGCTGGGCAGGATTAGCCGTCAGCTCGCGCATCATCGGAGCCATCGCCGGCCCCGATCCGCAGCGGCTGAAGAAGGCGCTGCTGCTGATTCCGGGCTCGGCGGTGTTGATGATTGTGCTCAACCTGGCCATGCAGGCTTCGCTTAAGTAGGATTGGCTGTCGACGCAGTGGAGTTAGCCGCGCTTCGCGCGTGTTAGCGGAGCTAGCGGAGAATGTTCCACGCTTCGAAATTGTTCCACGTGGAACAATTGAGGCATCTGTCACAGGTGTTGCGTCCGATTTGCAGAAAATATCTGTTGGGTATGCGACTATCTCTGACTCTGTCGCGCCCAGGCTAAGTACCTAAATGCGTAACCCCCATAGGGGGTGGGGGTGGTACAGGGGGGGTAGGGCAGGAGGGTATAAACCGGTCAGATGCCTGCCTTCTCGCACATCTCACGCTCCGATTGTGCACCATCGATGGGAAATCATCGGCAAAGTCAAAATTCAGATCGGCCAATAATTTCTCCATGGCGGCGTATGTCATCAAAAATCGGGTGCCCTCTGCCGAAGAGATGGGTCGCAGGCTGGGCCTGAGCGACGAGCAAGTCGCCGCGGTGCGCGAGATCATGAGCTCGCCGTTTACCGTGAGGACTTCAAAGCGCTCAAGAGGCAGGGCCGTAGCAGGGGCAAATAGCAACAAGCGGATTGCAAAGCGTTCGACCTCGCGAGCAAGCGGACGATAGTAGCAACGCGTGGCGACGCGAAAGCGCAATCATTTTTTCGGGGGGTGATGCCTTTCCTCCGCACCGTGTTTCTTCTCTCATGATGGCCCTCAGGCGTTCGTCTTATAACAATTGCGCAAGTGTCTTGACCGTCTCTGCTCGGCCATCATGCAAAACAACCAAATGTTCAGGCTCTGCCGCAAACCATGCGAATGAACGCCACGCCAGCTCCGCTATCGTCTTCTTGAACGCTGGGTGCGAACGATCCAAATATCCGGTTACGAATGCCACTCGCTCCGCCGGAAATCCCGCGTCAGTAGCGATTTTCAATAGAGCGTCTTGCCGTTGCGGCGTTACCGGTCCATCCGACGCAACCACTTCAACAAAAATAAGCAGTATTTGGCCGTTCTCGGTGTCTCCGAGGTCTACGAGAATGATGTCCGGCAGATTGCGATCGGCCGATATCTTCAGCTTTAAGTTGGCGGCAAGTTCGTCGTCGCGCGACACGATCTTGGCACCACTTTCACTCAACCAGAGAACTGCCGGTCTTGTCAGATAGCGATTGGCAAATTCCTCAATTACAGCCTTCGAAATGATTGAACTTGGGCCTGGGGCCATCCTCCGGGTTTCCCCATTCGGAAAGGTAACGAGAATCCCCTCCCCGGTCGTGGTTGCACCTCGGCGCATTAGGACCGTGCGCGCCAGCGAAGTCGCAGAGAGATGTTGTTCACGCCATGTCTCAGCGGCCTTATCGAACTCTTCTTCCAGGAGGGCTGGATCGAAAAGCGCCGCAAAGTGTTTTCGGAGCGCATAGCGCGGAACCGACGATGTGGTAGGAAGGCCCGAGCGTTCGAGGGCTGAGTTGTTTGGAATGAGGCCCTGCCGTATCGTCTCGTCGCGAATCTGTTCGCGGCTGTTTTCCAGATACCACGTTTTGCCCCGCGGTTTGAAGCCAGGCTTGAGCGACCTTATTGCGTAGGATTTGCGGTCGACGTCCTTCGACAGCGCAGCTTGGGTGTTCGTCATGCGCACGATTTGTTTCGGTCCTGCCCACTCACCGGTTCCCTCAACTGCTCCAACATAGAGCATGGTGAAAACGGTCGATGCAGCAGCCTCGCGAATGCAATAGGTGCGCTGAGGCACACCCTCGGGGAAAATAATCTGCAGGCGCTGGTGAACGTTCGAGCGATCCAAGTAAGGCGGCAGGCTCAATGGGCACCTGTCGGGCTATAGAGGAGAGCGCATGCTTCCTCCACAGCATTCCTGCTCGTTTTGCGACCCAACAGCCGTATGAGGTCTTCAGGAGCTGGCAGTGGAAGATTTTCCAGCTCATATGCGGAAACCGCCACGCTGCCACTGATACAGCGAAATGCCCGATCTACCATCGCGTCATTCAGCAATGAGGCTAAGGCTGTTGCCGGTATCAAAGGCGAGCCATTGATCGGACGAATCATATTGAGATGGTTCTCAATTACCGCAGCTCCATGTTCATCCAGAAATTGCTTCGGCAACTCGGCGGCAATCAGGCGGCTCAATTGTTCTTTCGCGGTGGTGCGCTGAAGCAGGACACATGGTTTGCGTGTAATCAGCCAATCATCGCCCACCCGCGGCTTGAAGTAGGGCTCATGATTTCGCTTATCCGCGCGGAACTGAAAACGTCCATCGGCGGTAACGGATTCAGCCCATATGAGTGGCAGAGTCGTCTTACCCGGTTTCGACGCGAGCTGATCCTTGTGGCGGTTCCATACGAGAGGTCCTGTGCAAACCTCATAGCCGTAGTCTTTTAGGCGGTGAGGCATTAACCGGAGGCGAGAGATAAGTTGTGCTTGCTCTTGGGACCGGGGCACCAGCCAGGGACCGCCGCCTTGCGGAAGATCAAAGAATCCGCCTGCCTCTGCAGTGAGAGTGTCTTCATTCGAAGGGGAAAGAAAGTGAACGGTCGGCGGACGGAGGTATACCCCGGTCTTCCGATAAGTGGTAAGCATGGTTTCTTGTAGGGCGTCATCAAAGATGCCCTTGCGCACCGAGACGAAATCGACGTTGACCGGACGTGCAGTCTCAACCAATAGCGATCGAAGGGACTTGAAGTATTCGCCCGCCAAGAAACTTGTTGGTGTCACGTACGCAATGATTCCGCCGCTGCGGGCGAAACGCACGGCAAGATCAGTGAAAAGTCCGTAGAGATTTGCATGTCCATACAGGCTGCGGCGGTAGCGCTCTCGTTGGGTGGTCGGAAGAGACACTTTCCCATATGGGGGATTTCCGATGACGAGATCGAAGTGCGCGTCCCTTGTTTGAGGTTCTGTTGCCTTCAAACTGTCGCGTACCTCGACCACGACAGGCGCTCGTTTCCCAGCGGTTTGGCATATAGGCATTATTGTTGCTTCGAAAAAAACCTGGGACAGCCACGCGGCATAAGGATCAACCTCAAGCCCTCTTAAGCGCGAGGCCAGCTGGGCGAGGCGATTAGAGGGAGACTCCTCAGACATCGCCTTTACCAATGGAGTTGCCACTGCCGACAAAAACGCACCGCCCCCGCAGGCGGGGTCCAAAATGTGGCAGCTCTCCCATTTGACGCCGGCCCGAGTCGCCATGGCGACAAGCCGCTCTGCAATTGGCGGCGGCGTGTAGTACGCTCCCAACTTAGACCGGAGATCATCGGGCAGCATTGCAGTGTAGGTGACGCTGATAAGATACGCCGCAGCCAAGGGATCGAGGGTACTCGCTGCCTCTCCCATAGTGCGTGCGAGTGAGTACATTGCCTCTGAAAGATGGATCGTTTGTTGAACGGCGAACGCTTCCGGCAACTGGAAGCGCATTGGTTCGCGATCTTGAATCCTGTTCCAGTAACTTGAAACGATCGCCTTTGTGAGGGTACGCGCAATCGTCTCGCGTTCCTTCCCGCAAAAGGAGGAAGCGAGCCTCTTTGCCATGAGCTTGCCAGCCCGAAGGGTCTCTTTTGCTTCGGGTAGCGCGCATCTCTCTTGGCTAAAAAGTGGAGAGTCTTTTGTCGCCCTTACAGTAAAGTAGGCTCCCATGAAGTATCTTGACGATCCCAAACGCCTACTTGGTTTCTATACTTCTTCGCCCCACCCCACAAGTGCAAAACCGGGTAACTACCTAGAGAATCTGACGTGTGGGAAAACAACTGTAAGATCGTCTTGTCGGGTCCCGTTTCGATACCAGACAAGTCAAGATTGCCGCCGATAGCATTCATCGCCATCGAAGAGCCTGGAGGGCCAGTCCCAAAAAAGCGACCACTTGCAGGCGGTTCCGCTGGCCCAAGTGACAGCGGTCACCCCAAAAACCTCAAAATCTTTACTTGCCGTATTCATTCGCGTTACCCTTAAAGGGCAGATAGCGAGAGAGGAGGGCGACATGGGAAAAGAAGAGAGTGAGAAGTTGCAGAATGCCCTCAGAGAGCTTACGCGCGAGAACGACTCCAAGGAAAAAGTGACGAACCTGTTTATGAAGGATGGTTACTTCGATAAGGATGGAAAATTAGCGCAGGAGTTCCGCCAGTCTGAATAATTTTGTACTCGGCTACCACGGATGCAGCGTCATGACCGCCCAGAACATTTTGGGCGGTCATGACTTTTTGGTTAAAGGAAACTCTTACGATTGGCTGGGCCCAGGGGTCTATTTTTGGGAAAACGATCCGATGCGGGCATTTCAATGGGCATGTCTCCCTTGGCGCAAAATAGACCGGCCATCGCTAGTGGGAGCTGCCATCGATCTGGGAAGGTGTCTTGATCTCACGAACCAAGAAGGAATTGAAGCGGTCAGGGGAGCCTACGCGGGTCTTGCCCAGCTGCATGCTCTGACCGATGAGCCTCTTCCCGAAAACGTGGGCACAGAAAAAGGCAAACGTATCCTGGATTGCGCGGTCATTAAACATCTCCACCGTGCACGCGCCAGGATGGCCGAATCTGATCCTTCGATACTGCCCTACCAAACGGTCAGAGCTCTCTTTGTGGAGGGAGAAGAGCTATATAAAGGGGCTGGGTTTCACGACAAAACGCACGTTCAAATCTGCGTTATTGACCAAAGCAAAATCTTCGGCGTTTTTCGTCTGCCTGATCTTCAACGGAAGATTCTTGGAATTGCGGCGGATTTGTATCCCTGGAAATAGCTTCACTGAACACAGTGAGCGCTTTCGGAGAACTGCACGACAGCTGATGTGCCACGCGGAGCTCTTGCCTGGACGGCCAGTCCTCCCCAAAAAAGCGACCACTTGCGGGCGGTTCCGCTGGCCCAAGAGAAGCGGATGCCCGGTAAGTGGTCGGAAATGCGGAAGGAAGAAGCTGGCGAGTCCGGGATGCTCTTCAAGAACGATTCCACAATTCACTTGCCCCTGCAGGTTCGTGCAAGGTGTCATTTTCTTAAGGAAAACGACACTTGAGGGCTGTGGTTTCGCGGTACCGCAATTGTGGAACGCTCGCGGCTCACCAACTTATCGACCACCTTAGGCTGCTGGGCTGGGGCTTGTTGTCAGGCAATTGTCATTTCTGTCGTGGCTATCGAGAAGCCGTTCCTGCCGACCCTACGGGGCGGCGGGATCTTGGGGGAATGTGAACCCAGGGCTGCGCTCCGCTTTGCCCTGGGCTGTTATCCTTTCGTCCCTCCGGGACGAGCGCCCTGCTCGGTTGCAGCTCGTCACATATTTGCGGATAGCTATTTTTAAAATAGGTATCTTGGGCCTAGACTCGGACCATGGCTAAAGATTCCGATCGCCGCGACCTTTTCCCTGGTGCGCTTGAACTGATGATTCTGCAATCACTTCGTTTTCGCCCGATGCATGGCTATGCGCTGGTGAAGCACATCCAACAGGTGTCCGACAACCTGCTGCAGGTGGAGGAAGGGTCGCTCTATCCGGCGCTGCAGAGGCTGCTGCGCGAGGGGCTGCTGGACGCCGAAGCGGGAACCTCCGCAAAAGGGCGGCCGACGCGCATTTATCGCGTGACCGATGCCGGGCTGCGGCACCTGGAGCAGGAAGTTTCGAGTTTCGAAAAGATGTTTGCCGGCATCACGCGCGTGCTCGCCGTTGACCAGGCGTAGGAGAACGACCATGACTTTTTTTAACAAGCTGCTTCGCGGTCGCCGCTACGACGACCTGACTGTGTCGATTCGTGAGCACATTGCCGAGCGCGCCGAGGAGTTGATGGCCGAAGGCAGCTCACGCGTCGAAGCCGAGCAGGCGGCGCGGCGCGCATTTGGCAACGTGGGCCTGGTGGAGCAGCGCAGCCGCGAAGTGTGGCAGTGGCCAAAGGCCGAAAGCGTCTTCGCCGATATTCGATTTGCGTTGCGGCAACTGATCAAGTCGCCCGGCTTCACGCTCACGGCGGTGGCGACGCTGGCGCTGGGGATTGCCGTGAACGCGACCATGTTCAGCATGGTGAGTGCGTTCCTGATGCCACATATTCCTGGCCGGGACACGCAAGACATGGTTGTGGTCTCGTCCGTGAATCCCGACGCGCAGATGACGCCCGATACCAATCCCGTCTCCGCTCCCAATTACTTCGCGTGGAGAGGCAATACGCAGGTCTTCTCCGCGATGAGCGCGGACGATGCCTATCGCGCCGGCAGCTTGTCCAGGCCCGGAGAACAGCCGGAGTCGGTATCCTACTCAGCCGTCACGCCGAACTATTTTGCCGTGTTCGGCGTTGCTCCGGCGCTGGGCCGCGCATTTCTTGCGGGTGAGGATCAACCGGGCCACGATCACGTTCTGATTCTCAGTCACGGGCTATGGGAGCGCCGCTTTGGATCGGATCCCTCCATCGTGGGCCGCACGGTGCGCCTGAACCGCGAGGACTATGTGGTGGCCGGCGTGATGCCGAACGATTTCCACCTGCTGGCGTTTACGCCGCAACTCTGGACGCCGTTGACTCTGACCGCAGCGGACCACGCGGCGGCCGCTCGCAATAATCGTTCCCTTTATATTTTTGCCAGGCTTGCGCCGGGCGTGACGCTGCAGCAGGTGCGCGCGCAGATGAGCATCGCCGCGCAACAGGCGCAGAAGGACTTTCCCGCTACCGAGCAGCGCTGGGGCGTGTCGGTGCGAAGCTTGCGCGATTTTCTGATTTAC
>Ga0181535_10005158_pt1 | contig 14115 bp, 10 predicted proteins | sample PEATcosm2014_Bin_44_FD_119774 | JGI IMG/M metagenome (GOLD analysis project Ga0181535, IMG submission 119774) | Peatland microbial communities from MTU Mesocosm Facility, Houghton, MI, USA - PEATcosm2014_Bin17_30_metaG | ecosystem: Environmental > Terrestrial > Soil > Wetlands > Peat | place...
CGGCGGCGAGCCCGGCTGTCCCGCCGCCTGGCGCAGACGTGGGGTCAAATCCAGCAGACGATATTCAGCGCGTGCTCAACGCCGTGCCCTTCGATCGCACGACCAACAACCAGGTAAAGGACATCTGGCGCCAGGCAAGTAAGCTGATGAAGAAGGGTGATTTCGACGGCGCGGCCGCACAATATAAGCGACTCACCGAATTGCGCCCAGGTCTGGGGCCGGCCGTGGCGGCGTTGACGGCACTAGCTGCCCAAGGCGGTTCAGCAGGGGCCGCTCATCACAGGGCTGCTCGGACCAGTGAACTGGCGGGCGAAGTGGCGCATTACAGCATAGAGGCCAGTCTCCACCCGGACGTGGCGGGCAACCACTATAAGCTGGGTGCTGCGCTCCGGAAGATCGGCGATCTGGATGGAGACCTGCGCGAACAGCAGGCGGCGCTGAAGCTGGATCCTGGCATGGCCCCGGCGCACGCCGAGCTCGGCTCGCTTCTTGCGCGCAAGGGGAGCTGGAACGATGCCGCACGCGAGTACCGCGAGGCGATCCGCTTGAAACCGAGCCTGGCGGAGGCCCACAGCGGCCTCGGCGATGCGCTCGGACACATGGGCGACTGGACGGGAGAGATAGCAGAAGAACGAATCGCCATCCAGCGAGCCCCAAGCTCAGCCATAGCGCATTTCCAGCTTGCCACGGCGTTGGAGCATGAAGGCGACTCTTCGACGGCGCTTGTGGAATATCGCCGCGCGGCCGAGTTAGACCCTCGGGAGGCGAACTTCCAGGCCAACTACAAACGTCTGGCGAGAGAGATCAACGCCAGGTAGCTCAGCCCGTTCTAGCAGCCACTGCGGCGAGACCGACCCTCGGCGATTTTAGACGGGTCTCCTCGATGGGACCACGTTGTGCGGCGTTATCCGAAGACAAGCGAGGCCGCCGAAGCCCACCCTACACGGCGTCGGAGATGCTGGCGAAGTTGAAATCCGTGGCGAGTATGGCCGGAACGAGTGAGGAGCCGGCTTCCGCGCCTTGCGTCCGTACCGGCGTCGACAGCATCTTCGTGTTCTGCAGCACGCGTACCGGGCTTTCATTCCAGCGGAAGTTCATCACCGGCGCCGTGACCTTGCCGTTTTCCACGAGAAACACACCGTCGCGCGTCAGGCCGGTCACCTGCAGCGTCTGCGGTTGCAGCACCCGCATGTACCAGAGCCGGGTCACCAGCAAGGCCTTATCGGCCGCCTTGATCAGGTCGTCGAGCGAGTGATTCTGCCCGTCCAGGACCAGGTTATTAGGGTAGGGAGTGGGCTTCTTACCGGCCTTCTGCGCCCAAAAGCGGTCATAGAAGAGGTTCTTCACCACGCCGTTCTCAATCCAGGACATCTTCTCATTGGGGAGCAGCGAGCCGCTCCAGGGCGATGAGGACAACTTGGGATTGAAAGGATCCGAGCGCAGCGTAACGTAATCGGGAAACAGCTTTTCGCCCAGCAGCGTCTGCCCGGGCTTATCAGCCTTCTTGCTCAGGAACGATTGGCCCTGCTCGGCGCTCCGGGCGCCGAAACCAAACCCGAGGTAGCCAATGATGTCGCTGACCGCCGCCGGTTCCAGAATCACCGTGTACTTGCCGGGCTCCAGTCGCCTCTTGCCATCGCCCTTCACGCATTTGTCGACGGCTATGCGGGCGGCATCTTCGCCGTTCAGATCGCGGATCGACGTGGAAACCTGCGTGGCCCAGCCGGAACTGGTCCCGCTGGCGTTACGCATGGTGTTAGTGAGGGTTGAGTCGGTGTAAGTATGGTAGCCGAACAGGCCGGCCTTATTCGCCACCGCTACCCGGTTGGCCGAACGCTGCACGAATCCCGCAGCCGTGAGTTTGCTGCCGCGGGCTGCGTCGATGACGGCCTTGACGTGGCCGATCAGCGCGTCGCCCCGCGCTGCGTCAGTGTCGGTATCGAAATTGGCGAGCTCCGGATATTTTTGCGGGCCCAGCGGCGGCATGTACTCCGGGTCGGGTTGCGACACGCGCGCCAGGCGCTCGGCCAATTCCATGCCGTTGCGCAAGGCCTCATCGCTCCACTCGGTGACATTGGCGCTTCCGCTGCGCTGATCTTCAGTGGTCGACTCAATTGCTACGGATTGGTCCAGGCTGTAGCCCGACGTGGTGATGCCGTTATTGGCAAACCGGATGAAGACATTTTCCGATGTGTTGATATAAACGTTGCAGCCGGGCAGTTTGGCGTAGCTCAGAATCTTATCGGCGAGATTTTTAGCGTCCTGGCGAGTGAGCATGATCGGCCTCCTTCAGTCTGTAACCAATACGTTGATCCCGCGGAAGCGGGCCGGCGCGCATCCGTGGCTCATCGAATTGCTCTGGCCGGGCTCGCCCTTGCCGTCCCCAAACAGGCCGTATTGCTGCCAGTAAGCCCGCCCTCCGATGGCGTCGCACGACTGCCAGAAATCCGGCGTGCGCGACTGATAGGCCGCACGCGAAATCATGCCGCGCTTTTTGCCGCCCTTGATCTCCCAGAATGCATCGCCGCCGAACTGGAAGTTGTAACGCTGCTGATCGATCGAGTAGCTGCCGGTGCCTTCGATCAGGACCCCGTCGTCGACGCCTGAAATCAGATCGTCGGTGGTAGTACCGCCTTCGGAGTGATTCAGCCAGACGTTGGGCATGCGCTGGAACGGGACGCTGCCCCAGGAATCGGCATAACAACATCCGCGCGATTCGGTCTCGCCGATCAGGTGCGCCTGATCGCGGATGGTCTGGTAGTGCTTGAAGATTCCTTTTTCGATGATCGGGAAGCGCATGGTCTTCACGCCGTCATCGTCGTACTTGACGGTGGAAAGTCCGAATTCGGTGGTGCGGTCGCCGAAGAAATTGACGATGTCGCTGCCCACCCGGAACTTGCCCATCTTCTCCGTGGTCAGAAAGCTGGTGCCGGCGTAGTTGGCCTCGTAGCCCAGCGCGCGGTCCAGCTCCGTGGAGTGGCCGATGGATTCATGAATCGTGAGGCACAGATGGCTGGGAAGCAGCACCAGGTCCTTCTTGCCCGGGGTCACCGGCGGTGCGGCCAGGTGCTCGACCACTTCATCCGCGATGCGGCGGGCGTTCTCTCCCAGGTTGCTCTCCACCACGTGCTCCCAACCGCGCGACAGCGGGGCCACCTGGTAGGAACGGTCGCGCGAGATGCCGTTTTTCGAGTCTACCGCATTGGCATTCAGAAACGGGTTTGACTGGACGATGAACTGCTGGATCGAAGAGCCTTCCGTCGAGGCAAAGTATTTGTCCTCGGAGTGGAAAAAGAGCCCGCCGAATGAGCTGAATACCTTTGGATTGCTTTTGACTGTGCGCGCGGCCGCGTGTACCAGCTCCAGTTTCTCGTCAATGGGAACGGCGAACGGGTCCTTTTCAAATGGCGAGACCCAGCGGTCGACGTAACCCGGGGTCGGGGCGAGTTGGACCGGTTGGGCTTGCAGGATCGAATTGGCCTTGGCTACCGTAACCGCCTCGCGGGTGATGCGCGCAATCTCGGCTGCGTCGACGTTGGGGGAGGCGGCGAACCCCCACTGGCCCTTGGCGATGACGCGGACCCCGAACCCAAAGCTGCTGCCATCGTTGACGAAAGGCACTTCGTCGGTCTTGGAGCCGTCCCGCTCCGGCGACAGGCGGTAGCCGGTGAACTGGTTGCGATAGCGGTTGATGCGAATGTCGCAGTAGGTTGCGCCCTGCTTCTTGGCTTCGGACAGGGCGATCGCCGCCAGCTTTTCAAGCGCGGGATTCGGCTTGCTGGAGTTCGTATCCGGCTCGCCGAAGAGCTTGTGCGCGAAAAGCAAAGATGCTGCGGTGGTGGCGGATTTGGTGAGGAACGCCCGGCGGTGGATCGGGCGGGCTGCGTCTGGGAGTTTCATTTTGGTTCCCCTATCTAAGGTACTCCACTGCGGAGGTATTGAGCTATTTGCGTCTGTCCGCCAAGGTATTGCATCCCGCAAGGAAACCCATGGCTGCGCCTCGATATCAGGCTATAACGGAGACTATTTCACGGAGCCGGGTGAACGCATATCGTGACGGCGACGGCAGGCTGTGGAACCTTCAAATCCGAGTCTTTGGGACTGGGGCTTACTGCTCTGGTATCGTTAATTATGGGTCGAGCAGCGGCATTTCTATTTCTGGCCCTGATTGGCATGAATGGACGGGCCAGCGATGCACCCGCCGATCGCGCCACCCTGCGCGGGCTGAAAGCCCTAAAGGTGGCGGTGGATCCGCCGGGACCGGAGCTGGAGGCCGAAGGGGTGCGTGCCACGGATCTGCAAGCGCGCATCGAGGAGCGTCTGCGCCGGGCCGGTGTTGCTGTGGACCAAGCCGCCCCGGAATTCCTAGGGCTTCGCGTCATGGCCGTGCGGGAAGCTAAGGGTCCCTACGGAATCTGCCTTTCGCTGGGCTTGTACCAGAGCGTTCTTCTGGAGCGCGATAGGACCATCAAGACGGCGATACAAACCTGGGAGACTCAAAGCGTGGTGTTGGTTCGTCCGAAACAGGTGCATACGGCGATGGACAGCACCCTTGACCAACTTGTCGACCAGTTTGCGGGCGCCTACGGGTCCGCCAATCCCAAATAGACCTGCAAGACGTTCACTGCCGTCCCGCTAACCGCGCGGTCAGGACTGAGCGGCAGGATCTCGCGAACCTGCGCCACTGGCTCGGCCCTCACGACGTCGAGACGGTCCGCGAGCGCGCCGAGAGCGGGGTTGGAGATCTCCTTAAGGTCGCCCTGGCTGAGAAACTCCTCAAGCATTCGTTTCACGTTTGTGGCAGGCATCGAATCGGGCGGAGCAAAGAACAGCAAGCCCGTCATAACATATAGGGTTAGCAGAGCCATAACGTTCTCCCTAGTGCGCCGGCACCTGATAGGTGCTGCCAGTTACTGGAGCAATATAGCCGTTGCCCGAGAGGCAGCCTGTGATATAAATCAGCGAGTTGCTCGTGGGCTGGTAGCTGTAGATCGTGTTGCCGTAAAAGACAGGAGTCAGAAGGTAGAACCGGCTCCGGCCGGCGCGCTTCGAGAGCGCCTGCGTCGGCAGGCTCAGCCAGCCAGTGCGAGACAAATGCGACGGATGGGCTGCATGGCCGACTTCTGGTCGGAAACCAGTGCGTGCCGGATACTGGCCATCTCCATGCCGAGTCGTTGGGCCCGGTCGATGCACTGTTCGCAGACCAGTAGATGCTCTTCAATCAGGGCCAGTTCGGACTCGTCGGTAACGTACCCAAGGAGGTATTGCTCCAGATCGTTATCGCACATGCCATCTCCTTTTTACCATTAAGTTCATTGGGAATCAATGGATTTTCCGTACCGTGAACCACGGAAATCGAAGGAATAAGTGTTTGCAGACTATTGAAATACTTTCATTTGAATGGCTTTACGTTCACTCGTCCGGTTGCCTGGCCGGTTTTGAGGCGTTTGCGTTCGGGGTTTGCCCCGACATTGGTTACTACTGCACGCATCTGGCTCCTCGGAAACGGCTGCACACTTCCGAGAGCATGGAAGTCCCGACCGCGCGCTCTTCGACGCCGTAAATCGGGGCGATGTTGAGATGATTCATCTTGCGCCGCTCGATCGAAGATCGGGAAGTCGTCCAGATACGCCCCTGTGACGGTCTACTTGCCGGGCTCGTGGGATTTCAGAATCCGTAGCACGGAGAGTATCGTGTTCCAACTGCGCGTTGTCGCCGGCGCCCCAAAGAGCCGGTCGATCTGGCCGAGATAGCCAATCGTTTTCATGTGGCGGCGGTACACCCCATACACGAGACGGTTCTTCGAGCCAATGACTCGCACCAGCCACTCCCCACCTTCGGGAAGAGCAATCGGAAGAGAAACTCTGCGGCGTCCAGCCTCCGCCAGGATGCTTACAAATTGAACAATATCGGCGGACGGTGGCTCAGTTCCAAACGGATTGTCGATCTCCAGTCGAATCAGATCGCTGCCGTCGCAGACAGCGATGGTTGCTTCAAACGGCAGCTTCCGGCGCAATTCGGCAAGGAACTTTGCGCGCAATCCAGGTTTGCGAACGACAAGCGTGCCTGCGGCGCCCACATTCACGGCATCGTAGATGCCCAGATCTTTGGCGAGCACGCTGGGACGAAAAGCCCTGTGTCCTCCAACGTTGATACCCCGGAAGAAAACGATCAAGGCCATGCTGCCTATTGTCGCAGCACCGAAGTATCGAGGAGTGGCAGGTGTCTCTTTGGCCGCGAGGCGGACTCCACGGGACTGGTCTCCCACGATTGGTGGCACAGGCTTCAGCCTGTGAGAGCCTTTTCAGCATCCTGCTAGTGGCCGCCACCGGAGAGTTTGCGGTAGTACTCAGCGACGGAGTCCCGATAGCCGGCGGGAACGTTGGCCGGGTCCGTGTTGCGGATCGTGCCGCCGTGGTTTTCGTCGAGTTGGCGCCGCAGTTGCAATTCCAGCGCGTCCACTCCGCTGACAAGCTGCTGGCGCATCTGCTCGACCAGGGCGGGATTCCCGGGGAAACGGCTGGGATCCAGATTGCGCATTTGATCGATCAGAGTCTGCAACTGTTGCCGCGCTTCGGGACTATCCTGCACCGCGGCGCGCAGGCGGTTGAGAAGGTTCAAGCCCTGATCAATCTGGCGCTGGGCATCGGCCGGGTTGGGACCTTGTTGGGGCGCCACAGCCTTGCCCGAGATGCGCGTATTGCCGGTGTCATAGGCGCCCAGCACACGATCGCGATTGGTCGCGCCCCCGGTCTGTAGCTCGCCCGGTTGCCCGGCCTGACCAGACTGCCCGTTCCGGCTGCCGAGGCCCGTGAGTTGGTCGCGCAGCCGGGATAGATCGTCCATGGCTCCGTTGAGCATCGCGTCCTTGGAAGTATGCTGTGCGCTGCCCAAGGCCCGCGCCGCCTCGCCGACCTGTTGACCCAGCTTTTGCAGGTCGCTGGTGAGGCCGGCTTCGAACGGATCGGAGAAGCTGCCGCTGTGCAGCCGATCCGCGCTACGCTGCATCCGCGTGCCGAGATCGTTTTCGTCCATGCCATCGAGCGCGCTCCGCAGCCTGTTGGCAGCCGATGGTTGCGTGGGCGCGAGCTCGCGCGCCGCGCCGCGCATTTGCTCGGTGAGTTGCCCCAGGCCGTCGGCCAACTGCTGGCGATCGCCGACCATTTTGTCGATTTCCTGAGAGGTAGGGTAAGTCATCTGCCGGCCGGACGTGCGTGCGGCATTCTGCTGAGCCAGCAAGTCGCGCACGTGATCGGCTTGCTGCTTTTGTTGGGCTGCCAATTGATCGGCCGTTTGGGCCATCGAGTTGAGCCGGCTGGCGGCGTCCTGCTGCTCGATGCCGCCCAGGAGGTCGGTGGCCTGGCGCAAGCGGTCGGCGGCCCGGCGGGAGTCGGCTGCACTGGCATTCTGGGAGATGGCCCGCCGCATGTCGTCGCTGGCTTGCCGCAAGCGGTTGAGCGCCTGTTGCGCCGCCTGTCCGCCCGATTGCGAGGAAGCGGCACCGGTCTGGCCGCTTGGTGGCCCCTGTTGCTGCTGTTGCCCCTGTTGGTCTTGCCGGCCATTCTGAGCAAGTTGTTGTTCCATTTGCTGCTGGAGTTGCTGCGCCTCGCGCTGCAACATCTCCTGTTGCCATTTTTGCTCCGCGGTCTGGGCGCCATTGCGTTGCTGCTGGGCCAGATCTTCCTCACGCCTGGCCAGTTCGTCGAGCTTCTTCAGCGCGTCGGCGACTTCCTGCGCCTTTTGCTCGGCGGTAGTCGCCGCGGTCTGCCGGGTCTCATATTGATTCTTCTCGGTATCCAGCTCCAGATCGAAGAGGCTGGCCAGATCGCGCGCCGCACCACCCCCGCCGCCACCAGCGCCGCGCCCTCCAAATGCAACCTCGATTTGCCTGAAAGTGGCCTCGGCTCGCAGCAGAAACTGCAGCGCCTTCTGCTCGTTGGGGATGGCATCGGTCCACTTCTTTTGCTGCAACTGTTGCGCGGCCGGCGCCATGGCCTCGGAAGCGGCCACCATGTCCTTCTGGAAGTCGCTGATGGCGTGCACCTGGTCGGTCAACTCGCGAGCCTGCAAGCGGCCGGAGAGCGAGACGGCCTGATCGCGCAACGTCGATTGCGATTGGGCGAGCAGCTTGGCGATGTCCGCAGCCTGCTGTTCGGTCGAGTTCTTGTCACGCTGTTGCTTGAAGGTGGCAAAGATAATCTCCTTCTCGCGTTGCGAGATCTGCGCCGATTGATTGCCCTGCCCCCCTCCGCCCCCACCCGACTGTTGCGATTGCGAAAACTCGCGCTCGAAAGGCACGGTCTGGATGAAGATCATATCGGTGTGGGCTTCGGCGTTGGCATCCTTGGCGGTGGCGTAAACGCTAACCAGATCGCCTGGAACGAGCTTGAAGTTTTCCAGCGAGAGGGTGGTCGAGCCGTCGGCTTGCTTCTGGCCCTTTTGCCGCAGCAAATCCACCGTCGTTTCGGCGCCGCCGTTGACCGAGTAGTGCAGCGCGACGCCGGTGAGCGAATAATCGTCGCTAGCCTTGGCGGCCACCGTGACCTCTTCGATGGGGCTGGCGTCATAGTCGCCCCGGCCGGGACGCACCAGTGCAATCTGCGGCGGGTTGGCTTTGCGGGCTTCGATGAAGAAATCCTCGCTGACGCGAACGGGCTGTCCCGCCTCCACCCCCGCGACGTGGTAGACGCCGTCCCGATCCATCTTGACGGTGGCGCGATAGACGTTATTCTGGCCGCCGGTGAGCTGGATTTGCTGTCCGTTGTCGAGTTGGATCCGGCCGCTTTGCAGGGGGCGGTCGGTCGAAACCGCCAGTTCGGCCTCGGTGCCGGTGACGGCGCGCAGATCGCCGCCGCGCTCCTCCACCTCCGGCGGCATGCCGGTCCAGGCGGGGTAATGATAGGTGACGCGAATCTGTTTGACCGCGGGCAAATCCGAGACGCGAATGCTAAAGTGCTTCGACGTCATCGGTCCAGCGGTGACGTAGTATTCGACATTCTCGGGCAAACCGGCAAATAGGAATTCATAGCCGCCGGCGAAACTGCCGGCCGCCGTGCGCTGCATGGCAATCTCTTCCCACTTGGAGGAGCTCTGAAAGTGGGCATACAATTTGACGCTGGGCGACCGCAGGCCAGTGGGCAGCGCCGAAACCATCTGGTCGGCATGCCGGCGCACGACGGCGTCGCCGGGAGTCACGCGCAGTTCGTAAAGCGCGGGCTTGCCGCGGTGCGGACCGGTCCAAAGCAGTGAGGCGCCAAACCCGAGAAAACCGGGGCCGGCGGCGATCATCCAAACCAGGATGGCGAAGGCGCCGAGGCCGGCGCCCAGGGAGATCCAGAGGCGGCGGTCCGTAACCATTTGCTTGGGCTCGGCGGATCGGGCGACTGCCAAGGCATCCCCGGCCAAAAGTTCAATAAAGGGATCCTGCCCATCGCGCTCCGCGAAGGTGGTGAGGCGCTGCTGGAATTGCGGGAAGGCGGCTTCGGCGGCTCCGATCGCGCGGCGGCGAGTCAACCGGCGCAACGGCAGCGCCAACCCGGCCGCGGCGGCAATCGCCAGAACCAGTATGAGTGCGAAGCGCGCCGCGGTTACGCTTCCCTGCGAAAAGGCGCGCGCATTGGCGATCGTGACCAGCACCAGGGTCGCCGCCAAGGCTCCGCCGGTGAGGATGGCAAAGCCGCGCAGCCAGGTGCTCCAACGCAGACGTTGTTCCAGTTGCGCAATGTATGCGTGAAGTTGTTCGCGGAAACTCATGGAACCCTCCAACGGCGCCCAGCTTATACCTGAAGGATATCGCACTGGCGAGGGAAACCGTTTATTAAGGCAGGCGCGGACCGCGCCCGTGGCGCACGAGATCGCGGGCGTCGTGGCACACGCGCCCCACCTCGATCACGCGTTCCCCGCGGCGGCGATAGAGAAGAAAGTGGCGCGGCGCCTTTTACGCCCTGGCCCTTCACTCTGCCCCGGCTGAACTCCAAATGGTACGTGCGGGCTCCTTCAATCAGGATCTCCGCGCCTTCCGTCGATCCGGGGCGCTCGGGATCGGCGCCAATATCGCGCAGGGCCTGCTTGATTAGCGCCTTAGGGCGCTCCTTGCCAGACCGTGGGGTCGCATAGTTGCCGCGCTCGATATCGTCGAATCCTTCCTTGGCGGCGCGGAGCCATTCGATCTTGGCCTGCTCTTCCCCCTCGCGCTGCTCCAGCAGGCGGAGGCCCTCGGGCACCACCTCGCTTGCGTTGCTGAAGCGGCCGGAAGTGATGCCAGCCTCAATGAAGCTGTCAAAAATTGCCAACTGGAATCTGGGAATGAGCGCGCTAGCGCGCTGGCGGCCTGCGAGGCCGCCGCAGGCTGAGAGCCTGCCCCACTTACGATTCCTCGCGCTGGGTGCCGAGGTAGCGGCTGGCCAGGGCCGATTCGGCGAGAGAGAAAGCGAGCACCAGCAGGATGACGTACCACCACAGGGTTTGCGCCGTCTTGTGAGCTGTGGACGGGATTTGTGAAGATGGCGAAGCTTGGCCGCCGTTGCCCCGCCACAATGCCAACACCGCATCGTCAATAAGGTAGAGGTTCGATTCCTTGGGGTCGGGGTTGACGCCCACTTCATCCTGGCGGCCATTGGCGAGCCGGATCTGGTAATAGCCGGCCTCGGTGAGCTGAAACGATTGGGCAGAGGCGGCCTCGCCCAGCGTGAGCGGGCGCTGCCCCTCGGGGTCGGTCACTTCGACGCCCTGCGCCTGTGCTTTGTCATTGCGGGAATTGCGCAGGTCGAGGTAGGCGTCCACCAGGCGGGCACCGCCCTGCCGCTCGCTGCCCCCCAGATAGCGTGCGGTCTGCTCGATGAACGGAACGAAGGCGGGCTGCAAGGGGAAATCGTTGGTAAGGTTGTCGAGCCCGGAGGTGAACAGCACCACGCGGCCCTCGCCGATGCGTTTCTCCAGCAGGAGCGGGGTCTGATCGCCTAAGCGAACGATCACACGCGCTTGGCCGGGGTCCACATCCAGCGCGTAGAAGAACTTCACGCCCTCCCAGCCGCCGGCCTGGACCACACCAGGATACGAGGAGTCGCTGGAGCCGACTGCCATGTAACGCCCGGGAACGCGGCTGTAGTCGCGGGTCTCGACAATGTGCGCGCCAAAGATGGGAATCTGCGAGCGGCCTCCGGCGGACGTGCCGGCGGCGATCAGCAGGCTGCCGCCGGCGCGCACGTACCCGGTGAGCGAATTTTCCAGAAGCGGAGGCAGCGTATTCAGATCGGAGAGCACGATGAAAGCGTAATTGGAGGGCTGACGGTCTGCCGCCTCGTTGACGTCGATCGATTCGAGGAGGAAGGCCGATTGCGCGGCCGCCGAGAGCGCGGCGCCGACGTAGAGCGGCGAGCGGTTGTCGCTGTAGTTATGGATCAGCAAGACTTTCCGCGGGTCGGAACGCTCCACGGCAAAACGGCGCAGGTCGTCGGACGGGAATGCGTCGGCGGCGTCGATCTTCACCTCGCAGCGGCTGAAGCCGTAGGGCACTTCCAGCCCGGGGAAGTCGACGGTGGCCCGTCCGTTGGCGGGGACGACTACGGTCTTGGTGGTGGTGGTCTTGCCGTTCACAACCAGCGACACGGTGCGTTGGGCGGCGGGCGTGCCGTAGCCGGCAATCACGGCTTGGACGTGAACCGGCTTGGCGGCCTTGCCCCAGACTTGTCCGGGCGCATCCACCGATTCGACGGTCCAGTTGGGTTGGGCCTTCAAGACCACGGCATGCGTTTCCAGTTTGACGTTGGCGGGCAGCGTCATATCGGAGAAAGTAGCGGCCAAGTCGCCGCGTTGCATATCGCTGAACAGATGCAGCTCGATGGGCGTATGCACCGACTCGGCCATGGCGCGCACGGCTCGCGCCAGCTCACCGAAGTTGCCATGGCCGTCGCCGGGCTGAATGGCCTGCACGGCGGCACGCAACGCGGTTTGGTCCTCAATAGGTTGGGTCATGAGCCGAAGCTGCGAGCCAAACGCCGCGACTTGGGCGCGCGCGGCGCCTTTTCCGGACAGCACGCGCATGGCCGCGTCCTTGGCATCCGCCAGGCGGGTTCCGGCACGCATGCTGAAGGAGTTGTCAACCACCAGCAGCACCAGCCGGGCGCTGGAAAGGGCGGTGGTGTTGCGGTTGACGAAGGGATTGGCGAAGGCCAGAATCAACAACAGCAGCACCAGCAGCCGCAGCGACAACAGCAGGAAATAGCGGAGCCGGCGATGCCGGGTGGAGCTTTGCGTGCGCGACTCGAAGAGCATCAACGAGCTTACCGGCTTGGGCCTGGCGGTCTGCCGCTTCAACAAATGCAGGTAGACCGGAAGCGCGAGCCCCGCCAGGCCTGCCAGGAACCAGGGCGCGAAGAATCCCATTTATTGGCGGCCTCCGCGGAGGGTGAGGTATTCGCGCAGAGCGTCGTCCAGCGGTCGGTCGGTCATCAGCAGGCAGTAGCCCATGCCCGCGGCCTTGGTACGATCGCGCAGATCGGCAAGATGCGCCTCGATTTTCTCCCGATACTCCGTCCTGGTGTAATCGGGGGTGACCTCGAGCTGGTTTTGGGTCTCCATGTCAACCAGGATGGATGGGCCGTGCAACTGGGGACGGACATCCTCGGGATCGAGGACGTGGAACAGGACTACTTCGTTGCCGTGGAAGCGTAGCGGCTCGATGGTGCGGACAATGCTTTCGGGCGGCTCCCAGAAGTCCGAGACGATCAGCACCATGCCGCGCCGCCTCACCAACTCCTGGAAGTAGCGCATGGGCTTCGAGAAATCGGTGCGGGCACGCGCCTCGGCCTGTTCCAGACCGGCCAGCAAACGATGCAACTGCCCCTGCCGGGTGGAGGGGCGAATATAATTGCGGATCTCGTCGTCGAAGGTAATCAGCCCGGCGGCATCGCGCTGGCCGTGGATGGCCAGATAGAAGAGCGACGCGGCGAGGTAGCGGGCGTAATCCATTTTGTTGACGCCATGGGAGCCAAACTGCATCGAGTTGCTGGCGTCGAGCAACACCGTCAACGGGCTGTTGGTTTCGCCGCGATAGCGCTTCAGAACCATGCGCTCGCTGCGCGCGTAGACGTTCCAATCGATATGGCGCAGATCGTCGCCAGGAGTGTAGGCGCGATATTCGGCGAACTCCTGGCTGAAACCAAAGTCGGGAGAGCGGTGCAGGCCGGCGACGAAGCCATCGACCACGGTCTTGGCGACCAGTTCCAGGCTGGAGATGCCGGCGAGGATCGAAGGATTGAGGAAGCGCTGTAGCATGAGCAGCTATCTGCTATGTGACTGCTTTCGGTTGCGCCGGGTTGCAGGGCGCCGTCCAGCAGGTGTCCCGCCAGGACGCCAAGGTCCGCCAGGAAGACGGTTGCACCAGGTTGCATTGTGTCGCATTGTAGCGCGGCGGATTGGATGGCGCAGGTGGGGTTCGGTCCTTGATTTCATCTTTATTGGAAACAAAGGATCAAATTGGGTTCGCTTCGTAATTTTGTTTCGGGCTCGAGCGGGCCGTCCTCCAGCCGCGGACGGCTGCCGGAATTTCGGCCACAGAGGTCTGTTTTTCGGTTTCGTGTAACCTCCCGTGACATTCGACCGGTTGCGGAAGAAGCCAAATGGGTGGAAATTCTTCGCCGGTTGAAGACAAGCCCGCTCGGGAGTTCCGGCAGGTGCGGTCAATTCCGGCTGGGCGCACCCCGTAAGAGAGGACCTCCGCGCAGGCATCCCAGGAATCGACCCTCCCTCCACTACAAGGGTAGCATTGAGGTGGGCGGCGACCGGCGTCGACGGGGTAGAAACGGGACTGTAGGGGCTGGAAATGGGGAGGTTGGGAATAATCCGCTGGCGTGTGAACTGCCTCGCGTCAGGATCGCCTCAGTGGGCCTGATTGGGCATTCTGCCGATCAGCCGCGCGGATCTCCTTTCCGATAGACTGAAGCAAGGCCCACGGCCCAAGGAATTCCTAAACTGCAACGCATTGCCATAGCGGGTGCTACCGGCTATATCGGCGGGAGACTTGTGCCGCAACTGCTCGCTTCCGGCTATGCGGTGCGATGCCTCGTGCGCTCTCCGTCGAAGTTGGAAGGCCGCGCTTGGGCCTTAGACTCCCGC
>Ga0181535_10005160_pt1 | contig 14111 bp, 15 predicted proteins | sample PEATcosm2014_Bin_44_FD_119774 | JGI IMG/M metagenome (GOLD analysis project Ga0181535, IMG submission 119774) | Peatland microbial communities from MTU Mesocosm Facility, Houghton, MI, USA - PEATcosm2014_Bin17_30_metaG | ecosystem: Environmental > Terrestrial > Soil > Wetlands > Peat | place...
AGACTGCTCAAGTCCGATGTGAAGTACCGCTTCTCGATCGATATGGCTTCGCTCAAATCCGAGTAAGACTTCAGCCCGAGCGCTTTCGCTGGCGGCCGGCGAAACGATGGGCACCATGAATCCGGGTCTCTTGAATTTCACATCCTCAAGTCGGAGTGGTTCTTCAACTCGACGGCGCAAGCAGCCAGGGGCCTCACGATCGCGGTGCAGTCCCTCGTCGTGATCGGCGCAACGCTATTCTTCGCGCAACACAACCGCTGGATCCACGCGAGTAGCGTGGCGCGCAGGCATGTAACAGCCAGCCAGCGCGGATGCGGCCAATACCAGGCTCACACCGCCGTAAACCAGCGCATCGATGGGCCTGATGGCATACAACAGCGTGGCCAGGTATCGCGTCAGCAAAGTCGCGGCACCCAGCCCGATGGCAACACCCACGGCACAAAGAGTAAGGCCTTCGCGCAAGACTTGACGCAGAATGGACCCCGGCGCAGCGCCGAGAGCCATTCGAATTCCCATTTCACGGGTGCGCTGTTCGACGGAATAGGAGATGACCGCGTAAATCCCCACCGAAGCCAGCAGCAACGCCACCCCGCCGAATACGCCTAGAATGGTCGCGTCCAGCCTCGGCCGCGCCAGCGAATCGCTCATCACACTTTCCATCGTCTGAACCTCTTCGATCCCCTGATGTGGAGCCACAACATGAATCTGCTGCTGAACCGCGGCCACCACACCGGCCTGATCGCCAGCGGTGCGAACCAGCAGCGAAGCCCATCCAGCGGGCCGCTGCGCCTGGGGAAGGAACAAGCAGGGATCCGGAGCGTTTTCCAGGCCGTTGTGCCGCACGTCACCGGCCACGCCGACGATCTCGACCTCGGGTGGTCCCGTCCAGTCCACGTGCATTCGTTTTCCGACGGGATTCGCGCCGGGGAAATTCCGCCGGGCAGCGGTCTGGTTGAGGATGGCGACCTGAGGGGCGCCGCCGCGATCGCGCTCTTCGAACTCGCGCCCAGCCAACAACGGGATGCCCATGGTGCGAAAATAACCGTCCGAGACGACCGACGTGTCGCCGCCCGGCATCGCACCGAGTGGCGGCGCAGGGCGATCCGCGCGGTAATAGGCCGTGCCCGATTGCGAGCCGCTCAGCGGGAGAAAGCTGATGGAACTGGCCGACGCTACTTCGGGAAGAGAGCGAATGCGGGTCAGCATTTGTTCGATCAAGGCGGCTCGCTGCGCCAGCAGTTCGTCGAAAGTCTTCCAGCCGGAAGGCACCAACACCATGCGAAAGGTGAGCAGGCGCTCGGGCTGGAATCCGGGGTCGACTGCGTTCAGGAGTGCGAAGCTACGTAGCATCAGGCCGGCGCCGATCACCAACAGCATGGCGAGCGAGACTTCCGCAACTACCAGAGCGCTCCGGATGTGCCGGCCAGAGGCGCTGCCTTGCCGGCCCCCTTGCTGCAGAGCGTCGTTCACGCGGCCGCGACCCAACTGCAACGCCGGGAACGCGCCAAAGACGATGCCGCACCCGAGCGACAGCGCCATCGTGAAGGCGAGAACGCTGCGATCGACGCCGATCTCTGCCATGCGAGGCAGCGGGAATCCCTCTGGCAGCATGTGAACGAGGGCGGGCACACCGAACCAGGCGAGCAGGAACCCCAGTAGTCCTCCGCCGAAAGCCAAGAGCAGGCTTTCGATGACGAGTTGATGCAACAGTCTCCACCGTCCTGCTCCCAGCGCAATCCGAACCGCCATTTCCGGGCGCCGCGCATGGGCCCGGATGAGCAGCAGGTTGGAGACGTTGGCGCAAGCGATGAGCAGAACGAAAGCCACTGCGCCGAACAGCACAAGCAGGGTCGTGCGGGTGTCACCCACGGTTTGTTCCATAAGAGGAACCACGGTGGCGCTCCACTTGGCGTTCATTTCGGGCCGCTCCTCAGCGGTCTGCGCCGCGATGGCTGCGATGTCGGATTGGGCCGCCTGCTGCGACACTCCCGGCCGGAGGCGTGCCACGGTTTTGTAGTTGCGCCCATCGCGCAACGCCTCATCCGGACGTATTCGCAGGGGCAGGTAGAGATCCGCGCGAGCCAGCGACGGAATGTAAAAATCCGGCGCCATCACGCCGATCACCTCGAAGGCGTTGCCCGGACCGGCAATCTTCTGGCCAATCACGTCGCGGCGCCCGCCAAACCGGCGCTGCCAGAGACCGTAGCTCAGCACCACGACCCAGGGTGTATCCGGCACGTCGTCCGTGGGCCCGATGGCCCGGCCCAGTAGCGGAGACCTTCCCAGGATTTCGAAAAACCCGGCGCTCACCCGAAGAGCGGGAACCTGCACGGGATCCCCCGAGCCTTCCAGGTTGAAGGGAATCTGAAATACGGCAGCGACATCTTCGAAGGAGTGGTTTCGTCTGCGCCAGTCGAGAAAGTTCTGAGTTTGGACCACGTTCCGGTGACTGCTCTGCGGCGGGCGTTCCCAGATCATCACCAGGCGGCGGGGATCGGGGAACGGTAGCGGCTTCAACAGGATCGAACTCACCACGCTGAACATGGCAGTCGTGGCACCGATACCGAGAGCCAGGGCTGTCAGCGCCAGCACGGTGAACGCAGGGCTCTTGCGCAACATTCGCATCGCGAAGCGAAGATCCTCGGCAGTTCGCTCCAACGAGGTCCATCCCCACATCCCCCTAGTCACCTCTTTGGCCAGGACGTAGTTGCCGAAGCTCAGAAGTGCGCTTCGCCGCGCCGCTTCGGGGGCTTCGCCGCCGTCCTTACGCAGGCGCGCCTCCTCCGCCAGGTGGAATTGTAACTCCTCTTCGAGCTCGCGGTCCTCTTGCGAGCGATGAGAAAACCAATGCCAGAGTTTCACGCTTCACCTCCTCAATCGAACCGGCCCTACTCCTCGACCGGCCGCATCACCCTCCCGATTGCTTCCACCATCCGGTCCCAGCGCGACTCCTCTTCCGCCAGACGCTTTTTGCCCCGCGCCGTCAGCCGGTAGTAGCGGGCGCGCTGGTTGTTCTCCGTCATCTTCCATTCCGATTCGATCCAGCCTTCTTTGCGCAGCCGGTGCAGTGCCGGGTAGAGCGATCCGTGCTCCACCTGCAGCACGTCTTGCGAGGTGGCGCGAATGGCCAAACCGATGCCATGCCCGTGCTGCGTGCCCCAGCGCAGCGTGCGTAGGATCAACATGTCGAGCGTGCCCTGCAGAAGTTCGATCCGGTTCTGGTACGGCTCGCGATTTCCCATAGATAGAAGACACTCTACCACCTTGGAGGTCGAGTGTCTACTACCTTGGACGCAGCGAAGCGAAATCGGTTAGCTCGCTGGTTTCATTCAGACAGCGCCACTCAGCCCCGACTTTTACTGTTGTAGCCCCTCCGAATTTGCCCGTGGGCCGCCGCGCGATCGCGGCCACGGTGCGGTTTGACAGCGAGCCGGCGCCCTTGACGCGAGAAGGGCCGGTCGTCGCACAGGAAGCGGTGAGTGGAGTTCCGCGCCGGCGGTTGGGTCGGAGCCGGAGCAGGCCGGCCGGAGCGAGTTTGCCTCGAGATACCGTCGCGGCGACTTAGCCCGAGACTTCAAGCCAATCAACCGCCTGCGCACTACTTGGCGTTCTTCAGTTCCTCGTCGATGACCGTCCGTATTGCCGGCAAGTCCAGCGAACCGTTGTATTTTCGCCCGTTGATGAAGACCGAGGGGGTACCTTCCACGCCTGCGCGATCCCCGTCTTCCAGATCTCGTGTCACGGTCGCCTTAGTCTGCGTAGAATCCAGGTCGGCCGCGAAACGCTTCATATCGAGTCCGGCTGTGCGGGCCAAAGACAGAATCAAAGGACGGGCCAGCTCGCGCCGGTGCGCAAACAAGGCATCGTGCATGGGCCAAAACATCCCCTACTGGTGGGCCGCGACGGCGGCGGCAGCGGCCAAAGCGGCCTGGGAGTGCATGTCCAGCGGAAATTGCTTAAAAATGAGCCTTATCTTTTCCGGATACGCTTCGAGCACCGCATTCAGTTTGGCGACTGCAATCGAACAGTAGGGGCACTGAAAATCAGAGAACTCCACCAGAGTCACCACCGCGCCCTCAGGGCCGCGGACAGGCGCCCCGGCGGTGGGGATGGTGACTGGGTCATCTAGCAGCTTTGGAGGCTCCGGGCCCCGGGCCCATTTAGTCGCCTTCGCGGCTTCGATAGCCTCATTTTCGTCCTTGCCCGCGCGAATTGCATCCCCGATCGCAGCAGCCAATCCCTTGCTCCACGAGCATGTCGGGTCCTTGACGCGGCACTCGGCCACCTTCATGCCGCACCCGCAGGCACAGTCGTGGTTGCGGAGCAGGCGGAGCAGCGCGCGGGTCTTCACCGGCGACATGCCCGAGAAGTCTACCGCCGGCAGGTTGACCACGGTCCTCCAATCCTGTTGGGCGACCAGCAGCGCAGCTCCTAGAACACAGCACGCGGCGACGGCGGTTCCCCTCCGGGGCAGATGCATACAAGTATTGTAGCGGTCCATCACACAGCTGATATTCAAAGACAACGCCGATCGTGCACGTCGATGCTCGCCGGCGCATGGATCACCAGGAACCTGAATCGCCGCCCGGCGCGCCCAAGCAAGTGGTTACCGCGGCGTCGGGCAGCCGGCTGTCTCCTCGGTATCCATAATTGCCGCGACCCTCCATCCCTCTGACGTCTTCAACAAGCTGAACGAATCCACACCGCAGTGACTGAACTTGCCGTCGCGCAGAAACTCGTACTCTCCCCAGACATGGGCGATTGTCCCGTGAATGGATACCGTGGGCGCCGTCGTAAAATGCTCCACCAGGTGGCTCTTTAGCGAAGCGATTCGGTCGGCCCACTGTTCAGCCGGCATCGAGTACGCTACGCCGCTGGCCCGCACTCCGTAGAGCCGGGCATCGGCCGTCATCGACGTGAGAATCTGGACGGCATCGTTCGCGGCCATGCCGTCGAAGGTTTTCTGCACCGCCGCGAGAACATCCTTTTCGTCGGACGCCTGGCCGGCGAGCGGCCACAGCACGAAGAGACCGATCAAGCGCATAGTGCGATCATACATCGCGCAGGCAGCCCAGCCTCTCAGGCCGTCCGCACATCGCCAGGCCGGCGTCCCGGCTTCTATGGCGTGATCTGGAACACCACGCCGCAGCTGTTGGGCGCGCCGTTTTGCGCGCACACGCTGCTGGCCGCGCCGCCGCCCCCCGTGGTGGTGCCGTACAGGGCTCCATTCGCGCCGAGGGTGAGACCACCATCGGGCAACTGCCCGTCGGTGCCGCCGGCGAAGCTGTGTAGTAGGTTTTCCGTCCAGGGATCGCTCTCTGCGGCTGGCGGCGATAGTTCAAAAACCGCGCCTACGCCGGCCGAACCGCCATACTGTGTTGCACCGTACACGTTACCCGAGCTGCCGATCACCAGCGACCCGTTCGGGGTGTTGGCGTCGCCACCGCCAGTAAAACCGTAAAGGACCGACTCGCTCCAGGAGCCGCCGGGCTGTGATGGCGGACTCAAACGATACACCGTCCCGGAGTTGATCGGCCCTCCCCCGAATGTGCTGCCGTAAAGGTTGCCCGCCTGGTCGAAGCAGAGTCCGGGGTTGGGAAACGCGCCGTCACTTCCGCCGCGAAAGCTGTAGACCGGCACTGCTAACGGAATCGACGGCGTTAAGCGGAAGACCATCCCATAGCCAAACTCGCCCCACCCTGCGGTGCCGTAGAGCTGACCATCGCTTCCAAGGATGGGGCCGGCCGGGTTCCCGCTTGGGATTTCGTGGCGGAACGTGTAGAGAATGGTCTCGGTCCACGCCGCCGCTGGATGGGCCGGCGCCGCTAGTTTGTAGACGGCTCCATAGCAGTACGTTCCGGTCTCATCCGTAACGCAATGGCCGCCGCCATACGCCATGCCGTACAGATCTCCCGCCGGGTCAAATACGATGCCGTTAGGTTGGGCCGCGTCCCCGTTGTTCCGATTGCCCGGTACTCCCAGGAAGGTGTGCAACAGGGATTCGCTCCAGTCGCCTCCCGGGGTCGCCGGGCGGGACAACTTGAAGACCGTGCCGCAGCCGCCGCCACAATTCGCGCTGTTGCCGCCCGCTAGCGTCGTCCCGTAGAGATTGCCTGCTGCGTCGGCGATAAACGCAGCTTCCGGGAAGGCGCCATCGCTGCCCCCCTGGAACCGGTAGAGCACACTTTCGGTCCAGGTCCCACCCGGCGTGGCCGGCGGCACGAGCTGAAAGACAGTCCCGCAGCCTTGTACCGCTTGCCCTTCGCAGGCTCCACTGGTGCCGCCAAAAGCAGTTGTGCCATAGAGATTCCCGGATGGACCCGCTATCATGGCTGCCGACGGCGCGTAGCCGTCGAGCCCCCCAGTGAATCGGTAGATCACTTCGTACCCTGACGCGGAAGCCAGGCGGGCTCCCGCAATCGTGATCGCGGCGAGTGCGAGCCATCGACGTCTTCCCGGCGCCGGGTATCTGACATGGTATTGGACAAGCCCTGCAGACAATCGCCTCATCCTGACCTCCGTTCGAGCTGTCCGAATTATACCGAGGCCCACAGGCTTCGAGAAGGACCCGGGCTCGCCCTGCCTCCCGCGGAATGGATGCGATTGGGCCAGTACTGCGTGGGGAAGTGGCGGCAGCGGTAGGCAATGTGGTACCCGCCTGGTACCGGTCGGAGAGGCAGGTAACTAGGAATTCCTCATATTGCCTGCAAGGATTTCGATGTATGGCGTTCAGAAAACCAGAATCGCTTTTGGAAGCTCTCCGCATTCAATTCTCGATGTGGTGGGCTCAGCGCACGGAACGTCGGCTCGCATTGCGGCAGTATCGACTGGAGCTGAGAGCGGCCCGGCGCCTTGCCTATCGCACAGAGCGGCCGTAGATGAAGGAGTGTGCCGGAATCGGCACACCTCACCGGCAGGTCCATCCACGGGTCTTTGGGGATCAACCTCGCCGCTTTGCTGGAGACGCCAAACCGATTGTGAATCACGAGGGGAGTACGAGATGAGCCAAAACTGTATGATCTGTCTGGGGCAACACGATGATGAAGTGCACGCTGCTACCGTGCGCGTCCACGAGTGGTTTCGAATGCAGGTAAGACTAAGCTTCGATGGTCCGGGTGAGCTGATGCTGAATCTGCCCGGCGACATAGCGGCGTCTCAACTCGACGCCGCCTGAAGCTCGGGCGCCCCTGCAGCGTGGGAGCCCCGGGTTTGGAGTTCCTGCCGTCCCTCTTCGGTGAGCACATAACACCTGGCCTGGCCGCCGGTTATCGCGCCGTGCGGTTCGACAATCCATCCCCGCTGTTCCAGACGGCGCAGAGCCGGGTATAAAAAGGACAGCACTTCGCCGGCAGGGAGCTGAAGACTCTTCGCGATCCCCCAGCCATGAGCGGGCTCCTGGCTGATCGCCTTCAGGATCAGGAACTCCAGAGTCGCGTTCCGCAGATTCGAAAGCTTGGGCATCTCAATAAATCAAAATCTTACCTGATTATCTTAAAATGTCAATGCCCGATTCCGTTGTAACGTTAACCGAACCCATACGCATTTGAAACGCTCAGATAGAACTGTCGGGTTTTGTTCAATCGCAGGCGTGAGGTTGTGCCGGCAAGGTCGACCCGGCGCGTCAGTGCGGGCGTCACCAACCCGGAGGTGGTGCATCCGAATGCCCCGCAATCCGCACCGGCCCGTTGTTCCGCCATCCACCCCCAATTACAATCATCCAGTGACCCCGTTCGCCGAACGTCTGCGGCAGGAACTCGAAGCGCGCAAGGAACTCAGCCCGCACACTCCGTAGCTGGAGATACACAATGATCGTGATCATGGCGGGACTGCCCGGCACCGGCAAGAGCACGCTGGCTCGCGCTCTTGCGCCGCAGTTGCCGGGCGCGGTTCTCGATAAGGACATCATCAGGGCCGCACTATTCGAGCCTGGGCGCGTCGAGTATTCGCAGGAGCAGGACGATCTCTGTCAGGAGATCATGCTGCAAACGGCCGCCTACTTGCTGGCTAAGGATGCCGGACTCCACATTCTGTTCGACGGACGCACGTTTTCGCGACGATACCAGCGAGAGAGCGTGATCACATTCTGCGGGCATGTTGGGACCGCTTGGGCCACAGTCGAGTGCGTCTGCGCGGAGGAGACGGCGCTCCGGCGGCTGGCGGAGGCGGTGGCGCAAAACAACCATCCCGCTGCGAATCGCAAGCCGGAACTCTATAAACAGATCCGTAGGGAGTGGGAGCCGATTGGCCTCCCCAAGCTCGTTATCGACACGGACACGAACTTGGACGCCTGCGTACATTCGGTTTTGCGTTACATCGCTGTTAGCACCGCAAGAAGCGGTCATCCCAGGAGGTAACAACAAGTGGCATTCGCGCGCAAGAATCCTGCGCCGGCACCACGGACGGGTGATTGCAATCGCAGAGTTAGGAGCAATGGAATGGTCGAACCATGGGAGGCCACGAACTGAGGGCCATTCTACTCTTTTCAGCGGCTGCCGGCCTATTGAGCCGCTTGCACGATCGGTCAACGACCTCTCATAAGCGGGCGAAACGTCAATCGATCCGGTATCGCAACCGGTCCTGCAGCACGCCGCGCTTCCGCCGGCTCACGGGAACCCGCGAGCCGTCCCGCAGCACCACTTCTGCGCCTCGAAGGGTCCTGCGAAATTCGCGCACGCGATCGAGTTGGACAATCACCGACCGGTGAATGCGGGTGAAACGGCGCGCATCCAGCCGCGCCTCAAGCGACGACAGCGATTCGCGTAGCAGGTAGTCCTTCGCGCCTACGTGCACGCACGCATAATAGTCATCGGCGCCGATCCAGTCGATCTCCGCGACCGGTGATCACCAGATCCCTGGTAGCTGCGGAAACCACCAGCCGCTCGACTCCGCGGTTCTCACGGTCCGCGCGTTCGGCGGCCAGCAGCGCGGTGAGTCGGGCGGCACGGTCTACGGCCGCCATCATCCTCAATCTCTCGCGGACTCGATGCAAGGTTGCTTCAAAACGCTCCACGTTCAGGGGCTTCACCAGATAATCGATCGCGTGCGCATCGAAGGCGCGCACTGCGAACTGATCGTACGCCGTGACGAATACAACCGGTGGCATTCGCTCCGCGCCGCGGTCGCGGAGCACCTCGAACCCGTCCATTTCCGGCATTTGCACGTCGAGAAAGAGCAGGTCGGGGTTCAACTCGTCGATGGCGTGCACGGTCTCCCGACCATTGCGGCTCTCGCCGATCACGATCATGTCTGCGTGCGGCGCGAGGAGTTGGCGCACGCCGCGGCGCGCCAGGGGCTCATCGTCTGCCACCAGGACTCGAACCTTAGCTAGGGGCATCTCTTTCAGCCTCATGATACGGGAGCCGGACAGTGGCGACAACGCCTCCGCCCTCCGCGTTGCTGATCTCAAGCGAAGCGCGTTCGCCGTAGAGCGCCGCCAGCCGGGCACGCGTGTTTGCCAGCCCCACGCCAGCGGGGGTGGGCGCGCCCAGCGCAATCCCTGGACCATCGTCGCGCACTGTCAGCACCAGGTCGGCGCCTTCGCGGCGAGCGATGATGCTGACCATGCCCGCGCCGGCTCGCTTTGCGATGCCGTGGCGCAGTGCGTTCTCCACCAATGGTTGCAGCACGAACCTCGGCACGGCCGCCCTGGCGATCGCGGCGTCCGCCTCGATCCGCGGGCGCAGCCGGTCGGAAAACCGGACGTGCTCGATGGCCAGATACCGCTTAAGGAATTCCAGTTCGGTGGCCAGCGTTGTTTCGTGCGCCGCATCGCGCAGCACCTCCCGCAGTACGTCGCTCAGCAGTTCGAGCATGCGTGAAGCCGCCGCCGTGTTCTGATCCCGCACCAGGACGGAGATCGCGTTCAGGCTGTTGAAAAGAAAGTGCGGGTTGAGCTGCATGCGAAGCGTCCCCAACCGAGCCTCGGCAAGCTGTGCGGCCAGGCGCACGGCCTGCGTCTCGCGCTCACGCGCTTGCCTGAAGTAGAACAGCGAGTGTTCGATTCCCACCAGGGCGAAATACACGCCCACGCCAAAGGGAAGGGTCGTAAAAATCCATCCGGCGAACCCGCGCAGCGCCTGCAGGCCCGATAGACTCGTCGGAGAGGGAAATATCGCGAGCCGCAGCAACGTGCCGAGGCCGGCCCAGGTGACGGACATGGCGAGAGCGCCGGCAACGTGCAGCGCGATGCGTCGGGCCAGGTGTGGGGGCTGCAGCGGCAACCGGCGAGCGGCGCGAAATACGAATGGCGTCAGCAGCGCGCACAGCATCCAGTCGGTTGAGTTGAAGCATACCCAATGCCAATCGGCCGCATGCCCTTCCAGCCGGTTCTGCATGTACGCGTCGAACCCCGAAAGAAGCGCCGGTACCAGCCACGCCCCGAGGATCAGCAACAGTGGCGGAAGTGGCGCGCGCGCACGCTCTACCGGGGCGGCGGGTGACATCTGGCGAGGATAGCGCACCAGGTCTAAGCCGTCCAGCGCGGGCGCAGAAGAGCCGTTCACAGCACGGCGGCTGCCGTTTGCTGCACGAATTTGCCCCTACCGGTACGATTCGTTAGCCTCGAACCCATGAAGCACCCGAGGCCGCGGGCATCCGCCATGACGGAGCCAAAAAGATGACGCCTGCCGGCACAAGGCCTGCGTCACGCATTCAGGCATTGGATATCGCGCGCGGCGCCGTCATGGTGCTGATGGCGATTGATCATGTGCGCGTGTACTCCGGACTTCCCGCCGGCGGGCCTGCGCCGGGCATCTTCTTCACGCGCTGGGTCACACATTTCTGCGCGCCGGCGTTCGTCTTGTTCGCAGGAACCGGGGCGTATTTGCACGGAAGGAAACTCGCCGATCCTCGGGCCCTCGCCCGTTACCTGGTCAGTCGCGGCCTCCTGCTCGTGCTCCTCGAATTGACCGTGATCCGCCTCGAGTGGACGTTCAACTTCGACTACGGGCACTTCGTGCTGGCAGGCGTCATCTGGATGCTCGGCTGGTGCATGGTGCTTCTGGCGGGGCTGGTCCGCCTTCCAGCCAAGGCAGTTGGCATCATCGGTTTAGGCATCGTCTTCCTTCAGCAGATCTTTCGCTATCCGCCTCACTTCTTGCCGCCGCACCTGCGAGGCTCCGTAGCTTGGATCTGGGAGTTCATCTATCCTGCCGGCGCGGAAAGCTGGCCCGGCATCGACATTCTGTACGTTCTCGTGCCGTGGATCGGCGTCATGGCCATCGGCTATGGTTTCGGCACGATTCTGATACGCGAGCCCCGCGAGCGGCGCAAGCTATGCCTGGCAATCGGCCTCACGGCGACCGTGATCTTTCTGGTGGCCGGCGGTATCACAGTTTTCCTGACTCCCGGACCTGCCAATGCGCCACCGGCACTCTTCCGTCTTCTGAACCAGCAAAAGTATCCCGCGTCGCCGCTCTTCCTTTTAATGACGCTTGGTCCCACGGTCGCCCTTCTGCCGCTGGCGGAACGGGCGCGCGGGTGGTTCGCGGGAGTGCTGGCGACATTCGGTCGTGTGCCGATGTTTTATTACCTGCTTCACATTCTGGTGATTCACGTCGCTGCGCTTTTGGTCGCGTTCCTGCGGGAAGGGAGCATATACCCCGAGTGGTATGCCACTGCCCCATTCACATTCCTGCCGCCGGGTCACAGATGGCGACTGCCGCTCCTCTACGTCGTCTGGGCAGTGATTGTGGCGATACTCTACCTCCCATGCCGCTGGTTCGCGGGCATTAAGGATCGCCGCGCTGAGGTCTGGCTCAGGTACATTTAAGGCCCAGGCACACGATTTGTCCCACCGCCGCCTCAGGAGGGAGCTAGCCGCGCGATTGCATCATCTTGTCCCACGCCTCGGCGCCTCCGCGCAGCGGACGCACCCGCGTAACACCGTAGGATTTGAGGAGCAGCGCCGCACGGGCGCTGGAGGCTTCGTTTGGTCAACTGCAATACAGAATGATCTCCCGGTCTCGAGGAATCTGCTGCGAGTTGCGGGCGAGTTCGTCGGCAGAGAGGCGGATCGCCCCCGGCACCGAGGGCAAATCGACCTCCAGCGCGCTGCGCAGATCAACAATATAAGGATTCTCGCCGGCTTCGATTCGAACCCACAGCTCCTCGGGTGTAATGCGGGCCACTTCGAGTTTCTTCAGGAATCGCCGGCGCGAGATGAACTTCCAGAGGATCCACGACGCGAGCGATCCAACAACCAGAATCAGGATGCCCGATCCAAACCGCTGAGCGTAGGCAAAGGCATCCTCTAATTGGTTGCTGAAAAGATAGCCGACGCCTAAATAAGCGCCGCTCCAGAAGATGATTCCGAGGCTGTCAAGCGCCAGAAAACGAGTGACTCCGACTCCGGAATCGCCCGCCAGGGGAGCAGCGACGGCATTCAGCCCGGGTACGAACTTGGCGATCAGAAGCGTGTTCAATCCGTACTTCAGAAAAGCGTTTTCGGTCAGCCTCACGCAGGAATCGGGTTCGAGCGAAACACGGCAGATGAATCGCAAAACACGCTTGCCGCGAGCTCGTCCGAAGCAAAACCACACGATGTCCGCAGCCAGAGCGCCGGCGAGGCAGCAGGCCATCGCGGCCGCCGCATGCAGTTTTCCGGTACGAATCAGCGCCCCCACCGCGATCAGCAACGGAACCGACGGAATCGGCAGCGCTCCCTGCTCGGCCAGTACCCAGCTGAACAGGAGTATGTACCCGTGGCGCTCGACCACGTGAACCAACTCCGTGATGCTCAGGGGGTGGTGCATTTGAACATTCTACCCGGCCATGAGTAGCCTGGCACCTTTCGGCCTGAGAAGGCACACCGCCTGGCCTGACGGCTCAAACGTGGACGAGAACGGGGCAGGGTCCCAACTGGATCACGCGATAGGTTGTCGAACCAAACACGGCCAGATCCAGGGCGCCATGGCCGCGCACACCCATCGCAACCAAATCGATCTGCTCCTCCAGGGCGAGTTGAATGATCTGGCGGTATGGCTTTCCGAGGCGCACCGCCGTTTTGATCTTGGCGGTTTGGCGCTCCTCCGATGGAATCAGACTGCCCAGTTGCTCCTTCGCTGCCGCGATCGCCTCTTCCGTCCTGGCGGGACTTGGGACATGCTCCAGCACGTGCAACAGGGTGAGTTCGGCGTCGTACTCCGCTCTCACAGATATCGCATAGTCCAAGGTCCGCCGCGCAGCCTCCGAGAAATCCGCGCAAAAGAGAATTCGGCTCAGGTGGTGGGTATGGCCGCGGTCCTGGCTCTCGGCGCTGGAGCCGTTAGGCGGCTTAGATACCGCGATAACGGGGCAGGGAGCCTTGCGCATCACCCGGTCCGTCACCGACCCCAGTATCAGGCGGTCGTACCCTCGCCGGCCATGCGTTCCCATGACGACCAGGTCCGTTTTCCGCGCTTGCGCAAACGACAGTATCGCGTCCGGGGCCGCTCCCAACTGCGTGACCAGCTCTGGCTGAATTTCATGATGAGCGTGCTGCTTGACGAATTTCCGGAGCTGCTCCCTGGCGCTCTCGAGGGCTGCCTGGCAGAACTCTTCATACAGCCCGGCGGAGGCGGCAAAACCGAGGGAAGGGTCTCGCCTTAGTTCGACGACATGCAGCGCCACCAGCCTGGCCCGGTAGTGTTCGGCCAACGACAGCGCATGGTGATAAGCACTGGCTGAGAACCCTGAAAAATCAATGGGACAAAGGATGAGTTGAATCTCCAGCATGTTTCCTCTTCAAGCAGCCGATTCATGGTTTCACTGCTGCCAGGCCCGCCAGCACGGTCTGCACAACGGATTCGTCACCCATGGTGGAATTGACCATCATGTGAAAGACATGCCGGGCAGGCCAGTCGACTCCGAAGTATTGCTTGATGAAAGCGGCCCGATCCTGGTCAACGGTGCTGGCGAGTTGCATCGCTTCCTCCTCGCTCTTTCCCTTTTCAAGCAGCCGGCGTACCTTGTCTCCGAAAGGCGCGTACACAAAGACGTGGAACGTGTAGGGGAGATCGTGCAGATAGTATGCGGATCCGCGGCCCACGATGACGCAGTTGCCCTCGCTCGCCGCTGCTCTCACTAGGCGCTCGGTGATCTGGCGAATCCCGTCGGCATCCGCCATCTTCATG
>Ga0181535_10005161_pt1 | contig 14110 bp, 8 predicted proteins | sample PEATcosm2014_Bin_44_FD_119774 | JGI IMG/M metagenome (GOLD analysis project Ga0181535, IMG submission 119774) | Peatland microbial communities from MTU Mesocosm Facility, Houghton, MI, USA - PEATcosm2014_Bin17_30_metaG | ecosystem: Environmental > Terrestrial > Soil > Wetlands > Peat | place...
CCGAGAAGTACCGGTTGCTGCTCGAATCCCGCAACAGGGTGAGTTTGTTGGAATCGAAAGTGGAGCAGCGCACCAAGGTGTTGCAGAAGACCAACGAGCATCTCCAGGCCCAGATTTGGGAACGGCAGCGCGCCACCGAGGCGTTGCGCGAAAGCGAGGAACGCTACCAATTGCTTTTCCGCGAGAATCCGCTCCCCATGTGGGTGGTGGACATCAAGACGCTCCGTTTTTTGGCCGCAAACGCCGCCGCCGTCCGGGACTATGGCTATTCCGAGCAGGAAATACTGGGAATGAGCGTGAAGAATTTCTATTGCCCGGAAGATATTCCAGATTTGACCCAGCGATTCAGCGAGCCCGAGGTCCGCAAAGCAATCAACGGCCTCATCGTCAAACACCGCAAAAAGGACGGCAGCATCATCTCGGCTGAAATCAGCTCGCGCTTTATCATATTTGACGGAAAGGAAGCCAGATTGGTCCTGGCCAACGATATTACCGAAAGGAAAAAACTCGAGGCCCAGTTCCTTCGCGCCCAACGCATGGAAGGCATCGGCACCCTTGCCACCGGCATGGCCCACGACCTGAACAACATCCTGGCGCCCATACTCATTTCCGCCGGCACATTGCGCTGGGGCCTGAGCCAGGAGGAACAGGAAAAGGCCATCAGCCGCATCGAGGTCAGCGTTAAGCGCGGCGCGGGCATCATCCAGCAAGTGCTCACTTTCGGCCGCGGCATGAACGGCGAACGGGCTGCCCTCCAAGCCGGTGAAGTCGTCAATGAAGTCGTCCGCATCATCGGACAAACTTTCCCCAAGGACATCGTCGTCCACTCCCATGTTGACGAAGGGCTGTGGACCGTGATCGGCGACCGGACGCAAGTTTACCAGATCGTTCTCAACCTCTGTGTCAACGCCCGCGACGCCATGAGCAAAGGCGGCACACTCACCGTGCGCGCCCGGAACATCACCCTGGCCGAATCCCGGCCCGCCCTGCCCGCTCCCGTCCAACCGGGTCCCTACGTTCTCCTGCAAGTTTCCGACACGGGCTGCGGCATTGGCGCGGAGGATCGGGAACGGATTTTTGATCCATTTTTCACCACCAAGGGAGTCGGCAAAGGTACCGGCCTTGGACTATCCACCGTTTTGGGCATCGTCAAAAGCCATCACGGCGCCATCATGGTGGAATCTGAATTGCACAAGGGAACCTCCTTCCGCGTCCTCCTGCCCGCCTCATCCGAAGTCGTCAAAAACATCATTCCCTTCGAGCCGCCGCCCCTGCCCGGCGGCAAAGGTGAAGCTGTTTTGATTGTTGACGACGAGCCGGAAATCATTTCCGGCATGAAGGCCCTTCTGGAAAGCCGGAATTATCGCGTCTTGATCGCAAAAAACGGCATGGAAGCCCTCGCGGTCATGAAACGCAACGGGGCTGAAATCAGCCTCATCGTCACCGACATCATGATGCCGGAAATGGACGGCGTGGAAATGATCCGGGCGCTGCGCAAACTGTACCCCCGCCTCCATGTCATCGCTTCCAGCGGTCTCGGAGGCGAACAGACCGGAAGTCCGCGCGCCCAGGAACTGGAAGCGCTCGGCGTCGAAACATTTTTAGCCAAACCTTACTCCGTCGATATTCTTCTCAAAACCCTCGATTCGATTCTAAAACAGGGCAGAGCCAGGGAACTGTGCAGCCTTCCCGCGTGATCCGCCCTTCCCGCCGGACGCGGATTTTTCCCCGGCGACAAGCGCGGCCTCTTGTGCTATAAAGAAATCGTGGCTGCGCCGAAAATAAAATCCGTCCGGTTGTTCATCAAACCCTATTGCGGGTGGTGTATCCAGGCCATGCAATGGCTCGACGACCGGAACATTCCATACCAAAAGCTTGATGTCATCGCGGATGGCGCGGCGGACCAGGAAATGCGGCAGTTGACCGGCCAGAGCATGGCTCCGGTCATCGACGTGGACGGGCATATTCTGGCTGACTTTGGCGTGGAGCAATTGGCAGAATTCTGGAAGCAATTTGAATGAACACAGTTGACCCCATGACCGCACCGCGGCCGCGTCTGCCCGAATGGCTGCGTTTCCAATTGCCGGTTTCGACCGGTTTCGGAGCAACCCGCACCCTGCTGGGCGAACTGAAACTGCACACCGTTTGCGAAAGCGCGAAATGCCCGAACCATTGGGAATGTTGGAGCAAAAGCACGGCCGCTTTCATGATCGCGGGCGAAAATTGCACGCGGGCTTGCGGCTTTTGCGCGGTGAAAACAGCCAAACCGCTGCCCTTGGATGCTGGCGAGCCGGCCCGGGTGGCCGAAGCCACCCTCCGCATGAAACTCAAACACGTTGTCATCACCGCCGTGGCGCGCGACGATCTGGCCGACGGCGGCGCGGAACATTTCCGGCAGACGATTGGGAAAGTGCGCGAGTTGAATCCCGCGACGGTTATTGAAGTTTTGGTGCCGGATTTCCTGGATCGGGACGAATCCATCGACGTGGTGCTGGCGGGCCGTCCGCACATTTATAATCACAATCTGGAAACCGTGCGGCGCCTGACCCCCAGTGTGCGGCATCGCGCCACTTACGAACGTTCCCTGCGCGTTCTGGGAAAAGTAAAGTCCCGGAGCGGCGATTCCCTTTACACCAAATCCGGCATGATGCTGGGCTTGGGCGAAACGGAGGAGGAATTACTGCAGGCGTTGCGGGACTTGCGCGGAGCGGGGTGCGACATCCTGACTTTGGGCCAGTATCTCCAGCCGACCCTGCGGCATTTGCCGGTGGTGGAATACATTTCACCCGCGAATTTTGCCCGTTACAAAACGGCGGCGGAACAAATGGGTTTCGTGCATGTCGCCAGCGGCCCGATGGTGCGCAGTTCCTATCATGCCGATGAATTCGCCGCGCCGGACCGGGCGTGACGGGGAATCAGGGCATTAGATTGTTGGCAACGATTTTGTTGGTGGATGTCATGTTATTGACAATGACGCCGGATTCAAAGCTGTTGCCGGTGATGACCGCGCGCTGCACCTGGCTGTCCAGTTGCAGGCCGTTGCCGGTCAGGAATTGGCAACTGTCCACGGTGGCGGTGGTGCAACTGGTTATCCAGACAAGCGGGTTTGGCTCGTTGACGGATTGGTAGAACATGCAGCCGGATACGATCACGTTTTTGGCCAGGGGAGCCTGGATGCATTGGGCGCTGTTGGCATGCCATTTCCCGCCCACAATCGTAACCCGGGCGTTGGTGCCGTTGATGATGACCCCGTAGTTTTCACAGTCCCAATCCCCGGCCGTCACCTTGATTTGATGATCGCCGGCAATATTGATGCCGGTGGTGCTGGCGTCGGCGCTGCAATCCACAAGATCGCCGGTGAAATTGCCGCCGCCCGCATTGGTATCGGTGCTGATTTGAAAGGCGGGGGTGCATTGAAAGGCGGTCAGGCCGTTGAACGAACCGCCGTTGATCATGCCGAAACTGTAGCCCGGTCCGGTCGAGAAAGTGGTGGGACACCAGACTTCGATGTGGTGACATTGCACGAAGTCATAGACTTTGCTGATTTGCACGCCCATGTGGACGGGACCCACGATAAAAATATCGCTGAGACGGGCGCGGTTCGGGGTCGATGTGCTTGGGGTGCTGATTCCATCGTAAGGATACTCGATGCGAAAGCTGGAAAGAGTCACCCCCTCGCCTTGCAGGCTGACGGCCGGGGCGACGGAGCTGGCGGGCGAACCCTGGTCATATTCCACGGCAATGCCATGAATGCTGGCGCCGTCTTGCATGATGATGGCCGGTTCGTTGTAGTGCCGGATCAGCAACGTGGGCATGGGCATGGTGTCCGCCGGCCAGCCGCCGGCGAATTTCCCGATCATCTCCATTTGGTAGAGGGTCAGCGAAGCGGAGATGACATATTTGCCCGATGGCACGTAGATGCCGTTGTTGGTCTGGGAAGCCTGGGCGGCGGCGATGGCGGCTTGAAAGGCCGCCGTGTCGTCATTGGTGCCGTTGCCGAGGGCGCCGCAGGCTTTGACACTGATATCGTTGATCACGGTCTGGGCGCAAAGCAGCGTCGGAGCGATGAATGACATCACCGCAAAAAGGACGGGGGATTTTAGAAATGTGTTCATAATCATTCGATCAGGGCGGCCCCAATTGGAAAAATTCCCCGGCATTGTTGGTCGTGGGCAGGCTCAAATTGAAAACGCCGTTGTTGCTGGACGGCGCATTGGTCACCGGCTGCCAGCTTGGCGGGGGCGTCAGGTTTGTTGTCATATACAAAGTCAAATTATAAGCCCAGCCCGGCCAGGCGAGATTCAACTGATTGCTGCCGGAGGAAAAGCTGACCGTCAGGTTCGGCGTTTGCGGGGTGGCCGAAACCACGCCGGAGTTCGCGCTTTCGCCGGAGGGCCGGAGAGCGGAGACGACGTAGTAATAAGTGACGCCGTTGCTGACAGCGATGTCGGTGTAGTTGGTGCCGGACGGGCTGGCCAGGGTGACATAAGGTCCGCCGCAAATCAGGGAACGTTTGACATTGTAATTGGCGGCCTGAACCGATGCGGCCCAGTTCAACGTCACCTGCCCCGCGCCGGCAAGTGCGACGAGACCGGACGGCGCGCTGGCCGTGATCAGATTAGTGCCGATGACGAAGAGACTGGACGTCATCAAATTCGATATGCCGCCATCCTCAAAACTGTCGCCGGCGACGATGGCGCGGGAGACGTTGGAGCCGAGTTGAAGGCCGGTGCTGCCGGGCAAAAACTGGCAGCCGGTAAGCGTGAAGTCGAAACAATTGTCCGCCGTCACCAATGGAGCCGCAAGCGCGGCAGGCCGGCTGAACATGCTGGAACGAACAATCACATTGGTGCCGCTGAAAATCTGGATGGCCGGGCCGGAAGCGGTCTGCCATTGGCCGCCCACAAGGGTCAATTCATTGACGGCGGTAACCACCGCCCCTGCCCCGCTGCTCGAAAAACTGCCGCCGGTGATTTTTATCTTGTGAGGCCCGTTGATGGAAATGCAATTACTGCAACCAACCAGGGTGCAGCCGATAAGATTGCCGGTGAAATTGCCGCCAGCCGGACTGACGGAGGGATCGTTGTCGAATTCAAGGCCGATCAAGCAATTGGAAGCGAGCAGGCCGGTATAACTGCCCTCGTCCATCCGATCCAAAACAAAAGCCGCGCCGGCGGACATGGCGTTGGGACATCGGACTTCGATGTGGTGAAATTGATTGTAATCGTAGGAGCGACTGACTTCCAAGCCCATGTGCACGGGGGAAACGATGTAAATATCAGAAAAGCGGGGGCGGCCGGGGGTGGATGTGCTGTAAGTGTTGATGCCGTCGTACGGGTTTTGGATGCGAACACTGGAAAGGGAGACGCCATTGCCGCGCAAACTGATGGCGGGAGCATTGCTGGAAGTGGGAACGGCTTGATCGTAAAGAAGGGCGATGCCATGCAAACTGGCGCCGGCATTCATAATCAAACCAGGCCCGGATGTCACCCGCAGCAGCAGCGTTGGCATGGGCATGGTATCCGCCGGCCAGCCGCCGGCTAATCGTCCAACCATTTCCTCAACGCTCAAGGTCAGCGACGACGAGATGACATATTTCCCCATCGGAACATAGACGCCGTTATGGAATTGACCGGCCGCCAGCGCGTTTTTGAAGGCGGCGGTATCGTCGGTCACGCCATCGCCTTTGGCTCCGTAACTTTTTACACTAAGGTCGTCCATGTCTGATTCCCCGGCGGAAGGGGGAGAGGATACGGGACCAAACTTCACGACTCTGAAAAGTTGATTCCCACCGGCGGCGGCCAGGACGGTGGCAGTCGAGCCGGCGCCCGAAACGTCAATAATCTGAATCAGCCGGTTGGTTGATGATTCGGCGGTGGTGGCATAGACCACGGCACCGGACGAAGCCGGGCCGCCGCCGGAAAACCGGCTGAAATCAACCGTCAACCCGCGCGCCCCCCAATTGCCCGCGCCGGTGCTGAGGGTGTAGTTAAACACCCAATTGCTGCCGTTGTAATCCCAGCGTTCGACACCGCCCGCTCCTGACGAGGCGGTGAAGTTGTCGTCATCCGCAATATACACAGTCAAACCATCGGGGCTGAAGGCGAAGTCGTTGGGATCGCTGCCGGAGCCGGTGGAGACATTCAGGGCGGCGGTGGTGGAGGGCGAACCGGAAGGCAAACCGCTGAAGCAATAAAGCCCTTGCGCCTGGCTGGCGTTGTTATTGCCGCTGGACACCCAAAGATTGCCGCCAAAAACAACCAAGGCGCGAGGGTCATTGCCAGCATTGCACGACAGAATGCCGGTGGCGCCCTGGCTGGGCGTAAGAATCTTGATCGCAGTGGTGGCGGCGCTGGCGATACCGGACGTCCAAAAAGTATTGACGTCCCCGTCAACGGAAACCGCGGCGCGGATTTGTCCCGCGCTGCCGTTGTAAAGTCCGGTGTTGGTCAGGCAAAGCGTGTAAACACCAAAACCATCCACCGCCCCGACGGCGCGCGGAATGGAGGAGCCGGTAAAAGTCACGCCGCTGTTGGGCAACGATTGGTTGTATCCGGCAAAATTGAGATATTGCTGATTGAGCGAGAGCGCCAGGTCGCTGCCCGCCAGCCCGAACGCCGAGCCGCTGCCTTCAACAATCAAGGCCGATGTGCCGGAATCGGGTATCATGACCGTGCTGACATAACTGCCATTGGTGCTGAATTGATCGAGGTAAAGCGTGTTGCCCGAATTGGTGTTGAGCGACTGAAGGCCGTCGCCAATCCGGGTGACGACCAGATTGGAGGAAGCCAGGGGCAGAAATGCGCTGGAGACCGACAAGGTGGCGGTGGCAATGAGATTGGAGCCGGAAACTGGCGTGGCGATAACGGAATAAGTCCCGGCGTTGGACAACTGGATATTAGTCAAACTAAGATTGCTCGAAGTCTGGCCGGCCAGATTGGTACCGTCAAACTGCCACTGCCAGGCGGAAACGGACACGCCGTTGGGCGAAGCCAGAAAAGCCAGATGATCCCCCGCACGCTGGACGCGGGCTGACGGACTAATCGTCAAGGCGCTGCAGACAAAAGCGGCGAACCAGAGGCACAGCGCCGGTATGGTGACTTTCTTCACTTGCACTTTCTAACGAGCAATCAGATGGACGGGTGACTCTGCCACAAGGCGGGGGAATAGGCAATTTTTGATTCAGAAATAACCCAACAGGTATACAAAACAGGCCGGGCTTGCGACCCGGCCTGCAATGACAATGAATGATCGGTGAACGACCTTTTTATCCTCTATGCGCTTTGGTTGCGGCGCATCATGGAGCGCAATTTTGCGCCAAACGGCAGCAGCAGCATGACGCCTGAAATCAGCGTGGCCGGCTCCGGCACGGACGTCACGGCGGAGGGAACGTTGATGTCGTTATCAATCAGCGTCACGGCACCGGTTAGAGCCAAGGCTCTGCCCGACAAAATATTCGCCCCGTCATCCAAGCTGATGCTGGCTTCAGCCAGGATACTGCCATAAAATGACGTGGTCGTTCCGAGAGTGGCGGAGGAACCGACTTGCCAAAACACATCGCTGGCTAAAGCCCCGCTTTCCAGGATGATAGACGAAGCGCTGGCAGTCGTGAGTGTGCTGTTAATCTGGAAAATGTAGTCGCCAGCCCCGCTCAACGTGAGTGCTCCCGTCAGTTGGGCTGACGAGTTGAAAGTATAAACTCCCGGGAGAAGCGTCTTCCCCCCCAGATCCTGACCGCTCAAGTTTTCAGTGCTCGTTGCACCTGCCAGATTGTTGTATGCAGTCAGGGCATCGGCCTGAGCCTGGCCCGCAACCGTGTCGGTATCGTGTATCGTTCCATTCACGATTCCCGGAGGAAAGCCAGTGATCGAAGTGCCGGCATAAAGCCCCAAATTCCCGTTGAGAACGGTATTGCCAGTGCTCGTCACCGTTGATGCCCCCAAGACCGCAAAGCTGTCCGCCGAACCTAAATTAATTGAAGCTTTGCTTTGCTGGAGAAGACCGGCCAGCGCGACGACCGATAAAATCAAATATTTACTTCTCATTTTGAAGGCCCTTTCGTTGGTTAAGCTAACCCACCGCGCTGCCCATTCTAGCGGGCGTACGGCGTTTTTCTATCCCATTTTAGGACATATTAGCACACTTTTGGGACATTAGTCGCCAGAGCCGCCCCCATCACGCTCGCCGTGGAATAAACGCCCCGGCGTGGCAACACCAAAGTCGCTCGCCAAAAATAAACGCGCAACCACCCTTGTCGCCGGGCGGTCAGCGGTGGATTTGCGCGCCGTTGCCTTGGTCGAGGTAAACCACGCCGTTGACTTCCGATGTGTCTAGATATTGCTGCCAGACGAAATTCCGGCCCTTCCATGCCGCCTCGCGATGTTGCGGGGCGCTGGCCTTGACTTCCGGCCCAGCCTGCGTCAGGGCCTCGCTCAGGATGCGGCCGGACATTTTTTCTTTTGGCTCAACGCCAAGCAACCAGAGGATGGTGGGAGCAATGTCCACGTTGCCCGTGGGCAGGGAATCGCTCATGCCTTTGACAAAATCGGGTCCAAAGGCAACGCACATGTTATGCATGTCGGTCGCGCTGAGGGTGGCGTGCTGGCCGTCGCCCGCGCCCAGCGCGCCCCCGTCGCTAAAAATCATGCCGGGTGCGCCATACTTGCTTTGCGCCGGCGTCCAGCGCATAGAAATGGCCACATCCGGGGCGTAGGCGGAATCGATTTTTACCGCCGTCAGCGGGAAAGTTCCCTCCACCGGCTTCTGGCTGAAAACCACGCCGACATAGGGCCGGCTCTGGAAAAAGTGGACGAGTTGCGTAATCACTTCAGGATCGTGCCCTGTCACATAGCAGGCCACTTCGCCGCCGTTCCCGACCACCATGATGTCCCCGTTTTTTCTGTTTCCCCCGGGAAATTTCGTGTAGGCGCGAAAGCCGCGCGCCTTCAGCTCGGCTGGGATTTTAATGCCCTCAATGATGGTGGAAAATCCATGATCGGAAACTACAATGACATCGGTTGAATCCAGCGCGTTCTTTTCCCTGAGTGTGTCAAGCATCCGGGCCAGATTGCGGTCGGAACTTTTGATGGCGGCGAGCGATGCCTTTGATCCGGGGCCGGTTTTATGTTGGGAAAAGTCCGGCTCGGCCATCCAGAGCACGGAAAAGGCCGGAATTTCATCCTGCCAGAAAAAACCGGTCAGGGCGCGCGCGGTCCATTCGTCCCGCTTGATTTTGTTGTGCCAGAATGGGGGGCATTTGCCGGTCAAATTGGTGAGGGATTGGCCCAGCCCTGCGGGAAGGATGCTTTCAGCAAACAAATCCACGCCGGGGGAATCCGGCGCGCGCGGGGCGCGATCATACAGGAGCGCGACCGGTTTGCTCCCCGCCACCGCCGTGCGCAAGCCGTGGTCCTGCAGGATTTCCACGACGGTGGGGAAGGCCAGGTAATGTTTCCCGGTCAACTCATCGCCCTGGCGCACCACGTCCAGCGCGTCCATGGCCGAGGGCTTTAACGGGTCTATGCCGGGACGATATTCCGAATTGCCAATGATGCCGCTTTCCTGCGGATAAACGCCCGTCGCCAGCGCGGTGGCGTTGACCTCCGTCATGCTCGGATACGCCGGATGATGATGCAGAAAGATCACTCCCTGCCGGGCCATGGCGGCGAGGGTTGGCGTGGTTTCGTCGGAGACAAAATCCGGTCTCATTCCGTCCCAAACCATCAGAACCACATGGGTGGCGCGGCCCGCCGCCCAAGTCTCCGCCCCCATGAATACCACCGCCAGAAACGTCAATAAATATTTAATCAATCGCACGCCAAAATGATCCGCGTCGCGCGCGACGACGACAAGAGGGCTGCGGTTAAAATCCCGCAACCATCATGTGACGAAAAGAAGACAACCGCCCGGATCAGGCCGCCTTGATCTTGATCTTGTGTCCCTTGATCTCGGTGCGGTTGAGCTTGGCGATGATGCTGTTGGCGTGGTCGGCCTCAACATCCACAAAAAGATGCCGTCCGCGAATATCCACCGTGCCGACAATGTCGGCAGGAAGACCGGTCAGCCCGGAAATGGTATTGACAATGTCGATGGCCACAACGCCCATCTCTTCGCCAATGTTCATCCAAAGCCGTTTTTGGAACGGTTGGGCACCGGTTCCGGTCTTTTTGGGTTTGGCCGGAAAAGGCTTGGCCGGTTCTTTGGCCACAACGGACTTGGCTGGCTCCTTGGCAGCAACAGGCGTGGCCGTTTCCTTGGCTACAATGAGCTTGGCCGGTTCTTTGGCTGCAACGGGCTTGGCCGGTTCCTTGGCTGCAACGGGCTTGGCCGGTTCCTTGGCTGCAACAGGCTTGGCCGGTTCCTTGGCTGCAACAGGCTTGGCCGGTTCCTTGGCTGCAATGGGCTTGACCGGTTCCTTGGCTGCAACGGGCTTGGCCACTGGCGTCACGGACGCGGTGGCGGGGCGGGCGGGCGGGCGATCCTCGCGGCGCTGTGACCATTGTGACGCCGGGACGGGCCTGGATTCAGCCCTTACCGGGCGCGACGGACGGTCATCGCGTGGTCTGTCGTCCTGACGCGTCCCCGGCTTGTCCTGTCTGGAGGGCGTGGCGTCGCCGCCTTGCAAATGATGAATAAGGGCCGACGCGATATCGGTGGAAGAAAAGCCTTCTTCGAGCAGGCGTTCGACCAAGTGGTCATGACGCTTGAATTTGCCATCCTTGAGCGTGACGCGGAGTTTGTCCAAAAAGACAAGGGCGCGCGCCTCTTCCACTTCATCGGCGGTGGGCAGACGTCCGCGCTGGATACGCATGTTGATATAGCGCTCAATGTTGCGGATTTGAAAAACTTCACGGCCGGACGCGAACGAAATGGCGCGGCCACTACGCCCCTTGCGCCCGGTTCGCCCGATGCGATGCACGTAATCCTCGCCGTCGTAGGGGAGATCGTAGTTGAAGACCACCTCCACGTCGTCCACGTCAATACCGCGCGCGGCGACATCGGTGGCGACAAGAAAATCGAGGCCGGCTTTGCGGCGGAATTTCTGCATGACGCGGTCGCGCATCATCTGGGTCATGTCCCCGTGCAGGCGGTCGGCGGAATAGCCCTGCATGTGGAGATGATCAACCAGGTCATCGACCATGCGTTTGGTATTGCAGAAAATGATGCCCAGCTTGAGGTCGTGCAGGTCGATGAGGCGGGTGAGCAAATCGACTTTGTAACGGCGGTCCACCTCGTAATAAACCTGCTCGACCGTCGGGACGGTCAGGGCCTTCTGCTCGATGCGCACCTGGCGCGGGGTGTGGGAATATTTTTCAATCAACTGCTGGATGGGGCGCGGGATGGTGGCGGAAAAGAAAACGGTCTGCCGCTGCTGGGGCGTGGTTTGGAGGATTTGTTCAATGTCGTCGCGGAACCCCATGTTGAGCATGACATCAACCTCGTCAAGAATAACGATTTTGATCGAGGCAAGCTTGAGCGTGCCGCGCCGCATATGGTCCATGACGCGGCCGGGGGTGCCGATGACGATTTGGGCGCCTTGTCGGAGGCCGGTTAATTGGCGGTCATAGGATTGGCCGCCGTAAACCGGCAGGACATGGATGCCGCGCTTGAAGAGGGCGAGCTTATGCACCTCCTCCGAAACCTGGATGGCCAGTTCGCGGGTGGGGCAGAGAATCAGAACCTGGACGGCGCGCAAGGCGGCATCAACCTTTTCAATGGCGGGCACGGCGAAGGCGGCCGTTTTGCCCGAGCCGGTCTGGGATTGGCCGACCACGTCAAAACCCTGCATCATCAGCGGGATGGCCTCGGCCTGAATGGGCGCGGCCTGCTCGAAGCCGAGCTGGCTGATGGCTTTTAACATTTCAGGCGACAGCCCGAACTCGGAAAATAGCTTTGGAGTCATGTGAATTAATCAACAAAATATCAACAAGGAAACACCATACACCTAAAGGGGCGCAAAGGCGAAGCCTGTTTCACGAATAACTAATTTAAAAGAAAACTTGACCTTTTCAAAAACCAAGGCATATTTCGCGTTCTCGTTAGAGACTCTAGATGGATCATATTCGCAACATCGCTATTATCGCCCATGTTGACCACGGCAAGACCACTTTGGTGGATTGCCTGCTCAAACAATCGGGGACCTTTCGTGCCAACCAAGCCATTTCCTCAGAGGAACGCATCATGGATTCTATGGATCTGGAGCGGGAAAAAGGCATTACCATCAAGGCCAAGAATGCGGCCTTTAAGTATAAGGATTACGACATCAACATCGTGGACACCCCCGGCCATGCGGACTTTGGCGGAGAGGTGGAACGGATCATGAACATGATCGACGGGGTGTTGCTGGTGGTGGATGCGGCCGACGGTCCGCAGGCCCAAACCCGCTTCGTGCTGCGCAAGGCGCTCGAAGCCGGAGCCAAGCCGATTGTGGTCATTAACAAGATCGACCGCGAGAACGCCAACCCGCACAAGGTGCTGGACCTGGTTTTTGACCTGTTCGTATCGCTGCACGCCACGGATAAGCAGTTGGATTTCCCGGTGATTTACGCCAGCGCCAAAGAGGGGTATGCCAAGGTCAACCTGAAGGACGAAAGCACCACCATGGTGCCGCTCTTCGACGCGATCGTTAAACACATCCCGCCACCCCAATCCCAAGGCGGGCTGGCTGAGTTCAAGATGCTGGCGGCCAATCTGGATTACTCGGAATATCTGGGACGTATCGCCTTTGGCAAAATTTACAGCGGCACGGTCAAGGTCGGCGACGAAGCGGCCTGTTTGCATGGCGACGGTCGGAAGACTGCGGGCAAAATCACCGCATTGTACCATTTTGAAGGACTGAAACGGATTGAAATTACCGAAGCGCACGCCGGAGACGTGGTGGGCGTGGCCGGGTTTGAGGAAGTTTTCATCGGCGAAACGATCACGGACAATGTCACCCGGGAACCTCTGCCGTTTGTGCCCATTGATCCCCCCACCATCCAGATGCAGTTCGCGGTCAACGACGGCCCCCTGGCCGGAATGGACGGCAAACTGGTGACGGCGCGACACATATGGGAACGTCTGACCAAGGAAGTCCGGACCAATGTCGCACTGAAGATTGCGCAGACGGATGCCCCGAATATTTTCAACGTGGCGGGACGCGGTGAAATGCAGATCGCCATTCTGGTGGAGCAGATGCGCCGCGAAGGATATGAAGTGCTGGTGTCGCGGCCGGAAGTGATTTATCGCAAGGACGCCGCCGGCAATTTGCTGGAGCCTATCGAAAAGCTTTTCCTGGAAATTCCGAAGGACGCCATGGGCGGGACGATGGAAAATCTTTCCAACCGCAAAGCCGAGATCGTCAACATGGAACATCATGGCGACGAAATCACCATTGAAGCCCTGATCCCGATGCGCGGATTGATCGGGTTTGAAACCGACTTGGTCAACGTGACCCGCGGCTTGGGCGTGATGAGCCACTTGTTCCACGAATACGGACCGGACCGGGGGGATGTCGTGGCGCGCAAGAACGGCTCGCTCGTCAGCATGGAAAACGGCGAAGCGATGGCCTATGCGCTGAACATGGTGCAGGAACGCGGCCGGCTCATGGTTGATCCGGGCGACAAAATTTATAAAGGAATGATCGTGGGAGAAAACGCCCGCGAAAACGACATCCCGGTCAATCCCTGCAAGGCGAAACGACTGACCAACATGCGTTCGACTGGCGACGGCAAAGGCATCCAATTGAACCCGCCCTTGCGCATGTCGCTGGAACGGGCCTTGGAATACATCGGGCCTGACGAATACGTGGAAGCGACGCCCAAGAATCTGCGGTTGCGGAAAAAAATCCTGGACGAAACCCAGCGCAAACGCTCCGCGCAGGCCAGAACGGTCAAAACCGTGGTGGAATAATCCACCCGGCCGGGGCCGCAGCCATCATGCCCAGTGTTTACATAAAAACATACGGCTGCCAGATGAATGAACGCGACTCGGAGGCCGTTGCCGCCCAGTTGCTCGCCAAAGGTTACACCCTCGCCCCCTCCGAATCCGTGGCGGACATTATCCTGCTCAACACATGCAGTGTGCGGGACATGGCCGAACAAAAAGCCATCGGCAAGATGCAGAACATCGC
>Ga0181535_10005163_pt1 | contig 14106 bp, 11 predicted proteins | sample PEATcosm2014_Bin_44_FD_119774 | JGI IMG/M metagenome (GOLD analysis project Ga0181535, IMG submission 119774) | Peatland microbial communities from MTU Mesocosm Facility, Houghton, MI, USA - PEATcosm2014_Bin17_30_metaG | ecosystem: Environmental > Terrestrial > Soil > Wetlands > Peat | place...
AGCGTCCGCCCCGCAGCGAACGTCCTTTGTACAGCGCGGCACGACCGATCTACCGCCAAGGCTGACGCTTGACCTGAGGACATGCTGACAACTTCAATTACCCCTGAAGCGCGCGTCGCAATCGAGCCGGGCTTTGCCTGGGATGCGCAAGATGCCTACCTGTTCGACATTGATGGCACCCTGTTGCGGAGCCGCGACCGCATACACGTAGACTCGTTTGCCTCGAGCGTTCATCGTGTGACAGGTTTTGAGATCACGCTGGCCGGCATCCTGCTGCATGGCAGTACAGATACAGCGATCCTGCGCGAGGCCTGCAACCAGGCTGGAGTTCCTGCTGAGATTCTCGAGGCTCGGCTGGAATCCATTCTTGAAGCCATGCGGAACGCGGTTTCGGAGCGGCGTCACGAGATGGACGTGATCCGCATGCCCGGCATTGAAGAAACATTGAGCCACCTGGCCCATAGGGGCAAACTGCTGGGAGTGGCGACCGGCAATCTGGAGATGATCGGCTGGATCAAGATTGAGCAGGCCGGCCTGCGGGAGTGGTTCCGATTCGGCGGATTCAGCGATCATTTTCCGGTTCGGTCTGAACTCATTGGACAAGCGGCAAATAAGGCAAGAGACCTGGCTGGAAAAGGCGCGAGCGTCTGCGTGGTGGGCGACACTCCACGCGATATTGAGGCCGCGCGAGCGAATTTTCTTTCGGTGATTGCCGTTGCTACTGGACGGTACAGCTTCGAGGAACTGCTCAAGCACCAGCCGGAGGTCTGCGCTTCTTCATTAGCCGATCTGCTGGCGCTACGACGGACGGCAGAGTGAGAGGGCGCCACTTCGAGCTGCGTGTGGGGAAGGCGAACAAGCCTGGTTGCAGGCGGAGGGCAAACCTCTTTACGGCTGCAACTATGCTGACTGTATTTCCCATTGTCACCTTCGCCCAGGTGGAAGCTCCTCTTCGACAGAGCCAGCAACCGGCATCGCCAACCCCGGCGGCAACCGGCAGTGAGACCGCCAGAACACCAAACAGCAGCGATCGGCGACGGGCCGTGAAGTTGTACCTTGACGCGACAAGGCTCTTCGAAAAAGAGAAGTTTGAAGATGCCTTGCAAGACTACCAGCAGGCCGCCAAGCTTGACCCCTCCAACACCGACTATGCCCTTGCGGCTGAGCTGGCCCGCAGTCACGCCGTCACGGCGCTGATCCAGACCGCCGCTAAAGATCGGCTTCGCGGCGAGGCGGCGGGCGAGCGAGCGGCCCTGACGCACGCTCTGGAACTCGACCCGGGCAATTCCCAAGTCACCGAGCATTTCCGCGAATTGGGCGACGATATTTTGCAGCAACAACCTGTTCCGATCAACCAGCAAGCAGCGAGTACAGTGGGTGAAGCGGTGCCCCTGGCGCATTCCGGCGGATTGCATAGCTTCCATCTGCACACAGACGCACAGCAAGCCATCAAACAGATCTTCAAGGCCTATGGAACCGATGCGACGGTTGATAGCACCATCCACTCCACGCAGGTGAGGCTGGACGTGGATGACGCCACATTTCAGCAGGCCATGAGCGTTCTGAGCCTGCTCACAAACTCCTTTTATGTTCCTCTGGACGCGCATCGGGTGCTGGTTGCTCTCGACTCGCAAGAGAACCGCCAAAAGTTTCTTCGCAATGAGGTGGAAACAGTTTATCTGTCAGGTTTATCGGCGAGCGAACTAACCGACGTCGGCACTCTGGCCAAGAACGTGTTCGATGTGCAGCAAATGTCGGTGGATCAATCCGCGGGAACAATAACGATTCGCGCGCCAGAGAGCACGCTGAATGCCTTCAACGCCACAGTCCGCAGTTTGATCGAAGGCCGCAACCAGGTGGTATTGCAGGTACAGCTCATTCAGATCGCCCACTCCACTGACCGCAATACTGGGGTTCAGCCGCCGCAATCGATTTCGGCTTTTAATGTTTACGCCGAAGAGCAGTCGATCTTGAACGCAAACCAGAGCCTGGTACAGCAAATTGTTTCGTCGGGGCTGGCCGCACCCGGCGACACCCTGGCCATCCTTGGCATCTTGCTGGCATCGGGACAGGTCTCGAGTTCACTTTTTTCGAACGGCTTCGCTCTCTTTGGAGGCGGAATTACGCAATCGGCCCTGGCTCCGGGATCAGTAAGCGCCAATCTCAACCTGAATTCATCTGATTCCCGCGAACTGGACGACATGCAATTGCGGCTGAGCGATGGCGAAGCGGGCACGGTGCGATCAGGAACCCGATACCCAATTCAGACTTCGTCATTCTCCAGCCTGTCCGGCAACTTGCCCAATATTCCTGGATTGACCGGCGCGGGAAACTCCGGCAGCCTGTCTTCCCTTCTGTCATCTCTCACCAGCAGCGTCCCCAACGTTCCCCAGGTGGAATATCAAGACCTGGGCCTGACGCTGAAAGCCACCCCCCAGGTGATGCGCAATGGCGACGTCGCCCTAACCGTTGACATGAAAATCGATGCCCTGGAAGGTACCGCAATCAATGGAAACCCAATTCTGAATAATCGAACCTATTCCGGTGTAGTCACGTTGAAGCAGGGCGAGGGCGTGGTGGTGATCAGCGATCTGAATAAGCAGGAAAGCCTTGCCATCAGCGGAGTGCCGGGCATCAGCGAGATTCCGGGATTGAATAACGCCACCGGCAAGAATACCCAGAAGAGCTATGCAACCATGCTGATCGTGATCACGCCCCACGTCGTTCGCGGAACCCAGTCCTCAGGACACTCGCCGATGATCCGCATTGAAAAAAGCGCAGCTCCGCGATAGCTTAACGCCCAGCGGCGAGGTTGTTGTTTTCCCAATCAACCGAGAAAAGTTTGCTCCCAGCCAATGCAAGTCCGTAGAGCGGGCCTTGCATTGGCTGGGAGCAAGGTTCATGGCGGCTCGTGGTCGCGGCCGCGCCTATTGAGTGATGCCGTCCAGCTTCTCCTGGTACGCGACGATCTTCTTGATTACGTCGTAGGGAGCCCCGCCAATGGGGATCTGCCGGCCGTTGATCACCAGAGTGGGTGTCTCGTTGATGTTCAAGTCCTGGGCCAGCTTGACTGAGGCGTCGACCGTGTGGCCAACTTCCGGAGTGGATGAGCAGGTGGCGATCTTCGCAGGATCAAGACCGGCTTTGACTACGGCGCTGTTCAATGTGAGAGTTGCACCGTCCGGAGTGGCAAGCCCATCCTGGCCATCAAACACTGAAGACGCATACTGGAAGAAGGCGTTGCTTCCACCCTGCTTGGTAACGCAGACAGCATATTCCGCAGCCTTGACAGCCTGGGGGTGAAGCTTGGCGAGGGGGTAGTTTTGAAAAACAATGCGCGCCTTGGGAAAATCCACGGCAAGTTTGTCCATGTTGGCCTGTGCGTCCTTGCAATGCGGGCATTGGAAGTCGGCAAACTCGACCATCTCAAGGTCCTTTGAAGCGGACCCACGATATGGCCCATCGGCGCGGTCTTCAATCATTTTGCGATATTCGGCGAATGGATGTTCTCCAAACGCGATCACCTGGTCATCAGCAATGATGTGTTTTCCGTCCTGCAGAACGAAGAACCCAACGGCCGAAGGCTTCATCTTGCCGGTTTTATCTCCCACAAAGATGACCACTTTACTGAGACCTTCGACCGGGGTCTTGAGGATGGCCTGAACCTGCCAAATACGGTTCTCGTCGTAGCCCCAGCTGGTCTCAAGAAAGTTGTCGATGGTCTCCTTGGTGGGCGAGGTCGCGGTGAAGTTGGCCGGATCGGGCTTGGGAAACACGGGCGCGGCGGATGGCGCGGGAGCCGGCGCGGACGGCGCGGACGCATCTTGAGGGGGCGCGGAAGGAACCTGCTGCTGGGCAGCGGCCAGGATGGTCAATGAAGACGCAACCAGCACGGCTGCGCTGGCGAAACGAATGAACGAACGGATCAAGCGGATTCTCCTTATGTTGCAATACCAGGGTTCGTGCGCCCTGTTTGAATTCCTTCAATGTCGACGCCCCCGGAGATCGCATCGACTGGAGGGTGATGACTGCAAAGTGCTCTATCCATGGTAATGCTTTGCCACGGGGAGGCTCACGGATTCTGGATTAAACTTCAACCTTGACAGCAATAGGAAACCTGCGGCCCATGCCAAACGACTTTGATGTGACTTTCAGGACCGGCGCGGCCTGCTGACGCTTATACTCAGAGCGCTCGACCAGATGCACAACCTGTTTGACCAGTTCAAGCGGGAATCCGTGAGCCTTGACAATTTGCTCCGGGGTCTCATATCGCTCCACGTAGGCTTCAAGAATGGGGTCGAGAATATCGTAGGGCGGTAGTGAGTCAGTATCCTTCTGGTCTGGACGCAGTTCCGCGGAAGGCGGCTTGTCAAGAATGGCAACAGGGATCACTTCGCGGTCCCGGTTGAGCCAGCGGCTGACAGCATAAACGCGTGTCTTCACCAGGTCGCCAATCACGGCCAGTGCACCCACCATATCGCCGTAGAGGGTACAGTAGCCCACGGCCATCTCCGATTTATTACCCGTCGTGAGCACTAAAGCGGAAAATTTGTTTGAAAGCGCCATGAGCAAGCCCCCACGTATGCGGGACTGAATATTCTCTTCAGTTGTGTCAACCTTCAATCCTGCAAACTGATGTTCGAGGGCGCGCGTGTACTCGTGAAACAGGTCGCTGATCGCGATCACTTCGAACCGGATTCCAAGATTCGCTGCCAATTGCCGGCTGTCGTCAATCGAGCCTGAAGACGAATAGGGGCTCGGCATCCCGACCGAAATCACGTTTTCAGAGCCCAGCGCCTCTTTGGCAATTGCCGCCACCAGCGCAGAATCTATACCGCCGCTCAGGGCTACCAGAACCTTGCGGAAGCCGCACTTGCGCACGTAATCCCGCGTGCCCAAAACCAACGCGTCATAAGCGGCAGCAGTGTCATTCTCTGCAGGTTCGGGGCACGAAGGCGCATCGGCCGGAGTATGGATCGCGGACTCCATGTCGATGATCACGAGGTCTTCAGCGAATGAAGCAGCCTGTGTGATCAATTCGCCATGATCATTGAAAGCCAGTGAAGAACCGTCGAAGATCAGGCTATCGTTGCCGCCTACCTGGTTGCACATCAGCACCGGTATCCGGTCTCGCCGCGCAATGGCAGCTAGCATCTGGCGTCGAATCGCCCGCTTGCCGTGCCAGAATGGCGACGACGACAGGTTGATGTGGAAAGCGGGCTTCTGCTGCATCAGCTCTGCCATTGGATCGACACTGTACAGTGGCCGAGCCCAGAAATTCTTATCGTTCCACGCATCTTCGCAGATGGTCATCGCAAGCCGAACGCCGTCAAGCTCGACCACTTTCTGCTGCCGGGACGGCGCGAAATAGCGCTGTTCATCGAAGACGTCGTAAAACGGCAACAATCGCTTGTGCTGCTCGAGCAGCAAGTCGCCGCGGTCCAGCAAAACCGCCGCGTTCACTGCCGGCTTGCCGCTGTCACCACCAGCAGCCAACGCCACGCCGGCCGCCACAGCGGTGGACAGGTGCTGTGTTGCGACTGCAAGTTCATCCACAGCCGTCCGGCACCGCGCCAGGAAGCTTGGCTTCTCGAGGAAATCGGCGGGGGGATAGCCGCAGATCGCAAGTTCTGAGAACACGGTGAGCCGCGCGCCCAGGTCGGCCGCCCGCTGGCTGGCAGCAACAATCTTTTCAAGATTTCCGGTGAAATCCCCAACGATTGGATTGATCTGGGCAAGTGCGATCTTCACATCTCTAGTTTAATCCCGGAGAGGCGAACGCACTGCCCATTGTTTCGGCCGGGTGTCACGGGAGTTGATAGACAATCGCGCATGGCTCAATCGGATTCATAATCCTATTCGAGCTGCGTCCATCCCTTTTTCTCGCCGCCGATCTGTAGAACTCCAAACAGAACCGCAAGGCCAGCCAGTCCAAGCAGAGAATGCCCGATGCCCAGTCCAGTCCCCAAGTTCACTACGAATGCCAGAACAGACGTCGCGACGCAGCCAAAGAAGCCCCATCTCTTCCACTGGAACATTGCGATTGCGAAGATGACATTCAACATTCCCACGAAGGCCAGAAGCGGGCCAACCCATTTGGGCTCGCCGGGCAGGCTCAGGGCTACGTGCGCCGAGCCAACAAGATAGACTCCAGCGACGATCGAATTGGCTGCAATCATCAGCGCCAACCACGCAGTCAGGCATCCATGTCGCTCTTTTCCGTCATTCATCTCCACTTCCTCTTGCTCCCGAGGCGGTTCACTCTCATCCACCTTACTCCTCCGAAGCATGAGGAGAGGCTTGCTAGGAGCCCGTTCCCGCGAAGACCACGAGAATTGTGCGGACGATGATCTTGAGGTCCAGCCAGATGCTCCAGTTGTCTATATACGACACATCCAGCGAGATATAGCTATCGAATGACGGGTCTTGCCGCGCCTGTACCTGCCAGAGCCCAGTGATGCCCGGGGTCACATCGAGCCGGCGCAGATGCCCGAGCTTATATTCCCGCACTTCGCTTGCCAGTGGCGGGCGAGGACCGACGATGCTCATATCGCCCTTGAGAACGTTGAAGAACTGTGGCAACTCGTCCAGCGAATACTTGCGCAGAAACCGGCCCACATTCGTAATGCGGGGATCGTTTGAAATCTTGAAGAGCACGCCGTCTCTCTCGTTCATGTGCATCACGTCGGCGCGGCGTTTCTCGGCATCGCGAACCATGGTGCGGAACTTGGTGCAGTGGAAAACGCGGCCCTTTTTGCCAATGCGCTCTGACGAATAGAAGATAGGCCCGCGTGAATCCAGCTTGACTGCGATTGCGACGGCCAGCAGAACAGGCGAAAGCACGATCAACGCCAGGCTTGAAAAGATAATATCCACCACTCTTTTGAGCAGCAGACCCATCTCTGGGACGTGACCGCAATGCAGCGGGATGGTGGGAAACTGGCCGATGTATTCAATGGGGCTATTCCAAGCCAGTCCGTCGTACATGTCGGGAATAACGCGCAGATCAACGCCATAAAGCCTTGCCTGGTCCAGCACACTCTGGACGATGCCTCGCTCACAAGGGGTGGTGAAAAAAATCTCATCCACAAATTGCTTCCGCGCGTGCTGGAAGAGCGTGTCGAGAGTGCCCACCACATCGCCGGAAGTGGTGGTAAAGCGGGAACTCGATCCAGGAAAGTCGATAAAGCCTTTGAAAGTGTATCCAAGATGCCGGATGCTTTCCAGGTGATGGCGGAGGGCATGCGCTTCTGGACCAGTGCCCAGGATGAGCACATTGCGGGTGCCCACGCCGCGATCGAATCTCCTGTAGATCAACATCCTGTAGAACAGCCGCCGGAGGCTCAGTGCAATGGTGACAAGGGCCACGGTGATCAAGACGATGCTGCGGGGAATGTCCTGGGCATGCACCAGGTAAAGGGTGCCGGCCAACAGCAGCCCGGAGGTGAGGCAGGCTTGTACGCTGAGTCGCTGCTCATCCAAAAAGCTTGCCACGCGAGTGGGCGTGTACAAATGCATTCGGCGGCTGGTGATGATCAGCGCAACAGTAAATCCGCTCAACAGCGCCAGCAGGATGCCCATCGAACGGCCATAAATCAACGTGCCGTGCCAGAATCCCCTCGCGCCGGCCACTGGTCCCGTATGAAACTCATACAAGGTTGCGATCACTGCCGCCGCAAGGACGGTGACTCCGTCTGCAATCATCCAAAGTTTGGTAGCGCCGCGGGAGCTTCGAGCAGAATTAGGAACCGCCCCGCCTGCCCATTCAGCTGAGGAGGAAACTGAAGCAGAAACTCTTTGCCAGAATTCCGATGTCGCCATAGTGCGTCCGCAGACCTCAAAAGTTCAGGGACAGAGTGGAGCTAAATTGCTCACGTGTGAATCAATCAAGGGAGACCTAGAATTCGATATGCGGTTGAGAGACAAACCCCCTTGTCGTTGGAAACCTGTTTCTATACCTGGGTTGCCTGTCTCAGACAAATCATCCTCGCAACGAGTAATCCGCCGCCTTTGATGCAATTTGGTGATGCACGACGCATACAACTTTGCGTTTCCCCAGCGCCGGCAAAAATTGCCCAGAAGTAAGTCCTGATCTTCAGGTGCCGGCAGCGAACCTATGCAACCGCTAGCAAACTGATCCCACCGCGTGGCGCGGCTCAACAAATGATGGCGGAACTTGCACAACGAACCCCTTGAGCCGCTTCCCCTGGTATCAAAACCAATGAGAATAAAGCAATTGTACCAAACCAAGCACTATGTCGACAGCGCTCATTCGGTGCCGGTTCCGTTCAAGACCTTTTATAAAGTCCCTTAGATAACCGCTATCTCTAGGATAGCTCCGGAGTGCCCGTCGAAAGCAAGAATAATCTTAGGATTCTTAGGTTACTAGATGATAAACGTGTTATCCCCTAGGTAACACGTACGCGTCCAGCGTGAGGAATTGCTGAATGTGCGGGTCGGTAGACTCCATAAACTCCTGCAGAGGGCCAAAGAACTGGGCTCGGCCCTGGTGCAGAAATAGCACCTGGTCAGCAAGCCGCTCGGCAAAACGCATGTCATGCGTTACCACAATGCTGGTGAATCCAAGCTGCTTCTTGAGCCGTTGAATCAAGTCCCCGAGCCGGCGCGCAATGATCGGATCGACCATCGTAGTCGGTTCGTCGTAGAGCACCACTTCCGGCTGGGCTGCGAGCGCGCGAGCAATGGCCACGGCGCGTTTGCGGCCAGTAGAGAGGCTAGCCGGAAGGACGTCCACAACGTCTTCGGCTCCGACCATGCGGATTAGCCGGTCCACGACCTGCTGGATTTGGTCTTCGTCCAGGCCACCTTTCTCGCGCAGCGGGAAAGCGACATTTTCGCGGACCGTCATCGAGTCAAACAGTGCGCCGTTCTGGAAGACCATGGTCACGCGCTTTCGAATGGCCTGCATTCCCTCTTCGCTCAGGCCGTTGATCTCCTCTCCCTCGACGCAGATCGATCCGACTTGAGGTTTGAGAAATCCCATCAGAATCCGAAGAGCCACGGATTTGCCCACGCCACTCCTGCCCAGAATGCAGAGTGTCTCGCCGCGGTTGACCGTGAAGCTCACGTCATCCAGAACTTTGTGCTCACCGAACCACATTGAGACGTGGCTGAATGAGACCATTGGGACCGAGGACCCGTTGGATGGCACGACGACCGCTGGATCCGGCCCCGTGTCAGGGGATTCCGACAGCATCCCGGCGAACTCCGGATTGGAGGCAAAATCTGACATTCCGATGGAATCAGCTTACGCGATGCGGGCGGGAGAGGTACTGGCTGGCAAGCTCAAGTCCTTCAGGAGCGTTGACGTTCAGGAACCAGGATTCTGCTTTCAGGCCCTCTGGATGGGCCACCCGGCCTGACTGAACCAAGGTCTCTACGGAAATCACGCGAATAGCCCGGCTCAACGTTGCGACCGCAGTTTCAAAGGCGGCTAAGCAGCTTCGGTGGCCTGCCTGCAGCTCACCTTCAAGCACCGGGAGCACGCCGCGAACCAACACCACCGGAAATGTTTGCAGATATCCGCCAGCCGAGGCCAAAGTCACTGCCTCGCCCGTAACATTAGCTTGTTCAAGCAGATACACAATCAGCGCGGGAGGCAGCAAGGGCAGATCAATGGGCATGAATACGGCGATCCTCGCGGACGTTGATGCGAGTCCTGCGCAGATGCCTCCCAGCGGCCCCAATCCCGGGACCGAATCCTGAACGAGCGGAGCGAGATTCCCAATGGCTGGTGATCCACCGGCGAGAGATGCAGGCAGACCCGCTTCCCGCAAGATTCCAAGAGCACGCTCTGCAAGCGACCGTCCTGCGAGCTGAACCATCGCCTTATCTTGGCCCATGCGCGTGGACCTGCCTCCGGCAAGCACAAAGCCAACTGCATCCGGACCCATGCCCGGCGTCTCAGGCCCCAATTCAGGCAAGATCAACGCCCAACTTCCTCCAGGAAACGAATGACCGATTCGATTCCCAATTCAAAGTTTTTCAGATGAAACTTCTCGTTGGGAGCGTGCAGGTTATCGTCTGGCAGGCCGAAGCCCATCATGACGCTTGGAAGGCCGAGATGCCGCGCAAAGTCGCCCACGATGGGAATGGAGCCGCCTGATCGAATAAAGACAGTTTCCTTTCCCCAAACCTCTTGCAACGCGTGAGTAGCCGCCTGGATGTACGGGTTGTCGACGGGGATCAAGCAGGGATCACCTGAGTGAATCAATCGGACATCGATTTCAATCCCCGGAGGGGCGATCCGCTCAACGTATGTCTTATAAAGCTCGAAGGATTTCCTGGGGGTCATGCCCGGAACGAGCCGCATGGAAACCTTGGCCACCGCCTTGGCGGGGATGACCGTTTTTGCGCCCGCTCCGGTAAAGCCGCCGGGGATGCCGTGGACATCGACGGTTGGGCGCGCCCAGGTGCGTTCAAGAACGCTGAACCCGGCCTCGCCAACAAGTTGACGCGAGCCGACCTCGGTGATTCGATAATGCTCTTCATCAAAAGGCAGGCTACGCCAGGCGGCCAACTCTTCAGGACTGGGGGGAATGATGTCGTCATAGAAACCAGGAATGAGAATGTGGCCTTCTTCATCCTTCAGGTGCGCAAGAATCTGTGCCAGGGCGATGAAGGCATTCGGCGCCGCGCCACCGTACATGCCGGAGTGCAGATCGGTGCGCGCACCACGCACTTCCAACTCGGTGTAGATCATGCCGCGGAGCCCGACACACAATGTGGGCAGGCCGGGAGCAAATAATTCGGTATCTGAGACAAGCGCAAAATCCGCCTTCAGCTCAGGCGGCTTTGCGGCAACAAAGGCAGCAATTCCTTCGCCTCCAACCTCTTCTTCGCCCTCAAGGATCACGCGTACATTCAGCGGCAGCGAACCGTTGGCGGCGAGCAGGGACTCAAGCGCTTTCATTTGCGCAACCACCTGGCCCTTGTCGTCTACAGCGCCGCGCGCGTAGATGTTGCCATCGCGTACTGTGGGCTCAAATGGCGGTGATAGCCACTCGTCGAGAGGATCGGGCGGTTGGACATCGTAGTGTCCATACATAAGCACCGTCGGCTTACCCTTTGCATGCAAGCAGTCCGCATAGACCAGGGGATGACCACCGGTTTCGATCAGGCGCACTTTTTGCATTCCGATGCGGGTTAAATCGGCGGCGAGCACCTCCGCAGCATGACGACAGTCGCCTTTGTGCTCGGGCAAAGTAGAAATAGAAGGAATGCGCAGCAGGGCCTTTAATTCATCGAGGAAGCGGGTTTGATTCTGACGTGCATAGGCAACAGCAGGTGAAGACATTCAAGTGCTCCTTGCGATAGTTGTCGCAACCAAAACAGAGTATAGGCCGATGACGCTCTCCATCGCTGTGACCGTGAGCGGTGCCGCGGTCAGTAACGGGGAACGGCGGGATCGACTTCGGCCGACCAGGAGTCGATTCCGCCGCGCAGGGACTGCACCTGCTCGAAGCCCTGGTTGCGCAGCCAGACGGTGACACTCATCGAACGGACTCCCATATGACAAAGGACAACCAGCCGTTCATCGGGATCGAGTTCCTGGTTTGCGCGGGCCGGCACGTCACCCATCGGCATCAACAGGCTGCCGGCAATGCGCGCCGTCTCAAACTCCCACGGTTCGCGCACATCGAGGAGTTTTGCCTTGCTTTCGCGCAGCAGCTCTGCGGCCTCGGCTGGGGAGATTTCATAGTCAAGCATGAATGAATTCTAGTGCCTTCAGGCAAGGCGCCTCCGGAATCCTCGACCCAAACCCGCGGGAGCGGCTGGGAAGGGTCAGCACGGTACTCTTAGAAGAGATGCCTCCTATTCTCAATGCGCAGTCGGTGACCAAACAGTTTGGCGCCAAACCTTTGTTTCAGAACATCTCGTTTACGGTCGATGAAGGCGCGCGGATCGGCTTGATTGGCCCCAACGGAGCCGGCAAGTCGACCCTGCTGGCGATTCTGGCCGGGCAGATCGAACCGGATTCGGGCGAACTCGCCATCCGCAAGCGCGCCCGTGCCGCCTATGTGCCCCAGGAATCGCGCTTTGCTGCCGGACTGACAATCAGGCAGGTTTTGGAACAGGCGCTGTCAGCAGCACAGGTGAACGAGACCGAACGCGAAGGCCGCCTTCGTGAGCTGACTGGGCGCGCCGGCTTTGCGGACCTGAATGCTGAGGCAGCCTCGCTCTCCGGAGGGTGGCGCAAGCGGCTGGCAATCACTCAGGCCATGGTTATTGAGCCGGAGGTGATGCTGCTGGACGAGCCCACCAACCACCTTGACCTTGCCGGTATTGAGTGGCTTGAGGAGCTTTTAACCCACTCCATTTTCGCCGCTGTGACCGTCAGCCACGATCGCTATTTCCTCGAATCCACTTCAAGCGAGATCATCGAACTGAATCGAATCTTTGCGGACGGCCTGCTGAGAGTGAAAGGCAATTTCAGCCGATTTCTCGAAGAGAAGCAGGCCCATCTCGAATCGCAGAACCGCCAGCAGGAAAGCCTGCGCAACCAGGTGAAGACCGAGATTGAATGGCTGCGGCGTGGCCCCAAAGCGCGGACCACCAAGTCGAAAGCGCGCATCGACACAGCCAAGGCGATGATCGGCCAACTTGCGGCGATGGACTCACGTACCACCATCGACACGGCGGGAATAGACTTTGAAGCAAGCCAGCGCAAGACCAAGCGCCTGGTTGAGTTCACTGACGTGGCTTGCGATGTGCCCGGAGGCGAATCGCCTGACGAGCAAGGCAAGCTGTTGCCGCCTCGCCGCCTGTTCACGGGCTTGAACTTCATCCTCACGGCCGGTATGAAAGTTGGCCTGGTAGGACCAAACGGCAGCGGCAAAACCACATTCTTGCGCCTGCTGCGCGGCGAGATCGATGCCGCGGAAGGCAATATACGCCGGGCCGATGCGCTGCGCATGGTGTACTTCAGCCAGATGCGCGAGTTGGATGAGAACTTGACGCTGCGGCGCGCGCTCGCTCCGGAAGGCGAAGGCGTCATTCACCAGGGACGCACGGTGCATGTGGCCAGTTGGGCAGCGCGATTCCTGTTCACCAGCGAGCAACTCAACCAGCCGGTGCGCAATCTTTCTGGAGGCGAAAGAGCGCGCGTGCTGATTGCCAAGCTCACGCTCGAGCCTGCTGACGTGTTGCTGCTCGACGAGCCCACCAATGACCTCGACATTCCTACGCTGGAGATTCTGGAAGAAAACCTTCTTGAGTTCCCTGGCGCTTTGGTCCTGGTGACGCACGACCGCTACCTGCTCAACCGAGTGTCGTCGACGGTCCTTGGCCTCGATGGCAAGGGCCACACCGGACGATTCGCTGACTATGCGCAGTGGGAAGACTGGATCGAAGAGCAGGATGAGCTCGAGCGGGACGGACTGGACAAGGCAAAATCTGTGCGCCGGTCAGACGGTTCTAGCTCAGCGCAACGAACTGGAACTGAATCAGCATCCAGTGCCGGCGTCAGGAAAAAGCTGTCCTACCTGGAAGCCAGAGAGTTTGCCGCGATTGAGCATCGTGTTGAAGAGTCGGATGCCCGCCTGGCTGCAGCACGCGATCGTGTCGGGGTAACCGGCATCGCTACCAATGCAACCGCTCTCGAGGAAGCGCTGCAGGAACTGGACGCTGCGCAGCACGAGAATGACGCCCTCTACGCACGATGGGCCGAGCTTACTGAGAAGGCGGGATAGAGCAACCGTTCGGCCGTGACCCCCGTATCCGCCCCATGAATACCAGGACCTATATAATTCGCTCCGCGAAAGGATTGGTCTGGATGATGCGGATGAACACGATGCGGTTGATGCGAATTGCGACAGGCATTCTAGCTGCCGCGCTCGGAGGCGGCGCCCAGGCGCAGACATTTGTGCAATCGGCGCCTCAGCCTGTGAACCCGCATGCGACTCCCGAAGCCAAGGCGCTGCTGCGTTACATCCAATCCATCTCCGGTCAGGCCATCATCACCGGACAGCACAACTATCCCAATGACGGATCGCGCTGGACCGACCTGGCTTACGACCTGACCGGCAAGTATCCCGGCCTCTTTGGGCAGGATTTTGGCTTCTCCGGTGGAGACGACAAGGATTC
>Ga0181535_10005165_pt1 | contig 14103 bp, 11 predicted proteins | sample PEATcosm2014_Bin_44_FD_119774 | JGI IMG/M metagenome (GOLD analysis project Ga0181535, IMG submission 119774) | Peatland microbial communities from MTU Mesocosm Facility, Houghton, MI, USA - PEATcosm2014_Bin17_30_metaG | ecosystem: Environmental > Terrestrial > Soil > Wetlands > Peat | place...
AACCGAGCCGGTCGAAGTCCAAAGTCCCAAGTCCAAAGCCCAAAGTCAGGAAGTCCCATGACGCTGGCACATCCCTATTTTCTGTTGCTGCTGCCGTTGCTGCCGCTGCTGGCGTGGCTGAAAGGACGGCGCGGCGCTCCGCCGGCGTTTGTGTATTCGTCGGTGCAGCTTGTGCGCGGGATGCAGAACATCAGCCGCTCGCGGCCGGGCCGATTCCTGCCGTCGCTGCGCTTGTTTGTCCTCGCCATTTTCATCGTTGCGCTGGCACAGCCGCGGCTGTCGAAAAGCACGACGGAGGTGAAGGCCAGCGGCATTGACATCGCGTGCGCGCTGGATTTGTCGGGCAGCATGAACACGCCGGATTACATCGTCAACGGCCGGCAAATCAGCCGCATTGACATGGCCAAACCCGTCCTGAAGGAATTCATCGAAGGCCGGCCCAACGACCGCATCGGCCTCGTCGTGTTTGCGGCGCAGGCGTTCATCGCCACGCCGCTGACGCTCGACCACGACTATTTGCTCGAAAACATTGACCGGCTCGGCATCGGCACGATCAATTCGGACGCGACCGCGATTGGCGACGGCATCACGACGGCGTTGAACCGGCTGCGCGAGTTGAAATCGAAAAGCAAAATCATCGTGCTGATGACCGACGGCGGAAACAATTCCGGCCGGATTGATCCGATCACGGCGACGCACGCGGCGCAGGCGCTCGGAGTGAAAATTTACACCATCGGCCTCGGCAACCGCGAAATCGTCCAGCAGATGCGGCTGCCGCCGGGCTTTTTACCGGACGAGGAGACGTTGCAAAAGATCGCGGACCTGACCGGCGGAAAATATTACCGCGCGGACAACGCGGAAAAATTCCTGAAAATTTACGCGGAAATTGACAGGCTGGAAAAAACCGAGGCGACGATCAGCAAATACACGGAGTTCAAAGAATTGTTTCCGTGGCTGGTCGCGGGCGGCTTGGCGTTGCTGCTGATTGAATTGGTGCTGGGGCAAACCATGTTTAGGAGGCTGCCGTGAAAGAATTGTCGATTGAAGCATTATTTGCCAGACGCGGTTTTGCGCGAGGCGGCCATGATGGCTGTCAGTGCATTGGCTTCGGCAAGCAGCGCGGACAATTTCTTTGCGGGCATCGTGCCGGATTCGACAAGCAGTTCCAGCCACAGTGCGGTTTCATCCGCCTCTTCCTCGACAGTTCCGATTTTGGCGATGAATTCGGCTGGGCTGCGGGCGCGGCAACTGGCGCGGTAATTCGCCGCTACCGAAGTTCCGCTGCGGACAATTTGTCTGGCAATCGCCCGGCCTGCGTCATCGGATTTGGGAATGGCGCGCGTCAACTTGATGATTCGCAATGCGAAAGTTTTCGTGCGGGCTTTGAGTTCCGTCGGATGCATGGCGCGAATTTACAAACCCAATCGGCAATCGGCAATCGGCAATCGGCAATTCCAATATGAGTTTCGAGCATCCAAACAATTTGTGGCTGCTGCTGGTGATTCCGCCGGCGCTGGCGCTGTTTTTCTGGCGGGGTGAACGCGTGCGGCAAAAATTGCTGACCAAGTTTGTCGAAGCGCGGCTGCTGGCGTCGCTGACCGTCGGACTTTCGCCGGCGCGGCGGAAATTTCGTTACGCGCTGATGATTCTGACGGTGGCGTTTTTGATCGTCACGATTGCCCGGCCGCAATACGGCTACGACAAAGAGGAGGTTCGTCAAAGCGGCCTGGACATCGTGGTGGCGGTGGACACGTCCAAATCCATGCTCGCGACGGACATCGCACCGAACCGCCTCGCGCGCGCGAAACTCGCGGCGCTCGAATTGATGCAGACCGCCAAGGCCGACCGGCTCGGACTGGTGGCGTTCGCCGGCGACGCGTTTTTGGAATGTCCGCTGACGATTGACGACACGGCGTTCCAGCAAAGCGTGCAAACGCTGGACGTGAATGCGATTCCGCAAGGCGGCACCGCCATCGCCGCAGCGATCAACACCGCGTTGACGGCCCTCAAGGAAACGGATCATTACAAGGCGCTCGTGCTGATGACCGACGGCGAGGACAACGACAGCGAGGCTGGCGCGCTCGAAGCGGCGCAAAATGCGGCGAAGGCCGGCTTGAAAATTTTCACCATCGGCATCGGCTCGGCGGAGGGAACGCTGGTGACAATCGCCGGGGCGGACGGCAACACCGATTACATCCGCGATGAAAAGGGCCAGGTGGTGAAAACAAAATTGAACGAGGCGCTGCTCCAGCAAATCGCCTCGACGACGGGCGGATTTTATCTGCCGTTGCGCGGCGCGAACACCATGGGAACGCTTTACGAGCGCGGCCTTGTGCCGCTGCCGAAGTCGGAAGGCGTGGAGAAACTGGTGCGGCGTTATCACGAGCAATTCCATTGGCCGCTGGCAATCGCGATGTTGCTGCTGCTGGCGGAAATGTTTTCCCCGGAGCGGCCCAAGTCCAAAGTCCAAAGTCCAAAGTCCAAGGTCGAGGTGGCGACACTCGCCGTGTTCATTACAATTTTGTGGCTGCCCACCGTCGCGAGCGCATCGCCGTCGTCAGCCTTGCGCGCTTTCCAAAAAGGCAATTTCACGAACGCGCTCACGGAATTCACCATGCTGGCGGAAGTGCGGACGAATGACCTGCGTTTGATTTTCAACGCCGGCGACGCGGCGTATTGCGCGACGAATTTTGACCTGGCACGGAGTCTTTTTCAGCAGGTGACGCCGTCGCCGGATTTGAAGCTGCAACAAAAGGCGTTTTACAATCTGGGCAACGCGCAATACCGGCTGGGGGAACAGAAATTTGAGCCGGACTCCGACAGCTTGAACGCGATGGAGGAGACGTGGACGGAGGCCGCGCAAAGCTACGCGCACGCGGTGCAATTGAACACGAACGATTTGGACGCGGCCTACAATCTGGCGTTTGTAAAGCGGCAGATGGATTTGATCCGCCAGTTGCAGGAGGCGATGCGGCGGGCCAAGCAGTCGGCGGACGAGGCGGTCCGCCGCGCGGAATTTCACCGCGCGCTGGAAATCATGGACAACCTGAACAGCCCGATTGCCGCCAAAAAGTTTCAGGATTATATTAAAAAATTAAAGGACATTGATGCGATTGTTACTCCCAACCAGCGTTAGCCTGCTGCTGTTGTCGTGGCAGAACGCCAGCGCGCAATTCGCGCCCGCCGATAATTTTTTCAACCGCGGCGCACAATTCTACATTTCCAACAACATTCCCCAAGCGCTGGAATCAACGGAAGCCGGGCTGAAAATCTATCCCGGCGACGAGAAGCTGAAGAAATTGGAGGCGTTGCTGAAACAGCAGCAACAGCAACAGCAATCGCAACAAAACCAGCAACAACAGCAGCAGCAGCAGCAGAACCAGTCGCAGCAACAAAAGTCGAACAATCCGCAGCAACAAAATCAACAGTCGTCACCGAAGACTTCTCAAGACCAGCAGAAGCAGGACGAACAGAAACAAAGCCAGTCGGATCAGCAGAAAGCCGAACAGCAAAAACAACAGGAACAGCAACCGGTTTCCGCGCAAAAAAAGGAAGGCGACAAACAGGACCAGATGACGCCGGAAGAGGCGAAACAACTGCTGGACGCGCAAAAGGGCGACGAGCAGATTCTGCCATGGAAACCGCAGGGCAAACCGGAAGACCAAAACCGGCCGGTCAAGGATTGGTAAAACTGAATTTGAAATGACGAATGGTGTGTTGGCGTCGGTCCAGCCATTCGTCATTCTGTCTTCGTTTCGGCGCCTTCGATTTGCTTTTGCGCGCGATTGACCAACGTCAGCAGTGTGACTGATGATGCAGCGGCGCGTTCGGCTTCCTCGATTTTCGCGAACTCGCCCAGAACTTCCGCCCGCGCCGGTTCGTCGCGTGTGGCGATGTCCTGTCCCGGCCCGGCGCGCACGGCGCGCAAAACATGGTGCGCGTTGATGGCGTCGAGCGGGCGCGCGGGCAGGAACGCCGGTTCGGCGCCGGTGATTTCGGTGACGAGCCGCGCGGCCAGCAGCGGTTGCAAAACCTGTTGCACGAGCTTGGTGGGGATGCCGAGCGCGGTGGAGATTTGCTGGAGCGTGGCGGCTGGTTCGCCGTGTTGGAAACGTCCGCCGATGAGGGTCATCAGCCGGAGCGCGATGAATTCGCGCCCGCGCTGGTTCATGTTTTCAACGAGTTTTTCGAGTAAATACGCCTTGCGATTTTGAAAGGCATACGCGACCTGCGCGCCGAACAGCAGGATCACCCACGAAAAATAAAGCCCGACCATGAACACCGGCACAAGGCCGAAGCCGCCGTAAATTTTGCTGTTGGTGACGACGCGCGAAACGTAAAGGAAGCCGAAAATATTGTTCAAATGCCACAGCGAGCCGCCAACAATGCCGCCGACGAGCGCCGCGCCGAACCGGACCCTGGTGTTGGGCACGAGCAGGTAAGTGAGCGAGAACGCCAGCCACAGGATCACGAGCGGCACAAATTGAAAAATGAATTCGCCGATGAACGGCATCTTTTCGACCAGGGTTTTGGTCGCCTGCAATTGCGATCCGCCCGCGAGTCCGAGCGCGCCGGCAATCAGCAGCGGGCCGAGGGTGATGGTCGTCCAGTAGAGCACGATGCGCCAAAGCCAGTTGCGCCCGCGCGTGACGCCCCAGATGTCGTTGAACGTGGACTCGATGCTCGCCAGCATCCGGATGGCGACGGAGACCAGCAGCAACATGCCGATGACGCCGAGCGTGCCGCTGCGCGTGTTCTGAATGAATGCGTGGATGCTTTGCGCCGCTTCCTTTTGCGCGGTGTCCACCCGCGCGTCGGTCTGCGCGGACGAAAGGGAACTGGCTGGCGCGACGGCATTGGTCGGCGACAGGGTGACGGAGATGTCCGGAGCCAGGTTCAGCGACGCGGCGCCGTTGGTGTCGAACGTCGTGGTGGCGGGCGGCATGACGTTGGAAACCAGCTTGTCAATGGCCTCGTAAATTTTTTCCTCGCCCTGACTTTTGAGCAGGCTGCTGGTGACGCTGATGGCGACCACGAGCAACGGGATGAGCGCCAGCAGCGTGGTGTAGGACAGCGCCGCGGCGCGGACCGGACAGCGGTTGCGCACGAAGCTCCTGCCGACGAGCACCCAGAAGTGCGCGAACCGTTCCAGCCGGTTGAATTCGGTTTCCGCGCCGGTGTGGACGCCGGTCAGGATTTTGACGAGCCGCGAGAACGACCTGTTCGCCATGCGTGATTACGCTAACAAAGCAAAGGGCGAAGTCAACCGGCGTGAATCCGCCTTCGTTCAAATTCCGGCGCGATGAATCCGCTTTATCGCCGCGGGAAAGTCGGCACAATGGCGTCGCGCGCATCCGTAGCTCAATTGGATAGAGCTTCTGACTTCGGATCAGAAGGTTGCAGGTTCGAGTCCTGCCGGATGCACCAATGTTTTCAATATATTTTGACGGATAGCGCTTTTGTTACTTGCATATTGGATACTGCAATTGTATACTAGAGGCATGAAAAATCGTCAAAATCCCGCAGAGGATGCTGCCGAGAAAAACAAGCTCTGGCAGAAAACTTCCTACGCCAATCTGATTCGCTACGTTCCCAGCGGCATGTATTTTTACCGCATTCGTGTTCGCGGCAAACTCATCCGCAAGAGTCTCAAAACGGATGTGCTTTCGGTTGCCAAACTTCGTTTGAGCGATAAGGAAAAGGAGCACCGCCAGGCCGCGCAGCACCAGTTGGCGATTCAGCGTGGTCGAGGCCAGATGACTTTTGAAGAGACACTGGAAATTTATCGCAGCCGGTTGAACGCAGACCCCGACCTTAAATCGAAAACCAAAGCCTACTACCAGCAACGGATTGATTTTTTGTTGCGAACGTGGCCGGGTTTGGAAAAAACCAACGTGCGCAACATCTCCAAGCAGAATTGTCTGGATTGGGCGTCTAAACGCAAAGGCAGCGCGACAGCGTTCAACAACACGGCATTGGTGTTGCGAAAGGTTCTGGATATTGCCGTTGAGAGCGGCATCACTTATGAGAACACGGCCCGCCACATCACGCGGCGGGCTGTCAGACCCAAAGAGTTGCATTTGCCGGATAATGCCGAGTTCATCAAATTTGTGGACGAAATTGAAAATGCCGGTGGACGATTCAGCAAAGATTGCGCCGACCTGGTTCGATTTCTCGCTTACAGCGGTTTTCGTTTGGGCGAAGCCAAGAACATCACTTGGGGTGACTGTGATTTCAAGCGCGGGGAAATCATCGTGCGCGGCGACCCGGAGGAAGGCACGAAGAACAGTGAGGTGCGCCGTGTGCCGATGATCGCGGAGATGCGCCAGCTTTTGGAAAAATTGCGGCAGGAGCGCCCCGACGAACCGGCAACCACCCGGATAATGCGCGTGGCTCAATGTGAATTGGCAATGGGTAGGGCGGAAACGAAAGCTGGTATTGCTCATTTGACACACCACGATTTGCGCCATTTGTTTGCGACCCGGTGCATTGAAAGCGGTGTGGATATTCCGACGGTGTCCCGCTGGCTTGGCCACAAGGACGGCGGCGGATTGGCGATGAAGGTGTATGGCCATTTGCGGAATCAACATTCGACGAGCATGGCGAAGCTGGTAAGTTTTGAACCGACCAACATCGTTCCGCTGCGACGGACGAAGGCGGCATAAGTTCATTTAGCTATGCTCCTTTTTGTCCTCGATTTCGATGGTCTTGACTGAACCATCAGCCCCGGCCAGCGATGAATACCGGTCCAGCGCGGGCAGAGGTCGGATGAATTCAACACAGCGGTCTTGCAACGCCAGACCCAAACCACGCAGATTTTTACCCTTGATCAACACCGTGCGATTTATGAATGACAGCGTGAGCGTGTCCTGCCCGTCACTCGATTCAAATTTGACGAGTTCCAAATGATGACACGGCAGCAGGTAGAAACTTTTTGAATTCAGTTCCAGCCGTAGATTGTCCACCGGAGCGGGATTGTTGTTGACGCCCCGCCTAATATAATAACAAGGACTTTCATTTTTCATATTCTCATGCTTCGACTTGGTTGGTTGGTTTGGCGTGGCGGAATTTCCATCCGCCGCCGAACGGTTTGATCTTTTTGGATCGCCTGCCCGACCGTTTCGGCTGGTTTGACCGATTCAATTTGCTGCTCGGACTGCGATTGTCCGTCCGTTGCCCGCTGGCGCAGTATTTCCGCCTGCCGTTCGGCTGATTTCCGTTGCGAATGTTGAATGTTAAGAACGTAAGTGACATCACGCCCCCAAATCGTCGCCAGCCTGTGGACGGAACTTTCACGGGTCATGTCCAGTGCCAGGGGCCGGTCGCCGGCACGGGTGACATTCTGGCGAAGCTGGATTTTATCAGCCGTGAAAATTTTAATGCCACGCCGCCCGCGCGAGATGGTGACATACCATTGTTGCTCGCTTGTGGCGGCGGCGACCGCTGAATCCGAAAACAGGACGTAATCCACGGTTTTGCCCTGGGCGGCGTAGGACGTGACCGCGTAGCCGCGCACAAACTGGCGATAATTTTTTGCCAGCACCCGGCCATCCTTCAATGCGATACGTCCGTCGGCGTGAATCTGTTTCACCGTCACCAACTCACCATTTGCGAGCCTGCGTCCGTCCTGGCTTTGGGCATTGGCCTTGAGTTGCAGCCGGTCGCCAGTGGACAGGGCGAGTTCCTTCGGCTGGCAGACCGTGATCCGGTCGAGAAATTTGAACGGCACGGGCCGGATGCAATTGTCGGCTTCTATCAGGAGGTGCTTGTCGGTAATGCCGTGCAGTCGTCCTGCGCTGCCGAGCTTGAAACCCACAACAGGCCGGTTGAACACGAGAACCGAATCCGGCTGGTAAAACCGCTTGTCGCGTTTTTGCGCGTCCGTTACATCCAAGCGCTCCAGCGCCGTGAGCGTCGTTTCAGCGTCGCCGATTAACTTTTGTGCCTTGAGGCCGAGCCGCACTTGTTCATTTACCTTGTGAATCTCCGACCAGCTCTGCGAAACGACCACGGTGGATTGTTTGGTTTTGACCAGTTCCAAAAAATGCTCCGTCAATTTCTGCTGTTGATCCGCCAGCGTGCAGGCGACCACCGCACCCTGTTTATCCAGCCGGTCAAACGACGCGCCGAGGTTGCCTTGCTGTGCTTCATTGACGGCCAGCTTGTATTGTTCGAGCCACTGACGTTCCGCTTTTGTCCGGGCCGCATCGGGATTTTGGCGGCGGATGTTCGTCAGTTCAGCGTATCCGAGTCCCGAATACATTTCAATCGCGCGCAGGGCGTCCGATGCCTCAACCGCTTCATGCTGGTGCGTGTCGCCGGAAAGTATGACCCGGCCATCGTTTTCTTTAATGAGCGTGAGCAGCCGTAACATTTGTTCGCCGCCGATTTGCCCGGCCTCATCCACGAGGACGATTGCGCCTGGCGTCAGAACACGGCGGGCGAGCATTGAACTGACCGTCTGTGCGCCGATAAAGCCATCGCGCTCCAAATCGGCGACCTGCTGGCGTTGTGGCGCGAGGACTTGAACCGTGTGTCCCGCCGCTTTTAGCCCGGCTTTGACTTCCCGCAGTGTAAAACTTTTGCCCGTGCCAGCGCCGCCGCGAAACAGCGTCACAAAATCATTTGAGGACAAAATATGTTCGACCGCTTTCCGCTGCTCATCGTCCAAAGAAGTATTTGCCGTTTGATAATTGGACGCGAGCGGTTCGTATTGTTGCATCCTATGTTGAGCCAGCGAGACAACGTTCATTTCGCGTTGGAGAACGTCGCGCGTGGTCAGCTTGCCGTGATATTGCTGGTCGCGGATGTAATCGCGTTTCTGGGTGACGGCCTGAATTTCCGCCAGCGACACATTTTGGCCGCGCGAATGTTCGAGCGCATGACGCCAAAGCTCATGCTCATGGACGACCGAGCGCCGGTCGAAAAGATGATCTTCCGCCCACTGCACCGCCTGTTCCGCCGTGCCAGTCACCATTGGCACCGGGTGATTGGAGGCCAGCGATTGAACTGCCGCAATTTCAGAACCAGACATTTGTTCCTGCCAGAGTGATTGCAGTCGTGTCAGTCCTACGTCCTTGATCTTCCGCGCCCGTTCCTTGTGCGCGATGTTCGCCCGAATTTCCTGCAAGTTTCGCGTCGCCTTGTCCGGCTCGCGTTCCAAAAGTTCCTTGGTTTTGCGGTCAATCTCGTCATGCCGCTTGGAAAATTTCTTAACCAGCTCCTTCGATACACCTTGAATTTCAAAATCGCCGCGTGAATTATTTTGCACCCGATAACCAAACTGGTTCAGTGATTTGACCAATTCGTGATAATAAACATTCTCGGCAAACTTTTTGGCCGATAACATCTCGCAAATTTCCAACGCTTTCCAACTGCCCTCGACTGAATCCCTGGTTGCATTGAACAGGATGCAATGGCTGTGCAAGTGCGGGTCTAACGCTCTGGACGTGTCATGCCGGAACACCGCGCCGACCAGATTGCCAGTCAACCGGTGTGCATATTGATTCTGCTTCCGAATCCGACTGGCTGCGTAGGTTTGGAGTTCACGCAAGGCCACCATCACCGCTTCGTCATGCGCTTCAATAATCCTCTGGTCATTCCCCACCAGTGCCGCAATGGAAACCGACTTGGCCGGTGAAAAGGTGAAATCATAAAATACCCGGCGATTGGTTGATTCATGGATGTTGCCCTCGGAATCCACCGTCACACGTTTGGTATTCATGCGCTCGGTCAACTGCTCATCGGTCTGCGGATGGAGGTTCTGGCACAGGTTCAGAAACTCTTTTTCCGTGGTGACGCCTGATAATCCCAATGCCCTTGCTCCTTGACCGAACCACTGTCCCGAAACGCTCTGACCTTCCATATAATAATCACCGACGCCCAAGTGTTCCCGGAAATATGACTCTGCATTTTTCAAACTGTATTGCGTCTTCATCGTCAACATGGCGGAAAGTTATCTCACCACCCTAAAAATCCTGCTCCCAAGCGGGCGCAACCTGAATGGCCGGTGATGCTATTGGTAAATCATGTAGGAGAGTGGACGCCGGACTCCTTCGTGAATCGAAGGACTGACGGAAACCGCTTTCCGAAACTGTTTGGAAACAATTTTCCAATGAATTTTCCAGATGAACCAATCGAGCAGTTGATCGCGCGGTTCGGCCCGAAACGTGCCGGGCGCTACGCGAAGCTGCGGCCACATGCCGAGTTCATCGGCGAGCTGCGGAGCAACCGCGCTTCCTATGACACCATCGTTGCCATCATTCGTGAGCGACACGGCATTGAGGTCAGCGACACCAGCGTCCGGCATTTCTGCCGCGATGTATTGACGGAACCATCCGGCAGGCGAACCGGCAAAAAGCCGGTCGCCAAACCCATTTCCACCCGACCAGCGCCAGCCAAACAGGTTGGGCCGCAAATCGCCGAGGTGGAATTCGTAGATGACCAACCAGACCAGTAATATGAAAAAGCGACTCATTCTCATTCTCAATGGCAAGGGCGGCGTGGGCAAAAGTTTCTTCGCCGTCAACTTCGTCCAATATCTCAAAGACCATCAAATCACCCATGCCGCCTTCGACAGCGACGATGAGAATTCAACGCTCAAACGCTTTCATTCGGAGGTGCAATTTATTGATGCCGGCCAGCCGACCGAGATTGATAAAATGACGTTCGCACTGGCCGACAGCGATATTGTCGTGGTGGATTGCCGGGCTGCATCCACGCGCATCTTTCTCAATTATTTTGAGGAAACACAACTGCCAGCCATATTGGAAAGCCTGGGCGCGCGGCTGACGATTGCGTGTCCGGTTAATCACGAGATGGACAGCATTTATCAGATTCAACGGCTGGTGACGGCCATCGGCGGCAAGGTGGATTTTGTCATCATTCGCAATGAAGTTCATGGCGAGGGCTTTGATCTGTTCGACAAGTCCAAGCTCCGGCAGAAATTATTGGGCGATTTGGGCGCGAAGGAAATCCAGGTGAAGCAAATGCAAAAGTGGCTGGTGGAAGATTTGCAAAAGAACAAACTGACGGTGACGGCAGCCAGGATGAACGAGGATTTTTCCTTCATGGACCGGCAACGGTTGAAGCTCTGGCAGGAAAAGTTTTACGCACAGATTGAAATCGTGAAGGATTTATTGCTGCCCGCAGACGCGGCACAGGCAAAAAACTAATTGTCCGCCGCGACCAACGCACCCGTTGCTCGTTCCTGTGCTACGGGCGCGCTCGTCGCGGACGGATTGGAAAAACGCAGTCGCGTTGTGCTTCCGTCGGCGGCACGGCGGTGGTCGTTCCGACCGCCGAACCGCCGACCGAAGCTGAAATCGCACAATGAATTTCCCTAGATGACCACCGTAAATTCTTGACCGGCCAATGTGCCGTGCGGGACTACTTTGAATCTAACCAAAAAAGCACAAAAACAGCTTAAAAGCACATTTTAAGTAAAACATACTTGCCTTAAATTACATTTTAGAGAATATATCGGCATGGTTGCGTCAAAAACAGAACTGCTGGCGGTGCTCGGCCAATATAATCCATGGTGGCGGGACGGGCGCGTGGGCGATTTGCCAAAATGGCGGCGGGCAGCGTTCGCGCAGGTGATGGCCTGGATGACGAATCCACCGACGCACCGGGCGTTGCTATTGTCCGGCGCGCGACAGGTGGGCAAAACCACGTTGTTGTTACAGGCGGTAGAGGCATTGATTGAGAGCGGCGTGCCGCCCACGAAAATTCTTTACGCGACGTTTGATCATCCGCTGGTAAAACTGGCTGGGCTGGATGGCCTGCTCAACCTGTGGCGAGAAATCGAGCCAGCGCGGGACGGAATCGAGTATTTGTTTTTGGATGAGATTCAATACACGAAGGACTGGCAGACGTGGCTCAAGCATCAGGTGGATTTCCAGAAGCACCGCCGCATCGCGGTGACTGGCTCGGCGACGCCGCTGGTGACGGAAGGTCAGGAATCGGGCGTGGGCCGATGGCACACATTGCCGCTGGCGACATTGTCGTTTTACGAATACCTGCAAATAAAAAAAATCGCCGCGCCGCAATTACCGGCGGTGGGGTCTTTGAACCAGTTGTTCGACTGGCAGCCGGTGCAGTTTGCTCGGGTGGGCGAGGAGGGGCGGGCGTTGGTGGCGCATTTTCACGAGTATCTGTTGCGCGGCGGTTTCCCGCAGAGCGCGCTGATGGAAAGCATCCCGCAGGCGCAGAAACTCCTGCGCGAAGACATCGTGGACAAGGTGCTCAAGAGGGACATGACGGCGTTGTTCGGTGTGCGGCGCGTGTTGGAACTGGAGCAGACGTTTCTCTATCTCTGCCTGCACGACGGCGGGCTGCTTGACATGACGACACTGTGCAAAAATCTGGAAGTGAAAAAGCCGACGGCGAACAATTTCATTGCGCTGCTGGAAAACACGCATTTGATTCACCGGCTGGCACCGTTCGGCTACGGCAAGGAAATTTTGCGGGCGCGTTACAAAGTGTATCTGGCGGATGCGGCCATTGCGCCAAGCGTGATGCTCAAAGGCAAGTCGTTGCTCGAAGACAGCGCGTCGCTGGGCGTGGCCGTGGAGACGGCGTTTTTTAAGCATATCGTCACGCGCTACTACGACCGGAGTGTGGCTTTCAACTACTGGCGCGGAAAGAAAGATCACGAGGTGGATATTATTGCCACAATCGAAGGTCGGTTTGTGCCATTCGAGGTGAAGTATCGCTCGCAGGCCACAGGTTTGGGCGAATTGAAGGGGATGCAACAGTTTTGTGCGGAGCGGAAAGTGGCGCGTGGTTATGTGATTACAAAAGAAGTCACAGACTTTGGCGTGCTGCCATTGGGTGAGGCGGGCGGCGGCGCATCCGTGGTGAAGATTCCCGCGCCGCTGGCGTGTTACTGGCTCGGCCGTTCTGAAGTCGAGAACGCTGATAAACAATAGAATTTTCTTCAGTCGGTTCAACCGCACTCAATTATTCGGGAAAATCGACGGTGCCCGCCGCGACCAACGCGCGCTCCGTTTGACCGTGCTCCTTCGTCCGCGCGGTCACGCACTCCGCGCGCGTTCGTCGTGAGCGGCAATTTACTTCCCGCAATGAGCAGTTGCTTCCGTCGTCGGCTCGGCGTGCAGCGTTGCGTTCCGGCTCCGTTCCGGCCGTCTCTACGCCTGCGCTTCATTTTTCCGCTGGCCGAACCGCCGTCCGAAGCAAATAAGTCAATTCAGAATTTGAAACCATCGCGGCTGCGGAATCGCTGTGACTTTTCCCCGGAGATGGAACTCTGCCGCGTGTGTCTTCATGCAGAATTCCGCGATTGTTTCAAAACTGCAATCAAAGTAACCTCCCTGTGTTAGCAAAAAAATCAAAACGACCAGAAAATATATTTAACTAAATCATTTTGCGCAGCTTCGGCTGCTGTCCACAACGAAACCTAGGAATTTCGAGCAGGAGACAGCGTTTGAGGCGCGCCCCAACTGGGGCGCGCTGAAAGCGTTCTCCTGTGGGGCCTCCTAGGTGCCTGTTGTGGGACGCAAGTAAGTGCGTCCCTCTTTTATTTCAGGCACCAGAGTTCCCACAGAAGACAGTCACCACACAGCAGGCTGATTCGCGCGCAGACGAACAGCCATGCCTCGAATCTTCGACAACATCGAAGCCGATTTGCTTCCCGCGCTGGAACAAACGCTTCTTATTTCCACCCGCGCCGACTTTTGCGTCGGCTATTTCAATCTTCGCGGCTGGAAACAAATTGACGGTTGTGTTGACCAGTGGCCTGGTGGCGCAGATCACCAGTGCCGCCTGCTGGTAGGAATGCAACGGTTGCCGCAAGAAGATTTACGGGCTGCGTTTAGTCTCACTCAAGGTCAGGACCAACTCGACAATCAGACGGCACTTCGTCTCAAAAAGAAACTGGCCGAGGAATTTCGCAACCAATTGACATTCGGTGTGCCGACGAACGCTGATGAAATTGGGTTACGCCGGTTGGCGGCGCAAATCAAGTCCGGCAAGCTCGTGGTCAAATTATTCCTCCGACACACGCTTCACGCCAAACTTTACCTCTGCTTTCGACCCGACCCGGTCAGTCCGATTATCGGGTATGTCGGCAGCAGCAATCTC
>Ga0181535_10005166_pt1 | contig 14103 bp, 9 predicted proteins | sample PEATcosm2014_Bin_44_FD_119774 | JGI IMG/M metagenome (GOLD analysis project Ga0181535, IMG submission 119774) | Peatland microbial communities from MTU Mesocosm Facility, Houghton, MI, USA - PEATcosm2014_Bin17_30_metaG | ecosystem: Environmental > Terrestrial > Soil > Wetlands > Peat | place...
GGTGCTGGTCGATTTGAGCGTTCCCCACGCCAGCGTTTACATGCTCGAAGTGGACGAAGATTCGCGGCTGGGACGGGAGATGCTTGCGGGCGGCGCTCGCTACCATGCAGGGCTGGTGCCTTCCGACGAGGCGATTGTGCAGATGTACGCGATGGCAATTGAGCGACTCGGGCAAGCGGGACTGGCGCAATACGAGATTTCGAATTTCTGCCGCGCGGGGTTTGGCTCCCGGCACAATCTGCGCTACTGGCAGCGGCGTCCTTACCTGGGCCTGGGGCTGGATGCGTCGTCGATGCTGCGCGCGGTGGCTGAGCCGGGCGGTGCGCACTCGGGAGATGTTCTTCGCGGGACAACGACGGATGACCTGGCCGCGTATCTCTCGGGTTTGGGAGAGCCGGAGATCACGTGGCTCGCACCCGGCAAGCAACAGGAGGAAGCCTGGTTTCTGGGTTTGCGGCTCAACAGCGGGATCGAGGTGGCGGTGCTGGAGCAGGAGTTTGGCGGCTCGACTGTTGCGAAGGCGCTGGAGGTTGTGCCGCGGCTGGTTAAAGCCGGTCTTCTCACCGTTTCCGCAGGTACGATCCGGCTCACCGCGCAGGGGCAACTCCTTTCCAACGAGGTCTTTCAGGAGTTCCTCGACCTGGCGGCGGACGGGAAGTCAGGCAGGAATAGAGCAGAATTGGCGGGCCTTTTGTCTTGAAGCGCGACTGGACGCTTGCGCTGAGATTTAATTTCACAGCCATCTAGCGAAGAGATACAATTGAAAAATTCTCCGTTCGGAGAGCAACTTCGCGACATTTTCCGTTTCATTGGATGTGGAACAGTTATGAAAATGTACGTCACAGCTCTCTCTTGCCTGGTTTTCGCGCTGACTGGAACGATGGCCGCGTCGCCGACGCAGCGCGCCCTGCTGATCGGCATTAATACTTACCAGCCGGCGGGGACTACGGCGGACCATCCGGCGGGATGCATCTACGGGCGCTGCGAGTTGGGGAGCTTTCAGAATCTGGACGGCGCTGTGAATGATGCGCAGGCGATGGCCGACCTGCTGACCAGTCCCAAGTTCGGATTTCCGGCCAACCAGGTTGTTCTGCTGACCAACCCAGCGCCTCCCCAGCCTCGCACCGGAGTTGTGGTTTTGCCGGCAGCCGAGACCGATCGCGCCGGTATCCTCGCGGCCATGCGGAAGTATCTGGTCGACGAACCCCAGCGCGGAGACACAGTGGTTTTTTACGATGCGAGTCACGGGTCGCTGCGCGTGAACAGCAAAGGGACAAAGCTCACGATCCTGAGTGGCGGCAAGTATGTTCACGCGGACAGCACGCTGGTTCCGTCTGATGCGTACAAAGGTGGCTTCGATGTGCGCGACCGCGAGATGGCGCGCATCTTCAACGCGGCTCTGGACAAGGGAGTTCACCTGACGGCGATCTTCGACAGTTGTCATAGCGGAGGGATCAGCCGCGGTATTGGACCGCGCTACAAGGAACGCATGCTTGCGTTTGATCCGCGCGATATTGGCGAAGACGCTGACACGCTGCCGAACGGCCAACCGCAACCCGCGCCAACCGAGAGGGCGGACAATCCTGCGCTGGTTTTCTCTGCCGCGGAACAGGACCAGACGGCCAAGGAGATGCCTCCGACAGAGAAGACAGCCGAGCCGCATGGAGCGTTTACCGCAGCACTGATTGAATCGCTCCAGGCGCTGCCTGCCGATTCGTCGGCCTCGCTGGTTTATCAGCGCGTGAAGGCGGTTCTTGAAGGCGGGAGCGTTCCGGACCAGGAGCCAGATCTGGACGCAACAGCCGCGCGGCGCCAGCAGCCGCTGTTTGGCGGGAAAGCGGGCGACTCAGGAAAGATTCGTACAGCGGCTTTGCAAACCGACGGTAACGGCAGTGTCTGGCTGGACATTGGGCGGGTTTCAGGAGTCGGCGTGGGAAGCGAGTTCACGGCGACCAGTCCGGACAGCAAGGGACAGACGGTGAAGCTGCGGGTTACCGACCTCCAGGGCATTGCGCGTTCGACTGCCAATGTCGTCAGTCCGGTTGGGGCCAAGGTTGCTCCCGGCGATGTGTTCGAGCTGACGAAATGGATTCCGGCGGAGCAAGACCCGCTGCACATCTGGATGTGGCCGTCGAATCTGTCGATCCAGGAGGTTGTTTCCGCGGCAGGCACGATTTCTTCGTCGGGTGTCGCTTTCGTTTCCGACCCGGCCGAGGAACGCTGGACACATGTTCTCGGTTGGGACGGCAAGAACTGGACGGTCGAAAAAGCGGGCGAGTCCGCGGCGATCAATCTTGGACCGCAACTGAAGGCGGATGCGCTGAAGCAGAGTCTTCCGGCGGGAGCCAAACTTTGGGTTAATTTTCCGCCGCCGAAAGAGTTGGCGGCCAAGCTGACGCCGGAAGACGCGGCAAGCGCGGTGCAGATGGCTCCGGCTATGACGGGCGCCGACTATGCGCTGACGGGCACGCTTACCCCGGACGGCCCTGCGTACGCCTGGTACCACAAGAACGAACTTGCGGCGGGGCCACCGGCGACGGCAGCGCGGGATCACAGTCCGGGCTGTTCGGCGACGTCGCAGTATCCGGTGCGCAGCGACTGGGTGGATTTGACGGGCCTCGCGGATCTGGACAAGGGCGTGACATCGCTGAACAAGTACGCATCACTGTTGGGCAAGCTGCATGGCTGGCTTAATCTCGCCGAGAGTCCCGCCGACGCATCGAGCGCCGACTACTATTCACTCACGATGGTTCCTGCTTCGGGCGGAGCGGTTTCAGGGGCCGAGCAAACGCAGCCAGACGCGCCGGCGCGGCAGGGCGATCTGTTCAAGATGGCCTTGCAGTCCACCGACCGGGTGATCGAGCGGCGCTGGGTTTACGTGCTCGATATCGATTGCCACGGCAAGGGGACGCTAGTTTATCCGCAGGACTACGCGGAGAACCAATTTCCCAATGACGCGGACAATGGCCGCAGCTTTGTACTTCCCGGAGCGCGCAATCTTCGCGTCGGTCCTCCGTACGGTGTGGATACATTCGTTCTTCTCAGCACGGCGCAGCCGCTTCCCGACGCTTATGCGCTGAACTTTGAGGGCGTGGCGGCGCGCGGAAGCCGGGGTCTTGAATCGCCCCTGGAAAAGTTGCTGGCAAACACCAGCAGCGGAACACGTGGATTTTCAGGCGAGGTGCCCACCAACTGGGGCATAGCGCTTACCACCATGCGCAGCGTACCAAAGGAGGCTGCGCAATGAATCCGGCATCCCTGTCTTCTCGGTTTACCGGCTGGATCGACAATTCCCCACGATCACTTGAAGGAGAACGACCATGACACTTTCCCGACGCAGTTTCGTCGCCGATGCATCTTACGTTGGGCTTCTGATGGCTCTGATGCCTGAGATTGCAGCAGCACAGGCCAATAGTCCGCAAGTGGCGGAGGCGGACACGCCGCACGACTCCTACGACTTCTGGAATGGGTTCTTCGATTCGGTAAATCCGTTGAGCCAGAACTACGGACAGAAGTCGGCTACGCGCGGGCCGGCCGATCAACTGCCCGATCCTGCCGCGGAGACGCAATACCTGCACTACAAGGCGGACACCAAGGTGCTTCGCTATGCCACCGACATCTCAAAGGATGAGTTGCTGGACCACGATGGCGATGTGGCCGTGAGCATCGCCCTTGCGCAATACCAACCGTCCAACACCAATGGGGACGCCAATGTTCGCGCTGCGCAGCTTCGCGTGGATACAACCCAGATCCATCCGTACATGAACATCATCGCTCCTCTTGCTTGGACGGCGATCGCGTCACTGGAGCCGAACAAGGCAGGCCAAATATCGTTGGAGCAGCTTGGCTTCAAGGCGCCGCAGGCACAGCAGGGAACCAGCAAGATCATGCTGACGCAGGGTACAGGCAAGTTGGCGGTGAATGTCTCGAAGGCCGCAAAGACTTCAATTTTTGTGAAGGCGCTGAATATCATCATGGAGGGAGCCAAGGTGGCTGCTCCGCTGGTGACACTCCCGGCGATCAGTGTGCCGGCACTGAGTGCTTTCACCGAGGTGTTGAGTTACTGGGAGGACCGGACCCGGTTCATCATGGCCGGCAACCTGACCACAGCGGTGGCGACTCAGCAGGCGCTGAACGACCCGGACCGCGAGGATCGGTACATCGGCCTGCTCTCCGGCGATTATCTAATGGTTCCTCAGAAGCACACAGACGATTTGGCCAAGGAGATGCCGAATCTCGACCTGGTGCAGGGCTACCTGGTGCGCAAGGATGCCGATCCGAATCAGCCGCTCCAGGTTCGTGCGCAGAATGCACTTCCCGGCATTACGTACGCATCCATGCACGTGAGTGTGTCACCGCTGGATGCCTCGTCGTCGGGCAAGTCCAGTGGAGGAGACTCGGGCGGCGAAAAGTCGTCTGGCGGCAGTTCGGGCGGTTCAAAGAAGAGCAGTTCGGGAAAAAGCGGCTCGGGGAAGGGCGGAGCCAGCAAGAACTCTACTGACAGCAAAACGAAATAGGGGACCGCGGTGACTGCACAACATACGTGATGGGTGAGCTCACCGGCTGGCATGCCAGAAATAAATCTGGAAATGGGCAAAGGGGACTGAATGAATCGCGGAATAAGGTTGCAGGTTGCGTCAGTCCTGGGTACGTGTCTGCTGACGAGCGCGGTTTGCGCAGGGCAAAGTTTTGGAGCGGCGAAGGAGAAAGTGACGCTCCTACGCAAGCTTCCAGCGTTGGTGCATTTGCCTGGCGACTCGATCGCCGTCCGAGTGACGGGACATGACGAACATTCGGATCTGGCGCGCGATCTGCAATCGATGCTGGAGGCGGAGATTACGAAAGACGATCCCCGGTTGCGCATCGATGAGCGGGCGCCGGCGGCGATCATCTCTTGCCGGATAACGGATTTTTCGCATCCAGCGCCGATCGTGAATACGCGGCCATCGGTGGCGGTGGGCAAGAACGCGCCGAAGACGCAGAATTCCTTGCGGGTGACGGGGTCGCTGAGCGTCTCGTTCCAGACAAGGAGCGCGGGCGGGGCGGAGCTGTCTTCAGACAACGTGACGGCGAAGTACGACCGGGAGTTTGACAGCTCGGGGAACTCGATTTCAGAAGGCGTGAAGGGGACGGTGACCAGCGCGTGGAAGAGGGTGACGGGCGGCGCCGACAGCGAGGAATTGAATCCGCCGACGGACGCCGAGCTTCGCGCCCATCTGATCAACAGTGCCGTGGTGAAAATCGCTGCGCATATTGTGAATACGAGCGAAACGGTCGATGTGTATCTCGCCAAACAAAAGGGTGCGCTCGACGAAGGAGACAAACTGGCGGCCGGGGGATTGTGGGAGCGGGCACTGGAAACATTCGAGACCGCAACACCCGATCCGAGACCGGTTGAGGATGCATACCGGCTTTACGATACCGGCGTGGCCTATGAGGCGCTGGCTTACAAAGCTGAAGATCCGAAAGCGGCGATGAAGTATCTGGACGAAGCTGCGATTGATTACGGCAAGGCTATCGATTCCAGGCCGAGCGAGAAGTATTTTCTGGAACCGCAGCGGCGCATTGAAGATGCGATTGCGCACTACCGGCAGCTTGAAGAGCAGCACCGTCCTGCTTCCTTGGCCGCGAGTGCGGGGGCGGCTGCAACACCGAAGGCAGGCGCCGCAGCAAAAGCGCTCACCAACGCGCAAGTGATCGCAATGGTCAAATCGGGCATGGACGATGACACGGTGGCGCAGGCCGTACGCGCGGCGAAGGCGGTGAGCTTCGACCTGACCACAGCCGGGCAGCAGGCCCTGAGCGGGGACGGGGTGAGCGCAACGGTGCTGGCGGCGATGAAGGCGCGCGCAGACCGAGGGCATTTAGCGTCGACCCATGCTGCTTCGGCGCATACGGCGGCAACGCACGCAGCGAGCGGGAGTACGTCGCCGAAATGAGAAACAGCTATTTCAATCGAACTCGGTGGCTGATTGTTTTGGCTGCTTCGGCCGTTCTCTGTGTGCCGGCGTTAGGGCAGGACGACCGATGCGGCGCGAGCAGAGACCTGGTGGTTCAAGCGCTGGAACGAATTTCGCCGAACAGCAAGAGCGAAGCATTTGAAGACGCTTTGCAACTGCTGAAGCATGCCGTCGAGGAGTGCAGCGAACTGGGCGATGCGTGGTATTACCGGAGCCTGGTGGAACAGCGGCTGGGCCACGACGCTCTGGCGAAGTACTCGATGGACAAGGCGCGGTTCAACGGCTCGGAGGCACTGCAGCAGGGATTGAATCCGCTGGTGCTGGCAACGCCTGCCGGACGCGGATTTGAAGTGGAAGGGAGTCCGGCGAAGAAGCCAGACTCGTCAGCTTCGGAATCCGCACAAGCTCCCGGACCGATTGCACAGAAGTGGGCGCTTGTTGTGGGAATCGGCCGATTTACCGACAGCAGCATTCCGCGGCTGCACTATACGACCGCGGACGCAAATGCCTTTGCAGCGGAGCTGGCCGATCCGGCGATCGGGCGATTTCCTGCAAGCCACGTGCATGTGCTGACCGACGAGCAGGCGACGACGAAGAATATCAAAGAAGGCCTGAACTGGATTGCGCGTCGCGCAGGACCGAACGACCTGGTGGTGATTTACGTGGCCACGCATGGCACGCCGCGCACGATGGACACTGCGGGCGGCGCGAATTACCTGGTTACGTACGACACAGAGGTCGACAAGGACGGCAGCTTCGACGAGGATGCGATGTTTGCGACGGCGTATCCGATGGTGGAGCTGGCAAACGCAGTGGCGACGCGGATGAAAGCGCTGCGGACGGCGGTGATTCTGGATACCTGCTACAGCGGCGGTTCGATGCAGGGCGCGGCGCCCGCGGCCGGCGCCTTGGCGAACAAAGGGGCGTCGAGTCAGATGCTGAATCGGATGGCCGAAGGCACGGGGCGCATTATCCTGTCGGCCGCCCAAGTGGACGAGGAGTCGCTTGAGAGTCCAGCGCTCGAGCACGGATACTTCACGTACTTTCTTCTCCAGGCGCTGAAGAGCGGCAAGGGCCAGACTCCATTAAGCCAGCTATACTCGACGGTGGCGCAAGAGGTATCGGCACGCGTCTCCGCGGATGGATCGCATCAGCATCCCGTGATCAGCAAGAGCTCAGCGGATGCAGACTTTGCGCTTGGAGCGCCGGGAGCGGCGCCGGAAACTGCTGGGCAATAATCGTGAAGGCCGCGCCGCGAACGATCGAATTCGGGCAGAGGCGCGGCGTGTGCAGGATGGATTGAAGATGAACCTGGCGCGGGGAATGCGATCGGTTCCGTGGTTGCGCATTGCGCTGTTCATTGCCGCGGCCGGGCTGCTCTCCTCCGTTGCCGGCGCGCAGACCAATCAAGAAAACCTTCCATTGAAAGATCAGATTGCCCAGCATGAGCAGCGGCTTGCCGATGCGGCCGCAGCGAAGCAGTACCGGTTTGAAGTGGCGGAGTTGAATACGCTTGGCTCCTTGTACCGGCAAGCCGGCAACATGCAGAAGGCTCTCGATGACTGCAACCAGGCGCTGCAGTTCGAGAAGATGGGAAACAGCGAAACGGGTCAAGCGATTACGCAAGGCATCATCGGCAGAATCTATTCCGATATGGGTCAGGAGCAGAAGGCGCTGGACCTGTTCGCGCAGACGCTGACGACGTGGCGCCAATCGGGCAGCCAGGCCGGTGAAGCGCTGGCGCTGACCAACATGGGCCGCTCGTACTCCAACCTTGCGCAGGAGGACAAAGCTCTCGAAGTGCTGAACCAGGCACTGCCTCTGTGGCGCCAGGCGGCCAATCGCAACGGCGAAGCCAGCGCGCTGGACATGATGGGGAAGGTTTACGCCGATATGAGTCAGGGCGCCAAATCGCTTGAGGCTCTCAACCAGGCTCTGGTGATCTGGCGCGAAACCGGCGAACGCGCAGGCGAGGCGCTGAGCCTGAATAATATGGGCAGGGCTTATTCCGATCTTGGGCAGAAGGCGAAGACGCTGGAATCGTACAACCAGGCGCTTTCAATTTGGAAGGAGATTGGGAATCTTCAAGGCCAGGCAAGTTCTCTGGACGATCTTGGACGGGTTTACTCCGACCTGGGGCAGAAACAGACGGCGCTTGACTACTTCAACCAGGGATTGCCGGCTTGGCGGGAATCGGGAAACCGCAACGGGGTGGCGCTGGACCTGAACGACATTGGCAGGGCGCATGCCGACCTGGGCCAACCGCAGCAGGCTTTGGATTTCTACAACCAGTCGCTGGCCATGTGGCGTGAGGTCGGTAACCGCCGCGGCGAAGCTACGACCATGAGCAACCTGGGACGGGCTTACATTGACCTGGGGCAGCCGGACAAGTCGCTTGAGATCCAGCTTCAGTCGCTGCCGGTGTGGCGCGAAGTGAAAGAGAGCCGCGGCGAGGCCATGGCACTGGGCCTGATCGGCATGGCTTATGCAAAGCTCGGGCAACCGCAGACGGCCTTTCCTTACTCGCTTGCCGCTCTGACCATGGCAGAAGCGGCGGGCGATCCGGATATGCAGGGCGGCATCGACACCGCGATGATGGTCGGTTTTCAAAAGCAGAATCGTCCTGAGGTAGCTATCTTTTTCGGTCTGGATGCGGTGAACAGTTATCAGCAGATTCGCAAGAATATTTCAGGCCTCGACAAAGATCTGCAGGCAGGATTTGCGCAATCGAGAGCTTCAACTTATCGCATTCTTGCGGAGTTGCTGGTGGAAACAGGCAGGCTTGGGGAGGCGGAACAGGTTCTTGATCTGCTGAAGGAGCAAGAGTTGAAGGATGTGGTTCGGGGCGCGAGCGAGGATGCGGCGGCCAAGGTAGAACCACTGAAGCTGAGCGCTGCGCAGCAAAGGGCACAGAGCGAACTCGATTCGCAACAGCAGAAGACGATGGTGCTTGAAGACCTTAGCCTGCACTATGCGGCTCTGAAGAGCAAGACCGCGCGCACCGACGGCGAAGAGGCGCAATTGAAACAGATGGCCGCCAGTCTTCAGAAGGGAATAGGCGAGATTGCGGACTACTTCACCAACACGGTTTGGGCGGAGCTGGAACGGAAACCGGTTGGCAATCAGAGTACGGATTTATCGAGCGAGGACGCGCGGCAAAGTTATCTGCAAAACACGCTTACGAAACTGGGCACGCGCGTCGTGGGCATTCGCATTCTACTGGGCGAGAATCACGTGTACGCGATTGTGGTGACGGCGACAACGCGAAAGAAAATTGAATTGAAGGCTACGCCCGCGGAGCTGCGCAGCAAGGTGTTCGAGGTGCTTGAAACGATGGCTGCGCGCAATGCCGATCCCAAGCCTGGATTGGCGCAGTTGTATGCAATGGTCGTGGCTCCCGTGGAAGGTGAATTGAAGACGCTTGAAGCGCAGCCGGCAGCGCAGGGCAGCGTTCCCACGCTGCTTTGGTCGTTGGATGACGCGTTGCGCTACTTGCCTATGGCCGCGCTCTACGATGGACACCAGTACATGCTGGAGCGGTTCAGGAATGTGCTCTTCACTCCGGAGAGCTATGGCCACATGACCGATTTGCCGCTGGCGAAGGGAAGCGCGCCCAGCGTGCTGGCCATGGGCCTGGCAAAAAGCTATGGCGGTCTTCCGCCTCTGCCGGGCGTGATGCCGGAGCTGGATTCAGTGGTGCACGATCCGGCCGTGCCCGAGTCGCATGGGCTGATGGAAGGCAAGCTGCTGGGGAACGACCAGTTCACGCTGGCCGCGCTGAAGGCCGAGCTTGGCGAGGGCACGGGCTTTCCAGTGGTTCATATCGCCAGCCATTTTGTGGTGGAAACGGGCAGTGGCGATGAGCCGTATCTGATGCTCGGCGGAGAGACAAGCGGAGAAGCGGCGGGATACAAATGGAATCTGTCGGAGATGGAACACTCCGCGGTTGCGTTTCACGGAACGCGCTTGCTGACGCTCTCGGCCTGCAGCACGGCCAAGGACTACAAGACCCGGGACGGTACGGAAATGGATAGCCTGGGCATGATCGCGCAGCAAAAGGATGCCGAAGCGGTGCTGGCGACGCTGTGGGATGTGAACGACGCGAGCACGAGCCGCCTGATGAGCGATTTCTACTCCCGGTGGCTCAAGAACCCGGCGGACGGCAAAGCGGAGGCATTGCGCCAGGCGCAGCTGGCGCTGCTCAAAGGGACATCGGCGTCGGCCGATGGGCGCAGCCAGCGTGGCTTTGAGGCTGTGGGAGGACCGGCCCCGACGGGGACGCAAGCGGGGTATTCCCATCCTTTCTATTGGGCTCCATTCGTTCTGATCGGGAACTACCAGTAGCAGCGTCGCTGCGAGCTTTCGCGCTCAGTTCGGCTTCCGGATGGGGAAAGAACACGGCCTGCCCCAAAATCAACGTGACCTTAATATTTGGCAGTCGCCCCGGCATCTAATATGGGCAGGATACGGACTGCGGCGCAGAGGGTCGCTGCCTTTGTCTGCGCGCGGCAAGACGTCCTTGCGAAGGGGCGTTATTTCAGATAGGCATGCACCAGGTCGATAAGGTCTTCGGCGAGCTCCGGTGCAATTTGCTCCTTGGCGCCATCCGCAAGGTGAAAGCGAATATGGGTTTCAAGCACCTCGCCCATCAGCGAGTTGACGCCGCCGCGTACGGCCGCCAGCAGCATGAGTTGGCCGCCGCAATCCTCATCGGCGGTCAGCGAACGCTCGACGGCGTCGAGTTGGCCGCGCACTTTTCTGAGTCTCTGCAACAGCTTCAGCTTCTCGCGTTCCTGGTGGGACATGGGTTGGCTCCTCTCCTTGACAATACCCACCCCCGGTATAGTATTTACCCAGTGGGGGTATAGGTTCTCCTCTCATTTTATGCTCGGTTCCCGCCCCATCCCGGTTCTTATTGCACATGCCCAAATGTGGGTCATTGCCGCGTGTCTTGGCGCTGCGCAGGCGCCGGGCCAGGTTTCTCCCGCTCCCGATCCGCAACCTGCTTCCCAAATAACAAACGTTGCCGACCCGTCGACGCCTGCAACTGCAGCCGACGCGCCTATGCTGACGATGGCTCCTCACTCGGAGGACGGCCGCTATTGGGTGTCGGGGCAGGCGAACAGTATTTTTCAGATGCACGGGCATTTTCATTCGCCGTATGAAGGCGCAAACAGCCTGCGCGATACGTTTGAGGCTAAGGCGTCCGAGGTGGGGACGCTGTATTTAGGGTTTCAACTGCGGCCCAATACGCGCTACAACACCGACCTGATCGTCGATCTTGAAAATGCGGGCGGGCGGGGTGTTTCGCAGGCGCTGGGCCTGGCGGGCGAGTTGAATCTGGACGTGGTGCGCAATCCGACCCTGAGTACCGTTCCCTACCTGTCGCGCGGCGAAATCCACCAGATCATCGGGCTGACGGACGCGATGGTGGACCAGGAACGCGTGCCGCTGGCACTGGCGACAAAGGTGCCGGTGAGGCGGTTCGAGATCAGGGCCGGCAAGATGAGCCTGCCGGATAGCTTCGACAACAACGCAGTGGGAACGGACAGCCATCTGCAGTTCACCAACTGGACGATCGACAACAACGGCGCATGGGACTACGCGGCGGATACGCGCGGCTACACAGTGGGCGGGGTGCTGGAATATGACGACAAGGTCTGGTCGGCGCGCTACGGGATCGCGGCGATGCCGATCATTGCGAACGGCATCAGTCTCGACTGGGCATTCAGCCGCGCCAACGGACAGAACTGGGAGTTCGAGTTGCGGAAAGGCTTGCTGGGCGGGCTTTTGAGCGCCAAGCGGCAGGGAGCGGTGCGTGTTCTCAGCTTTGTGAATCATGCGCACATGGGCGACTATCGCGAGTCGGTGCAGCAGTATCTTGCTGGGGGGATTGCCACGCCGGACATTACGAAGACGGAGCGCTTTGGCGCGGTGAAGTATGGCTTTGGGCTGAACACGGAGCAGGAGGTTACGGATAGCCTGCGGGTGTTTGCGCGCTTTGGGTGGAACGAGGATCAGCATGAGTCGTTTGCGTATACAGAGGTTGGGCAGACGGTTTTGTTTGGCGGCGATTTGAAAGGGAGCGGCTGGTCGAGGGCCAACGACAAGGTGGGCGCGGCCTTTGTTTCGAACGCCATCAAGCGCGATCATCAAAACTATCTGCACTACGGCGGGCTGGGTTTTCTGCTGGGAGACGGCGGGCTGACCTACGGGCGCGAGAACATTATGGAGTGGTACTACAACGCGCACATCTGGCGGGGGCTGTACGCGATGGGGGGCGGGTCGTATATCGACAATCCTGGGTACAACCGGGACCGCGGGCCGCTTTATGCGCCGACGGTAAGGGTGCATGTGGAGTTCTGAAAGGCAGGGACGAAGGGACTAGGGACTAAGGGACTGGAAGAACTTCGCTTGTGAGGTGTTCTACGGTCCGAGCCTTTGTGGCGAGACTGCGTGGTGCCTGCTGACCCACACCCACTCATCACGATGGGGCCGTGAGGATTGGGCACAGTTCTCATGGCTGATTGTGTTTCTTCGGGATTGATGCGCGGGTCGGATGGCTTGGGGAAGATCCGAAGGAAATCGGGAGAGTTTGGGATCCTGACCCTATTGCGGAGACGGAGGAGTTGCCGGAGGGGCGCTGGCGTCGGCCTGCTTGGTGAACTCGAAAGTGCAAGGGCGGCCGAGAATGCCGGCGCCTTCGTCGCGCTTGCCTGTGCCGGAAGCTTCAGTGAACTGGGCTTCGATGTTGTAGTCGTATTTATTGCCTTTGAGCTCGGTGACGAAGCCTGCCTTTCCAGCGGTCACCGTGCCCTTGGCGTGCAGCTTCGCGGTCCCGTCGTCCTTGATGGGGCCGTCGACGAGGAGGTAGCCGGGGCCACCCTGCTCGCCGTGCTGGCCGTGAAACGCACCGTTGGTAATTGAACTGGGGAATGTCCACTTATAGGCAGGCATGTGCGTACTCGCTTCGCAGGCCATGGTCGTGGTCCAGTTGCCGTCAAAACGGCTTGACGCAGGCTGGGCCCCGAGCAGTGCGGGGAAGCAGACTGCGGCAAGACACAGAAATCTCCTGATTTTCATGGATGACCTCCAGTGAAAGCAGGATATGCCTGGATCTGGCAGATTTGGCAACAATCCTCTGAGGAATTCTCGGATTTTTCCGAAGGGCGTTCGAGTGGCTTAATCAAGCTGGGCTGGATTCATTCCCGGTCCCTCCTGCGCGGCGGACGAGGGACGTCCACCCCAAGGACGAAGACCTATCCTTGGGGACCCCGGACCTCCACCCCAAGAACGAAGACCTATCCTTGGGGACCCCGGACGTCCACCCCAAGGACGAAGACCTATCCTTGGGGACCCCGGGACGATGGGCACCCGCTGCTCTACCTCGAGGGAGAAGCGTCGGGTTGGTCGGGCGGCGGGGTGGGAAGGGTGTAGATGACTTCGCCGGGTTTGGCGTAGTGGAGTTTCTCGCGGGCTTCGTGCTCGATGGCGTCGGGGCTGGACTTGAGGCGCTCGATGTCCTGGCGGAGATGGGCGTTCTCCTGCTGGATGTCGGTGATCTGCTTCTGGAGTTCGCGGTCTTCGGCGCGCTTCTGGTGCCAAACGGAGAGGCCGTGATTGCCGTTGACCACGTGACCCATCACCAGCGCGGCCAGCAGCACGGCGACTACCGTGCCGGTGGGACGCCAGACGCGCGTTGCCCACGCGAGGGCCCGTTCGCGCCTGGAGAGCGGCGGCTCGGGCGTTCGGGTGGGTTCGGGTTGGAACATCTCGTTTTGCATGGGTCGGTTGAAGCGGTATTCCCTCAGGGGCTAAAGCCCAGTCACAGTTTGTTGCTGCTATGGCGTGGCTGAAGCCACGCCCTTTCAAAACTTCTTACACGGCGCCAGTTCTTGCGCCGTCCCTACGGGACTCCGTATTGAACTTTTGGAATCCGATTTCCCCACGCTGAAGCGCGGGGCTAACGAACTCTGCGCCTCCGGCGCGTTTGTCTGGAACGCCCATATGCCAGTTCAGTCCGGGGCTAAACAGGCTGCGGAAAAAGGCCTATTCCCGAAGGAAAAGTGTGAAAAGCATGCCTCAGGGCCTGAAGGCCACATTCATTTCATGCCACTTATACCGGGGATAAATCCCCGGCCTA
>Ga0181535_10005167_pt1 | contig 14103 bp, 9 predicted proteins | sample PEATcosm2014_Bin_44_FD_119774 | JGI IMG/M metagenome (GOLD analysis project Ga0181535, IMG submission 119774) | Peatland microbial communities from MTU Mesocosm Facility, Houghton, MI, USA - PEATcosm2014_Bin17_30_metaG | ecosystem: Environmental > Terrestrial > Soil > Wetlands > Peat | place...
ATATGCGCGTGGCCATGGATCAGACCATGACCATCCGCGCCTCCGTTCACGACACGGAGCGGACGCTCATCATTTCCGTCATTCTGGTGATCATTGTAGTTTTCGTTTTTCTGCGGAATGCGCGCACCACGTTCATCCCCAGCGTCGCTGTCCCTGTGTCCTTGGTGGGGACCTTTGGGGTCATGTATTTGCTGGGGTATAGTCTCGACAATCTTTCCTTGATGGCGCTCTGCATCTCCACCGGCTTCGTGGTGGATGACGCTATCGTGGTGATTGAAAACATCACGCGCTATCTGGAAAAAGGCCTGACCCCCTTCGCCGCGGCGCTCCAGGGCGCCAAGGAGATCGGCTTCACGGTGCTGAGCATCAGCGTGTCGCTCGTAGCGGTGTTCATTCCGTTGCTACTAATGGGGGGAATCGTGGGACGGCTGTTTCGCGAATTCGCCGTGACCCTCTCCGTGGCCATTGTTGTTTCCCTGGTGGTCTCGCTCACCGCGACGCCCTCCATGTGTGCGCACCTGTTGCGCCAGCACGAATCGCACGGCCGTTTCTATCAGACTTCCGAGCGTGCCTTCAATGCGGTGGTGAGGTTCTATGGCCGGACCCTATCCACTGTCCTGCGCTTTCCAGCCATCACCCTTGCGATATTGCTCGCCACCATCGCCCTCAACGTTTACCTCTACATCCACGTTTCCAAGGGGTTCTTCCCCCAGCAAGACAACGGACGCCTGATGGGCTCGATTCAGGCGGATCAGGATACCTCGTTTCAAGCCATGGACGGCATGCTGCGCCAGATGGTCAATATTGTCAAGGCTGATCCGGCGGTGGATACCGTCAACGGTTTTGCCGGTGGCGGCGGACCGGGCGGCGGCGCGATGAACACTGCCCGCATGTTCGTTTCGCTCAAGCCGCCTGCGGAGAGGAAAATCAACGTCGACCTGGTTATTGCCAGGTTGAGGCCACAGCTTAGCCGCATCCCGGGCGCCACGCTCTATTTACAAGCTTCGCAGGATATCCGCGTGGGCGGCCGTTTCGGCGCTTCCCAATACCAGTTCACCATGCGCGGTGACAATCTCAAGGATTTGCAAACCTTCGGCCCTCGGATGCTTCGTGAACTGAGGACCATTCCCATCATCGCGGACGTGAACACGGACCAGCAAAACCAGGGCCTCCAGGCCTTCGTGAACTATGATCGCGCTACCGCCTCGCGCTTCAGCATATCGCCACAACTGATTGACAATACCCTTTACGATGCCTTTGGCGAAAACCAGGTTTCGACGATGTACACGGCGCTCAATCAGTACCACGTGGTGATGGAGGTGGCGCCGCAATTCTGGCAGAATCCACTGTTCCTGCACCAGACTTATGTACACTCGCCGGCAGGTCTGGAAGTGCCTCTGAATGCCATTTCAAAATATTCCGAGATTACCGCGCCGCTGGCGGTGAACCACCAGAGCCTCTCGCCTTCCGTGACCATCTCGTTCAATCTGCAGCCGGGCGTCGCCTTGGGAGACGCTGCGGAAGCCATCACCGTGAGGGCCAGCAAAATTGGCTTGCCGTCGACCATTCGCACCGGATTTGCCGGAACCGCGCAAGCTTATCAGGATACCCTTGGAAGCCAGCCCCTGCTGATCGCCGCCGCGCTGATTTCGGTCTATCTGGTACTCGGGATTCTCTACGAGAGCTACGTTCATCCCATCACCATTATCTCGACGTTACCATCGGCGGGAGTGGGCGCGCTGCTGGCGTTGATGCTCACGCACACGGATCTCACGGTGATTGCCATCATCGGGATCATTCTGCTGATCGGCATTGTGAAAAAGAACGCCATTCTGATGATTGACTTTGCGCTTGCGGCCGAGCGCAATGAGGGCAGAAGTTCTCGCGACTCGATCTACGAGGCATGTTTGCTGCGCTTCCGCCCGATCATGATGACCACCATGGCGGCAATGCTGGGGGCGGTGCCGCTCGCTCTCGGGACGGGCACCGGATCGGAATTTCGACGACCCCTGGGAATCGCGATCATCGGCGGGTTGCTGGTAAGCCAGTTGTTGACGTTGTACACCACTCCCGTCGTGTACCTCTATTTTGACAAGCTGCAGAATTGGCGGCATCGGGCCCAGTCATAGGTTTCGCGACCCGCGCGACTCTGGCCTCGAAGAGCACAGAAGGCAGCAAGCAATGCGCGGACAGAGCGCGGGCAAGCAGAGAAGAGAAGGGAGCAGTCAGATGAATTGCAGGCAAGTGCGAGGTCAAAAGTCGAAACCGGCGTCGCACGCATTTTTGAGTTTTGACTTCTGCGCATTCCGTTTTGACTTTCCTTTCTGCCTTCTGCTTATTGCCTTCTGCCTACTGCTGCCTTCCTGCATGGTGGGGCCCAATTACCACCGCCCGTCCGCTCCTGCTCCTGCGGCTTACAAAGAACTTCCGCCCGCGGACTCCCCGCAGGCCTCCGAATGGGCGCCCGCTCAACCCAACGACGCACTGGCCCGCGGAAAGTGGTGGGAAATCTACAATGACCCCGAGCTCAATACGCTGGAAGAGCAAGTGAGCATTTCCAACCAAAATCTCAAAATGGCGGAAGCGCAATTTCGCGAGGCTGAATTCGCCGTCCGGATTGCTCACTCGAACCTCTACCCGTCTATTTCATTGACCCCGTCGATTGTGAACGGTCGAACTTCGGTTACCGGAATATCCCAGGGCCAAAACTTTTCGCGGACCACCTATGACATGCCCGTGAGTGTGTCTTGGGAGGCCGACACTTGGGGAAGTATCCGGCGCAGCATTCTATCGAGCGCGGAGACCGCGCAAGCGAGCGACGCGCAGTTGGAAAACGCCCGGCTCTCCTATCAAGCACAGCTTGCGCAGGATTACTTTGAGCTGCGCGGCACGGATGGCGAGAAAGATCTACTCGACGCCACCGTGCAGTCCTACCAGGACTATCTCAAGCTGACTCAAGACAGGTTTAACAGCGGGGTGGCCTCAGGGTCCGATGTTGCTCAGGCGCAAACTCAGTTGGAGACCGCACGTGCCCAGTTGATCGATTACGATGTGGCGCGCGCGCAGTACGAACACGCAATCGCTGTCCTCGCCGGCAAAGTCCCCGCGGATCTTTCGATCTCCTACCGTGCTATCAAGATTACACCCCCACCCGTGCCTGTGGCCGTTCCTTCGACATTGTTGGAGCGCCGACCCGACATCGCTGGCGCCGAGCGCCAGATGGCCGCGGCGAACGAGCAGATTGGCATTTCTAAGGCCGCGTACTACCCAACTATCGGCCTAACTACTGACAATGCGCCGGTAGGCTTTGAAAGTGCTTCACTCTCAAAATGGTTCACTTGGCCCAGCCGCTTTTGGTCGATAGGACCAGGTTTGGCGGAGACCGTCTTTGATGCCGGTAAGCGTCACGCAACTTTGAACCAGTCACAGGCAGCCTACGACTCCACCGTGGCGAATTACCGCGAAACCGTTCTTACCGCCTTCCAACAAGTCGAGGACAACCTGGCAGCCCTGCGCGTGCTTGAGAATGAAGCTAAGGCTGAGGATGACGCGATAAAGGCTGCGCAGGACTCGCTAAACATTTCCACCTACCAGTACAAAGCCGGCACGGTCAACTACCTGACCGTAATTACCGAACAAGCGATTCTCCTCCAGGACCAGGAGCAAGCTCTGAGTATCCTGACGCGTCGCATGGGCGCCAGTGTCCTCTTGGTCGAGGCGCTCGGCGGCGGTTGGAACACCTCAAAGCTCCCATCCATCAAAGCGGTGTCGAGCGGCAAGTAGGTTTCAGAACCCTCTCCATCTGGCATATTTCAGCGCTCGCTCAGAAGTGCCTGCCCCGATAAGTCCTGCCAGGCCGGGAAACCGGCTTCCCTGCTGGCATGCCTGCGCAGCTTTAGCGTGCGGCTGCTTGCTGCCCCCTTCCTTCCCGCGAGCTTGCTCGCGGGATTTCGCAGCCGTGGCCCTTCCCATCCGGCAAGCGGGACGAGAGAATGGCCGCCAGCAAGCTGGCTGGTGAGAGAGGCGGCAGCAAGCAGCCGCACTCTAAAGCTCCGCACCCCAAGTTTGTCTTGTTTCGTGCGGTTGTTTGTTTCATGCTGAGGGCCATGGATACCCCTAAGAGTGATCACTTTCGAATTCCCTTGATTGCCGCGCTCGCCGCGTTTGGATTGCATCTCGTGGGGAATCCGCACTATGGATTCTTCCGCGACGAACTCTACCTCATCATTTGTGGCCGGCGTCCGGGATGGGGCTATGTCGACCAGCCTCCCGTCGTGCCGCTTCTCGCCGCCGGAACCCAGTTGTTTGGCCACTCGCTCGTGCTCTTGCGCGCCGTCCCCGCGTTCTTCGCTGCCGCGGCCGTATACGTCACTTGTTTGCTCGCCGAAGAATTGGGAGGAGGAGCCTTCGCCCAGATCCTCGGCGCGCTCGTCGTCTTCTTCGCTCCTGTCCTCATGAATTTCGGGATGAAGGTTTCTCCAGACGTGGTCGGTTTGTGGCTCTGGCCGCTGACGGCCCTGTACGTTCTCCGCTTGGCGAAGGGGGCGGACCCGCGTGCGTGGCTGGTGGTCGGGGCGGCGGTTGGCATCGCGATCGAGAGCAAATACACCGTCGTGTTCTTTGCTGCGGCGCTGCTGCTCGCCCTGCTGCTCACGCCCGAGCGGCGGATTCTCTTCTCCCGCTGGTTCCTAACGGGTTGCGCGGTTGCCGGCGTGATCGCCTTGCCGAACTTCCTCTGGCAGGTCTACAAAGGGTTCCCCACCCTGGAATTCCTGCGCAACGCCGAGCACGGGAAGAACCTGATCGTCGGTCCTGGGCAATACCTGTTTCAGCAACTGCTAATTACCAACGCATTTCTATCAATAGTATGGGTGGCCGGCTTGGTTTGGCTGCTGTGGAACGCGCATCTGCGCTTTCTGGGTTACACGTACATCATCCTGATTGCGATCATGATCGCGCTGCATGGTAAACACTACTATCCCGCCAACGTGTACCCGTATCTGATGGCCGCAGGAGGCGTGGCCATCGAAGCCTGGACGAATCGACGGAAGGCGCTTCGGCCCATCGTGGCCACTGCTGCAATTGTCTTGGGTCTCGTTTTCGTCCCTCTCGCCATGCCGATTTTGCCGGAGGCGCAGGTGGCCTCGTACTCGCAATGGCTTCTTCGGATCATGCACGTCTCGCGCCAGGCCGTCGCCACCGAGCGCAATCGCCCGTCCGAGATTCCCTCCGATTGGGCGGATATGCACGGCTGGCCCGAACTGGCCGCCACGGTCGCGAAGGTTTATCAGTCCCTGCCGCCCGACGACCGCGCGCAGGCGGCCATTGTGGCCGGCAACTACGGAGAAGCCGCGGCCATCGATTTCTTTGGCCGTCCCTACGGCTTGCCCCCGGCACTGAGCGGCCATAACCAGTATTACCTCTGGGGAACGCGCGGCTACACCGGAAATGTCGTTATCGACGTGGCCGGCGACTGCGGCGCGCGCGACCATTTGTTCGAGTCCAGCGAGCGCGCCGCGACCTTCACCTCGCCCTGGATCCAACCCTACGAGGACGGCATCCCCATCATGGTTTGCCGCGGCATCCAGCGACCCCTCGCGGAACTCTGGCCAAGTATCAAGCATTACCGGTAGGCCGAAGATCCCCCCTGCGTCCGCGACGATTGGCGGGATCAGGCCCTTCGTGTCGCCTCGCCCGCCCGTCGAAATCCGTCTTATGTCCAACCGTTCTCGGCGAGTCCCGTGGCGGGCAGGTGCAATGCTGACCTCCGCCCGTCCCCCTTAATCAGGATTTCGTTCTTGCCCAATTGAATGTCGCGCACCACGGCGAAATCCTCCGAGACATGGGCAAGAAAGCTGATGTAGCGCGCGGTCAGTTTCCCTTTCGCGGGGACGATGGAAAAGGTTGGGGTCTCGAAGAGTGGCGACACCGCGAACGCCTCTCGCCGCGTCACTGGAAACGGTGTTGAGCCGAATTCGAGCCCGCGCGTTTGGCAGCGCCCATTCCACGGCGCCACCGCTCTTGACTGATTTTCCTCCCAAATCGCCGCCCAGGGAAAGTCGCTGCGCCGGAAGCAGTAACCCACCAGCAGGCGGTGGGGAAGGTTGAGGGCCGCAATGTACTGCACTTCGCGCCTCGGATTCAGCAAAACCGAGGCGATGAATCCCAGCCCCTGGCGTGCGAAGGGGCGCGTCAGGTCGACGCTGCCGCCCGTGGGCGAGGGCGCAAAGGGCCAGTGGAAGTTGCGCCCGGAGGCGAGCAACTCATTGCCTCCATAGCCGCTGGCGCCAGTTCTTCCCCGGGTTGCGGTGATCGCAATGCGGCTGGTTTCGTTCCCCAGAAAGGGCGGGCTGAGCGTGACGTGCTGGGTCCAGTGGAAGAAGTGGTCGGCTTTCCTCTCGTTCGTTACGGTCTCGGTAAAATACGCTACGGCCTCGCCGCGCCGCAGGCGGAGCTCGCGGCTAAAGTACAGCCCCGACACCGGCAGGTCCACCCCGAGAGTGAGCGCGACCTCTTGTGAAGTCGCGCTGAGACGGGTCTTCTCCCAGAGAGCCGAAGGTGCTTCACCGTGCGTGGACAGGCCTTGCGCCGCTTCTTCCGCCGAGGGTGGTCCGAAATAATCCAGGCAGATGTTGTGCCCGGCGATCCCGGACAGCAACTTCCCCTCATTTATCGGGCCGTATTCCGTCGCGTGCTTTGCGGCTCGGTATTTGTAGGGCTCGATCGACTTCCAGGGTGGAACCCAGAGGGGATTAAGGACGGGCAATCCCGTTTCGGCCAGGAATTGAAATTCCGCAATGTGGCCGCCCCCGGGCAGGGTCACCATTCGCACCAGGTCATTCTGAAGCGTATAGGCCTCGCGCCCGTTCCATTTCGTTTTCAAGCATTCGAGTCTTTTCGTCATCAAAGTGGTTTCCTTTTCGCGGTCGGGACTCTGTACGTCTTCGTGCGCGAGAGATCATACCTCACAGTTTCTGCGTTTGCATGCCCCCAGCTTGGAATGCCATGTCGCCCAACTTTTTCGCAATCCGGGTGACCCCGGCCTCGACTTGTCCTCGCTTGCTCACATCGAATGGAAAGAATTCGATCCGGCTTCCGGATTGGCGGAGTTCCTTGGCAGCGCGCCGCCCGGCTTTCACGTCTGTGTCCACAAGGGCGACGGCTGCGTTGCGCTCGGCGAATTCCCGGCAGCACGCCAAGCCGATTCCCGAGGCGCCCCCGGTCACAACCACGACTTTGTTCAGAAAATCCATGGTGAAGGGTTCCTCTTCCTCCCGACGCCCTGCGCCTCTGCGCTCAAAGCCCGTCTTGACTTTTCCTCCAACATCCTACTTCGTCCTGCCTTTGAAATGAAGCGGCATCGAGAGGAAAGAGACACGAGATAATCCGCCGAAGCGCAAGAAGATCTCTTCGTCCATAACTCAGGATCCATGATTGCGGCCCTGCCTTTCGCCGAACCTGGTGCGGCATAGCCGATCTGCGCCGGTCGATTCCGGTCTTGGCCATTGCCAATATTGGACCCGGGACAGCGATCAATCTGGGCAGGCTGCCCGTGCCAGTTCGCGTTTTCCTCGAACACGCCGCAACAGCTTTCTTCCTTATTTTCATCAACATAATGGAGAGAACGGGCTAACTTATTTGTTTTCATGAACATCATGGAGTGGCTAAAAGCAGACATTTTTTCTCCATTTGTTTTCAAGGAGATGAGGACTTCCTCCATGAATTTTCAATCCCCTTTTTTTGTTTGTGACCTTAACCACTAGGAAGGCACTAACTGTTATAGTTTCAGCAGGATAGATTTTTGTGACATTCTTGCTGTTCATCGCTAACCCATTTAGTTTCTGGTACATCGTGGAGAGCCGCGCCATTTAACCTGGAGCTGGACCCGTATTTCCTACTAACTCGCCTTGTTTGAATGATATAAAGCTCTTAGACATTTTGACTCTAAACTGTTATCCCTCTTTTGTTTCTATTACATAATGGAGAGCCGCGTTTTTTGCCATCGCTCCATCGGACACGCATTGAGTTCAATTCTCGGTTCGGGGACACTCGATGAGCTTTTATCGGTCGCGCCGGTTTCCCCCCGCATGGAACCCTGGCATCCCGCCGCATTGCGCACTTTCACGCGAAGACCACTCTCCTCTCCCTGTTCCCGCACGTTGGCGACCATAGGCTATGGTAATGTTTACCCATTGTCGCGCCGCTGGGGGATTTGTCCCGGCTCTCACTCGTACCGCAGAGCAACGAGTGGATCGACCTTCATGGCGCGGCGCGCCGGCAGGTAACTTGCCAGAAGCGCGGCGCCGGTTAAGATCAGGGCAACCGCGATGAAGGTCGCCGGATCGGTGGCGCTGACTCCAAAAAGGAGGCTGGCCATCACGCGTGACAGCGCCAGTCCGCCGATCAAGCCGCCGGCAACGCCCAGAGCAGCCAGTTCCATGGCCTGGCGTAATACCCAACCGAGAATGTTTTCCGGTTGCGCTCCCAGAGCCACGCGCACACCGAGATCGTGCGTGCCTTGCGAGACCAGGTAGGACATGACCCCGTACACTCCCACCGCGGCGAGCACCAGAGCGAAGGCCGCAAAGGCGCCCAGCATCGTCGCCGCGAACCGCTGGCGGGCCAGCGAATCGTGCAGCCGGTCCTGCATGGTGCGGACGTTGTACACCAGAACGCTGGGATCGACAGCGTGAATCTGCTGCGTGATGGCGCTCGCCAGTGCGGCAGGCTCGGCGGCGGTGGACGCCACCAAATACATACCGTTATCGGGCGCCTGGAGGTGAGGAAGATAGACCGCAATCTTGGTTTCGCTCGCGAGGCCATACTGCTTGACCACGCCCACCACTCCCGCAATCGTGATGGGCTTCTTGGGGTCGAACCACACGTGTTTCCCGATGGGGCTTTCGTGCGGCCAGAAGCGGCGGGCGAACGCGTCATCGATGATCGCCACTTGCTGGCTGTCGCTGCGGTCATGGTCAGTGAAAAAACGGCCCTCCACGAGAGGAATACTCATGGTGCGGAAGTAGTCGGTGCTCGCGATGCGAAAATCGACCTGCAGTTCCTGCCCGGGGGGCGGTGTGTAGCCTTCGACATGGATTCCTCCCCAACCCACCGACCCGGTTAGCGGCAGCGCCGAAACCACGCCTTCGGCTTTAACGCCGGGCAGATGCGCGATGCGATCGCCGATTTGCTGGTAGAACCCGATCACGGCGGCGTTCTGCCGGTAACTGGGGCCTGAGGCCGCAACCTGCAACGAGAAAATATGGTCAGTGCTGAAACCCGGCGGAATGCTTTGAAGGCGCATGAAGCTCCGAAGCAGAAGCCCTGCGCCGATCAGCAGCATGAGCGAAAACGCCAGTTCAGAGACCACCAGCAGGCCGCGCAATCGGTTTCGTGCGAGGCCCATGCCGCCATGGCTCTGCCCCGTGCGCCCGCCGGACTTGAGCGAGGTTTGGAGGTCGACGACCAACGCCCGCCACGCCGGCGCCAGGCCGAACAGAATGCCCGTCACCAGCGAGATCCCGAACGTGAAGGCCAGGACCGTGCCGTCGGTCCGGATGTCTTCGAGCCTGGGAATATTCCCCGGATTGATGGCTCGCACCATGTCGAGAGCCCAACTTGCAATCACCAGTCCCGCGGCGCCGCCGGCGACTGCCAGCAGAACGCTTTCGGTCAGCAACTGCCGCAGGATGCGCCAGCCATTTGCGCCCATCGCGGCGCGGATGGCGATTTCACGCTCGCGTCCCGCCGCACGCGCGAGCAGCAGGTTTGCCACGTTGGCGCAGGCGATCAGCAGCACCAGCGCCACCGACCCGAGGAGTACGAGCAAAACGCGGCGGACGTCGCCCACCACCTGGTCCTGCAGGCCGACAACGCTCATGCCGAACGTACGATCGCGCTTGTCCTTCTCACGGATGCGCCCGGCGATGACGTCGACATCGGCTTGGGCTTGCGCAAGGGAAACGCCGGGCTTCAGGCGGACCATCAAGTTGTAATTCTCGTCGCCGCGCCGCTGCTCGGCATCCGCCCCCAAAGGCAATGGCAGAAATATGTCAACCTTATCCATGGGCCCTTCGGCGGGCATGACCTCCGAATTCAGAGAAAAATCCGGAGTCAGCACGCCGGCTATGGTGTATTGGGCCCCATTGAGCGTGACGCTCTTGCCCACGATGTGCGGGTCGGAGCTGAATAACCGCCGCCAAACGCCGTTACTGAGGATGCCGACCGGCGCCTTGCCGGGCTTGTCCTCTTCGGGAAGCAGCAGCCGCCCCAGCAGCGGCTTCGCCCCGAGCATGTGCAGGAGAGAGGACGAGGTTAAAATTGCGCCCACAAGTTCCGGCTGGCCCTGGCCGGAGAGCGTCATGCCGCGAAGCCGCGAGATGGACATCTCCTCGAACGAGTGGTTCTGCTTCACGAGGTCGACGTATTGGCCCGGCGACGGCCAATCGCGGAAGATGCCGATGCCGGGAGAATGCAGCCATATGGCGGCCAACCGGTCCGGATGGGGGTAGGGTAGCGGCCGCAGCAGGAGAGCGTCCTCGACGCTGAAGATGGCGCTGTTCGCCCCGATGCCCAGCGCCAGCGAGAGGACGATGACAAAACTGAGCGCGGGGGTCTTGCCCAACGAGCGCACGGCGTAACGGAAATCCTGCAAGAACGATTGCACGCGACCTCCTGGTGGAAAGATCCAACCGCATGGCGAAAGAGTGCGGGCGCTCGGCGGCGCGCCGTCGCCGTAGTCGAGGACCCTATGACGTCGCCCACTCGAAAAGCGCAGCTCGCAATTGCCTGTCTTCGCTTATGTCCACGCCATTCTACCTCTAGCTGCGCCGGTAATGAAGTGGCAAGCGCCGAAGGGTCGGCCGGGCAGGCGGCACAATGGTCGAGGCAGCTTTGGCTCGGACGTCGCGCGTGTTGGCCGTAGAAACCTGGATGCGGCGGGAGAGTCTCCTGCTTGCTAGCCCTCCGGTCCATCCTTGAATTCTCCTTTCGTGGGGAAAATGCCCGCGACGCATAACGCCGACCCTACTTGGTCTCGACCCGTGTCGGGTGGGGACAGGTTGGGCTACCAAAATCGCCCAAGGGAGCTTTAATTCGGGCCGTTTTGCATCGAAAAAGCCGCGTTTTCCGTCGGACACTCTGTCGCTCGACCTTGTGTTTTCATAAATATAGCCGGATCATCCTTCATTTTTAACATCTTTTTTATTAGCGCCCGAATTCTCCTTTGACTAACGTCTCTATTTTCAATGACTTGAGCTTTTAGTTGCATCTTCTGAATCTTCCCTAAGTTACTTTTTTTCATAAATATAGCCGGAACTTCCGCCCTTCTCGCTGGGACCGGTGCCGCTTTGCCCATTACGAACATCCCTTCGAGTCGCCGTCGGTGCCGTCCGCGGATCGGCAATCGGATGTCCGCCATCGGCTGGAGTGTACCATTCCGGTGGGTGAGCCGCGCAAATTTGTCCCACGGATGAAAACCTGGAATGGTGCTCTGGCTGACTTCGTAAATTGGCTGGGCTCCGATTCGAAAAGGGAAAAAGGCTGACGCACGGGCATGGCTTCATCCGACAGTAACACGCGGTTATTGTACCATGAAATATTAAAAAGTCAAGAAAATTCTTGCAGTGCCAGAGGCTACAAATTGTCGCCTTCGGAAAGCGGTTGTAACGTGGGCGTCCCCCCCTCCGCTGTGGCGTGAGCATCTTGGCTGCGCCCTGGCGGGAGCGGGACGCTCCCCCGACAGCGGGCAGGATGCCCGCGCTCCAGACCCAATCGATTGACAATACCCCGAGATCGGCAGATGATCATTCCAGACGACACTGACGTGCAGTCAACGGAGGTGCGAATCCATGAAGCCCGTCATCATTCTGACCCTACTGGCCTTGCTGACACTGCCGTTGATAGCTGATGCTCCCAAGGGTACTGTCCCCCGTTCCGCAGCCGATAGATACGCGGCCCACGCGGAGGCCGACGGCGCTGCCCTGGGCGCTTCGCTTCTTAGTGCCAAAGAAGTTCACAAGGTCTTTACCACCGATCTCAACCGCTGCTGCCGAGTGGTGGAGGTTGCACTCTATCCCGCCAACGGTAAGTCGGTGGACGTTTCCCCTGATAATTTTGTGCTCCGTCTGGCCGGGACCGATACGGCCGCCAAACCTTCCAGCGCCGTGGTGCTGGCGGCGCAGTTGCAGGATAAGAATAGAAATGAAATCGCCAATACGGGCGTTACGACGGTGGGGGAGGTCCACGGGGGATACGAATCGGGCACCGATCCCATCACGGGACAACGGGTTCACGGTGTGGAAGCGGGCGGCGGCGTGGGCGTTGGGGTCGGTAACACGCAACCGGCGCCGCGACCGGGTTCAACGGACCGGGACCGATATGCCATGGAAATGGAACTGAATGAGAAGGCCCTGCCTGACGATACGGTGTCGGCCCCTGTTGCCGGATATCTCTATTTTTCGCTTTCCAAGGACAACAAGAAGGCCAGCCACCAACTGGAGTACATCCTGAACGGCCAGAAGATTTCTCTCAAGCTCGACTAGTTCCAGCCCGCAACTTACACCGACTGCCCTTCGTCATCCCCGGCTTCGGCTGGGACTTCGTCCAAATCGTCCGGTGCGATCGGGACGGTTTTGCTTCCGCGCCGCATGGCCACGATGCCGGTGCGCACCATTTCGATGACGCCGAAGGGTCGCAGCACCTCGAGTAAGCGATCGATTTTCTCCTCGCCGCCAGTGATTTCAATCGTCACGGACTCCGGCGAAACGTCGACCACGCGCGCCCGGAAGACCTCCACCAACTGGAGCACGTGGGAGCGCTGGTCGTGCTGGGCGGACACCTTGATCATGGCCAGGTCACGAGTGATCGCCGGCTCATCCGTGATGTCTTCCACCAGCAGGACGTTTACCAACTTGTAGAGGCTGGCTTCAATCCGGCGCCCCTGGTCCTGGTCCGCTTCAACGGTAATGGTCATGCGGGAGACTTCCGGCTTTTCCGTGCGGCCGACCGTGAGCGAGTCAATGTTGAAGGCGCGCCGGCGGAAGAGCGACGCCACCCGCGTGAGGACGCCGGGCTTGTTTTCCACGTGCACCACAAATGTTTTGAGCATAAGAGTCCGAGGACGAAAATTCAAAATTCAAAATTCAAGATTCAAAATAGGAGAAACGAAAAACTCCAATCTAAAATCCGACATCGCGAAGCCGAAAAATCTACAATCTGAAATTTGAAATCTAAGATCTGAAACAATCTACAATCTGAAATTCGAAATCTGAAATCTAAAATCGAAGATCCAGAACCTACCATTCAAAACTAAACCCCAACCCTAACCGCTGACCCCTAACACCTGACCCCCAATCCCTAACACCTAACCCCTAACCCCTGACACCTAACCCCTGATACCCAACACCTGACACCTGGCACCTGACACCTTATTCGTCCTCCGCGGTTTCGACCAGCGGGTTGGGGCGGCGAATCATCTCGTGCAGCGCGGCTCCGGCGGCGACCATGGGATAGACCGAATCTTCCTGCTCGACCTGGAAATCGATGAGCATCGGTCCCTCCTGTTGCCTGGCCGATTGCACGGCGGGCACCACCTGCGATCGCTTGGTAACGACGGCGCTGCGGATTCCATATGCGTCCGCCAATTTGGAAAAGTTGGGGCTCAGCAGGGGAGTGGATTCGTAGTTGCGGTCGTAGAAAAACTCCTGCCACTGCCGCACCATTCCCAGATAGCCGTTGTTGATGATGGCGATGTGAATCTTCAAGTTCTCCTGAACCAGGGTGGCGAGTTCGGCCATGGTCATCTGGAAGCCGCCGTCTCCGACCACCACCCACACCTCCGCCTCGGGGCGCGCCACCTTGACTCCGATCGCGGCGGGCAGGGCGAATCCCATCGTACCCAGGCCGCCGGAAGTGATCAGCGAGAGGGGAGTTTCGTGTTTGAAGTATTGCGCTTCCCACATCTGATGCTGGCCGACGTCAGTCACCACCACCGTCTCGGCTCCCCGCGTTTCCTGCCATAAGTCGTTGATGACGTGCGCCGCGTAAAGGTGCCCGCTGTCGGGCAGGTTCTGGATATCGCGCACCGCGGCGTCGCCTTTCAGG
>Ga0181535_10005169_pt1 | contig 14092 bp, 14 predicted proteins | sample PEATcosm2014_Bin_44_FD_119774 | JGI IMG/M metagenome (GOLD analysis project Ga0181535, IMG submission 119774) | Peatland microbial communities from MTU Mesocosm Facility, Houghton, MI, USA - PEATcosm2014_Bin17_30_metaG | ecosystem: Environmental > Terrestrial > Soil > Wetlands > Peat | place...
CCGGGCAGGAGGCGGCCCATGTCCTTGATGCCGAGATGCCGCTTGACCATGGACTGGCTGAGGTCGCCGAGCGGCGCCACGATCGCCACCACGACCCCGTACAGCGCCGCCTTGGAGATGGTCCAGGGGTGGATGAAGTGGACGACGATCACCGAGACGAGGATGGCCGCCACGGCGCCGCCGATCAGCCCCTCCCAGCTCTTGTTGGGGCTGATGGAGGGCGCCAGCTGGTGCCGCCCCATCGCGGAGCCGACGAGAAGCGACGCGACGTCGTCGGCCACGGTCACGATGACGGCGGCGAGCAGGAACGCGATGCCGTGCCGGTCCGGGAAGAGGTTCGGGTCGAGCAACAACGCGCCGAACGACCCGAACGCGCCCACCCACGCGAAGACGAAGACGGTCGAGACGAGGCCGGACACCGGGTCGGCGGCCGGCTCCACCCGGGCCAGGTACCAGATGAAGGAGCCGGCGACCAGCAGGACGAGCACGAGCGGCAGCGCCGCCACGCCCTTGTTGTACGTCTCGACCATCAGCGAGACCACGGCCACGAGACCCAGCAGGGTGGCGGGGTGGTAGTGGGCGCGCCGGAATGCGGCGTAGGCCTCGGCGGTGGCCAGCAGCACCACGACCGTGACCAGGATCACGCTCGCCACCGTGCCGGCGGCGAAGCAGGCGAGGCCGACGACACCGAACAGCACGCCGACGCCGATGGCCACCCGCATGTCCCGCCCGCCCGTCCCTGCCGTGTTCACGTTCCCGGTGAGCGGCGTCCCCCCGGAGCGCGACGTGCGCGGGGCGCGCGCCTTGGGCTCGGGCGGCTGGGGCGGGACGAGCCGCGACGCCGCCACGGCCGAGGCCGCCGCCGTCACCGGGGACGCCACGCGCGGCGCCACCTCCACCGGCTCGTACTCGGGCTCGAGCGGTGGCTCCTGCAGCGCGATCGGCTCGGGCTCCCGCACCGGGCCGGGCTCGTACTGCGGCTCGGGCACGGAGCCGGGCTCCAGGCCCGGCTCGGGCGGAATGACCAGGGTGTCGTCGGACTCGAAGTGCCAGGGCTGGCGCTCGACGTCGATCTCCTCGCGCTGCTCTCCGAGGAGCGCCCCGACGGCGGGGAGGTCGTCGGAGAGCATGGACGGCTCGAAGATCTCCTCCTGAGCCTCCCAGTCGGTGTCCTCCTCGCGCCACGTGGGCGGCGCGACGAGCTCGTCGCCCGTACTGCGGTCGAGCACCGCCGGGACCTGACCCGTCGGCGCGTCGTTCCAGTGCGGCAGCTCCGGGTGCTCGTCGGCCACCGGTCCGGTCACCTCGCGGACGGTGTCTCCCGCCGGCTCGGCCCCGATGATGCGCACCCGCCCCGAGTGGTAGGTCGGCGGCTCCTCGTCGACGGGCTCGGTGGCCGGATCGCCGATGCCGTCGAGACCGGTGTCGAACTCGTCGTGGTCGTCGGTGCCGTCTGCCATGTGCTGTCGCTCCTCAGACCTGCAGCAGCTCTTGCTCTTTATGCGCGAGCAGTTGGTCGATCAGGGCGACCTGCTCGTGGGTGATCTTCTCGAGCTCCTTCTCCACCCGCTCGAGCTCGTCGTCCGAGAGCTCCCCGTCCTTCTGCAGCGCCTCGAGGTCGTGGCGCCCGGCCCGGCGCAGGTTGCGCACGGCCACCTTGCCCTCCTCAGCCTTGTGGCGCACGACCTTGACGAGCTCCTTGCGGCGCTCCTCCGTCAAGGGTGGGAAGGCCAGCCGGATGACGCTGCCGTCGTTGGTCGGGTTGATGCCGAGGTCCGACGTCATGATGGCCTTCTCGATCGCCCCGAGGGAGCCCTTGTCGTAGGGGGAGATGACGAGGAGCATGGCGTCGGGGACGCTGAAGCCGGCGAGCTGGCGGAGCGGCGTCGGTGTGCCGTAGTAGTCGACCAGCAGCGGCTCCAGCAGCGCGGAGGAGGCACGGCCCGTGCGCACGCTGCCCATCTCGTGACGCACGTGATCGATGGCTCGGCTCATCTTCTCCCTGGTGTCCTCCTTGACCAGGGCGGCGAGGTCATCCTCCATCAGCGGACCAGCGTACCGATCCGCTCACCGCTGAGCGCACGGGGGATGTTCCCGGGGGGCATCAGGTCGAAGACCCGGACGGGCAGATTGTTGTCCTTGCAGAAGGTGATCGCAGTGAGATCCATGACCCGGAGGTCGCGGCTGATGACCTCCATGAACGAGATCTCGTCGTAGCGCGTCGCCGTGGGATCGAGCTTGGGGTCGGCGCTGTAGACACCGTCCACGCCCGAGTGGGTGCCCTTGCAGAGCAGCTCAGCGCCGATCTCGGCCGCCCGGAGCGCAGCCGGCGTGTCGGTGGTGAAGAACGGGTTCCCCATGCCGGCGGCGAAGACCACGATCCGGCCCTTCTCGAGGTGCCGGATGGCGCGTCGCCGGATGTAGGGCTCGGCGACCTCGGCCATGTTGAGCGCGCTCAGCACCCGGGTCGGTTGGTTCTGCTGCTCGAGCGCGTCCTGCAGCGCCAGCGCATTGATCACCGTGCCGAGCATCCCCATGGTGTCCGAGGTGGCCCGGTCCATGCCCCCGCTCTCGCCGGTGGTGCCGCGCCAGATGTTGCCGCCCCCGACCACCACGGCCAACTCGAGCCCGCCGCCCTCCATGGCGATGGCCATCTCCTTGGCCATGCGCTCGACCGTCCGGGCGTCGATCGTCTGGTCGGAGGCGGCCGAGGCGAGCGCCTCCCCCGACATCTTGAGAACGATACGGCGAGGTTCTCCCACGATCCCTGCGGTCAGGCGCCGATGACGACCTGCGCGAACGACACGATGCGGGCGGAGCCGAGCATGCCGGCGATCGTCTGCTTCTCGTCCCTCACGTAGGCCTGGTCGAGCAGGACCCGCTCCTTGAACCATCCGGTCATCCGGCCCTCGACGATCTTCTCCATGGCCGCCTCGGGCTTGCCCTCGTTGCGCGAGATCTCCGCCACCGTCGCGCGCTCCGCGGCGACATCGGCCTCGGGCACCTCGTCACGGCTCAGGTACGCCGGCTTGGTGAACGCGATGTGGACGGCGATGTCGTGGGCCAGCTCGTCCGAGCCCCCCTCGAGCAACACGGCCACGGCGTTGACGCCCCGCCCGGCCTGCCGGTGCACGTAGGTCTCGACCACCTGACCGGGCTCGGCCACGAGCCGGCGCACCCGTCCGACGGAGATGTTCTCCTTCAACGTCGTGCGGAGGCGGTCGATCTCGTCGTCCAGCTCGTCGGTGGCGTCCTCGCCCTTGGCGGCCACGAGCGCGGCCAACTCGTCGGCCAGCGCCACGAACTCGTCGGCCTTGGCGACGAAGTCGGTCTCGCAGCGCAGCTCGACCACCGCGGCGGCGTCGCCCGAGCGCGCCGCGGCAGCCGCGCCCTCGGTCGCCTCGCGGTCGCTGCGCTTGGCGGCCCCGGCGAGGCCCTTCATGCGGAGCAGCTTGGCCGCCTCCTCCATGTCGCCTCCGGTCTCCTCGAGCGCGTTCTTCGAGTCGAGCATGCCGGCGCCGGTCATCTGGCGCAGCGCGGCCACGTCCTTTGCTGTGTAGCCGGCCATGGTCAGGCCACCTCCACCGGCTCTGGGGGAGTGTGGACCCGGCGGGGTCGGGGGCTCGGGGACGCGCCGCCGTCCTCGGCCGACGCAGCCTGGGGCGCCATCTGGCGCCGGTGCTCGGCGATGAAGCGGCCCTCGGCCACCGCGTCGGCGATCACCCGGCACATGAGCGAGCCCGAGCGGATGGCGTCGTCATTGCCCGGGATCACGTAGTCGATGACGTCGGGGTCGCAGTTGGTGTCGACGACGGCGACCACGGGCAGGCCGAGCTTGCGCGCCTCGGTCACGGCGATGTGCTCCTTCTTCGTGTCGATCACGAACACGGCGTTGGGGAGCCGGTCGAGGTCGGCGATACCGCCCAGGTTGCGGGACAGCTTCTCGAGCTCGCGGGTGTGCTGCAGCGCCTCCCGCTTCGGCATGCCGTCGAAGTCGCCGGCGGCCTGCATGGCGCGCAGCTCCTGCATGCGCTTCACCCGGCCCGAGACGGTCGCGAAGTTCGTCAACATGCCGCCGAGCCAGCGCTGGTTGACATAGGGCATCCCACAGGCTTCGGCGTACTCCGCCACCGGTCCCTGGGTCTGCTTCTTCGTCCCCACGAAGAGGACGGTGCCCCCGTCGGCCACCAGGTCCCTGACGTAGGAGTAGGCGGACTCGACGCCGCTGAGGGTCTTGCGCAGGTCGATGAGGTAGATCCCGTTGCGCTCACCAAGGATGAAGCGCTTCATCTTCGGGTTCCATCGACGCGTCTGGTGGCCGAAATGCACTCCGGCTTCCAGCAGCTGTCGCATGGTGACGACGGCCATAGAACAATTCCTCCAGTCGGTTACTCCCCTGCCGCAGCGCCGCCCGAGGCGGCGACCGTGGAACGCGCGCAGGTGATATAGGTCGGTGTTGCTGCCCACCCCCTGGTGGGCCTCGACATGTTAGCCGCTCGGCGGGCTCTCAGGCTCGGGGGTGGGTCCCCCCGTACACGGAGCGCAACCGCTCCTTGCTGACGTGCGTGTAGACCTGCGTGGTGGCGAGGCTGGAGTGGCCCAGCAGCTCCTGGACGACCCGCAGGTCCGCACCCCCGTCGAGGAGGTGGGTCGCGTAGGTGTGCCGCAGGGCGTGGGGGTGCGTGGGCGACGGCGCCCGGCGGTCGAGGATCCGGCGCACGTCCCGCGGCCCGAGGCGAGCGCCCCGCCGGTTGACGAAGGCGGCCTCGGGCGGCCCCTCCATGTCGTCCCGCCCGTCCTCGAACCACGCCCGCAGCGCGGCCACGGCGGCGTCGTGGACCGGCAGGCGCCGCTGCTTGGAGCCCTTCCCGAGCACGGTCACCGTCCGCCCGCGCAGGTCGATGTCCCCGCGGTCGAGCCCGCACAGCTCCGACACGCGCAGTCCGGCGGCGTACAGGAGCTCGAGCACCGCCAGGTCGCGCCGGTCCACGGCGGTCTCGGCCCCGGCATCGAGGAGGGTGGCCACCTCCCCGGCGGAGAGCACGCGGGGCAGGCGCCCACCGCCCGAGGACGCGCGGAGGGACCGGGCCGGGTCGGAACCGAGGCGACCCTGCCGGACCTGCCAGGAGAAGTAGCAGCGCAGCGCCGCCGCCTTGCGGGCGATGGTGGCGCGGGCGAGCTTCCTCGTCCCGAGCGAGGCGAGGTAGCGGCGCAACTGCAGACGCTCCACGCCGGCGGGGCCCTCGACACCGCTGCGGGACATCCACTCGGCGAACGCGCCGACGTCGCTCAGGTAGGCCTTCCGGGTGGCCGCCGAGCGCCCGCCCAGCCACGCGTCGAACCCGCCAAGATCCCAGTCGGGAGGCACGGATCCCACGGTACTGCCCCCACGGCTGGGGCTTCGGGCACTAACGTCACCCGCGAACCTTCGGGGGGTCCGTTGGGTTCGGGGAAATGGAGGACCGATGGCACCGAAATTCGATCGCCGCACGCTGCTGGCCGGCGGGGCGGCCGCGGCGGCGGGGTTCGCGGGGGCGTCGGCGATGGGCCTGGGTTGGGACGGGATCGCCGGGGCGACCACCAACGGTCCCGGGCGCAACGGGGTGTCCAAGGCGACCCCCAAGAGGGGCGGCTCGCTCGTCTTCGGGGTCGACGCCGAAGAGTCGGGCTTCGACCCGACCCAGGCGCGTTTCGACGAGGTCGGCGTCATGTACGCCCGCACGGTGTTCGACCCGCTGACCATCATCCTGGCCAACGGCGACTGGGCCCCGTACCTGGCTGCGTCGGTCGTGCCGAACGCCTCCTACACCAGCTGGACCATCACACTGCGCCCCAACCTGGTCTTCCATGACGGCACGCCGGCCAACGGCGCCGCCCTCCTCACCAACCTCCAGGCCCAGTCGAAGTCGCTCCTGACCGGGATCGTCCTCAACCCGACGCTCATCTCCATCACCCAGGTCGCCCCTCTCGCGGTCACCGTCAGCTTCAAGGCACCCTGGGTGCCGTTCCCCTACTACCTGGCCGGTGGCATCGGTGGGCAGATCGCCTACATGGCGGCGCCGTCCATGCTGTCGAACCCGAACGGGACCTCGCACCCCGTGGGCACCGGGCCCTTCGTGTTCCAGGAGTGGATCCCCAACGACCACTTCACCGCGACCGCCAACCCGCACTACTGGCGACCGGGCCTGCCCTACCTGTCCCAGATCACCTACAAGCCGATCCCCGACGAGGAGGCACGCTCCGAAGCCCTCAAATCGGGGACGATCGACCTGATGATCACGGACACGCCCCAGATCATCACCCAGTACCGGGGCGACAGGAGCTACTCCTACATCGACGACAGCACCCACGTCGCCGGCGAGCCAGACATGAACTGCGTCCAGCTCAATTGCCTGGCCGCGCCGTTCAACAACCCCAGCGTGCGCCGCGCCGCCGCGATGGCCATCAACCGGAGCCAGTACGCCAAGGTCATCGACGAGGGGGTGCTCCCGGTCAGCAACGGCTTGTTCGTGCCCGGGTCGCCCTACTACTCCACCACGTCCTACCCGGCCTACAACCCCTCGGAGGCCAGGAATCTGGTGCAGCAGGCCGCGAAGACCAACGGCGGGCCCATCACCTTCTCCTACGGCTCGACCAACTCGCCGGCCGCCATCAGGGCCGCGCAGTATCTCGAGCAGGCCTGGGGCGCGGTGGGCTTCAAGGTCAGCACGTCGATCGTGCAGCAGAACCAGACGATCAACAACGCGCTGGCCGGCAAGTACCAGGCCCTGGGGTGGCGGCAGTTCGGGGCGGTCGATCCCGACCTCAACTACATCTTCTGGAGCACGACCACCGTGAGCTCCGGTTCGCTGTCGATCAACATGGCCCGCAACGCCGACCCGACCATTGAGACCGCACTCCTGTCCGGAAGGGCGAGCACCGAACCCAGCGTGCGGGAGGCGGCCTACAAGACGGTGAACAAGCGCCTGGCGATGGACCTCCCCTACCTCTGGACGGACCGGGCCGTGTGGGCCGTGATCGGCAACCCGACCGTGCAGAACTTCAACAATCCGACCACGCCCCAGGGCCAGATGGCCTTCGGCATGATCGGGGGCTCCATCTGGCCGACACAGATTTGGATCAGCTGAGCTGGGGGCGGATGAGCGGGCGCATTCTGGTTGTCGAGGACGATGAACGGATCAGGTCCTCCATGCGACTCGCCCTCGAAGGCGAGGGCTACGAGGTAAGGGACGCCGCCAGCGGCGAGGAGGGCCTCGACCTGTTCGCCGAGGCACCCACCGACGTCGCGCTGATCGACCTGATGCTGCCGGGCATGGACGGCTTCGAGTGCTGCCGGGCCCTGCGGCGCAGCAGCGCCGTGCCGATCATCATCGTGACCGCGCGGGCGGACACCCATGACGTCGTGGCCGGGCTCGAAGCCGGAGCCGACGACTACGTGACCAAGCCGTTCGTGGCCAAGGAGCTGGCGGCGCGCATCCGCGCCCTCCTGCGCCGCGCTCGGCCGGCCGAGGAGGAGCCGGGGGCGCTCACCTTCGGGGACCTCCAGCTGCTGCCCGAGCAGGGCGTGCTGCGCCACCTCAACGGCGAGGAGGTGCACTGCACCCGCACCGAGTTCCGCCTCCTCTGCGAGCTGGCGGCCAGCCCCAACAAGGTGCTGAGCCGCGAGCAGCTGCTCGACCGGGTCTGGGGCTACGACTACTTCGGCGACGGGCGCCTGGTCGACGTCCACATCCGGCGCTTGCGCACCAAGGTCGAGGCGGACCCCGCGGTGCCCCAGCACATACTCACCGTCAGGGGCATGGGCTACAAGCTGGTGCCCTGACGTGAAGCTGGGCATCGGCGCCCGCATCACGGCCCTCTTCGGGCTCGGGGCGCTGGTGCTCTCCATCCTCATGGGCGGGCTGTCGTACTTCACCACCCGCCACTTCCTCTTGGCCGGGCGGGAGACGGCCGCCCAGCATCAGGCCTTCGCCAATGCCGTGCTGGTGCGGAGCGAGCTCCAGGGAGGCAACACCCACTACGTCTCGCTGCTGGCGTCCATCGACGCCGGGACCGACGCCCACTCGGTGCTCTACCACCAGTCCAAGTCTTACGTGTCCTCCCTGTCGGTAAACGGCTCGTCCATTCCCCGGAAGCTGCGGAAGGTGGTGCTGGGCGGCAAGGCGCCCACGCAGACGTATCGCACGGCCCAGGGGGTGGCCGAGATCGCGGTCGGCGTGCCGGTCCCGTCCGTGCACGCCGCCTACTTCGAGGTGTTCGACCTGTCCGACCTCGACCACACTCTGCGCGTGCTCGGCCTCACCCTCTTCGGCGCCGGGGCCGTGACCACCCTCCTGGGTATCTCGCTGGGCCGCTTCGCCAGCGCGCGGTCCCTGCGGCCGCTGGCCGACGTGTCGCGGGCGGCGGGCGCCATCGCGGGCGGGGAGCTCGACACCCGCCTCGACCCCGACGCCGCCGACCCCGACCTGGAGGGGCTCACCATTTCCTTCAACGCGATGGTCGACCAGCTCCAGGAGCGCATCGAGCGCGAGGCACGGTTCAATTCCGACGTCAGCCATGAGCTGCGGTCGCCGCTCACCACCTTGGCCGCCTCCCTCGAGGTCCTCGAGCGCGACCGCGAGGACCTGCCGCCCCGCTCTCAGCGCGCGCTCCAGCTCCTGAGCGACGACTTGCGGCGGTTCCAGCGCATGGTGGCGGACCTCCTCGAGATGTCGCGGGCCGACGCCGGCTCGGTCGACGTCTTCCTCGAGGAGGTCAGCGTGTCCGAGCTCGTGCAGCGCTCCGTGGTCGCCGGCTTCGGGCACATGGACGGCCACGGCCACGGGGCGCCGCCCGAGGTGCGGATCGACCCCGTCGTGCAGTCGTGGCGGGTGGGCGTCGACAAGCGCCGGTTCGAGCGGGTCATGGTCAACCTGATGGAGAACGCCGCCCACTACGGCGGCGGGGTCACCGAGATCGCGGTCGGGCCCGGCGAGGCCGAGCACGTCGAGGTCACCGTCGACGACGCGGGGCCGGGCATCGACCCCCAGGAGCGCGCCAAGGTGTTCGAGCGCTTCTACCGCGGCTCGGCGTCGGGCCGGCGCGGGGCCGGGACGGGAACGGGCCTGGGCCTGGCGCTCGTGGCCGAGCACATGCACGCGATGCAGGGGGACGTCCGCGTCGAGTCCTCTCCGGGGGGCGGCGCGCGCTTCGTCCTGTCGCTGCCGGTGCTCTCGGAGGACGACGACCCGGAGGGCGCAGCGTGATGCGCCGCCGCGGCGCTCCGGCGCTGCTGGCCGTGCTGGCCGTGGCCACGGCCTTCCTCGCCGCGGGCTGCGCCATCCCGACGCAGAGCGCCCCCAGCTCCATCGCACCCTCGAAGGTTCCCTTCAACCTCCTCAACCCTTCTCAGCCGACGACCACCACCACGCTGCCCAAGCCGTCGTCGCTCGTACCCGTCAAGGTCTTCTTCCTCAACGCGACCAGTCAGCTGCAGCCCGAGCCCCGGGTGGTCGCCGCCCCTGCGCCGCTGGACTCCATCATCGACACGATGCTGGCCGGGCCGACCGTCGCAGAAGCGGCCGGCGGGGTCTTCTCCGCCATCCCGAGCGACGTCACGCTCCTGGGGACCTCGACGCAGGGCGATGTGGTCACGGTGAACATGAACGCCGCGTTCGGAGAGATCACGGGCACCTCCACCGAGCTCGCCGTGGCCCAGATCGTCGCCACGGTGGCCACCGAGAACGGACTCGGGACGGGGGTCATCTTCGAGATCGACGGTCAGCGCACCAGCGTCCCGATCGCCAACGGCTCACAGGTCACCGGACCCGTCTACGTGATCGAGTTCCTCAGCGCCGGGACCTGAACCGCCAGCGGGCCTCAGCCCGCGGTCTCGACGTCGCGCCGCCAGGGCACCCGGGGCGCACCGGACCACAGGTGCTCGAGGTCGTAGTAGTCCCTCGTCTCCTGGAGGAAGACGTGGGCGATGAAGTCGCCGTAGTCCATGAGCACCCACGTGGCGTCTTGAAGCCCCTCGATGCGGAGCGGGGCGGTGCCGTGCGCCTCCTTGACGCCGCGCTCAATCTCCTCGACCAGGGTGCGCACATGCCGCGTGTTCGACGCGCTGGTGATCACGAAGGCGTCGACCAGCCCGAAGAGCTCCCCCATCGCCAGTACGACGGTGTCCCGCCCGAGCTTGGCGTCGGCCGACTCGGCGGCCGTGGCCACGGCCCGCGGCAGCTGGACGTGCACGTCCAACCCTGGGCTCAATGGAGCACGTCCAGGATTCCCACCGTGAGAACGAAGGTGCTCGCCAGGATGGAGCACCCGGCGATCGCCCAGCGCTGCCGGTGACGCCGGGCCAGCTTCTGCTCCGCCCTGCGGTCGGCCCGCCGTTGCGCCCGTGCCGGGGACGCGCCCAGGGGCGGACTGTCCGACACCTCAGTCCACTCGGCCGGCATGGCGCTCATCTGGGCACAGCGTACATACCCAGGCGACGAATGCAACGGATGACCGCCGCGGGGACCAGGCCGTCCACGGACGCCCCGGAAGCAAGCAGCTCACGCACCTCGGAGCTCGACAGGGCCACCTGCGGACCGTCGACCCAGGCCACCCGCCAGCCCTCCGGGACCACCGGGGCGGGCCCGGAGGGGCGGGAGACGACGGCCAGCGTGACCAGGCGCGCCAGCTCCTCGTGCCGGTGCCAGGACTCGAGCTCTGGTACCAGGTCCGCCCCGACGACGAGGAACAGCTCGGCGGGCCCGCCGGCGCGGGCCAGGACCTCCTCGGCCGTGTCCACCGAATAGCTGGGGCCTCCCCGGTCGATCTCCAACCGGCTGGCCTCGGCGCCGGGGATCTCATCGGCGAGCGCCCGGGTCAGCGCCAACCGGTCCTCGGCGGGCGAGATCTCCCGCTGCCCGGACTTCTGCCACGGGTCGTTGGCCACGACCAGCAGCAGCCGATCGAGGGCCAGCTGCTCCGTGACCGCGCGCGCCGCCGCCACGTGCCCGGCGTGCGGAGGGTCGAAGGTCCCGCCGAGGATGCCGACACGGACGGGGGGCTCAGGTGCCGGCAAGGTCGGCGATCACCGGGGCGAGCGCGTCCATCTCCGCCTCGTGCACGACGATGTTGCTGAAGCCGAGCTCCTCCCGCCGCGCCCGCAGGGTCTCGGCGATCTGCGGTACGGAGCCGATGAGCGCCACCGGCGCGGCGCGAAGTTGCGCGGGCGTGAGGTCGAACAGCGGCGCCAACGACTCGACCGTCTCGTCCGCGTTGTCGACGACCTGTACCGTGGCGGTCCAGCACTGGAACTCCAATTTGCCGGCACGCTCCCCCGCAGCCTCCCTGGCCCACCGCACCCGGTCGGCGTACTTCTCGACGACGGACTCGCCGGCCACCTCGGGGCCGACGTACCCGGCGGCCAGGCTCGGCACGACACTCACGATGTCGGCGTAGCGGCCGGCCAGCGTCAGGATGCGCTTGCCGCCACCGCCGATGACGAGCGGCGGGCCGCCGGGGGTGACGGGGGTCGGGAAGCTCTTCGCCTCGGTGACCCGGTAGTACTCCCCCGCGAAGGTCGCACTGCCCGTGCGCCACATGGCGCGCATGATCTCCAGGCTCTCGGCGAGCCGGGCGACGCGCACCGACGGGCGTTCCATCGGGATCCCCGACTGCTCGTAGTCGGTCGTCTTCCAGCCGGCGCCCATGCCGAGCTCGAAGCGGCCCCCGGTCACCACGTCCAGGGTGGCCGCCTCCTTGGCGAGGACGACCGGGTGGCGGAAGTCGTTGTCGAGGACCAGCGTCCCGACGCGCAGCGTCGTGGTCGCCTCGGCCGCGACCGCCAGGGCGATCATGGGGGCCCACTCGTCGTCGAGATGGTCGGGCACGTACAGCGTCGAGTACCCGAGATCCTCGGCCTTGCGCGCCAGGTCACGCCACGCAGCGGGGGATGCCGCCTGAGAGGCCTGGAGGGCGAACCGGAAGGCGGCCATGGGCAGCGATCCTACGGCGTTAACCTGATGCGATGACGAGCCCGTCCGAGACCTCCCGCTGGAGCGCCGCGTCCTGGCGGAAGTTCCCCGCCGCGCAGCAACCGGACTGGCCGGACGCCGACGCGCTCAAACGCTCCGAAGCGCGGCTGTCCACCTTGCCCCCCCTGGTCTTCGCCGGCGAGGCGCGACACCTGACCGCGCAGCTCGCCGAGGTGGCCAACGGCGAAGCCTTCCTGCTGCAGGCGGGCGACTGCGCGGAGTCCTTCGCCGATTTCAGCGCCGACTCCATCCGGGACAAGTTGAAGATCATCCTGCAGATGGCCGTGGCCCTCACCTACGCGGCGGGTGTACCGGTGGTGAAGGTGGGCCGCATCGCCGGCCAGTTCGCCAAGCCGCGCACGGCGACGACGGAGCGGATCGGCGACGTGGAGCTGCCGGTGTTCCGCGGGCACATGGTCAACGACGAGGCGTTCGAGGCCGAGGCGCGCACACCCGACCCGGAACGCCTCGTGGCCGCATACCACCAGTCGGCGTCCACGCTCAACCTCCTGCGCGCCTTCACGAAGGGCGGATTCGCCGACCTGTCACAGGTGCACCTATGGAACCAGCAGTTCGTGGCCTCGTCCGCGGAGGGGCAGCGGTACGAGCGCATCGCGTCGGAGATCGACCGAGCCCTGCGCTTCATGGCCGCGTGCGGCATCGACCTCGGCGCGGAGGAGGGATTGCACGAGGTCGACTTCTTCACCAGCCACGAGGCGTTGATCCTGCCCTACGAGGAGTGCCTGACGCGCATCGACTCGCTGACCGGCGACTGGTACGACTGCTCGGCCCACATGATCTGGGTCGGCGACCGGACCCGGCAGCTCGACGGCGCCCACGTGGAATTCGCCTCGGGCATCAACAACCCGGTCGGGTGCAAGATCGGGCCGAGCTGTGCTCCCGACGAGGTGGTCGCCCTCTGCGAGCGCCTCAATCCCGACCGCCTGCCGGGCCGCCTCACGCTCGTCACCAGATTCGGGGCCGACCGGATCGCGGAGCTCCTCCCGCCTGTCCTGCGGGCGGTGGAGGCCGAGGGGCACCCGGTCGTGTGGACCTGCGACCCGATGCACGGGAACACCTTCGCCAGCGAGGGTGGCCGCAAGACCCGGCGCTTCGACGACATCCTCTCGGAGCTGCGCTCCTTCTTCGCCGTGCACCGCGACGAAGGCACCTGGCCGGGCGGCGTGCACGTGGAGCTCACGGGCGACGACGTCACCGAGTGCCTCGGCGGCGCCGAGGAGATCCTCGAGGGCGACCTCGAGGCCCGCTACACCACGACCTGCGACCCGCGCCTGAACGCCCGCCAGTCGCTCGACCTGGCCTTCCGCGTGGCCGAGTTCCTGAGAAGTTGATCCGCCGCCTCGTCCTGGCCGTGCTCGTCACGGCACTGCCGCTGTTGGCCGTCCTCACCACGGCGGTCACCACGGGCGCGCCACCGGCCGCGGCGGCGAGCACGACGGTCCCCGCCTACTGGCTGGTGGCATCCGACGGCGGGATTTTCAGCTTCGGCGGCGCGCCGTTCTACGGGTCGACGGGCGGCATCACCCTCAACAAGCCCATCGTCGGCATGGCCGCGACACCCGACGGGGGCGGTTACTGGCTGGTGGCCTCCGACGGCGGGATCTTCAGCTACGGCGACGCGCAGTTCTACGGCAGCACGGGGAGCATCACGCTCAACAAGCCCATCGTCGGCATGGCCGCGACCCCGGACGGCAAGGGCTACTGGCTGGTGGCCTCCGACGGCGGGATCTTCAGCTACGGCGACGCGCAGTTCTACGGCAGCACGGGGAGCATCACGCTCAACAAGCCGGTGGTGGGGATGGCCGCCACCTCCAGCGGCCACGGCTACTGGCTGGTGGCCTCCGACGGCGGCATCTTCAGCTACGGCGACGCGCAGTTCCACGGCAGCACGGGCAGCCTCGTGCTGAACAAGCCGGTCATCGGCATGATCACGGGCCCCAACGGGGGTGGGTACTTCCTGGTGGCTTCCGACGGCGGCATCTTCAGCTTCGGGTCCGCGCCGTTCTACGGCTCGCTGGGGGGGTTGCCCCTCAAGAACCCCATCGTGGCTGCGGCGATCACTC
>Ga0181535_10005170_pt1 | contig 14089 bp, 10 predicted proteins | sample PEATcosm2014_Bin_44_FD_119774 | JGI IMG/M metagenome (GOLD analysis project Ga0181535, IMG submission 119774) | Peatland microbial communities from MTU Mesocosm Facility, Houghton, MI, USA - PEATcosm2014_Bin17_30_metaG | ecosystem: Environmental > Terrestrial > Soil > Wetlands > Peat | place...
GCGCGGACGGATCGCCGGTGGGAGGCGGCGCGTGGTCTTCACTGGCGGGAGGCCCAAGCAGTTCCGTGAAGAGCGGCTTCAGCGCGTCCGCCCAGACCTGGTATCCCTTCAGCAGCGGATGTAACTTGTCCCGTTCGTTCATCATGCCGTCGTAGAGCTTGCCTTCGGCGTCGGCGAGCCGGTCGTTGATATTTAAATAGCGGATTTTTCGGCCATCTGCCATCTTGGCCAGGCTGGCGTTGATACTGGCGATCTCCGGCATCACCGCCATGTTGTCGTTCCGTGGGAAGATCCCCATCAGAACGATCACCGCGCCGGGAGCTTTCACCTGCATGACGCGCACGATGGCTTCGAGCCCCCTGATCACATTCGCGGCGGCGCTGTCGATGCCCTCGGACGGAGCCCGGTTTTCAATACTATTCGTGCCGGCCAACAACACGATCACCTTTGGATTCACGCCATCCAACTCGCCGTTCTCGAGCCGCCAGAGGATATTCTCAACGCGATCGGCTCCCCATCCAAAGTCCGCCGCATTCCATCCGAAAAAATTCGTTCGCCAGTTTTCCAGCAGCGCCGGATAGTCCGTTGCGCCCCAGCGGCGCGTGATGGAGTCGCCCTCGAAATAGATGTCGATGCGGCCTTGTTTAGCCTTGGCGAGAAGCTGTTGGTGTGCGATCCCGGAATTCTGGTCGGTCCTGGCAATCGGCTGATCGGCGGGAGCCGTCTGGGCGTGCAAGATCGCGATGATCGCCAGGCCAGCCAGAATGGTTTTCACGCGTGACCCGCCGCGCCCGAGTGATGCAGGAATCGGTCGGCCCAGGGGATAAAGTATTTCCAGTTCGGCGCGTCGGTGTGCCCGCCGTCGTGCTGGCGCCAGGCAAGCTGCCCATCGAGAAGCCCGACGTTGACCGCCGGCATTCTGGCAGCGTGATAGTCCGCGGTAACGCCGAGATCCCGCGCGCCGAGCAAGCGGAATACCGGCTCCGCGGCCACGGCGGCCATAAAACTACCCTGATGATCGAGCCACTTCGAGTCGCCCTTCTCCGGCACGCCGTAGCTGATGAAGGTCAGGCGCGGCGCGCAGAGCGCCAGCAGTTCGTGAGCATCTACCGGCAGATCGGCCGCCGTTTTGCTGCCGAAGGTCGCTTCAGAGGCTCCGTACTTCAGGAAGTTCCCGGCCATCCAGTGGTATTCTCCCGAACCGGTAAGGTTTTCGACGGCTTCGCCCCAGTTGCGGCGATGCAGCTTGGTTCCACCCTCGCCGGAAGAGCCGATCAGAACTACGGCGAAGCGCGTATCGAAAGCCATCGTTACCAGCGCGGCTTTGCCGTAACGCGAAACTCCCTCGATCCCTACCTGTTTCGCGTTCACGGCTTTGTCTGTCTCGAGGTAGTCGAGGCCGCGCGAAGCGCCCCATCCCCAGGCACGCAGCGCGCCCCAGTCGTCCGGCTTTCTCGGCTGCCCCTTGTTGACGAGGCCAATGACTCCCTTGGTGAGACCGGCACCGTTATCAGCCTGGATGCTCCAGGGATTGATGGTCGCAACTCCCCAGCCATCGGCGATGAGTTGCTCGATTGCAGGCGGATCGGCATTCGCGGGAGCCGGCATTGGCCCACGGCCGGCGGCGGGGGGTCCTGCTGGCGCTCCAGCCCGCCCGGGGAATGTGGGCGGGGGAAACGCAACCTCGGGAATGGTGCGGCCGCCGAACATCATCATCACCGGCACCGGTCCTTTGGCGTCCGCCGGGAGAACCAGCGTCATCTGCATATCGACCTGAATATCGGGGTCTATGGAATTGTCGACATGGCCGAGAAGCTGCTTGCCGATGACAGAATGCTCGCCAACCTTCGCATCGGCAGCCTTCACAACCTCCCAGGTCACGTTCGGAACTTTCTTTGGGATCCTTCCCAGCACCTCGCGTTCGAAGTCTTCGACAATTTCCGGCCGCCGCTGGTTCCACCACATTCTGGCTGTCGTGACACGCTTGCCGTTCTTCAGGGTCAGAACGTCGGGCAGATTTGGAAACGGATTCGCCCCAGTCTCATCGTAGTTGGCGTGGTTCGGCGCACCCTCGTTGCCGCTCGGACCCGGGCGAAGGGCCTTGATTCCGAGTTGGTCCATCATGTTCTGGTGATCCTGCTCGGCCGTCCAATTCTTGGTGTCAACCGCGCTCTGGGCGAACACACATAAGCCAAGTGCGACTGCCGCGAATAGCGAGCATGCCGGGGTGAGACGGTGTCGAGACCTCATGCTCATATATGAACCACATTTCGTTCGACGGCGCAACAAAATGTGGCATGGTGGCCTCGTCCGGATCTTAAACTTGCCGGCTCACCGCTGGCGACCCGTAGGGCCTGAGCGCGCGCGGCGCGTAGCTTTCACGGCCAGGCCGCGCGCGACGGAAGTGAACTCATTACCGGTGCGAATCCTGGCGTCACCAAAACGTGTTGCGAAGATGCGCCGGACGGCTGGAACGAACGACGAGCCGCCGGTGAGGAACACCATATCGACGTCTTTGGGCTTGATTCCGGAAGCGGCGATCAGCGAGTCGATGCAGGTCTCGATTTGCGCGAGTTCTTCGGCGATCCAGTTTTCGAACGCGCTTCGTTCCACGGTCGCCTCAATCTCGATGACGCCATCGGAAAACCGGAAAGGCGCTTTCGCGTGCTCCGACAAATCGTACTTTACCTTTTGAACCGCGCGATGCAGTTCATATCCGAGGTCCTCTTTGATGAGGTGGATCAGCGCCTCGATCTTCTCCGGTTCGAATGCCTCCGCTTTGCTGCTGTTCAGCATATTCATGACGCTGCTGGTGCGCAGAAAGGAGAGGTGGTGCCATCGTTCCAGTTTGGCGTAGACCCAGTTCGGGACGGCCGGCAGCACCTTGTCCATCGACCGCGCCGAAGAACCTCTGCCCAGCGATGGGGACACCAGATTGCGGACAATCTTGGCGTCAAACGCGTCGCCGGCCAGACCAACACCGCTATTGCCCAGTAAGTCTGCGCGGGCTCTGCCTCGTTTGCGAATGTCGGGGCCGACGCGCAGCAGGGAAAAGTCACTGGTTCCGCCTCCGAAGTCTCCGATCAGGATCAACTCGTTGTGATCCAGGGTGGACTCGTAGTAGTGAGCTGCGGCGACCGGCTCCAACTCAAACTCCACGGATTCATACCCGGCGAGCTGGAATGCCGCCAGCAGGCGTTCCTCGGCGAAATGGTTGTCCTGCTCGGTTTCAGCTCCCACGAAACGCACCGGCCGCCCGACGACGGCAGTTCGAATCGCCGTGCCAAACTGTGTCTCGGCCCTTTCCCGCAGATCGCGAAGGATGTGAGCGATGAGATCCTCAACGGTCAGGCGTCTTCCGAAGACGTCCGTGCTTTTCAGAGTGCGGCTGGTCAGGAATGACTTGAGCGACTGAACCAGGCGCCCCTTGGTTTCAGCCGAAAGGTATTCATCGATCGCGGCCGGGCCGCTCCAGGACCTGATCCGGCTGGCGCCGCGGTCCTTCACGTGGTCGAGGTACAGCAGGGAGCGATAAGCGTCGGTGAGCCCGCTGGCATGCGAAAACCGGGCCAGCTCGATTTCGCCGGAGGCGTTCGCGCGCGCAATCGAGCTGTTCGTCGTGCCAAAGTCGATGCCGAACGCGAATTTGCTCATCCAGAGGGGCGCGCGCCCCGCGGACGGCGTCGTGCGGAGGCATCGTCATGCCGGGCAGAACGGCCCGTCACAGTCGGACGGTCTACTTGCCGGCCGCGGCAATCTTCTCGATGACGATCGCGGTAGATCCACCGCGATCATAGGTTTTGCCTGTCACCGTGACCCGTTTGCCGGCAAACGGCATGAGCCGCTTGTTCTGACCTTCGGCCGGCATCGAGTCTGCGATTGGCCAGTAAATGGACCCATCGTCCTGGAGAATGACGAGAGGCGATCCGTTCTTTGCGCACGAGATCGCGCATTCGACACTGATGGGCTTTGACAGTCCTTTGGTGAACGCACAGGCGGAGTCGAGCACCCACCCGGTGACCGTTTTCTGGTCGGCCGCGAAACCGGCCGCGCTCGCAAGGAGGCCGAGGGCAATGGCTAGAGCAAATCGCTGTTTCATAGGATCTCGTGATTCTATCACCGTGGCGGCGTATGGCAATAGCCGGAATGTACTAGAAAGAACAGAGTTCGCCACGCTTACCGACTCTGTGGGGGCGAGCCTGGTCTGATCGGGAGGTTGTGCCAGCGATGGGAGAGTCAGGCCAATCGGGGACTACGAGCGCCGCTTGCGCGCCAGAGCGGCAAGAGCCAGGAAGGCGCCGCCAACCGCAGCCGGGGTTGCCGGCTCGGGAACGGTGCTCGCCGGCGCGTAGTCGTACTCGACGAAGTTGCCAATCGCGGACATGGCAACCGTTCCCGTCATCACAGTCGAAACGTCGGTCACCGAAAAGCCGCCCATTGCAAAGGTCTGCAACGCGGCTCCCGTCAATGTTAAGGATTCAAATGAGGTGGAAGGCGCGTAAGTTCCGGTGGGGGTGCAAGGTCCCACGTTGGAGCTTCCGGTTCCCGCGACGTCGCAGGTAACGGTCGGCGAGACCCAGCCCGATGCAGCCCATGTTCCGCTGTTCGGGGTCTCGGCCATCTGGACCTCGTTGGTGGGGGTGAGGCCGAATTGGTAGTCGGCCGTATCCCACAGGATCACTGCCGTGTAGACATCACCGAGCGGCAATACGGGCGCGGCCGGGCAGTTTGAGGTCGCGGTTCCATTTCCGCCGGTGAACTCGGCGGGGAAGCCTCCGCCCGTAACGGTGCACTCGTAGTAATACAGGCTCGATGCACTCGCGAGGCTGGCCAAGACGAGTCCGGCGAACAGCACTACCAAGAATCTCTTCATCGTCTTTGCTCCCTTACTCCACTTGCCGGCTACGCAGCTTCCTGCCGCGATGCTGGGCCAAACTGGCCAACTGCGAGCCCGGCGCTTGCGCGGACGCTGGCACGCTTTCGCTGATCGGCGGCACTGGTACTATCCGCTCGCTGGGGGCCGCGTTCGACGCCAGGGTGATCTGGCTCGCCACGGTCGCGCTGATCCCGGACGCGGTTTCGAGACTGATGTCGGTGAACAGGTCAATTGACAAAGCGCCCCGGTTCCATTCGTCGATGTTTCTGGTCAGTTCGGTCTCGATTGCGTTGGAAAAATAGGTGTTCGAGTTTGCGCCGTCCTCCTTGACCCACACGCTATATTCGCCACGCGTCGCGTCAAGTCCACCGGCGATAATCGTGTCGGCGGCAGCGATTCCACACCCCAGAATCGCGACCACAAGAAAGCGAATGATGCATCGAGAGCAGCCGAGAGAACCGTTCACAAGTCCGAGTTTAAGTGGTCGATAATGTATGCAAAAGTCCTGAAGGTTCTACGCGTTTTGAAGCGCAGTAATGGCATACCTCCGGTACCAAAACGAGTGTAATTAACTACACCAGTTCAAGAGAATCAAGAGAATAGGGGAATCCCGGACGAAGGATAGTTGACTCTCATATCCACCATTACAGGACATACCGGCGAGATGGATATCAGGTTCTTACCTGTCCAGAAGTGTCACTGTTTCAGCCCCTTAGGGCCCAATGCACCATTTCGGCCAACCTCGGGGGTTTCCCCTGAATCAGGATGGCGACGCGGAAGATGCGCGAGGCGGCCCATACGGTGCCTGCAGCGAAGACCAAAACTCCCGCCAGTCCGGCCCAGGGTTGCCAGGCAGGAACGCCGCTAGGCATAGCCTGGCGCAACAGCATCAGGATGGGGGTGAATGGCGGCGCCAGCGACAAAACGGTAGCCAGCATTCCGTTGGGCTGGCGCAGCACAGTCACCAGCATGAACATCGGGATCAGGCACGGCATCAGCAGCACGATGGCGAGGTTCTGCGCGTCCTGCGGCGTACTGCAGCACGCCCCAAGCGCCGCGGCGAAGGCGCACAGCATGACCAGGTCGGTCAGCAGGAAGGCGTAGAACCACGGGATGATGGTCAGCGGCAGCAGGCCGGCGATGCCCAGGGCGTTGACTGCTACCGTGCCGCCGATCACGTACAGCAGGGAACTGGTAACCGAAACCCCAACCGAGCCCAGCACTTTGCCGGTCATGAGTTCGAGCGGGGTGACGGCTCCCAGCAATGTCTCCACAATGCGCAGGCTTTTGTCCTGGGTGACGCTCTGCAGCATGGGCGCGGAGCCTACCATGACGATCATGGCGAGAATCATGGCCACCGCGAAAGGCACAAAGAATCCTTCCAACTCGTTGCGCTTGCGCGCTTCGTGCACCTGGCCGTTTTTTTCGTCGCGCTCCAGCAGGCTCAGCCCGTCGATTGGCACGGAGGCCGACAGGCCCGGATTCCGCTGGATGTCAATGCCGAGACGCACCAGGCGCGCCAGGCGCACACCGTCGCGAATGGGGCCATTCAGCCAGGTGCGCATTTCGTCGATGCCCCCGGCGTTGGTGTAGTAAGAGACGCGCGTGTCGGGGTCCGTCTTCTCGCTGGCCGCCTCATCGGCGTCGCCGGAATCCTTGGGCGGCTGGAGCACGTCTTTGCCGATTTCCAGAAATGCCGCCAGCTGTCTGCTGCGTACGCGGTTGGAGAGCGCCAGCAATTGTCCGCTGGAACCGGCAGCAGGCGCGATCACTTCGAAAACGTAGCGGGGCGCAATCTGCTGGTGCGTCTTCTTATCGAAGAGCTCCTGATCGTTCTTCTCTTTGGCAGCGCTGACCAGGGCGCCGGCCACGAGGCTCGTGTGGTCGATGATCGCGACGTGCCGGTCCTTCAAGTCCGGTCCGCCCTTGAGCATCGACATTCCGATCGATCCGCCACCAAACAGGATCGGGGCCACCACCAGGCCAAAGAGGAAGGCCTTGGTGCGAACCGTGGCGACGTAGTCGCGCCTGGCGATGGTCAGGACCTTATGCGTTCGCATGGCTTTCCTCCACGGCCGCCGCGCCGGCGATGCGAACGAAGATGTCGTGCAAAGAAGGCTTCACCAGGGAGAAACTCGTCACCCGAGCTCCTGCTACCAGGGCCCGCAGAACATCCTGCGGGTCCGCGCCGCGCGTCAGCCGCAGCTCCTGTACTTGTCCCAGGTCGCGGACCTGCTCGACTCCCGGCAGGCGTTCGAGCGCCGCGAGGCCGCCCGCCGTGGTGACCCGGATCGTGTCCTCGCCGTACTGATCCTGAATCGAGCTGAGAGTGCCGTCCAAAACCTTCCGGCCGCGAAAGATCATCAGGATGTAGTCGCACATGGACTCGGCCAGGTGCATATCGTGCGTACTGAGGATGACGGTCACGCCGCGGCGGCGGAGATCCAGAATCGCCGAACGGATGGCATCCGCGCTCACGGGATCGAGGCCGCTAAAAGGTTCATCCAGGATCAGAAGCCTCGGCTCCGGAATCACGGTGGCGATGAATTGAACCTTCTGGCTCATGCCCTTGCTGAGCGTTTCGACCTTGGCGGAGGCGCGCCCTGCCAGTTCCAGTCTTTCCAGCCAGCTCAAGACTTCTGCGCTGACGCTGCGGCCGGACCGCAACTCGCCGTAAAACTCCAGCAGCGCCTGGACGCTCATTTTCTGGTAGAGGCCGCGCTCTTCGGGCAGGTATCCGATCAGGTCTGCGCTGTTTTGCGGCCGGCCATCTCCAAAGAGACGGATCTCCCCGCAATCGGGATAGAAGATGTTCACGATCATGCGCATCGTGGTCGTCTTCCCCGAGCCATTCGGTCCGATAAACCCATAAATCGAACCCTGCGGCACCGCGAGCGAGAGGTCGTTTACCGCGGTTACACTGCCGAAAGTTTTGGTGACGTGCGAAATCTGTACCGCGTCCATTCGTTCGGATGGTAACAGATCGCCGGCGCGATTCTTCCCGCACCCTGGCGCGCCGCGGCAGGCCACAAGGTTCTTAGTTCCGAGGGCACCGGCCACAGGAGACCGCCGGCATTACAGCGCGACGATTTCTTTGCAGCGTCGGTTGCTTGCCGCCGGTGCATTTGCTTAACGCGGTTCTATCCGGTCACTTCCCAATAGGTCTGGTAGGCTTCATCGCGGATCGCGCCGAACGGGCGCATCCGGATATCGCCGGTTCCGGTCCGCACCACCCAGTCATCGCCTTGCGCTCGTTCGACCCGCAGCGAGGCCAGCTGGCCGCGCGTCACTCTTGGCTGGCTCTCCGTGAGTGCGAACATAACTTGCGGGCCGCGTAGCAGCGCAACCTGGCCCGGGGTTTGCGCGTCGACAGGCTCGCGCCGTAGCGTTTGATCGATCTCGAGCTCAACTCTGTCGCCCGTCTTCCATCTTCTCCGAACCGGAAAGAATCCTGGCACAAGGTCTGCCCGGAGCCGATGGCCGTTGATGGCGACTGAGGTGCCGCTTCCCGCCCAGCCCGGGATCCTCAGATAAACCGTGAAGTCATCCGAAGGCGGGGAAGACAGGGTAAGCGTGATGTTGTTGCCCTCCGGATAGTCCGTCTTTTGCAAGATCGAGCTCCGCACGGCGCCCTGTTGCCAGATCACGCGGGACGGAACGTAAAGGTTGACGTAGATGCCGTCTCGAGCGCGCAGGTATGAGCTGATTCCATAATCCGCGGTCACTTGCGGAAAGGTCCCGGAGCAGCAGGGCCACAGGTCATTCTTATCCCACCGGTACGGAGATTCCGGCGGCATCATGCGGATGTAACTCTTGCGCGTGGACGGATGGTAGTCGGAGTAATAGAATGTCGAGCCATCCTCGAGAATGGGCATGATCCCCAGGGCGACGTTATACAGCACGCGCTCCATGCTGTCGCCGTAACGGGAGTCGCGCGTGAGCGCCAGCAGGTAGCGCATCAGCTTGAAATGCGAGTAACTGCCACAACCCGATTCGAAGTGCCTGTGGCTGGTCCGGAGGCTGTCGCCGAGTTCGCCTTTGCCTGGATCGACGAATGTCTCATTGGGCCCCCAGCCGCCGGTCGCGAAACTCTGATCCTTCAGGATCATGTCCACCGCATTCTTGACGGCGGAGAAGTATTTGGCATCCCCCAGCTTCAGATACCCCTGGATGCCGGAACTGAGCGCATTCACATGGCTGTAGGCATGCAGTCCCGTGAGCACGTTCTCGCCGCGCGCCAGCGGGTCAAAGAAGCTGCGGTCAAGCAGGTAGGGCCTGGCTAAGTCGTAATACTTGCGGTCGCCGGTTCGCTCATAAGCCAGAAACAGGTTCTCGGCGAACGTGTAAGTTTCGTCCCAGGTGTAAGTTTCATCTTTGTGGGGACGTTGATGCGCCTCCTCGGGGGTCAACGCGCGCTCCGCCATGTGCGGGAGGGCGGCGCGGGTGGTTGCGTCCAGCACTTGCAGCGCGGTCGCATCACCGGCGTAGGAGTGCGCATCGATCAGCCCGCAGACCAGCTTGTCATAGGTGTAGCCGGGAAAGCGCAAATCCACAAAGAACTTGCCGGTCGGATCCAGGGTTTCGGCATAGCCGCGAACCAGGCTCCTTACCTTGGCGCGCGTCGCGGCGGAGTTGGTTGCGCCGGCGAACCGTGCCAGGGCGGAAATGTACTGCCCAAGGTGGGCGCCCGGACAAAAGTCGTCGTACCAACCTCCCATGTCGGCCCCGGGAGCGGACATGCCCACCCGCTGGCGGTAAATCTTCAACATGCGGTCGTTATTCAGCTGCAGGAAAAAGCTGTGATTGGCGTCGAATTGGCGCCGCAGTGGACCGTCGAGGAGTTCCACCTGGGAATAATCAAAAAAGGCGAGAGACGACGCGCTGCCGGTAGCTGCCAGCGCCGGCGAAACGGCTGCCAGTTGGAGTAATTCTCTTCGGGTCAGCACGGGCGCATTCTTTCCGGTTTGCCGTCAAGGTCTGCCGGCGATGCCAAGTGTATCAGAAAGAAAAACCGGCAAGCTCAAGCGTGCCCTACCCAATGCCTGCGGACGTGTCCGTTACTTGGGCTGGAATTTGAAATCGGAAATGGCGATTTCGTCGTTGCCCTGGATCAGAAATCCGAACTTGCCCTTTGTGTAATCCCGGCCGGGCTCGGCAAAGGTGTCGATCACTTTCCAGTCGTCGCCCACGCGCACTTTCTGGACCAGGCGATCCGCCGCCACTTCGATCTGAATCGTAAACGTCTTCTGATTGCCGAGATTGTGCGGCGTCTTGGGCACCCGCTCCAGCCGCTGGCCATTCTGGACTACCCAGGCCCGGAAATTCTTGCGGTCGATCTCGCTGAGCAAGTAATTCTTGCCGTCGATATATTGGACGAACCAGCGGATCTGGCCCGCACGAAATACGCCGCCGCCCTTGACCAGTTCCACTTTGAAAGTGAAGACGCCCTTGGGTGGCAGCTTGAAGGGGACAAAACCGCCGCCCTTGTGGACCCAGCTGTCGCCTTCTTTCGTCCAGTCCTGCGCGTCCTCAAACTCCGCCATGGCGCTTACTCCGGTTGGTTGAGGCGCGGCCTGCCGTTCGTGGAGTGTGAATTCCAGGTCCCGGTTCTCGCCGGCCGCCAGTTGGACGCGCGTCGCCGATTCGAGGTATCCAGGCGCCGTCGCGGAGAAGGTGTAGGTTCCGGGAGGCAGATCGATCTGATTGCCGCGGACCTCGTGCGATTCCGTTTCTTCACCGCGGCGGTACTTGACGGCCGCCGCCGCCGGGTTCCGCGTGATGCGTAGGGTGCCACCGGCCGCCACCAGCACCGCATCCCCGCCCGAGAGAACGACAGCCTGACCGGCGTGGAAGGACCGCTGCAGCCGCTTGGGCTGGTATTGTTCGCGGCGCAATTCGATCGTGTGATCGCCCGGCGCGACGGTGCCGAAATGGAACAAGCCATCCGGCGCTACCGTTCCGGCGGTTTTTTGGTCAACCAGAACCTCGGTGCCGGCGATTGCACCGCGGATTTCGAGCGAGCCGAACTGCGGCTGCGGCTTGAGGTCGAACTGGAGGCGAACTTCCGCGCCTTTCTTCACGTCCACGGCTTGGGCCGGCTCGTCCTGAAAGCCGCTCTTGGACACGCGGACCGAGACTTTTCCGAGGAACTGGATGCGCAGCTGGCCGCGCAGCGTGCGCCTCTGGTACTCCTTGCCGTTCAGAAACACGCTCGCGCCATCCTGGCTGGAGGAGACAATCAGCGTGCCTGCATTGACGTCGGTTTTCAGGAAGGCGGTCAGCGTCGGCGCGGCGCCAAAGCTCTCGCTCATGTTGCGCTGGTCTTTGCCCTCGCCCACCACGATCTCATTCACGCCCGGCTGAAAATTGGTGACGTCGGTACCGGCTGGACCGGTATCGCTTTGCGGCTGGCCGTTGACTGCCAGTTTCCACGGGCCGGCATTGGTCAGCACACGCGCCTGCTTTCCGAAACTGGCCACCAGCACCGCGATCATGTTCCGCGCGGTCAGCGGACCAGTGACCACCGGCAGCCGCGCATTCGCGACCTCAAACGAGAACGAGGCGTCGCCGTCTTTTCCGATGATCTTCACTTTGTGCGTGCCTGGCGCCATTCTGTCGAGCACCAGTTGGCCTTCCTGCAGATCGACTGGCGGCTGATCGTCCACGGCAACCTTGCCCTGGCCAAGATCGGTCAGGAGGCGGACCGATTGCGCCTGCGGTTGAAGGGTCATGCTGAGCGTCGCCGGTTTCAGTGCCGCCACGGTGACGGTGCCGGCTGCCGGCTCGAAGCCGTCCAGGGATGCGGTGATGCGATAAGTGCCCGGCGTGAGAGCCAGCCTGCAATTGGAGGTGCAAGAGGATCCCGCGCGGCCGGCGCCGGACTGCGCCGGTGTCGCTTTTACCAGGGCGCCCGTGGGACTGGTCGTAACCGAGACTGCAACAGCTGCCGCGTTCCGCGCCGCAATTTCCGCGTTGCGCTGGCGAGCCTGGTGCACAAGCACAAGAATCAGGATGAGGGCCAGCGCCACACCGGCGATGGGCCCGATCACCACGGGGCGGTTCCAACGGAATCCGGTGCGCCTCCGCGGAGGCATTTTGAACGGCTGGGACGGACCGGCCGGCTTCGCATCGAGCGGCGGCGGGAGTGGTTCCGGCGCGGATCCGCTGGGCGGAGGTGACCAAGGTCCCGCTTCCGCCGGTTTGGGCTCGGCGGCCGGCAATGGCGTTGCAGGGTGCAGTTCGTGCAATTCGGACGCTGCGGCGGGCACGGTTGCCGCCAGTTCCGGAAGCCAGGCTGGCTGGGTAGGCTCGGCTGCCGGCGTTGCAGTGGGCGGCGGAGCTTCAGGCGCTGCGTGCGGATTCTCAGCTACCAGGTCGAGTGCGAGCGAAGCCGGCTCCAGCGGGGCCGTATCGCATGGTACCGGCGACGGCGCCGCTTCGGGAACCGCGCTGTTTTCCATTGGGGCGGCCGAGGCAGGAACCGCGGCGTCCTCGGACATAGCGGGAAGCGAAGGCGGCGGAACTTCGACGATCTCCGGCAGGGCCGGAGCATGGGCCACGCTTTCGGCCGCGACATCGGGCTGCAGCGCGACCTCTTGCAGCGGCGCCGCGCCGGCTATGGGCGTCGTCGCAAATTCGGGAATCGCAGGCTCAGGTGATGCGGCCTCAGCGGCATCCGACATCGAAGCCGGCGGCACGTCTGATTGCGTCGGAGCGATCTCAGGAGCCGTCAACAGCACTTCGGGCGTTTGCTCTTCCGCCACAGGCAGGGCGGGCGAAACCTGTTCCAGCGGCGCGGTCGCGGGAGCCGCCGGGAGAGAATCCGAGGGCGCGACCGGTTGGACTTCCAACGCGACAGGAGGTGGTTCGGCGGGCGGTTCGGGTGGAACCTCCGCCGCAACGCTGAGGGGGAGCGATGGTTGTTCAGGCAGAGCAGCGTCGAGTAAGGCGTACGATACCGGCATCGCCGGTGCCGCGGTCATCACGGCCGATTCGAGCGGAGTCACAGGCGAGGGCACCAGATTCTCCGCGAACTGGGCGGGCGGCGAGGGCGGTTCCGGCGGGGGCGGCGTAGTGGAGAACAATGGGAAGAGCGGGAAGGAGACCGTTGCCGCCAGGGTCATCGTCGGCCCCTGCGTGGCGCCGTCCCGGAACGGCATTTGAGGCACGGGCGGCTGCGCTACCACCGCTGTTGGCGCAACTGGCGCGGCGGGCGGATGCGCCGACGCGTCCTGCTGCTTGAGCAGCGCGCCGCGCGCCATTACTTGCTGCTTGATTTCGTTTCCCGCCAACTGCACGTCGAAATCGCCCGGGAAGGCCTGGATGATTTCGTTCAGCCGGAAATAGATCGGCTTAAGTGCGGCGAGTTCAGTCGCTGACCGTATCTGTTCGTCGAGCCTTCTGAGTTCCTGCTGAGGATCGACGATATCCATGCGCTCGGTTCCCACGCCTTCAGTGTCCACGTCCACGGCCCATCGTACACCTCCCGGGCGATCTACTCCTATACTGACGAAAGGTGACATGAAAGGCGCTGTCTTTTGGATCTTCTCGCGAGGGAAATCAATTGATTTGCAACTGGATACAGAGAAACCCCGAGGCGGCGCCAGCCGCACCGGCGACCGGGGCTGGCCGGACATATAATGAGAGTATTAGATCCCGTTCAGGGACATTGCTTTAGGAGGCCCTAAGAATATGACGGAGGCTGGAAAGCAAAAAGCGGAAGCGGCAGCGGTGACGGGAGTGGGCGCCGGAGTTGGCACGGCCGGTGGGGCTACCGTCGGCGTTCTCGAACTCGCCGCTCAAGGGACGGCTACCGCGCTATCGGCGGGCGTGGTGATCGGCGCCGGTGCAGTGGCAGGCGCGGTGACCTTCTTCCTCGGCTACAAGCTCTTCCGCCGTCTCACGAAACCCAGAACCTGATTCTGGCGCGCGGGCCGGACGCCGGTCCACTTCGTAAGCCGGTCAGGCTGGTGCAGCTGCCTCACTCCACGGCGACGTGGGTGCCTTTACTCTCTTCCGGCGACATACGCGCAATGCGATCGTCGATCAGGCTGCGGATCCCCTTCAGAAACTCGACGCGCGAGGCGCGGAAGTGATTGCCCGCGTCGGCCGGCCAGAGTTGCTCCAGAAACGGCATCGCTATATTGCACAGGAAGCAGCCGTGAGCGGCAGCCGGTGCGCCTGCGGGTGCGTGATTGCTTTCAGCCATCTTCA
>Ga0181535_10005176_pt1 | contig 14083 bp, 12 predicted proteins | sample PEATcosm2014_Bin_44_FD_119774 | JGI IMG/M metagenome (GOLD analysis project Ga0181535, IMG submission 119774) | Peatland microbial communities from MTU Mesocosm Facility, Houghton, MI, USA - PEATcosm2014_Bin17_30_metaG | ecosystem: Environmental > Terrestrial > Soil > Wetlands > Peat | place...
TCGCCGTGGGCGACTACCAGAACAATGGAAGACTGGATATCTTCGACACGACATTCTCCGACAATTACAAGCCGCTTTACCGCAATGAAGGTGGAGCCAACTTCACGGATGTCAGCTACGAAATAGGTCTCGGAGAGATCACTGTTCCCTTCCTCAGTTGGGGCGATGCGTTTATCGACTACGACAATAGTGGGTGGAAAGACCTGCTGATGTCCGATGGGCACGTCTATCCCGAGGCGGACAAATATGCGTGGGGCACGAGTTGGAAGCAGCGTCCGATGCTCTTCCGGAACATGGCCGGGAAGAGATTTGTTCCTGTTCCGGCGGTCGAAGGAACAGGGCTCGCCGATGTGATTGCAGGCCGCGGCATGGCGGTGGGCGACCTGTTCAATGACGGCAAGATCGACGCGGTGATTAATGTAATGGATGGGCATCCGGTTCTGTTGCGCAACGTCAGTGACGACAAAAATCATTGGCTCGAACTGAAACTCGTTGGCGGCCCGAAAGGCCCGCGGGAAGCGGTAGGAGCAACAGTCTATGTAACCGCGAACGGCATGCGGCAACGCCAAGACGTGTTGAGCGGCGGCAGTTATTTGTCGACAAACGATCCGCGGCCGCATTTCGGATTGGGTCAGGCGACAACGGTCGAGGACATCGAAGTTCACTGGCCAAGCCGGAAGGTGGAGCACTTTCTCACACCGGGAGTGGATAGGATTCTGACAATTTCAGAGGGAAGCGGGAAATAGTTCGGCCCGCGTTCACCATTTCCTATCGAGGCCCATGGTAGTCTGCCGGTGTGTCCACGCTAGCAGAAGCCGATCCGGAACGAGACAACATTCCTCAATCCGATGCACGCGCGCGCTTCACTGCCTGGCATGGAGCGACGCTGGCGCTGCTCGCGTTTGGATACTCCGGATATTATTTTTGCCGATCTAACTTGTCGGTCGTGCTTCCCGACTTGATCCAGGATCTTGCGCGCCATGGCATCAGCGCCAGCGAAGGACAGGTGCGGCTCGGCTTTATGGCTTCTGCGGGAACGATGGCCTACGCGGCGGGGAAATTCATCTCCGGCTCGCTGGCCGATTTGTTTGGAGGCCGTCGCAACTTTCTCGCCGGGATGGTGGGGTCGATCCTCTTCACGATTCTGTTCGCGCTGAGCGGCGGATTTCCACTGTTCACGCTGGCTTGGATCGGCAATCGACTTTTTCAGTCCCTGGGATGGGTCGGCCTGGTGAAGGTTGCATCGCGCTGGTTTTCCTACTCGACTTACGGCACCGTAATGGCGGTACTGAGTCTGAGCTTTCTGTTTGGCGATGCGGGCTGCCGTTGGGTGATGAGCCAACTGATGGCGCACGGTGTGGGATGGCACGGTGTATTTTTCGCTGCCGCCGGATCGCTGGCTGTGCTGCTGCTGGCGAATCTCATGCTGCTGCGCGAGACACCGGAAGAGCGCGGACTGTCGGCGCCTGAGGCGAATCCGCTGAATGTCTATGGGAGGGACGGACACAGGAGTGAGGAGCACGTGGGGCTGCTGACGATTTTGCGGCCGTTGCTCACGAGCTTCCCCTTCTGGATGGTGTGCCTGCTCTCGCTGGGGACAACGCTTCTGCGGGAGACCTTCAATTTTTGGACACCCACATATTTTGTGCAGTACGTGGGACTGACGAGCAGCGTGGCTGCCGCGCGCAGCGCCCTCTTCCCCCTGTTCGGTGGCATTAGCGTGCTGGTAGCCGGCGTGCTGAGCGACAAGCTCGGATTGAATGGCCGCAATGTCGTGTTGGTGGGAGGAATGGCGGCAAGCACAGTGTGCTTGTTGCTGCTGGCGCGGACACCGGGCCACGCGAGCCAGTGGACGCCGGTGGTGCTGGTAACGCTGGTGGGATTCCTGCTGCTGGGACCTTATTCCTATCTTGCCGGGGCAATGAGCCTGGATTTTGGAGGCAAGCGCGGTAGTGCCACAGCCGCGGGAATCATCGACGGAGTCGGCTATCTGGCTGGGTGGCTATCGGGTGATACGGTGGCGCGCGTGACCATTGCGTTCGGCTGGAAGAATGCTTTTCTTGCCTTAGCGGGTGCTGCGTTTCTCACCGCGCTGGTGGCACTGGTTCTGGTGGCGCATCAGAGGCTGCACAGGGCCCGAAGCGCGGAGGCCTGACACGAGATGCAATGATCGAATCCATCGACGACGTGCTTGATGTGCTGGCGAGCGGCGGCCGCGAGGCTTATTTCGGCGAGCCGGTCACGGTGCTTGAGCACAGTCTGCAGGCGGCCTGGTTTGTGCAGCGGAAAAATGCGGAATCATCCCTTGTGGTGGCTGCCTTGCTCCACGACTTTGGGCATCTGCTTCACGAAGAGGGCGAAGATGCGGCGTCGCGGGGCATCGATACGCACCACGAAGATTTAGGTGTGGAAGCTCTCAAAGATCACTTCCCAGCCGAGGTGCTCAATCCAATCCATCTGCACGTAGCGGCGAAGCGGTATATGTGCTTTGCCGAGACCCGCTATTTGGCTGCCCTCTCGCCGGCGTCGGTGCAGAGCTTGCGGCTGCAGGGCGGTCCGATGTCATCGGCTGAAGCAGAAGCATTTCTCGCGTCGCCCCATGCGCTCGCCGCGATCGCCTTGCGCCACGCGGACGATGCCGCCAAAGTCCAGGGCCTTGCCGTTCCTGTGTTGGACTCCTATCGGCCCCTCGTAGAGGCGCTCTGGCGTTAAGGTGGGACGCTCTGTTTGCCAAACTCTCCTGGAAGTGTTTCAATTCTGTTTATTGAAACAGGGGTGCTCCACGAAGTGGGGCTGAGATAATACCCTAGAACCCGATCCGGATAATGCCGGCGTGGGAAGTTTTCCGAAGCGAAGCGGCCTTCCACTTTCAAGCGCGAGTTCTCCTGTTTCTTCGAGATGAAGCAAGGGGAACGTATGCCAAGGCCTGCAACCGCTGTCACGGATCGAATCTCTCACCGAATATTGCAAGGCACTTGTTCCTCAGCCAATCGCTGTGCGCGATGGATAGTGCCGTTCGTCGTATTAGCCTGTCTTGCAAGTCCTCCCTTCGCGATCGCGCAGAATGAACCGCAGAAGACTTCGGGGACCGGTCAAAAAACAGAACCGAAAAACCTTGACGCACAGAAGTTGCCGCGCGTGACCACCACCGTCGAAGTACACGGCGAGGTGAAGGACGACTATCTCTCGGGCACTACAACCGCAGGCAGCCTGGATGGCACATTGCTGAAAGAAACACCTCTCTCCGTTACATCCATTACGCGCGCGGTGCTGAGCGATCAAGTGGCACGAGTGCTCTCGGATGTGGTGAAGAACGATGCGTCGGTGGGTGAGGATTACGCGCCGGTTGGCTACTATGGCGATTTCGAGATTCGCGGTTTCCCGCTGGACCTGGCAACGGCCCTGCAGATCAATGGCATGACCATTGCAGGCGAGCAGGATGTTCCGCTCGAAAACAAGGAGAACGTCGAGATTGTGAAAGGCATCGCCGGGGTGGAAAGCGGCGTTGCGTCTTCGGGCGGACTCATCGATTACGTGACGAAGGAGCCGAGCGCGCAACAACATCCGGCCATCGACCTGGCCACCGATCACCGCGGAACATCCTACGGCGCACTCGATGTAGGCCATGTCTTTCAGGGTGGGCTCGAGCCGGGCATTCGCCTCAATCTTGCCGGTGAGGATATTCACACCTATGTGCAGCATGCCGATGGATGGCGCGGCGTGGGCGCGGCCGATAGCGTGTTGCGCTTTGGCGCGAGCACAAACCTGTTCTCCGATTTCGAATACCAACACAAGGTGCAAAGATCGGAAGCAGGTTATCAATTGCTGGGTGGAACGATGATCCCTGAGCCGGTCTTTCCTTCCACGATGCTGGGATACCAGCCCTGGAGCAAACCGAATACGTTTGATGTCTTCAACGCAGGATCACGGCTGGAGCACCGGTTCAATGCGCAATGGACCGCACGGCTGAGCGGCTCCTATAGCCACTCTTTAATTGACGACAACGTAATCTGGCCTTACGGCGCAGCCCTCGATGCGAATGGCAACTCGCTTTGCCCCAATGCGCCGCTCTATTTTTTCTGCCCGGACGGCAGCTATGAGATCTACGACTATCGCAGTCCCGGCGAGTTACGCATCGATGCGGTGGGAGAGGCGCTGGTCACGGGCCACATCACGACGGGCAATATCTCGCAGGACGTTGTCGGCGGCGGTTCGCTCTTCCATCGCAGCGTCGATCTTTCACCGACCATTGTCTACAGTCCACTAGGCGTAGAGAACATTTTTCAGTCGGACATTGCGTATGCGCCGGAAAATCCTTACCAGCAGGCAGGCCCGGCTACCCTCGCGGACTTTGACCATCAGGTGTCGGGAATTGTGCAGGACCGCGTGCATTTTCCTGCAGGCATAACGGCGCTTGCGGGGGGACGATTTGTGCGGATCAGCGATTTCAATTATGCGACCCCCCGCACGCTGTGGCTTCCGCAATATGCCCTGACCTACGCGCCGGTAAAGGATGTGACGCTGTACGGCAACTATGGCCTTTTGCTTTCTCTTGGGCAACAGGCGCCGTGGTGGGTGGATAATGCGAATCAGTTTCTGGATCCGTTTTCCACGCGGCAGGCGGAAGTAGGCGTGAAATATCAGCGTCAGATTTTGCTGACTGCGGATCTATTCAGAATGCGGCAACCGTTCTTCTATCCGCGGGTGCTTCAAGCTCCTGACGACTTCTGCACGACCAATCTCTCCACCGGAGGAGACGTGGCGCCGGGCGATTTGTGCTTTGAATCGGATGGACACGAGACACACGACGGGGTTGAACTGAGCGCGCAGGGAAAAGCGGCCGGCTGGTTGCAATTGACCGGTTCGGTGACGGCGATGAATGCAAAATCGACGGACACAGGCACGGCAGCCTTCGATAACAAGCAGGTGATCAACGTGCCGCGTATGCACACGACACTCTTCGCGGACATGCTGGTGCCGCATACGAGCGGCCTGCATCTGATGCCTGGTTGGAGCTACACAACCCGCAAGGAAGCGACCCGCGACGATGCGGTAAGCGTGCCGGGTTACAACTTGTTCAACCTTGGGGCGCGCTATACGCCTGGGGGCGAACAGGGCCGCATGACCCTACGGCTTTATGCGGACAACATTTTCAACAAACGGTACTGGAAGGACACCGGCGCCAGTTATGGAGATACGTTCATCCATCAAGGCGCGCCGGCTACCGTGCGCCTTTCGGCGCACTATGTGTTCTAGCTTGAAGAAGGCGATGGACGATCGAGATGAGCATAGTTGCAAAGGCGCACGGGATGGATGGAACGCTGGTGGAGCCGGATTGGCCGCCGCTCGCTCTCGATGAAGTGCACACGCTTCTTCGGCAGTATCAGGGATGCGATGGGCCGATTGAGATCTTATCGGTGAGCCCGCGGCCATTTTCTGCGGCGAGCGTGGTGAAGGTCGGCGGCCGGCGCATCTTCGTCAAGCGGCATCATCGCGACGTGCGCGACCAAGAGGGGCTGCTCGAAGAGCATCGCTTCCTTGAATACTTGTGGACTCAAGGTGCGGATGTGCCGCGCGTCCTTGCCGCATCCTCGGGGGAAACCGCGATTGAAAGCGGTGAGTGGACTTATGAAGTCCATGAATCGCCCGCGGGGATTGACTTGTACGAAGAAGCGATCTCGTGGACGCCATTTCGCTCCGCAGGCCACGCACATGCTGCGGGGAGGGCGCTTGCGCGGCTCCATCAAGCAGCGCGTGGCTTTGCAGAGCCACCGCGCAAGCCGCGCCCGTTGGCGGCCAGTTTCACAATCTTTGCCGCAAAAGATGCGGGCGCGACGATGAATCGTTATCTGGCCGCGCGGCCCGCGCTCGGGAATTACCTTCAGGGACGCCGTAATTGCGATGAGGCCCTCGAACTCCTTGCTCCGTTTCACGCCGAATTGTTGCCGCTGATCCAGGCTCTCGCGCCATTATGGACACACAATGACCTGCATGCTTCGAATCTGTTTTGGAGCGACGCAACCGACAAAGCGCAAGCCACGGCAGTCATCGATTTCGGTCTGGCGGATCGCACGAATGCAGTGCACGATCTTGCGCATGCGATCGAGCGAAACATTGTGGAGTGGCTGACGCTGGTCAACGATCCGGCGCATCCCGATGCGGTAGCGGTTCATTTCGATCATCTCCAGGCGCTGCTCGAAGGATATGAGCAGGTGCGACGCCTCTCGGCGGAAGAGGCTGCAGCCTTGGCGCCGATGACGGCGCTTTGTCACGCGGAGTTTGCGCTGTCGGAAACTGATTATTTCTTGAGTGTGTTGCACTCGGAAGAGAAGGCGCCGATGGCGGCGGAAGGCTGGCTGGTTGGGCATGCACGGTGGTTCCACAGCGAAGCCGGGCGGCAGCTGATGGATGCTCTGTGTCGCTGGGCAGACGAGCGAAAGCCGTTCGCCACTGGAGTCGTGCGGTCATGACCTGGACGATGATCGCGAAATATCTCGCCGAAAATTGGCTGGAAATTGCGGGCTTTCTCACAACAGTGCTGGGCATCTGGTTGACGACGCGGCGCACCTTGCTGTGCTGGCCCGTGATTCTTGCCGCGGATATCTTCTACCTGATCGTCTTTTATCGCGCGCAGCTTCTTTCCGATGCGTTATTGCAAATCTTCTTTTTGATCTTCACACTTTATGGTTGGTGGAACTGGTGGCGCGGCGTTCGTGAAGAGGGCGAAGTTCGTGTCGTTCCGCTGGGATTTCGCTCGATGGTGCTTGCGGTGATTGTTGGAGCGGTTGGCAGCGTTGTGCTTGGCGAATTGGCGAAACGACTGCACGCGGCTCTCCCCTTCCTGGACGCTACGCTGACCAGCTACAGCCTCGTCGCAAGTTGGTGGCAGGCGCGCAAACATACTGCAAACTGGTGGCTCTGGATTGCTGTTGATGCTACCTATATCGGTGAGTATCTCTACAAAGATCTGCGCGCAACAGCCCTGCTCTACGCGATTTTGGTTGGGCTGGCCGTGCTTGGGCTGCGCGACTGGCGGCGAGCGGCGCACACGTATCAGATGGCCGCTTGAACGACGTTGTGTAACGGCTCACCGGCAATGTAACGCCGCAACTCCTCTTCGGCTATCTTGATTGAGCGCGGAGCGAACTGCGGCGACGAACCGCCAATATGGGGAGTGATCAGCAGATTCGGGCACTTCCAGAGAGTGTGTCCGACGGGAAGCGGTTCGGGATCGGTAACATCGAGTGCGGCGCGAATCCTGCCTGCATTCAGAGCATCCGCGAGGGCATCGGTGTCGACAATGGGACCCCGCGCGGCGTTCACCAGGAGCGCACCCTGTTTGAGAAGAGCGAGCTGGCGCGAAGAGATGAGATGACGTGTCTCCGGAGTCGAGGGCAGGATGAGGATGACAACATCGGCCTTTGGAAGCAGGCTCTCGAGTTCGCTGACGGCTCGGACTGACGGCTCTTTACGCGGTGTGCGCGCGACTCGCAAAAGCTGGACACTGAATGGAACGAGCATTCGCTCTATTTCTTTGCCAATCGCACCGTAGCCCACAAGCAGAACCGTTTTTCCCGTGAGTTCCTCCTGCATCACAGGAGGGTAATGGGGACGCGGATCGCCGGTGATTCGCGTGTAATGGGCAGTGGCTTCGGAACGCCGCTTCCACTCGCCCGACCGTTGAACGTCGAGATAAAGCGGAAGATATTTGAGCATCGAAAGGATTGCGGAAATCGTCCACTCGGCGGTGGAGATATTATGTGCACCGCGTGCATTGCAGATTGTGACATGGGGGCCCATGGCGCCGGGAATCCACTCAGTGCCGGCCATGAGCGACAAAACCAGCCGCACGCCGCGTAGATGAGGCACAATGCGCTGGGCTCGCGTTGGATATGGATCGGGAATCCAGACATCGATTTCGACATCGTGGTCGAGTTTGTCAGACAGGGGGATTAGCTCGACTTCCTTCGGAAAATCGGCGAAGAGGTCTGCAGAGATGGTTGCGGGGATTCCCACTCGTAGCATAGAAATGTGTCGGCCGCAGCGGCGGCGGTCAAATCCTATGCTACACGGTTGTGATGCGCGACAGCCGGGGCTCGGCTTGCGCGTGTCACGCTTGAACTGCGGGGATTCCGACGGGAGGATCTGAAAGATGCGGCTGATGGCAAAGACATGGTCGCAACAACAGCTGGCAAAAAAGCTCCAGGCCGACCGTCCCGAGCGAGCAGGCTGGCTCAGTTTCGAGCACCGACGACTATTGATCCACGCGGCCAAGACTGCCCTGTCTGCTGGGCTCTGCTGGTGGTTGGCCACCCGATTTGGGTTGCACGACGGCTATTGGGGCGCTATCAGCGCGATAATCGTACTCCAATCCAACTTCGGGTCGACCATTACCGCATCGCGCGATCGACTGCTCGGGACATTGATCGGCGCGGTGTTCGGCTTTTCGTTTTCACTGTTCGGCGCATTGCCGTGGAACTACATCCTTGCCGTGGTTGCGGCGATGACTGTGTGTGGGCTGTTGGGATTTCGCGGCAGTTCGCGGCTGGCTGGAGTTACCATCACGATCGTGATGCTGGTGCAGAATGGCACCTCGCATTGGACGGTTGCGCTCGATCGCGTGGGACAGGTTGTTTTGGGCATCGTGGTGGCGCTCCTGGTCTCGACGCTGGTTTTTCCTGATCGTGCGCGGCTGCGACTGCGCGATGGGCTGGCGCAGGAATTCCTCGTTCTGGGCGCATTTTTTGAGGCGATCCTGCAAGGTTTTGGCGGCATGCCGCATGCGGATCTGACAACGACGCGTGAGAATGCTTTGGCTTTTCTGCGTAGCAACAACGAACTGCTTCAAGCCGCTCGCAATGAGCCTTCCGGAGGGCCAGGATGGCGTGAGGGACTCGGCATGTTGGCGCAGTTTGGACGTTCAATCTTCGACGCTCTTGTGGCCTTGGAATTCGCGGTGCGGGATAGTCACGACGATAAATACGTGCAGCAGCTAGAACCGGCCCTCGGAAAGCTGGCCGCGGACATTCGCAGCGGCTTTCATTATCTTGCTGGTTGCGTCCACGCTTGGCGGTTTCACGTGCCGCCGAAGGAAATCAATCTTGAAGAAGACATCGCGCAACTTGAAGCGCGCATGGCAGCTGTGCGGCCCACCGGGTCGCAGTTTTCCCAGGCAGAAATTCTGCGCGCCTATGCAGTGCAATTGCACCTGAAGCAACTTGCTCGCCTGCTGCGCGCCTCGCGTGTTGAAACCAGCCAGGCAATCGGCGAAGCGCAGAAATAGAGCGGTTCTGCATTCAGGCAAAAAAGCGGCGCAAAGATTCGACGCAAGCCTCAATCTCGGGAATGCTGATGGCATAGCCGAAGCGCAGATGGCCTTCGCCCTGGGCGCCAAATACCGATCCAGGAATTGTGGCAATGTGCGCCTTGTCGAGCAAAATCTGTGCGGCGGTTCTGCTGTTCTTATTGATCTTCTCGACATTCGGAAAAGCATAGAACGCGCCTGCTGGTGGATCGCATACCAGCCCTACTTCATTCAGTGCAGAAACGAGCAAATCGCGGCGCTTTCGATATTCTTCGCGATAAGCGGCTATCTGAGTCTCCGGCGTTTTAAGCGCGTAGATCATCGCATACTGCACCGGTGTGGCGACGCCGTTGGTAGAGTAAAGGACAATTTTGCGGAGCGCCGTCATGAAGGGCTCTTGCGCCACTGCATATCCAGCACGCCATCCCGTCATCGCGTACGTTTTCGAGAAGGTGAAGCAGGTAATGGTTCTCTCAAGCATGCCCTTGAGAGACGCGATAGACACATGCTCGCTGTCGTATACGAGGTCTTCATAGGCCTCATCGGCAATCACGACGATGTCGCGTTCGATCGCGAAGGAAGCAACTTCTTCCGCTTCCGCGCGCGTGAAGACAAGGCCGCTGGGGTTCTGCGGCGTGTTGTAGTAGATGGCCCTCGTCTTCGGGGTGGAGAATTGAGCCAGCGTGTTGCGGATTCCATTACGACGCGCGGTTGCAGTGGGTACGAGCAATGGCCGTGCCTGGGCACCCGTAACGAGGTCGCCGATTGGCGTCCAATAGGGCGAGAAGACGAGCGCATCGTCACCTGGGTCAAGCACGCTTTGAAAGGCCGCATACAAACCCTGCGAGCCGCCGACAGTTGCAATGACTTGGTCAGTCGTGACCTGAATGCGGTTCTTCGACGCCAGTTTTTCGACGAGTGCCTTGCGCAGAACGGGCAGGCCTGAGGACGGCGCATAGTGCGTCTGATTCTCGACAAGCGCCTTGACCGCAGCAAATTTGATGTCTTCCGGCGTTTCAAAATATGGCTCGCCACCGTGAAGCGGGTGCACTTGCAAGCCTTCCGCGCGCATCGCCATCACCTTGTTGCGAATCTGCACAATGTCAGAAAACCCTACCTCATCCAAGCGCCTCGCTAGCCGGATTCCGCTCTGTTTTGTTGCCATGATTTGGTTTCCTTTCGCACAGAAGGGAGGGTTTTCTTTTCAGGATACCCGATGAGGACTGAGATGCGCGTCAGCTCGTAAAAGCGAATGCGATGATGCCTTGCGGATTAAACCGAGAGCAGATCCGTGTAGATCGCCATGCCGACGACCGCGTCCACGTCCATCGCATGGAGCGCATAGATCTCTTGCTGGCTTCGAATACCGCCAGCGACGATCAGTTGGCGCGCGGTGAGCTTGCGAAGACGCGCGGCGACCTCGAGCGGGAAGCCCTGCATGAGCCCTTCCCCATCGACATGCGTGTAGAGAAAAGCGGAAACGTACGGATCGAGATACGGAATGGCTTCATCGGGAGTAACAGCGACCTCTGCCTTCCACCCCTTGACGGCGATGCGGCCGTTTTTAGTATCGATGCCGGCAACGACCCGCTCTGCGAAGACGGCTCCAGCGAACGCGCGTGCGGTTTCGACGTTCACTGAGCCGTCTTCAGTGAAAAGCGCGGAGCCAATGATGACGCGCTTCGCTCCCGCATCGAGGACCTGCGCAGCTTTTTCGATGGAGCGGATGCCGCCGCCTACCTGGCATGGCAATCGCTTTGCGATCTGAGCCACTAACCCGGAGTTGTCGCCCTGCCGCAGGGCCGCATCCAGATCGATCAGCTGCACGAGTGGAAAGCGCGAGAAGCGCTCGATCCAATATTCGAAGTCATCGAAGGCGAGGCGCAGTTTTTCGCCCTGCACCAATTGCACAATGCGGCCGCCAAGGAGATCGATGGAGGGAATCAGCATGGAAGTCTCACTGGAACACCAGCCTCTGCCAGTCCTTGTTTGAGCGACCGTGCGCTGGAAACGCCGAAGTGGAAGATACTCGCCGCCAATGCGGCATCGGCTTTGCCCGCAGCGAACACATCCGTGAAGTGCGCGACGGTTCCGGCGCCACCGGAAGCGATGACGGGAATGCTGACGGCCTGGCTGACCGCTGCGGTAAGTTCGCAATCGAACCCTCCGCGCGTACCGTCTGCATCCATCGAGGTCAGGAGAATCTCGCCGGCGCCTCGAGCCTCGGCTTCCCGCGCCCATTCGACGATGCGCCGGCCTGCAGGCTTGCGGCCGCCCTGCACGAAGACCTGCGCATCGCGCACCGGATCGGTGGCATGTGGATCGCGACGAGCATCGATGGCGACAACCACAGCCTGTGCGCCGAAACTGCGACCGATGGCGTCAATGAGAGTTGGATCGGTAAGCGCGGCAGAGTTGACACTGACTTTGTCAGCCCCTGCATTAAAGACCTGTTCGGCATCGCGCGCGGTGCGGATGCCGCCGCCGACGCAGAATGGCACAAAGAGCATGCGGGCCGTGCGGCGGACGGTGTCGAGAAGCGTGGCACGCCCTTCGTGGGTTGCGGTAATGTCGAGAAGCACGATCTCGTCGGCGCCTTCGCTGGCGTGGCGCGCGGCAAGTTCGGCCGGATCGCCGGCGTCAACGATGTCAACGAACTGGATGCCTTTGACGACACGGCCGGCATCGACGTCGAGACAGGCAATGATGCGCTTTGTCAGCATGCAGCCTCCTTCGGCTGGAAAGCAAGAAAATTGCGAAGGATCTTGAGGCCGGTTTCGCCTGATTTTTCGGGATGGAACTGAACACCAAAGACATTGTCCCGCTCGACGGCGGACGCGAAGGGTTCGATGTAGGTGGTGGAAGCGGCTGTGGCCGGGGTGATGGGGGCGCGGTAGGAGTGCGTGAAGTAAACGAACTCGCCGGGTGCTACCCCTGCCAGGAGATGAGAGCCGTTGAACACATCGAGGGAATTCCAGCCGACGTGCGGGACTTTTTGATGGCCATCGGGAAAGCGCGCGCAGGTTTCTGAAAACTGGCCAAGGCCTGGTTGACGGGGCTCTTCCGTCGAGCCGGCGTAGAGCCACTGCATGCCGACGCAGATGCCCAGGAAGGGAACGCCGCGGGCGATGGCGCTCCGAATTGCGGGGGTGAGCCCGGTAGAGTCGAGGCGCTCAGTAGCGGCGAAGTGGCCTACGCCTGGCAGAACGATGCGCTCGGCATGTTCGGCGAGCGATAGGTCGCCGTCCGTGACGATAGGCTCCGCGCCTAAATGACGCAGAGCCTTGAGCACCGAGGTAAGGTTGCCGGCTTTATAGTCGATGACCGTGACTCTCATCAGAGCAGTCCCTTGGTGGACGGCAGCAGGGTGCCGAGTTGTTTGTCGCGCGAACAGGCTACGCGCAGTGCGCGGGCGAACGCTTTAAAGATGGCTTCGATTTTGTGGTGATTCGATCGGCCATACATCGTTTTGACGTGAACATTGGCGCGGGCGCCGCGGGCAAATCCTTCGAAGAAGTCGGCAACAAGTTCAGTTTGCAGATCGCCCACGAGGCGCGTGCGGACTTTGGTATCGACAGCGAAAGCAGCGCGGCCACTGAGGTCGACCGCGGCGATTGCTAGCGTTTCGTCCATAGGCATAAGGAAGTAGCCGGCACGCAAAATTGCGCGCTTGTCACCGAGGGCGCGGGCGAAGGCTTCTCCGAGGGCGATTCCCACATCTTCTACCGTGTGGTGTTGGTCGACGTCGAGATCGCCATCGCACATCAGCTCAAGATCGAAAGCGCCATGCCGCGTGAACAGCTCCAGCATGTGATCGAAGAAGCGAATGCCGGTGCCAATCTTGTATCGGCCGCCACCTTCGATGGTCAGTGCGAGTGCGATGCGCGTTTCGGTCGTGTTGCGCTCGAAAGCCGCGCTGCGCTTTGTTGTACGAGTTTTGAGGTTTGAACTCTTTGCCTTCTTTCTCATTGAGTCTCGTTTCCGGCTCGCAAGGCGGCCATGGTTTCACTCAGCGCCTCTGCGGCATGGCGCATTTGTTGCCGCGTCCCGATTGTGATGCGCACACAACCGTCGCATCCCGGATCGTTGGAGCGGTCGCGCACCAGCACGTTTGCCGCTCTCATGCGCTGAACGAATCCCGTATGGCGCGGACCGACGTCGACGAGAATAAAGTTGGCGTGGGTCGGCCAGCGACGGACTTGAGCGGCATCGAGAACGGCCTCGAATTCCGAGCGTGCCGAAATAACTTCGTTCACGTACGACTCCAGGTAGGTTGCGTCTTCCAGTGCGGCGGGCAAGCAGGCCAAGGCCAGCGAGTTCACGCTATACGGTGAAAGCACGCGCCGAATCCACTGCATGAGACCGACCGGACCTGCGAGCAATCCCAGACGAAGTCCGGCGAGACCGTAGGCTTTCGAAAACGTCCGGGCCACTACGAGATTCGGAAGCGTGTCGATTTGGTCGAGGACGGATTCGCCGTGAAAATGAAAGTAAGCTTCATCAACGAGGAGAACGGCATGTGAAGCGCGTCGGGCGAGCTCAATGAGTTGAGCACGGGTCGCGACGGAGCCAGAGGGGCTGTTGGGATTGGCAATGGCAATGATCTTCGTGCGCGGAGTGATTGCGGCGAGCAGGCGCTCGTAGGGAAATTGCAGGTCCGCTGCGGCTTGTATGGGGACAACGTGTGCGTCGGTCGCCGACGCATAGACCTCGTACATCGTGTACGTGGGCACGGGCAGAAGCACTTCATCCCCGGATTCGAGGAATGTTTCAAAGAGA
>Ga0181535_10005177_pt1 | contig 14082 bp, 12 predicted proteins | sample PEATcosm2014_Bin_44_FD_119774 | JGI IMG/M metagenome (GOLD analysis project Ga0181535, IMG submission 119774) | Peatland microbial communities from MTU Mesocosm Facility, Houghton, MI, USA - PEATcosm2014_Bin17_30_metaG | ecosystem: Environmental > Terrestrial > Soil > Wetlands > Peat | place...
ATCAGAAATGGGCGTAGTGATTCGAATACTCGTATGGCTCCCTTCATTACCTCCGACTCTGCGCCCTCCACGTCGACCTTCACAACTTCAGGTGGAGGGTTTAACGCTGCAAAGTCGTCTAGGGTCGTGCAGCGAACAGACACGGCTCCAGCCGCGGATGATTCGGACGAGCGCACGTGGGCATTACCATGCGGTCTTTCACCTCCCGCGGGGCTCAGTAGGAGCCGTCCAGTGTGGGAAAAGACTGCCGCGCGCTCGAGTCGAATCCGGTCCACGAGACCATTGAGCCTTGCGTGCATTAGAAGTGTTTCCGCGTTTGAATCGTCCGGTTCGAACGCAATCGAGTTGGCACCGAGCCGCGCGGCCAGCATGCTGTAATATCCGAAATTTGCACCAACATCGAAGAAAGTCACACCGGGACGGCAGAGCCTCTCGATTGCCTCGTGCACTTCGACCTCGTACTCTCCTTCCAAGAATGCGTGCTCCCAGCGTGGATTAACCTCCAAGACGAGATCTTTGCCTGGTCCGGATTGAACCTTCATCCTTATTCGACGGGACGATGGTACCAGCAAGAAACTTGCATTCCTCAGCGACCTCGATAAAACCCGGACGTTGTATAGGTACCGGAGCAACGAAGACTTACGTAGCGTAAGCCAGAGCTTGTCCCTCACAGGTCCGACACCTCATAAAATCGCCGCCACCAGTTTTCCGTCGACATTAAATCAATCAGTCTCGGACGGACGAATTCTTCGACAGATTGCCGATACAAATTCGGGGCGCGCAAGACTTGACGCGCAGCTGCGGCGAAATGATCAATTGACGATGGATCCGAAATCAAGAGGCCGTTGAGCGGAGGCTCGTTGAGAAATGCGCGACTTGCCCCGCCAGGCGATGCGATTGCCGGAGTCCCGCATGCCAATGATTCCGCGACGACATATCCAAAAGGTTCATAGAATGACGGACAAACGGAGAAACTGGCTGCGTTATAGAGGATTGGCAATTCTTTCCATGTCACATTTCGACGAAGAAGGACTCGAGAATTGTTTTCAAAATCTTTAGGAACCTCTCCACGGACTGCGAGAATCCAACGTACGTCGGGGAGTGCGGCGATCAAGGCACGCACAGCGGCAAAATTCTTCATCGGCGAGATGTTCCCTACAAATAATCCAATTGGCCCAATCTCCGGAAGGCCAAGGTGGTTGCGGCACTGCCCAGCATCGATAGGACGGAAGTGCGTGGAATCGAGGGGAAGCCAGATTACTGTGCCATCGTGCCCGAAGAAACGAAAAACTTCCTCCCGGGTCTGGTCCGAGTTGCACAGGACGATTTTTTTTCGGCCGCCCAGATTCTCGAGAACACTCGAACACCACCACTTCAAGTAGAGGTAGCCACGGTGTGAAATAAAGGGTCGGATCGCTTCTGCTTGACCCCGGTATGTTCCGTGATACATGTGAATCCGCTTCGCGTCTGCAGCGAACGGCGCCGGTGCGCACCATCCTAAATCTCCGTTCGAGATTACTGCGGCCACATCCGCGCCCATGCTTTTTCTAGCCTTCGTTGCGACGAAATAACCAAGCAAATTGCTCTCGATGTAGCGGCCGATTTTCGATTTCGGCGACGCGATCCAGGGCGGGACTGAATTCTCTCGATGAAACACTTCCGGAGCATAGCCTCTCTCCGTTAGGCCTTTTGCGAGCTCTCGAACAAAATGTTCCACGCCTCCCGGCATTGTCGGATCCTCGCCAGTTAGAATGAGAATCTTCCGCGACATCAGATTCGTTCCACAATCACGAGCGAATGGACCTCTTCAATGATCCTCCAATTAGGCAGCCTTCCATCGCGGAAAAGCGAGTTAACCACCTTGACGGGGCCATCACCTTTCTTTGGCCATCCGTTCTCGAAAATGCGGGCGTCGTGAAACGCAACCCGACCGCCGGGTTGGACGAAGCGATGCCATTCTCTCCAGTCACTCAATACACCTTCTTCCGTGTGATCGCCGTCCACGAAAAGGAAATCAATAGGTTTATCCCAGCCACTGGCGGCGTCGAAGCTGAATTGTTCGATCCAAGTTACTTTGGACCTAGCGCAGCAAGAGACCGTGGTCCTGGCAGCCCGCCTTTGAGCGTTGAGCCAACGGAAACGACTGAGGTGAAACGGATCTATGAGATACAGTGTTCCATCGACAGCCATGACCTCGCGAAGCGCTAGCGCTGAAGCGCCTTCCGCTACTCCGATTTCTACAATGCAATGACAATCACGAGCACTACGTTGTAGAGCGTCGTGCTCCAGCCTTGTATGTTGCGCGAAGATAGGCCGCAAGCGAGCCCATGCGAAAAGCGGGTGGCGCAACCTCTTGAGCCTCTGACCCCCACGAAGAGGTTCCGGAGAATCCATAAACGGGCGGAACACGATTTCTCCAAGTTTGGCCACTAATTTCACTCGGTTCTTGTCGGTTTATTCTTCGGACGCGCCAGAACCCAACCATGATGGTCGGGCCCTTGGTCAAAAGACTCCCGCTCTATGTAGTAATCCTGTGAAGTGAGCAGGTCTCGCAGTACACCCATGGTTTCGTGAACTTCGATGAAGAGAGTCGGTCCAAATCTAACCAGAGTATTCGCAGCACCTCTGAGTGCCTCGATTTCACCGCCTTCGATGTCTATCTTGATCCAGTCCACCCGGATAAGTGCCTGTTGTGCGACCATATCATCGACACGGATCGCTTCCACTGTTTCGCTGATTTGGCTTTCATCAACTCCATGCCATACCGGCTGCTCGCCTTTGTGCCAGCCAATCCTGTCTGACCGGGACCATGCCGCGTTCGGAATGATCGTACAATTAGTGAGCCCGTTCAAAACCACGTTGCGCTCAAGTTGTTGCCGATTTGCGATGTCCGGCTCCATCGCCACGACCCTACCGTGAGCACCCACAGCCTGCGCGGCTAGAATCGTGTAGGGCCCAATGTATGCTCCGATGTCTACGAAAACGTTGTCGGTTTCTGGAGTAACCCACCCAATCGGTTCATAGTCAGGTAGCCGCATCATGCATTCCATCGCCGACTCGTCTTCGGGAGAAAACCAAGCCGCCAAGAACGGGCTCCACAGCACAGTCTTTCGCATCGAGAATGGAAAGCGGTACCAATGCCAGCGGCTTTGAAGCCACCCCTGGCTTGGCATCCTACACATGCTCCGAATAATCCCGTAGATCAGCTTATTGAAATAGAGCTGCGCGGAAACGATCGCACTTCGCCCCCTGACCTCGAGAAAGGACCGCGAAGCTCTCGGAGGGATCTTGCCAATAGTGTTTGCCATCCTTGGTAGAGTAAACCAGCTCTTGCAGGAAATGAAGTCGTCCTGTTCTTTCCCTAATGGTCCAGACGGTTCATAATACATATCTTTACTTGTCGATTGCAGTGCAGAGTGACGCGGAACTAGTGTCCATGTGTTGAGGAAGCTGCAAAATTAGCAGCCTTCCAAATGTAAGGATGAGATTATGAGCGATAACCACGTCCAGTTACCGCGAATGTTAATTGTTTGGAACTGGCTGCCCTGTAACCACTCAGGTGCCGGCATTTTGATGCGGCGCCTATTTGCCGAATACCCGCCTGACCGGCTCTGGGCGCTGACGAACAACCAGACTAAGCGAATTGCGAGATCGTTCGATGCTGTTCCGTCGTCGGAACGGCAAACGTCCGTACTCGAAGTCCAAATTCACCGCCGATGGATCGGCGCCCTCGCGTCGCTACTGAACTACATGCTCATTCCGTGGACGGTATGGCGTGGCGTCGGACTCGTGCGCAAGCGGCGGATCGAGTCACTTTTTACTGTATCGTGGGACCATTTTACAATCGCAGCGTACTTTATCCATAAGATCTCAGGTGTCCCGATATATCTGTACGTCATGGACGACCCGGCTGGCGCGCGACAGGCCGATGGATCTCAACCTTTGTTGTACCGTCTGCTGATGCCGCGCCTATTGCGCGCCTGCAAACGCGTTTGGGGAGTGAGTGCCGGGATGTGCGAGCACTTCGCACAGACCTATGGTGTGAAATGTTGGCCGTTGCTTCCCCTTTTGGATCTCGACGAATTCCAGAAGGGCAGCAGTCCGATGACCGATCGATCGAATGGCTCATTCCACATCGTTTTTACCGGATCAATCTACAGCGCCCAGGTGGACGCGGTACGCCGACTGGTTCGTGTGGTCAACGAAGATTTTGACCTAGACGGGCACCCGAAGATCAACGTGCGATTGACCCTCTACACGCTCGCATCGGCCCGTGCGCTGGAACAAATGGGGCTGAGTGGCAGAAATGTACATCAGGATGCGGTAGAGCACCAAGACATCGCAGGTGTTTTGTTTGAAGCGGACGCGGCGTTCCTGCCCCTCTCGTTCGAGCCGGACATGCGCCATGTGGTCGAAACATCCCTACCAAGCAAGATCGCCGAGTATCTGGCGGCAGGCCTGCCGATTCTCGTTCATGCGCCGCCGAGTTCAACGGTTGCGAGGTACTGTCGCGAGCAGAACTGCGGGCTCGTGGTAGATGAACCGAGCGAGACCTTACTTCGCAGCGCTCTGATGCGCTTGAGTACCGATAGTGCGTTACGGGCTGCACTCTCGGCGACCGCGTTCGAGACTGCGCGGAAAAACCACGATGCCCGCCGGATTGCGCCGGACTTTTTGCGACAGCTCAACTCCCTTGGCACTTGAAATGTTTATTCGACTGATTATCGGCAATGGGCTCCGGAGGATAATCGGCAAAGACCGCTATATACGCTTACGAAATGGCTATCGAGCGGAGCATGCGTACCTTCGCAAGGTCCGGGGCGTTATCCATATTGGAGCAAATTCGGGGCAAGAGCGTGATCTTTACGCTGCGTTTGGCCTCTACGTTGCGTGGATCGAAGCGATTCCCGAGATTTTTGAAACATTGAGACTCAGCATCTCCGAATTTCCAGAGCAGCACGCCTATAACTATCTAATTGCGGACGACGATGGGAAGGCATACAAACTTCACATTGCCGACAATAACGGAGCCTCCTCATCAATACTCGATCTTGCTAGACACTCAGAGATGTATCCGCAGATAACCTACGAGGATGCCATTATTCTGAAGGGTGCGACTTTACCCTCAGTGTTGGCCGCAGAACAACTCGACATCCTGCGATTTGATGCTCTGGTTCTTGATACACAGGGTTCTGAGCTGAAAATTCTGAAGGGGGCAGCGAGCCTTCTTTCGAATTTCAAATTCGTAAAGGTCGAAGTTCTTGAGTTTGAGTCGTACAAAGATTGTTGCCAGATCGGCGAACTCTCTGCCTTTATGGTCCTAAACGGGTTCCGCGAGTCCAATCGCTTTCCCATCACTCACACACCCGGTGTAGGTACCTACTTCGACGTTCTCTATGAACGGATCCGCCGCTGAAGGACGGCGCTTACGACGACTATGGTGCCGGAACCGCGTTCTGATTTGATATGATTTCTTCCAAAATCGAATCTATACTGCGCGAAATGTACCACGCGGGGAAATGGCGCCGAAGTTTTCGGACGTCGGAGATATAGCAGATGTGGTCTCCCTTGCGCGCTTCGTCGCGATATTCCCATTGCACTCTCTTCTCGGCGATCTGTTCAATGCAGTCAAACGCCTCCAGAATAGACACGCTATTGTCTCTCCCGCCTCCAATGTTGTACACCTCGCCCGGCCTGGGATTGAGGAAAAACTCCTCGACGGCTCGCACGACATCGAAGCTATGAATATTGTCGCGAACCTGTTTTCCTTTGTAGCCAAAGACGGTGTACGTCTCGCCCGCCATGGCCACCTTGACAAGATAAGATAGGAAGCCGTGCAGTTGTACGCCGGAATGATTGCGTCCAGTTAGGCAGCCACCGCGGAACACGCCCACATTGAGACCGAAATAGCGTCCGTATTCCTGCGCTAGGACGTCTGCTGCAACTTTCGAGGCGCCAAAAATCGAATGCGTGGTGCGATCAATCCTGCACTCCTCGCTGATGCCGTACCAGTCGTCGGGATCGGAATATTCGTAGCGTTTGGGCAACTCCTGCAGGGACTTCTCATTCGGAGCGTCACCGTAGACTTTGTTTGTACTTAGAAAGACAACGCGAGCATCAGGACAAAACTGGCGGGTTGCTTCCAGGAGATTGGCGGTACCCATTGCGTTTACTTCAAAATCGACCAGCGGGATTTCTTTGGCTTTGTCATGGGAGGGTTGAGCGGCGCAATGGAGAATTGCATCGAAGCGAAACTCTCGAAAGAGTGCGAAAATTCGCTCTCGGTCCCGAATATCTAGGTCACGATGTTCGAATCGCGATGTGGATTTCTTCAAGCGTTCGAGGTTCCACGTCGTGTCACCCGCGGTTCCGAAAAAAACACGCCGCATGTTGTTATCTACACCGATAACTTGATGGTGTTGGCGATCGAAATGCTCCACGGCCTCTGAGCCAATCAACCCGCTACTGCCAGTAACCAGGATCTTCCAAGTAGGCATCTGCGTGCGTTATCCCGAGTTGCAAAGACTTTCCCAGACCGCGCCGTTCTTCGCTGCAGTACTCACCAAAATATTAGCATAACCCGAAGCTCCGTCATCTTAGCCGATCCTCGCACTTAGAGAGGCCAGCCGCTCACGCGGGACCGCAACGAAGTTCCCATCATACTGACTCGCCGTTGCGTCGATTTCTTCGAGTCTGGCGTCAGGTAGGGGACGGAACCACCGATAGTCGTTACTTGCCAAGTATCTAATGATGTCGCGTGCCGCATAACCCCAAGGCCGAGTACGGATGTCGTAGACCTCGGCAAGAATGACCGGTCGCGGATAATTCGCGAGCAGTCGCGATGCCCCTCTCAAGACGGATAGCTCTGCTCCTTCGACGTCCAATTTTACGAAATCGACTTTCTCAATCTCATGCTCCCGAAGCACATCGTCCAGCCGTTCGATGCGCACGTGAATGGTTGCGGTTGGCTCGAACACTTCGGGCTTCCGCAAACTGTTGCAGCCAGTCTGACCTCCGCACACGATATACAGCTCCGCATCTCCCGCTGCCTCGCCGAGAGCACGGCCCTCGAGCGTGACATTCCTGCAGCAGTTGATTCGCAAATGCAGGCGGAGCTTCTTCCTCTCCCTTGGTGACGCTTCGACGGCAATAACTTTTCCTTTGGATCCCACCTTTTGAGAAGCAAGCAATGTGTAAAACCCATGATGCGCGCCGATATCCAGAACCGTCATACCCGGCGAAAGGTAGCATTCCACGAACGAGCGTTCTATGTTCTCGAATCCACCTTGAAGCATCGCCACGCCGACGAAATCGTTTCGCGCCAGCCACCATGCACCGAACGGTAATCGAATGGGGATCGGGATTCCAGGGAATGCTCGCACCCAGTGAAAGAAAATCGATCGGGCCTTCTCCCGTCCAGACTTCTGTAAGAAGCGTCGCATGCGGCTCTGCCCGCGCTGCGCCCGGATTATGCCACGCGAATTCATTTCCGTTCGTCCGATTCGGATAGAACCGAGAACTCTTCGGGAATATTTAGCAATCCCGCCCATTCATCGCTTGGATGTGTGACGGGCTCTGTCACGACAAGCATTTCCGGCACGCACTGCCAATCATCGAGCAGACCGTGCTCATCAAAAAGGCTCACGCGCCAAACATACGGGCCCGGGCGGAGTGGCAACGACGGTAACTCATGAACGAAAGTGTGAGTGCCCGGCGGCAGCTCCAGATTCCTCACAGCCGTTCCCCACACTAGGTTGCGGTCGATGTTATAAAGCGCGATGCCATGTTGCCCGATTCTGAGCGGCACGTTCAGCACCACTTCAAACGCAAGTCTCACTCGACCGGTCGACTCGAGAACACACGAAGAGTTGGACGAAGACCCGAGAATCGCCCAGTGCGTAAACCGGGCCTTCGCAGCTCTTAAGTTTCCATTCCTGTGAGCTAATTGTCGCCCGGACGACATCTCCGATTCGTAGGCACCTACGATGTGGTTGGCGGGACCAGCCTCGCGGATTTGGCCACCGTCGATCCAAAAAACGCGCTCGCAGAGCCGCCGAATCTGGTTCATCTGGTGGCTCACGAAAACGATTGTGCGACCGCTCTGCGACACCTCGTGCATCTTGCCGAGGCACTTCTTTTGGAACGAAAGGTCGCCGACCGCCAGCACCTCATCGACGAGCAAGATTTCGGGTTCTAGATGGGCTGCAACAGCAAACGCGAGTCTCATCTGCATGCCAGTACTGAAATGCTTCAAGGGTGTGTCAATGAATCGTTCGACGCCCGCGAAGGAGACAATTTCATCAAATTTACGGCTAATCTCCGATTTCCGCATCCCCAGTATTGCGCCGCTCAAATAGGCGTTCTCGCGACCCGTGAGTTCGGGATGAAAACCGGTACCGACTTCCAACAGACTGCCGACGCGGCCTTGGATTTCTGCGTAGCCAGTTGTCGGGCGAGTGATCCGGGAAAGGATCTTCAGGAGCGTTGTCTTGCCTGCGCCGTTTCTCCCGATGAGTCCTAGAACTTCGCCTTGTCGAATATCCAGACTCACGTCCTTGAGCGCCCAGAGATAATCCGGCGCAGACCGTCTCATCAATTGGAACGGTATTTTGATCGCCCGTGCAAGGACGTCACGAAGCGCCAGATATCGTTCGCGTTCGCCGACGCGATATCGCTTGCCAAGGCCTTCCGCGTGTATCACAGTCGAACTCATCGGTTAGACCACGTCCGCCACTATCGTTTCCATTTTCTGAAAATACGCCACGCCGCTCACGAGAACCACGATGACTACTCCAAGAGAAACGAAAAGCAGTCGCCCGGGCGCCTGCCCGCGTCCCGTAAGCGTCCAGCGAAACCCGTCAATGACGCCCGCCATAGGATTCAACCCGTACAGCCAGCGCCATTTCGCCGGCACGAGCGACGTCGGATAAGCCACAGGCGAAGCAAACATCCAAAATTGCACAAGAAACGGCAATACGTACCGCACATCACGATAAATCGCATTCAGAGCCGCGAGCCACAATCCGACGCCCAGCGCTGTCAGCACCGCCAGGAGGAGAAAGACAGGAAGCCACAATATCGCAACCCCTGGGCGGATTCCGTAGTAAATCATTAGGACCACAAACATTAGGAACGAAATGCCGAAATCGACCAAGCCGGAACAGACCGATGAAAGTGGTAATGACAGCCGGGGGAAATAGACCTTGGTGATCAGACGCTGGTTGTCAACAATCGTGTTCGTCGTGTTTTGCAACGCCGCTGAGAAATACATCCACGGTAGCAGGGCGCTATAGTAAAAGATGGGATAAGGCAGGCCTTCAGAAGGGATGTGCGCTAGCCTTCCGAAGAACAGACTGAAAACAAGCATCGTCAGGAAAGGCTGCAGCACGGCCCAAGCGGCGCCGATAGCCGTCTGCTTGTATCTAATCTTAATGTCGCGCCACACAAAGAAATATACCAGCTCGCGAAAATCCCACAGTTCAGCGAACGGTACCGCCCACCAGCGAGTCGGCGGTGTGATGCGCATCACGGGAACAGCCGGCTGCGCCAGCGTAGTGGGCTTACTGGCGGCGCTCATTGCGACGGCCTGGGGTCGGCGGGTTGCGCGGACTTGAGACGATCGAGATCCTGTTGCTCAATTTGCCACATCAGTTGCTTCCGCCCAGTGAGATAGGATCCGAGCGTCCGCGCGGCCTTTACCGGAACGACAGCCACCTGGTTGTAAGCGGCTTCATGCCAGAGAATCGGACCCCGCGCAGGTATCAGGTGCGTACCCCACTGAAAGACCAGCCCCAGATTCCAGATGATCAAAGCGGTGGTGAAGGCTGCGGCTAAAATCTCCGCGCGCTGTTCTTGCATCGCTTCAGCGATCGAATTGAAGAACGCAGCCAGGCCTAAAATAAATAGCGGCGTCACCGAAACGAAAAACCGATTGCCGAACGAGGAAACTCCCGCCCAGTCTTCGTAACATCCGATGGCGTAAAGATAGAACGCGAACGCCAGCACGCAATACGCGCTCAGCGCGCGATCGTGATTTGCCAGCAGCACCAGCCCAATCACCGCGAGCAGCGCTACCGGCGTCCAGCTGAAAAGGCCGTGCTCGGAAGAAAAACACACCTTGAGAAATGCGGGCGAAGTGAAATCCCAATGCGGGCCGTACCCGAATTCCAAATAATTGCCGTAAATGATTTTTTTCACGACGAGCGTGGGCAGGAAAACCACAAAAGTCGCCAATGTAAAGAGAACGTTTTGAAGAAACAGGCGCCAGACGGACGACATTTGCCGCGAGTGGATATCCTGCCAGTAGTGGGCCAGCGATTCGGCGAGCGGCACCACCAATAAAACCCCGCAAATGTAATAGACGTCCATCATCAGGCCGGAAATCAAACCGAGAACGAGCCATTGCGTCCAGCTGCGGTCCGCGCGCGTGCGATCCCAATACCAGAAGAACAGCGCCGTTGCGAAAGCGGATTGCGCGTGAGACCACGAGGGATTGAAATACATATACACCGGCAGGGAACTCGCGAACCAGATGCCCAGGCAGCCCAGGAAAGACCAGCGCGCCGGTAAATATTTTTTGGCCAGCTGAAAGGAAAGCAGAATTGCCAGGAAGCCGTAGAAGGCGGTGGCGATGACCACGGCGAAGACGTACGGAAAAGAAAATCCGTCCGCGGGAATGTGCCCGCGGAAGAGATGATTGATTTTGACGGCAGCGTGAGCCGCCAACAAAAAAGGAGCCCACAGCATCGCTGGGCCAATCGAGAAATGATTGTCCAGGTGGCCGTTGTAGGTGAACTCCTCAGGCAACAGCCGGTTCTGCTCGTCCACGCGCCCCATGCGGAAGCTGGAATTCGCCCGCAGCCAATCCTGTCGAAAGTCGAGGTCGTGCTGGATCAGCAGCGCGCGCGCGAAGGCGTAGTAACCCACGCCGTCGCCACGCACCCACGGATTCACTAGGGGAAGCGTGCAGATAAAGATAAGCGAGAGAATCTTTTCGTATTTGAAATTCGTGAACAAATTAGCGCGCGTCACCTCGACCCGCCGCGACGCATGCCGATTTCCTGGCCCCGGTGTTCGGCACGCGCGTTAGGATCCTCGATTCGCATCGAGCGCGTCGTCGTTCGCGGGCCGTCGCGTCGGCGCCGAGCCATCTTCCTTGCGGAATATCGCGATCAGGGAAAGAGGCGGAAGCGGAAGCCACGGATCGAGCACGCGAAATAGCGGTGTCAGCAAGTTCAATAAACGAATCTGGGCCAGGCCGAAGGTCCTGCGGCGCAGAATTTTCCCGTTCAGCCACCAGGCGATCACTCCGGTGCGGTTGAATTTCAGTACACGCTCGACTTTGAAACCGGCGGAGTGCCCCACTGCGACCAACTGTCGCCCGGTGTAGCGGCGGCAATGCCCAAGTACTTCGTCCAAGGTGCCGTACAGCTGGGGGCCGCTCGGGACCAGCACGACCGCGGTTCCACCACTTTCCAGCGCTTTGTAAACGTTGAGCAACGCGCCCGCATCATCGGTGAGATGCTCGAGCACGTTCAGGAAAATCACTGTGTCGAATGATTGCTCGGTGGGGAACGAGGCGGCATCGGTGGCGTCCACACGCGCGATGCGCAGGTAAGGGCGATTGTTGCGCAGCCTTTCGAGCGTGCCGAGATATTCCGGATTGAGGTCCGTTGCCCAATAAACGTTGCGGGGAACCAAGTGCATGGTGAGATTGCCGATTCCGGCGCCGATTTCCAGCACGCGGCTTCCCAGGTACGGGCGGATCACGTCCGCCATCCAGCGCGAAAAGCGTGGCGCGCGATTCAGGCGCAGCAGAATTTCTCCGCCGTGTCCGTCCGCGGCGTAAATTTTATCGGAAGCGGCGTAGCGGAAAATGGCCCAAAGCGCGCGTACACCATCCTTCCAATTGATCTTCTTGCCTTCGGCGTAAGTTCTGCCCGAGTAGCTGATGGGCACTTCAAAAATCCGGCTGCCGCGCTTGGCCAGTTTGATGGCCAGCTCGGGTTCCACATCGAAGGTGGAGCTTTGCAGCGGGATGCTCTTGATCAAATCCGCGCGCATCATTTTGTAGCAGGTTTCCATGTCGGTGAGGTTTAGGTCGCAAACCAGATCGCACAGCAATGTGAGGAACTTGTTGCCGAGCTCGTGGCGGAAGAAAAGCGCGCGTTTGTAGCCGCCGGGCATGAAGCGCGAGCCAAACACGGCATCCGCGTCTTCATAAAGGAACAGGTCCACCATTTGCAGCAGGTCGCGCGGATGATATTCCAGGTCCGCGTCATGAATAACAACCAGATGCGTATCCACGTGAGCGAGCGCGGTGCGAATGGCTGCGCCCTTTCCCTGATTTTTTTCGTGGCGCAGAAAGATCCAGTTGAATTTCTTGAAATTTTGGCTGGATTCCAGATGCGCTTGAAAGCGGTGAATGGCTTCGGCGGTCCCGTCTTTGGAGCAATCGTCCACAACGATCACGGTGATCGCTTGCAGGCGCGGCGATTCGTCCAGGACCGCGAGCGACTCCAGGCTCGCCTCGATCAAGTATTGCTCGTTGTAGGCCGGGACGAGAACGGAGAGCGTGGTGCTGGTGCGATTTTTTTCGGCAGCGTCCTTGGGCGGCACGGAGATTCCCCCAACCAACCGGGGGCTGGCAGCGGCGACGTCGTTGGCTGTTGGCGTGGTGCTCATGGTTCCCAAATTCCGTGTGTGCGCGGAAAGTTGTTGGAAGCGCGCGGGTGGGTGGCGCGCAACATCAATCCGCGGATAACCCAGCGACGGCGCGGCCTTCTGCGGCGCCGGCCGTCACGCTCTCGGCCTTGGCTGCTTCCTGTTTGTCGCGGAAGTAAGCGATCACGCCGTCCACGATATCGTTCAGAGGAATCGAAGGGCTGAAACCGGTGAGCCCCTGCAGTTTTTCCAGGGCTGGGACGCGGCGCGGCATGTCTTCGAATCCCGGTTCGTACGCCTGATCGTAGGGAACATGCGTAATCGTTGATTTGCTTCCGCTGCGCAGCTTCACCAGATGCGCGAGATGTTCGATGGAGACTTCCTCGGTGCTACCGATGTTGATGACCTCGCCTACGGCTTGCGGATTGCCGATCAGATGCAGCACGGCTTGCACACAGTCACGAACGTCACAGAAGCAGCGCGACTGCTGGCCCGTGCCGTACACGGTGATCGGCTCGCCGGCGAGGGCCTGGCGCACAAAATTGGGAAGCACCATGCCGTAACGGCCTGTCTGGCGGGGTCCGACTGTGTTGAAAAAACGCGCGACAATTACCGGCAGTTTTTTCTCTTTCCAGAAAGAGAGCGCGAGGAATTCGTCGAGAGCTTTGGACGCAGCATAGCTCCAGCGTCCTTTGCTGGTGGGACCCAGAACGAGATCGGAATCCTCGTGGAAAGGGACTTTATCGCTCTTGCCGTAAACTTCGGAGGTGGACGCGGTGAACACCAGTTTCCTTTTCTTGGAAGCCGCATCGAGTACGTTCTGCGTGCCGTGCACGTTGGTTTCAATCGTGCGCACGGGGCTTTCGACGATCAGGCGCACGCCCACGGCGGCCGCGAGATGAAAAATCATATCGGATTCATCCACCAGCTCGGCCAGCAAGTGCTTATTCATGATCGAGTCGAAAACGTAATGAAAGCGCGAGTTGGTCTTGAGATGGCGGATATTCTCCACGCTACCGGTGGAAAGATCATCCAGAACGAATACTTCGTCACCGCGATTCAACAACGCTTCCGATAAATGAGAACCGATGAAGCCGGCGCCGCCGGTTATAAGGTAACGCACGATTACACCTCTAGGTGGAAGGTCCGTGTGATTCGTCGGACTCCGTTGGGAATCTGGGCTTCTTTGCAACATCTTCGCCGTAACCGTACCCGTACGCGTACGGATAGTATCGATACGAATAATAATAATCTGGGGCGGTGGAATCGACGGCGTTGAGAATAACGCCGAGTAGACGGCATTTTACCGCCGCGAGGAGATCCCGCGTTCGCGTAAAGGCCTCTTTGGGTGTTTCACCGCTGCGCACTACGAGCAGAACGCCGTCCGTGAGAGCGGACAGAATTACAGCATCGGTCGCC
>Ga0181535_10005180_pt1 | contig 14079 bp, 10 predicted proteins | sample PEATcosm2014_Bin_44_FD_119774 | JGI IMG/M metagenome (GOLD analysis project Ga0181535, IMG submission 119774) | Peatland microbial communities from MTU Mesocosm Facility, Houghton, MI, USA - PEATcosm2014_Bin17_30_metaG | ecosystem: Environmental > Terrestrial > Soil > Wetlands > Peat | place...
CCAATGCCGTAGATATTCTGCGTTGCCACCACGGTGTTGCCGTTCAGGAGTTGCACTGCACCCAGGCGCAATCCGGGCGCTTGCGGGTTAAAGGTAATGCTCACGGTACAGATAGGGCCAGCGCAGATGCTGCTGTTGGGCTGGAACTCCTGGGTGATGACTCCCTCGGTGAGAGCCTGAGCCTGGGTGACGGTTGCCGACCCGACGTTGATGTTCACCGAGAACGTGCTGTTGCACGGCGCGGGTCCGGACCCTCCGGGGCAGACGTCGGCCGTGGCGAAGTTCCCCGGCGCGAAACTCGCGCTCACATTCAGCGCCGAGTTCATGGTCACGGTACAGGTTGGGTTCGATGCCGAACTCGCGCACGCGCCGCCCCAGCTCACGAATGTCGATCCGCCACTCGCATTCGCCGTCAGCGTGACCTGCGCCCCGTTTGCATAATTGCCCAAACATGCTCCCGTCACGCTGCCGCTTGATTCGCTGCAGCTGATCGCGCTGATATTGTCCGTCACCGAACCGCTGCCCGCGCCTCCTTCTGTCACCGTCAGCAAGTACTCGGTGCCGTATGCCAAACTCGTGCCGGTGAGGCTGGCGGCTTGCGCCGAAGTGTTATTCAGAGAGTTGTCGTTAAATACGGCCGAGCCGGTCAACGTAAACGGGGAGTTGCCGGTGTCCAAGCCGCTCGTTAAAGGATTGAAGTCGACCTTCAGGGTACAGTCCGCCGCCGGCATGAGCGAGAAGGCGGAGGTGCAGAGGGCTGGGGTGGTCGGAGTGGAATCGAGATAGAAACTGGGATTGTTGATAGCCAATCCCGGGCCGATCGAATTCAAGGACTGATTCCCAATGTTCTGAAATACGAGATATTTTGGACTGTCGCCGCTTTGGTTTGCCACGGACGATTCGGAAAAGTTCAAACCGGCGAATTGCTGAAGGATCGCGTCCACCCTATTCAGGCCATAATCTGCTATGTAGGCGTCGCCGCTGGAATCAACCGCCACGCCAAAAGGCACGAAGTTGGAGCCTAGTGAGAGTTCACTCGCGTTGGCCACAACGATTTGGCAGCTTGTGAGGATGCAGCCGGCCGGAAACTCTACCACTTCCTGGAGACCGCTATCGGCGACGTAGAGATCGCCCGCAGCATCCAGTGCGACGCTTCGCGGGCTTATCCATCCGCTGCCCACCGTGGTTGGTGTGCTTCCGCCAGCCGGGATCTCGAGGACCTCCGGGTCGCCGTAGTCGGCAATGTACACATCGCCCGCAAGATCCACCGCCAGGCCGCCCGGCTCGAATGTGCTTCCGCCAGGGTTGTAAACAACGATCTGCGATCCCGGATTAGTGACGGGGACCTCTACGACCTCCCTCAGGGACTGATCGCCGATAAATACGTCGCCTGCCGCATCCACAGTTACCGCCGTCGCGGCTGAAAGAGTCCCCACCGATAGCTGGCAAGACTGCTGCGAGCAGCCGACAGGAATTTCGGTCACGGAGGGCCCATACTGCCCGACAAAGACATCGCCGGCCCCATCGACTGCCACGCTCTCCGGAAAGTTCAGCCCATTCCCCACCGTGCTCGCGGTGTTGCCCACCAGTTTCATCACATTCCCGCCGCCGGTGTTGGCGACGAAGATGTCGCCCGCAGCATCGACCGCTACCCCCTCCGGAACCGACACGGGTAAGTTGCCTTGAACGAACGTTATCAGCGGGCTGAACGCACCCAGAGGCGCCTCGCCAGTCCCGTAGATCAATGTCGTCGACAAAGGGGTCGTGCTGTTGGTGCTGCTGAAGAGCTCCACCGCTCCCTCGCGCAATCCGGGCGCTTGCGGTGTGAATGTGACGGTGACCGTGCAGGTGCCCGGCCCTGTGACTATCCCAGAGCATGTGTTGCCGCTGACCAGCGAAAAATCGAGGCCTTGTGCGCCTTGTGTGACCACCACTGGCGTGCCAAAATCGGTGGTCGTCGAAATGTTGTAGGTCAGCGCTTGAGTGTTGGTGCACGGTGCCGGACTGGTTTGCCCCGACGGGCACACGTTAATGCCGCCGAAATTCTGCGGGGGGCCCCATATCCATGTGTCGTTGTCGCCCGGAAATCCGATATCGAACCCGCCAAACAAGACTACCTGTTGTTGCGCCGCATCGTAGGCGAGGCCGTTGGGAACATCGCGCGCGGACGGAGGGCCCGAGGCGCCCGCCGCAGCCCAATTGCTCCCGGTCCAAACATAGGTGTCATCTAAGAAGGACCTGCCGTCGTACCCGCCGAACATGAATACCTGACCGAGCGCGGCATCGTAATCCATACCCTGGTCATACCGCCCGTCCGGGATAGTCGAAGGATAGACCTCGCTCCAACTGCTCCCGTTCCAAAGCCAGGTGTCGTACAAATACCCCCCATTTTCCCCGCCACCCCCGCCCGCGGATATGCCGCCGTCGTATCCGCCGAACATCACCACCTGTTGGTGCACCGGGTCGTAAGCCATGCCCTGGCCATAACGCTGCCCGGGGCCGCTGGCGCCTTGGGTCCAGGAACTCCCATTCCAAATCCAGGTATCGCTCTTGACGCCGCCGGGGCCGTCTCCTCCGAACAGAACGATGCTTTGGGTGGCCGCATCGTAGACCATGGTCGCGCTATAACGCGCCGAAGGGCCTCCTGCTGCTTGGGTCCAGGTGCTTCCGTTCCACACCCACGTATCGCCGTAAGTGATCGGATCGCCGCTGCTGGGGTCTACGCTGTATCCGCCGAACAGCACCACCTGACCGGTTGCCGCATCGTAAGCCATCGCTGCGGAAGAACGCGGGGACGGGCTGTTGGACGGATTCGAGGGAGTCACATTTGTCCAGGTGTTCCCGTTCCAAGTCCACGTCTCGCTCAGGAATTGGGTGTTGTTGACCTGTCCCCCAAACATGACCACATTCTTCTGCGCCGCGTCGTAACTCATGGACTGGCTGAAGCGCCCAGAAGGACTATTCGCAGGCAGTTGCTGATACCAATTCGCCGCCGGGGTCTGTGCCTGTGCTGAGACACAAAAAGAGCCGAGCAACGCCAACGCCGCTACAAACGAGACAGCACGACGTTCCCGCGCGTCGCTCCGCTCCGACATTCCGAGTGGAGAGCTGCATTTCCGATCGCGGGAATTCTTAGAGGCGGCGGATGGGACTGCGAGACACGCATTGGTGGCGGAGCCAGCACGCTGGTTCAACATGTTTGAGAACTCCTGGGGAATCGGAGCTGCGGTGAATAGGCAACTGTCCGACGCGGAACTTTGAGATCAAAGCCGCGCAAAAAAAGCACAGTCGTCTCAAGCGGGGACAGGACACGACTGAGTTAAATCAGAATTAGAGTCTTTCCCTGTCTGCTGCCGTTGGTGTTCGCACTCTGCTTGTTGGCTCGTTCGGCCACTTTGGTATCTACAAATATCGGCGATCCAGCAGCAAAAGCGTGACGATTATGGCGTAGTGTAGCGCGTGAATCTGCTTTTGAAAAGTTAAGATTGCAGCGCGACGATTTTACGTAGGTAACTGGAAGTGGTTACCTCTCCCGCCGAAACTACCGGGAGAAGGTTAATCGAGGTCTATTGGCGGTCGACTGCAACCGCTGCGAATGCATCAATCGATCTTAGAAATTTTCCCGCGCGATTTCGCCGCGTTTTCAACGGCCTTAGTGGACTACGCCCACATCGCGAGCCGGCCAGTAGACGAAGACGGCCTTCCCGTAGATGAGCGAGCGGTCCACCGGCCCAAAATACCGGCTGTCCTGCGAAATCGACCGATGGTCCCCCATCATGTAGTAGCTCCCGGCGGGGATAATCATCTCCGCCACGGACTGGTCGTCGCGATACTCCAGCGGGACATAGGGCTCGTGCAATAGTTTTCCGTTCACGTAGACCCGACCATGATCGATGCGGAGCGTGTCGCCAGGCAGAGCGATGACGCGCTTAATGTAGCTTCTCTGCGGGTCATACGATGCGGGATGCCGGAAGACCACTACGTCGCCGCGTTCGATGGCAGAGATGTGGTAGACGAACTTGTTGATGAAGAGACGGTCGCGGTCTTCCAACCGCGGCAACATGCTGGTGCCTTCCACGCGCACCGGCTGATAGAGAAAAGTGATGATCAGAACCGAGGCGGTAGCTGAGATGAGCAGATCGCGCAACCAGAGCGTAAAGCCCATGGATTTGCTTCGGCGCGCTGGCACGGCGCCGGTGACCGGCTGGCTGGAGCCGGAATCCGTCGCTGCTTGAGAAGTGGAGACATCGCCAGTTTGGGGTTGTATCTGCATCAATTCCAGATTACCCGGTATTGAAGCCGGTTGCACTCTGTCTGCTTGCAATGGTGTTTCAAGAATTGATACTTCGCAGTGAATCGGATTCCACGACGGCCGACGACTGACCCACGATCCGAGGTGCTGACCCTTTTCGGCTGCCGGCGAAATCACCGAAAAGAATTCCGAACCAAACAGGTTAATTACCCTTTCGGAGCTGACCTGGCCTCTTTTGGAGGATGGTGGCGGGTCCTGAAGAATAGTTCAATGAATCGATCCTCAACTAAAGTGAGGCCAATCCTGGAGGTCAAAAATCCCATGACGACGCACAAACCATCTCTCAAAGTGATTCCCGCAAATGACCACAAGCAGGTGAAAGTGCTCGGCGTCTGGAAATTTCGTTTGGCAGCGCCCGTGCTCTTTGCCGCTTTGGGGATCACGTTAGGCGCTCTGACAGGACTTGCCGTCGCGATTTTTAGCGCTCCGGCTGGCGCCACGGCAATTTCCGTCGTTTTTGCGAATGGCGATTCAACCAGCCTTGGCCACGACATGGCCTACGGCCCGACGCAGCAAGCTCATTTAACGGCCCTCGTTCAGGTTTCCCGCGCCGGCAAATGTGCCACGGATGTAGGCCATTTGGCCGCGAACCGGGCGGCGACAGGCACCCCTAAATCAATTCGCGTGGCGGACGTCGTGCGCTCGACTAATTCGCAATTGAGTTCCGGCAAAGCGCCAGCGGGCGGAAAAGCACCGATGACCCGAGTCGCTTATAGGACGCATCATCGGGCAAGGCAGGCGATCACACATCCCCTCATGGAGCCGGCGCTGATCGTAACAGTCAGCGATTCTCATGCCAGCCAACCACTTCTGATTGAGGCAGATGAGCAGCAAAATATCAAGAATAAGGAGAAGTCTTCCAGTTTCTATATTGAAGGGGATTTGAATGTGGTTGACTACGACGCCACCGCAGGGACGATTGAGACCAGCGACGGTAGAATCTTCGTCGTCGGTACCACGATAGCCGCCAGCAATGCGACCCCATGGGGCGAGTATCGCTCGAATCTGCACTACAGGTGCAGCCGGACTGGAAGCTGCGCACTGTCCCGTGCTGGTGCGATCGCGCCGAATGCCCGGCTGATTTAGGAAGACTTGCGTCGGGAATTGCAGACAGCTCGAGTACTGGCCGGATCAACTGCGAACTAGCTTACTCGCAGCCGAGGCTTCCTGGCGGGCACATGATTCGCGGACGATGGGAAGTCATGGGTCTAGGCTGTGTGGAGGCAGGCACGAACGAAGGCGCGGCTCCGGGCGGGCCTACACCGGCCAGATTTTCATCCTCCAGCTGCAGCGGCCGTTGCAGAACCATCTCGACCTGCGTACCAGTCGGAATATCCACATCGGCATTGCGCGTGAAGAGCGAAACCACGCCTACGGTGGCGAGGCCCACGCCCAGCCCCGCCAATCCGCCCTCAATGGGATGGCCCGACTCAGCCCCGCCGATCGTGCCCACCCCAGCTCCTGTCGGGAGAGCAATTTCCGCAGTGCGACCTGCATTTCGGCCTTTATCCCCGTTCTGCTCGATGGTTCCCTCCCCGTCGTTCTTCACGTTCTGGTTCTTTGCTCCCGGCATACTGTCCACAACTCCGGGAATCTCCACCACCGAGCCGTTGGGGAAAATGATGGAGGTAAAGTGCATGTCGAGCTGCGCTTTTCCTTTAATGCGTCCGCCGCGCTGAACCCGATCGACGACACCCTGCACATAGACTCCCGTAGGGATCATCACGCGGTTCCCCACTACGACGGGAAAAATTGAGATCAGATACACACCGTCTCCAGCCTTGGCGCTCCTGGTGTCGATGGCGCTCTTCAGCTGCAAAAGAACCTTGGTGCCCGCGGGAACGGTGTAAATCTTCTTTGCAGGAGATGCGGGTTCCTCGGCAGGAGCCGCGGGTTGGACAGAGAGGTTGGCGGCAGGCGGAGTTGGAGAAGGTGCCGCGACCGGCGGTGGAACGTCAGAAGTTGGTTCAGGCTGGCCCGCAGTCTGGGCGATGCCGTAGCCAGCAGCAACCGAGATCAGACCCAAAAAACACACTGCCCGGAACCATCCCCGCAGCGGCGCCATATGAACCCCCTATGGGATAGACGGCATTCTCGGACACAAGGATAGCCCGAATTTATCCCTCCGGCGGTGAAAAGTGCAGCGTCTTTACCGCGCCAGAGCCGCGCGCGTTACCCTACGAGAAAGCGATGACCTCCAAAAGCCACCCATCTGCTGACTTGCCTCTCGAAAAGACGGGCCGGTTTGCCGCTGCTCTCAAGATCCTGGGGGACGCGATTGCGGCACGGGCCTTCCCCGGATGCGTCTTTGGCGTCCTGGCGGGCAATGACGTCGTGCTTCAAGGGGCTTTGGGGCGATTCACTTATGAAGAAAACGCGCCTGCCGTGGCCGCCGACACCGTGTATGACGTGGCTAGCTTGACCAAGGTCGTGGCAACTACGGCTGCGGCCATGCTCCTGCTCCAGCGCGGGCAACTCGATCTGAATACGGCGCTGGGCGAACTTCTGCCCGGCTTTGTGGCCAGGCGCGCACCCGGAGACTTGGCGCGCACAGTCGCACTGCACCATCTCATGGCTCATAATTCCGGCTTACCGGGATACGTGGAGTTTTTCCGGACTACGACCACCCCCGCCGAGCTATTCGACGCTTGCCTCAAGCTCCCACTCCAGGCCGCACCGGGCACGCGCGCGGAGTACTCCGACCCCGGCTTCATCCTTCTGGGCAAGGCGCTGGAGGTCCTGATCGGCACAGACGTCGCTTCCTGGACGCACCGCGAAATCTTTCAACCGCTGGACATGGCGGCCACTGGGTTCTCCCCATCGCCGGCGGCATGGCCCACCATCCCGCCGACAGAAGTAGACTCCACCTTCCGCCATCGCCGCATCCAGGGCGAGGTGCAGGATGAAAACGCATGGATTCTGGACGGCGTTGCAGGAAATGCAGGCCTATTCTCCAATGTTCCTGACCTTTTGCGTTTCGCCAGCGCAATCCTCCACAGCGCAAAATCAGCCGACTCCGAGAAAAGCCCCTCCCTATTCGATTCGGCCGTATTGAAACGATTTGCTCAACGACAACCGCCCGAGGGCAGCTCGCGTGCGCTGGGGTGGGACACGCCGTCGCAGCCTTCGTCGTCCGGCAAGTATTTTGCGCGAAATTCCATTGGACATCTTGCCTACAGTGGCTGTTCCTTATGGATCGATCTGGACGCGGCGGTCGCGATGGTTTTGCTAACTAACCGCACCTGGCCGGATCGGCAGAACCAACTGATCCGCGAGGTCAGGCCGCTATTTCATGACGCTGTGCGCGAGGCCCTTTAGGACGCCTCTTTGGGGTTATAAATCGGGGTACAGCAGAACAAATGTTTTAGGTTGCGTGATTTTATAGATACAATAAAAGCTGGGGACTGACGCGATGCTACCCAGCACCACGATGCAGGAAACGGCTGGCACCCGGATAAAAGATACCAACAACGACCAGGCCGCACTGCTTCAACATCTGACGACGGAAAGCCAAAACGAGGCCTCTCAAGGTCTCGATACGAAATCCGCACTCGAAATAGCACGCATCATCAACCACGAGGATGCCAAGGTCGCGGCGGCGGTCAAGAAAGCTATCCCTGAAATCGCCGCAGTAATCGACCAAGTGGCGCGAAGCCTGCGCGACGGCGGCCGGCTCATCTATATCGGCGCTGGTTCCAGCGGGCGGATTGCGGCGCTGGATGCCTCAGAATGTCCACCTACCTACTCGACGGCCCCCGGCCAGGTGCAGTACATCATGGCGGGAGGACCCAAGGCCCTGGCCTCCGCGGTCGAGGTCAATGAAGACTCCGAAGAGTTGGGCCAGCGTGACATCGCGCGGCGGCGTCCCACGCGCAAGGATGTCGTTGTCGGCGTCTCGGCTTCGGGCCGCACTCCGTATGTCGTCGCGGCTGTGGCGTACGCCCGCGCCCGCGGAGCACACACAGCAGCTGTCACCTGCAACCAGGGAACTCCGCTTGCCGGCGCCGCCGACATCACCATCGTGGCCGAAGTCGGTGCCGAGGTCATCTCCGGATCCACGCGCCTGAAGGCCGGCAGCGCCCAGAAGATGGTCCTGAACATGATTACTACTGGCGCCATGACGCGGCTGGGCTATGTGTACGAAAACCTGATGGTCAATGTGCACATGCAGAATTCGAAGCTTGTGGAGCGCGGAATTCGCATCCTGATGCGCGCCTGCAATATCGACCGCGCGACTGCCGTCGACACCATCAAGAGCGCCGGGCGTAGCGTTCCCGTGGCGCTCGTGATGCTGAAGGCCAAGGTGGATAAGCCTGAAGCGGTGCGCCGCCTGGCCAAATCCGACGGCAATGTCCGGCTCGCCATCGAAGATAACGTTTTGGAACTGTAGGCAACGCCGTTGCTCTGCCGATTGAGGAGATCTACGGCAGAACGCGCTGAATGTGCATGAAGAGCGCCAGGGTCATGATGAAACCCACGGCAACGAGCGCCAGCGCAAGGATGGCGACGATCTTGACCTTGTTTGCGAAGGCTTTCAGATCCTCAAGCAGTTCCTGCTGTTCCAGCGTGTTTCGGTCGGTGGCTTCGCGCACCATCTCCAACTGATCTTCAACCCGTTTGAGCGAATTGTTTTGTTCCGTCACCTGATCGCGCAGGTTCCGGTGCTGGGTCTGCAACTCGGCCAATCCGTCTTCGATCGGCACCAGATCGAGCTTGGCCGGCTGCGGAGGCGTTTGCGGATGCGGGTGAGGTGTAAGCAGATTGCCGAGGGCCGTGGCGATATTTCCGTCGAGCAATGGCAGCAGACGCTGCACAAACGGAAGCGCAGAGCGAAGCATCGACATGGTGCGTTGCAAGCTCGAGGATTCTTCATTCGCTTCTGGTGGGCCGCCCAGTGCGCGCCCCGGCGGAGGCGGCGTGAGCCGCTTAACGCCACCTTCGGTAGACGGAAACGGCGCATGTCGGCTGACACCCGTGGATAAAGGCGATCCCACGACGCGAGGGCGCGGCGCAACCGCTTGCGATGCGGCTTGGTCTTGATTGCTGAGGTCGAAACGCTCGAATTCGTTCATGGAATTCTTTCTGCCGCTGCAAGAGACGGCAATCCCCATGTATAGCTGATTTTGCTCGGATTGGAAACAGTTTTTGTGATTTCCGCTGCATTCCGTGCCTGGCCCGTGCCGAGATATGCTCGTAGCAATGATCGTAAAGGGGTGACGTTCGTGAAAGGACCCATCAACCGCACGATGCGCAGTCTGCAGCGCAGTATTCTGGCCGGAATCATCACCATCGGCCCACTCTTCGTCACATATCTTATCTTCAGCTTCCTCCTGGAATCCCTCGCCAAGGCGGGTTTGCCTGCGGTCCAGTTCCTCGCGACTTCCTTTCCCCGGGGGTGGTTCAGCAATCCATGGCTACAGCCCACGCTCGCCATCCTGCTCACGCTGGCCGTTCTCTATGTGGTCGGACGCGTGACTTCCCTTGTTGTCGGACGCCAATTGTTCAGCCTTCTTGAGTCCGTGCTCGAGCGCTTGCCCTTCATCGCCAAGGTCTATACCTCCGTGCGGCAACTGTTGGATTCCATGATGGCCAAGAAAGGCGACAGCCAGCGCGTGGTTCTGATCGATTTTCCCATCGCCGGCCAGAAGAGCATCGGATTTCTCACACGAACGCTCAGCGACGCGACCAGCGGCCGGCCATTAGCTGCTGTATTGGTGCCGAACGCTATCAACCCTACTTCAGCCTTCTTGCAGATTCTGCCTATCGAACGGGTCATCGAGACCGACCTGACCATGGAACAGGCGATGAGCATGATCATGACGGGCGGAGCGGTGGGGCCGGAGACCATTCGCTATTTGCCCGAAGCGGACGGCAATCGAAACTCGACGAGCACGCCCTCGGCAACGTGATCGTGCGCATCAACGCTCGATTGATGCAGCGTCCTGATCGCCGTTTCTGGAATCAGGGCCGGTTGCAGCCTCGCCTGCATCCAGGTTTTCTTCCGCCTTCACTTCAGCCTGTTCGCTCTCTGTTGCAACTTTGCGCAGACTGATGTGATCGAAGCGAGCCCAGATCAACCCTACGGGTACAATTCCAAGGAACGTGACCAGCAACAGCGTCGCCGCACAGGCAGTCGCTGCTTCCGCATTCGCGCCTAGAATGGCCGTGAGTGTCAACATCACGGCACCGATCTGCGAGAACCAGCCGATCACAGGAAGTTGAATAATGCTGGCTCCACCGCTGGCCACCATGAGCAAAACGCACTGCGAGGGTGTGATTCCAGCCAGCTCCGGGCTGGCGGTGAAGGCCCTGCACGTCTCGAAATAGGCAAAGCAGATCAGCACCCACATGCTGAGCGAAAGGCCAACTACGACAGCAAAGTCCCGCCATGATCGTATGGTATCGAGGCCGGCATGAAACATGCGGATCTTGTTGCCGACACTTTGGCCGAGACCTTTTGAGATCAGACCGAAACTGCGCTCGAAGAATGCAGCGACGGACCCTCCTGCCAAACGAACCGCGAACAGGAAGAGCGTTCCAAGGACAGTGAGAACCAGCCCTCCGTATTGCGCAGCAAATAGGGCAATCAGCCGATGATGGGAGGCGAGGTGCGCCAACAAAAACGTGTGCGACATTGCGTTCAGGATTACATCGCCCGGAACCCATACCATGGCGATCGAAAACAATAAGGCGACCGATCCCGCGTCCACTAATCGTTCAACGATGTATACGGCGACCTGCGAACTCAGCGAGAGCCCCGTCTTTTTCGCGACCAGGTAAGGCCGCACCGGGTCCGCGACGCGCCCGATCAACGCTACGGCGGTAAACCCGATCACCTGCGACCCGACGAGCGACGTTGGCGGAACTTTTTGCATATGCCGCACTAGCTGGCTCCAGCGAAATGCGCGAAAAACAAAATTGGCGTAGATGCACAGGCCGGCGAAGACAATCATGCGCCAGTCGGCCAAAGCTACCTGCGAGGTAAAAACGTGGAAATTGAATTGGACGTGAGTGCGAGCCCAAAGAACCAGCGCAATCAGAGCAACCAGCGCCAGAATGCCCACGATCCATTGACTTTTCTTCAAGCAAACTCCGTATTACTCGTAGTGATTGATCTCTATTGACTATGTTCTCACGCGGCCGTGCGCAGAATGCGCCGGGCAATTCGACAAAGGCCCCCTTCCAGTTACGGGCTCCGCCTCAAATTGGAATGATTGAAATGTTCTCTGCGCCGCTCAATGCGAGGCCACGGGATGCACCGCTGGAGCGGTAGGAGCAGCACGCCTCGCTTCGGCCTCGCGTGCCAGGACTCGGCGGTTGAATTCGTGAATCACGCGGGCCACATAGGCACGCGTCTCGCTATACGGCGGAATCCCATGGTATTTGTCCACGGCGTCCGGCCCGGCGTTATACGCGGCCAACGCTAAAGCCAGGTTGTCGTGATAGCGCGTGAGTAGCGAATCGAGATACGTCGAGCCGCCGCGCACATTCTGCTCGGGCTGGAAGCTGTCCTGCACTCCGAGGCCAGCGGCTGTATCCGGCATTAGCTGCATCAGTCCCTTTGCACCGGCGTGGCTCACAGCCCCTGCATTGCCGCCGCTCTCCGCTTTCACTACGCTGGCCAGCAAATCTACATCCAGATTGTGCGCAGATCCCGCGCGCACCAACATCTCACGCAAGTCGACCTGAGTCAGCTTTGCCGTTCGATTCGTAGCCTGCGGAGCGACGGGCGCTGCGGCTTCCGGCGGATCGGGAACTTGTTCGAACGATGCAATCTCCTCTGGAGAGCGATCAATGTAGCTATCCTCGCCCGCGCTCAGGTAGAGACGCACATGTCCATCCACCAGTGCATGGTGATCGCAACGCAGCACGAACCCGTTGCGCAGTGTCACGCGTTCGGCCGCATCCGCATGCACTCCAAAAATCGAAAGCGCCGCGACGACCGCTATAGTAACGAAGCGGCCTGTGTGCAGTCTGCGTCCGAGTTGGAACTTGCTGCTCATGCTTTGGCCGTCGCCATCTTCGTCAGAACTGCTCCCAGAATCACGGCCACTCCATCATCGTCGCTCGATGATGTCTGCTTCCACCCGCGCATTTTTGCGAGCGCGCGCAATTCCGGAGCCGCATTTGCCATCACGATCCCTTGCCCTGCCCACTCCAGCATCTCCTCGTCATTCCAGTTGTCGCCGATTGCCATGGTCTCTTGCCGATCGACCCCGAGCCGCGCCGCAAGCCGCTCCAGCGCATATCCCTTCGACACTCCGAGCGGCAGAAGATCGAGAATCGACAAATCGCGTGCTGGATACTCTGTGCACGCACTATCGCACTCCGCGCCCCACTCGCTTGCCTTCAGCGTTTTCTCTGCTGCTCGCATCCGTTCGATACTCCCGGCCGCCATGCCCTGTATCGGATCCTCGCCATCGACCAATGCAAGCTCCAGCGGTTTCACCACTTCAATCGCATTCCGGTTGGCCTCTACCCACAACGCAAAGCGTCCATGCGCCTGGCTCAGATCTTCGAGAACCAGTTCGCCTCGTCCTGGCCGGTTGAAGGTGAAAACGACAGCCCCAAATGGTCGGAGCACGCCGCACACGCCTCGCGCGACGCGCGCGCTCATGTGGCACATGTCGATGGTCTCGCCGCCCAGGGTACACGTCACTGCACCATTTGACGTAATCAGGGGCGTATCCGCTCGCAGGCCAAGGCCTTCAATCAACGGCAGGGTGTAGGCCAGGCGGCGGCCTGTCGCAATCGCCACCGTGATGCCCGCTGCCTGCGCGGCCAGCAGCGACCTCCCAGTGCGCTCACTCATGGCTTCCGAATGAGCGGGTAACAGAGTGCCATCCATGTCAATCGCGACGAGACGCACGGGGCGAACCAGAGGGGGCATATGTTTAGTGTACGAAAGGCGGGGACCGAGGGGCCCAGGAGGCATGTTAGAGCATCCTTGCGATAAGCTCATCACATGGAACGCGTTTGCAGCCAATGCCATGCGGTGCTGGCCGAGACCACGCAAGCGGATTGGTGCCCTGCCTGTGGAGGCGCCTTGACCGAGCGTAAATGCCTGTCCGAAGAGCAGCTCCGCGCGGTGGAGGTGGATCATCGCGGTATTGTTCTGCCGCGGCGTCATGCGCTCGGCGGCATCATAACTCCGCAGTAAACCTGCTCACTCGTAGCGCAGCGCTGCAGCCGGGAGCACGGACGCTGCCGCCGATGAGGGATACAGCGTCGCCAGCAGCGAGATCCCAATTGAAACCGCGGAGACAATCACGCCATCGAGCACTCGCGGCGCAAACGGCAGCGTGTCGATGGAATAGACCTCGGCAGAGAGATGGATGAAGTGGTAGTACCCGCCGGCCCAGGATGCGAAGTAGCCGAGCGTGAGTCCCAGCACGGTGCCGATTACGCTGATCAGGAAGCCCTGCATTAGGAAGATGCGTCGTACCTGGCCGGGAGTGACACCAAAGCTCATCATCACCGCTATGTCTCGTGTCTTTTCCATCACCATCATGGTGAGCGCGATGAGAATGTTGAGCGCGGCTACGATCACGATGAGCGCAATCACGACGAATGTGACCACCTGTTCGAGCTTGAGGGCGCGAAACAGTTCGCGATTCTGATCGGTCCAGTTGGTCGTCATATATCCCGGGCCCGCGGCTTGTTCAATGGTGCGTGCAATCGCGGGCGCCTGATTCAGATTGTCGACCTTAAAGCTGATCACCGAAAGCAGATCGGGCTCATCGAAGAGACGTTGCGCGTCGGCGAGG